>OJUG01004595.1_pt1 | contig 10959 bp, 7 predicted proteins | sample 1599841 | NCBI WGS metagenome assembly OJUG01 (sample SAMN04168659, study PRJEB22393) | human gut metagenome | biome: human gut microbiome; feature: stool | host: Homo sapiens | collected 2014-05-12 | reverse complement strand
CGAGATCTACACTCTTTCCCTACACGACGCTCTTCCGATCTGGTTTACCACGGGACATATCCAAATGTATTCCTTTTGCTTTCACTTCTTCAAATTGTTTTTCTAACTGACCTTTTAACTTTTTCAGCTCTTCTTTTGTCAACTTGCTATACGGTTTCATACGGCATTCCTCCTGCTTTTTATGTTATCTTTTTCGCTATATGCTATTTTACCAAAATTTGAAGAAATTACAACATAAACTTGCATTTTCTACTAATTTTATAAAGAAAATGCTTATTTTTTCGTCTCTATATGCATTTTGCCGATATCATTCCGTCATTTACAGCATTCTCGCACTGAGCGTGGCCGCTTACGGCATAATTCTTATTCGCGCGAGTGCGCATCCTGCTGGAGTTTTTTTGTATAATAGGAAATGTAAGTTCCTATTATATAATAAGAACTGGCCACAGTGCCAGTAAATACTGGCGGAAAGGTACAAAAGGAGAAAAAATGGGATACATTTTAAGGGACGAAATTATAATAAGAAGGCCTATTGTTTTTTTATGTGGACCATATTGTCAAAAAACAAATAAAAGTGACAGAAGGAATATCTTGCGAAAGTGCTTTAAAGATAATTTTAAAGATGGCGTGTTACCTCTTATTATAGATGATTTTTTGACGGAAGAGAATATTAAGGATCCCCAAATTAATATTCAATTAATGGAAGAAATCTTCGCGTCAATTTCTCAGAAAACATATATTTTTTTGGATACATTATCTGCTGCATCGGAACTGGGGTTGTTTATGAACCACGCGTTCTTAAATAAAGTCGTAGCATACATCCCGAAGGAATCAGATATTTTGAATAAGAAGAATGTCGGATATTTTGTAAAAGATGTAATTTTAAAAATGAATTCCAGGCAGGCAAAATATATAGAGTATCGTCCGGCTATAACCAGAAGTGTGATTGCAACTGATTATGCTGTGGAACATTATGGATTTATAGACGATATAGTTCCTGAAAATATACGTAGAGATCTTCTGGATGACATTGCGCTGAAAACAAAGAAAGTTCATTTGATTTGTTTGGATGAAAAAGAAACTACACCGATGGATGATTACCGGATATGCTATAGAAGAAAGGAAAATAGAATTTTTTTAAATGTTTCAATTAGTTTGGTGTTTTATATTGTAGCATCTTTAATGTATGAAAAATATAGCGCTAAATTGGTTACAAATCCAAATGCTTCAATCAAAGATTTTGATGTTGATGATATATTAAGGATGACAACAGATACTTTTGATAATTATTTGCTAAGAAAGGGCTTGCCAACGAATGAAGATATAGAGATTAATACTATCTTAAAGTGTTCTTTTCGAGATTTGATTTATCATATAGTGACATTTTGTTATATATATCATTGCTTTTCGACATATATGGGGTTGCGTTTGGTAGACAGACACATGGACACTATTTTAGAACCCTATGCTGACAAAAAAATGGGGAATCCATTGGAGATATTTGATATATCGGTGCAAGATTATGATTTTCTAATACAATGTCAGAAAAATCCGGAAGAGTTTTACTCAAAATTTTATTTGCTGAAAAATGGAAAAAGAAGAGAATTTATAAAATACAGTGAGACAGAAACAGGAAAGAAACTCCGAAAGATTCATGAAAGAATAAATGATGCATTAAGAAAAAATTATGTATCCAGTGAGAAGTCTTATGCATATAAAAAAGGAAGCTCGATAAAAAAATGTGTTGAACTGCATCAAAATAATAATGGATTTATAAAGTATGATATCAGTAGCTTTTTTAACAGTATTGATATGGATATATTGCTGGATGCTGTAATGAACATATTCTCCATCAATTTTGCCTACAAGAAGGTGATGAGGAATATAATTTCAAGCTTTTACTATGAAGGTATGCTTCCTTTGGGGTTGGTAATATCACCGGTATTGTCTGATATTTATATGTTGAAATTTGATCAGCAAATTATCGAATATTGTGAGAAAAAGAACTATAAATATACTAGATATGCAGATGACATACTGATTTCAAAAGAAACAGAATTCGAAACAGTGGAATACGATGAAATTGATGATCTGGTTATTAAATGGTTAAGACAATTAAAATTAAAGCTTAATTCCAAGAAGAAAAAAAGATTGTTTTTGCAGAAAGATGGGCAACATATAAAGTATATAGGCGTAAATATTGTACATTTTGCGAAAGGTAATAAACTATCTGTCGGCAGACAATATATATATGATGTAGTAAAAGAATATTATAATTATCGGGAACAGGCGAGGAAACTACGAGAATATGGAATAGGTGATGAGACTCATTTATTTTATGAGGAACGTAGAATTTCAGGGAAAATTGCATTTATCAAAGCAATAGAAGGCGCTGATGGATGGGAAAAAGTCAGAAAACGTATCGGTGATAAAGAGGGATTATACATAGATGAAAAATTAAAATTTTATCATATTTCTTGATACGATGACAACGTTTTATAATTATGCAGTAAAGATTTTTAGGGGAGACATGCAGACCATGACAGAACAGAAAAAAAGGTATACGATCCTGGGCATATTTGTGGCAATGTTCCTTTTTGGAGCTTTTTTTCTGCGGGAGACCGGTGTTTATTTTGATGAGTATTCGGAAGAAGAGATTCTGTATATGAATATCTTGCAATATGGTGAGACGTTACAGATTTCGAAGATCACAAATTGGTTTCAATGGAAGGATGGGTATCGCCCGATCTGCGAATCTATAGAAAGAGATCATGGCAGCGCGCCGTATTATCTGTGCGCACCGTTATTAATGAAGCTGGAGCAGCATCCGGAAGCGGCCAGGCTGCAGAGTGATGTATGGCATGCGTATACGTATGCGTTGTTTTTCATGGGCGTGATTTATATGTATCGGTTGTTGTGGGAGCTGTTCAGGGACAGAAGGACAGCACTGCTGGGAACACTTATGCTGTTTCTGACACCGAGGATATTTGCGGATGGATTATACAACAATAAAGATTCCGTATTGATGTCCCTGATCATTGTGATGTTATTTTACGGAATCCGCTTTTTGGAGCGTAAGGATTTCAAAAATGCATGTCTGCTGGGAATCTGCGCCGGATTCTGTGGGAATCTGAAGATCAGCGGGATCTATGTTTTTGCAATGATTGGCGGCTTTTATCTGCTGATCCTGACGAAAGAGAAAAAGTGGAGCGGGAAAACTTTTTTCGTGGGACTTACGGCAACTGTTGTCGGTTTCCTGAGTTATTTGGCATTGACTCCGGCTATCTGGGGGCAGGGATTTCATTTATGGAAATTCCTGCAGTGGAACCTTTCAAACAGTACGAACTTTTCCAGAATGGACGGTAAAGTATTGTTTGACGGAACATGGTATGTGCATTCCACGAATCCTCTGCCATGGTATTATCTGCCGAAACTGATCGTACTGACGATTCCGGTCTATCTCAGTGTTCTGCTGTGGAGCAGTATCGGCATCTGGATCTATAAAGGCAGAAAGCATCAATGGGATTTTGCGGATCGTATCTATCCGATGTTTGCACTGACCTCCGGGATTCCGGTGCTGGCCGCAATGCTGTGCGATCCGAATCTGTACAACGGGTGGCGGCATATGTATTTTATCTATGGACCGATGATCGTGATGATGGCTTATGCAGTGAGATATCTGTTGCGGCAACCGGCAATCTGTGCGAGAAGGATCGCAACTGCTATGCTGGTGGTGCTCATAGGATGTAACGGAGTGGGAATTGCACTGACGGGGCAGAGCTCCAGCGCTTATACGAATATTTTGGCAGGTGGTGATGCCTGTGGACGGTACGAGATGGATTATTATGGTGTGACGGCGAAGAAGATTCTCAAAAGCCTTGTGGACCGGTATGGTGAGATCTGGATCAGATCGGACGGCTGTGGGGCCACGATCGTGAATTATTATGTGTTGCCGGCAGAATACCGGGAGAAGATCCGGCTGGTATCTTCACAGGAGGAGATACAGGTTGCCATGGCCCGGGGGAAACTGGTACTCGGATGTGTGAATCCGAGTTATGATATCCTGCCGGAGGGAGAGGATGTCGTGTGGCTGGAAGATTGGAAGGCCTGGGGCAATACCTATATGAAGATTCGCAAATATTAAATAATGTGGTATGATGAGATAGTAACAAGCAGAGAGGACAAGCTATGAATATTATACTTTTGTCAGGTGGCTCCGGGCAGCGTCTGTGGCCTTTGTCCAATGAGATAAGATCCAAACAGTTTATTAAGATATTTCATACAGCAGACGGCGGTCTGGAATCCATGGTACAGCGGGTATGCCGCCAGATACGGGAAGTAGATCCGGAGGCACAGGTGACGATCGCCACTTCCAAGTCCCAGGTGTCAGCTATTTACAGTCAGCTGGGGCAGGATGTAGGGGTCAGTGTGGAACCCTGCAGACGCGATACTTTTCCTGCAATCGTACTGTCCGTGGCTTATCTGAAGGATGTGCTGGGGGTAGCGGAAGACGAACCGATCGTGATCTGCCCGGTGGATCCTTATGTGGAGACGGCTTATTTTCAGGCGCTGCAGGCATTGTGCGATCGCGCGGGAGAGTCTGGGGCGAATCTTGTGCTCATGGGGATCGAACCCACGTATCCCAGCGAAAAATACGGTTATATCATACCGGAGACGGCGGACGATCTGAGCCGTGTAACGATGTTCCGGGAGAAACCGACGAAAGAAGCCGCAGAGGAATATATTGCAAAAGGTGCTCTGTGGAACGGCGGTGTGTTTGCTTTCCGGCTAGGCTATGTGCTGAAACGCGCCCATGAACTCATAGATTTTACGGATTATGAAGACTTATTTCAGAAGTATGATACGTTGCAGAAGATCAGCTTTGACTATGCCGTGGTGGAAAAAGAGCCTGCCATAGAAGTGATGCGTTTCGCAGGGACCTGGAAGGATCTGGGTACCTGGAATACGCTGACGGAGGCCATGGACAGTCAGTGTGTCGGACAGGGGGTTCTGAACGATACCTGTGAAAATGTGCATGTGGTGAATGAACTGAATGTACCGATTCTGTGCATGGGACTGAAAAATATGGTCGTGGCGGCCAGTCCGGAGGGAATCCTGGTATCGGATAAGGAGCAGTCGAGCTATATCAAACCTTACGTGAATCAATTTGTTCAGCGGGTAATGTTCGCCGAAAAATCCTGGGGGAGTTTCCGCGTTCTGGATGTGAAGGATCACAGTATGACGATCAAGGTGACATTGAATCCGGGACATGGGATGAATTATCATAGTCATGATTTCCGCGATGAAGTATGGACGGTCATTGCCGGAGAAGGCCGGGCAATTCTGGACGGTGTGGAGCGGCCGGTGAAGCCGGGCGATGTCCTGACTATGCAAGCAGGCTGTAAGCATACGATCCTTGCGGATACGGAACTGCAGGTGATCGAAGTGCAGATCGGTGCAGAGATCAGCGTGGATGATAAGCACAAGTATGAATACCGGAAGGATTAAATATTACGATGACTATGACTGCGAAGAAGAAAAAAATACTGTTCTGGTCCGTGTTGATGCTGGCGATCATTCTGCGGTGTATCCGGTTTGGCTCAGTGCCGGATGGGATCAACCAGGATGAAGCCATGGGAGCCATGGATGCATGGGCACTATCAAAATACGGTACTGACCGCTATGGCACGTTTCTGCCGGTTCATTTTGAAGCCTGGAAATACAGTCAGATGAGTGTTCTGCTATCCTATTGTATGGTGCCGTTTATCAAGGTGTTTGGTTTTAGCACCGTGACAGTGAGGTTGCCGATGCTGCTGGTATCCTGTGGGGCGGTTGCACTGGTATATTTAGTGTCGGAAAAGCTGTTTGATGAGAGGATTGCTTTTATAGCGATGCTTTTGACGGCAGTGAATCCCTGGCAGTTCATGCAGAGCCGCTGGTCGTTGGACTGCAATCTGTTCCCACATGTATTTTTATTGGCATTTTATCTGCTGTTGCTGGGACTGGAGAAAAGGCGGTATTTGTATGTATCCATGCTCTTTTTCGGCCTGACATTTTATTGCTATGGTGTGGCGGCGTACTCCGTCACGGCATTTTTGTTTGTGTTTTTTATATGGTGTCTGTGGAAAAAGCAGCTGAAATTACGGGAGGGACTGCTGTGTGCGGTAATATTTACGCTGGTGGCTTTGCCGGAGGTGATCGTGCTGGCGATCAATGCGTTGCATTATGGTAAAAGCATTGAAATGCCCCTTTTCACCATGCAATTTTTCCCGGATAGTATCAGAAGTGCAGACATACTGTTTTTGAATTTTTCCTTTGCACAGCTGGGCAGGAATGCCTGGGCATTATTCAGCAGGGTGTTCCTGCAGCTGCCGGACATTTTCTTTAATTCGATTCCGGCGTTCGGACCCTTATATCATGTGTCGATACCGTTTGTATTGATCGGGATCATCGTATTTACGATTCGCCTTTTTAAGGAGAAACAGATTGAAAAACAGACGCAGATGCTGGCTCTGTGGGGATTCCTCATTACCGGGATCTGGGTGGGCCTGATCACCTTTGAAGTGAACATTAACCGTGTGAACATTATCTTCTACCCGGTGATCCTGCTGTGTGCTTACGGCATTTCACTGGTAGTGGATAAATTCGGAAAGCTTTTCCCGGTCATTGTAGCTGCGTATGCAGTCAGCAGTGTGCTGTTTTTCGCAACGTATTTTACAGAGTATGCGGAAGAGAGCAGATACTATTACAACAAGGATTTCTTAGATGCCGTAGCCGAAGCTGACAGCATGGAAGAATATGCCAGTTTGTATATTACGGGTAACCTGGGCTGGCAGTTTAACCAGTTAGCTACGGAGATCCTGACCCAGTATGCCTGCAGAATAGATGCCCGGTACTATCAGAGCGAGGACTACGCACAGCGTTATCACTACATTTATCCTGAGAGATCCGGAGCGGAACTGGAGGAGTTCGTTGGAGACGGTCTGATGGTACTCTACGAGGACGAACTGCAGTATCTGCAATTCCCCTATGAAGTGATCGACACGGTGGGAAGCTATTCACTGGTAACAGCAAAGTTCTGAGAAGGACAGGGATTATCTCCAGGCCCTAGTCACCTCCACACCGAACAGGAAGCGTCCTTCCTCGTTGGGATGAATGGAATCCACCAGGTATTCTGCGGCATTATTTTCATTCCACTGCAGAGCATTATTGATATTCAGAAAATCAACATTTTCAGCCGCGGCGGTTTCTTCAGCCGCGGCAATATAGTCTTCTAATACATTTTCTTCGTCACCGGTGCGTGCCATTCCCTTTTCAAAAGACAGAATATAGTTGGAGGATATGACTATGATCCGGGCGTCCGGATAGGATTCCCGCAGAGCCCGGATGCCGGTGCGGAGGCCGTTTTGGTAATCATCGATGGGAAATCCCCCAAAATAATCATTTAAGCCGTAATTGATGAGGAAACAGAGTTTTTTATCACCGGTGAGTTCTTCCGTATTATGGTCTAAAAAGTCCTGTACGACATTCGGGAAGGACTTATCGTCATCGCTATTCCGGGTAGCGGAGGAACCGCCGATTGCCAGATTATGCACGGTGGCACCGGTCAGAGCGTGGACGACTCCGGGGATGGAAGCAAAATCATGATAATTTCCCATGACACTGTCGCCGAAAAATACAAGCTCGCAGTCGGTCAGATCAGGATGATCGGCCGGAGAATCTACGGCATCCTGTACCAGTGTGCAAAAATGATCCAGGCTGTTATAGCTTTCTGTGCTCCGATATTGCAGGGAGCCGCTCAGCACCAGCAGCATTACGGAACGGGCGGCTTCGGCAGTCAATTCCGTGGGAGTGTCATAGGCATCCGGATTTGAGATCAGCCATTCTTCCTGGCCGGGGAAGCAGAGGGTCACGTTCTCTCTGGCGGACAGAGGGGAAGCCAGTACCCGGAACACATTGCAGTAAGTGGCCAGATCTCCATTGGCATGTGCCTGCCAGTATTCCAGGGAAGGCGCAGAGAAAATGACCGTGAATTCGGCACCGGCGTAGGTATCCACATAGGACAGCAGGTCTTCGTCCAAGGAGGCAGAGAACCGGGCATCGTTGTGCAGGCTGCTGTTCCACAGGGAGAGCGGATCCAGCACGAGGAAGACATGAGTTACCTCGTTTCCGGAGGAGAAGGCCGTTTCCAGATAATCGGACAGGTCGGAGAAGGATGCAATCCGGTGGGAACCGCATACCGCGTCGTATCCCATATAGGTGGGATAGATGTCTTCGGGGAAAGCTTCCGGCGTGGACATGGACAAAAATATGCCCTGATAGGATTCCTGTTGTAATCTGCCAAAGTCGGAGGAACGCTTCCCGGGCTCGTATATTTTCATATAAAGTATTCCCGCAGCGAGCGCAACGAGTATCAGTATCACAATAATGATGGCAGTAAAGAGCTTCCATGGATTTTTTTTCTTGGTTGTATTTGAACGCATAAGATAGGGGATCCTTTCTGTAAATCGCCGGGTGGCCGTAGAGGCAGGCGGATCCGGCTGGCTTCATTATACCCCAGCAGGCGGGGCAATGCCAACACCATTGTTGTTTTTCTCATGATGATATGATAAAATTAGTAAATTAGCTGACGAATTGAGAAGTTATGACCATAGATACAGTAAAAATCAGACGGGAGGATTTGGAATGGAAGAATTAGCTATTTTTGGAGGAAAACCTGTACGAGAGAATAAAATTTTCTACGGACGGCAATATATTGACCAGGCAGATGTGGATGCGGTGGCAGCAGTCATGACCAGCGACTACATTACCTGCGGACCTAAGGTGAAGGAGCTGGAGCAGCATCTGTGTGAACTGACCCATGCAAAATACGCCGTTGTGGTATGTAACGGTACCGCTGCACTGCATCTGGCGGCGCTGGCAGCAGGCTTTGGAGAGGGAGATGAGGTTATCGTAAGCTCGATCACTTTTGCTGCATCCTCCAACTGTGTATTATATGCGGGAGCGAAGCCTGTTTTCGCAGATATTGATCCGGAGACCTACAATATCGATCCGGCGTCCATCCGCAAGCTGATCACACCCAGGACGAAAGCGATCGTTGCGGTAGATTTCACCGGTCAGGCAGTGGAGCTGGATGAGATCCGGGAGATCTGTAAGGAGCACAATCTGATCCTGATCGAGGATGCCGCGCATGCCATCGGCACGAAATATAAGGGCCAGCCTGTGGGAAGCCTGGCAGATATGACCTGCTTCAGCTTCCATCCGGTCAAGACGGTGACCGGCGGAGAAGGCGGTGCCATCACGACCAATGATGAGAAGCTGTATCGTCATCTGATGCGGCTGCGTACCCACGGCATTACGAGGGACCCGGCAGAAATGGTACATCCCACCGATGCGCTGTGGTACAACGAGCAGGTAGAGCTGGGCTTCAATTATCGTATGACGGATTTCCAGGCGGCACTGCTATTGAGCCAGCTGAAGAAGCTCCCTGCGTTTGAACAGCGTAGAAAAGAAATCCGTAAGCGTTATAATGAAGCGTTCGGCAAAATGCCGGAACTGATCCTGCAGAAGGAGATCCCGGAGTCTGACACGACCTGGCATCTGTATGTGCTGCATCTGAATCTGGAGAACCTGAACTGCGACAGAAGGCAGTTCTTCGATGCTCTGTATGCGGAAAATACCTGCCCTCAGGTGCATTACCTGCCGGTCTACTGGCATTCCTATTATGAGAAGCTGGGATATCAGAAGGGACTGTGCCCCAATGCGGAGAAGTATTACAACGAGGTGATGAGTATTCCTCTGTATTACGGATTGACGGATGACGATGTGGAAGATGTGATCCATGCAGTGAAAAAGGTGGTAGCTTATTACACGAAGCTGAAATAAGATCCGGCAATGGGCGGAGCCGTGCCGGATCATGGGAAATGCCCGAGCTGTGCCGGATCATGGGGAATGCCCGTAGCTGTGCCGGATCATGGGAAATAGCGGAATGAATCAGAAAGTGGCAGGGAACGGTATTTTGAAAGAAAATAAGAAAAATTGGATAGAAATTTCGGTGTTTGCTGCACTGGTAGCCATCGCATCGGCCGTTACGTTCTGGCTGTTTTACCGGCAGTGTGTGGAAAGCATGCTGGGAACGGGACTGTATCATTCCGATATGAAGGCATATATTCTGGAGATGCAGGGACTGGACAGCGGTTACAGCTTCCCTTACCCGGTTTTGTTCAAGCTGGCGGCGACGATCCATCTGGTGACCGCCTCCTTTACCGGCGGAGCGGAGTTAGCCATGGCACTGGCCACGATGCTGTTAAACAGCGGAGCAATGATCGCTCTGAAGGTGATGCTGGACAAGCATGTGGGAGCAAAGCTGCAGGAGGCTATGCCCGGAAAACCTTGGCTTCCGGGGATTCTCACAGGAACGGCAGCGGTATCCCTGTTTTTTGTGTCGATGGTATATCCGCCGACAGGGATTTATCTCCCCGGTATCAAATACAAATATCTCGGGGTATTTACGCCGAATCCATTTCACAATGCCACCTATATGGCGGCACGGCCGTTCGCAATTCTTGCATTTTTTAAGTATGGTGAATTGTTGCCGGTGTATGAGCAGCCAAATGCGGTCAGAGAGCATAAGAGAGATTATATTCTGTTTGCAATATATCTGCTGTTGGCGACCATGACGAAACCCAGTTTTACCATAGTGCTGGTCGGAGCTGCGGGGATTTTGATGCTGTGGAGAATGTTCCGCAGCAGATTCCGGAATTTTGTCCCCACGGTGTGGCTGGGAGTATGTTTTATTCCGACTTTTATGGATCTGCTCTACCAGTTCCGGGGAGTGTTCGTACCGCAGGAGGGACAGGAAGGCGGCATCGGATTTACTTTTGGCCATGTATGGGCGCAGTATTGTGGCAATCTGCCCCTGGCTATCGGCCTGGCCATCGGATTCCCAATCCTGGTACT
>OJUG01004587.1_pt1 | contig 10977 bp, 7 predicted proteins | sample 1599841 | NCBI WGS metagenome assembly OJUG01 (sample SAMN04168659, study PRJEB22393) | human gut metagenome | biome: human gut microbiome; feature: stool | host: Homo sapiens | collected 2014-05-12 | reverse complement strand
AACCTACGATTTTATCATCAATCTGAGAGGTTTACACAGAATAATTTACACTACCGGGACTCCGGTTTTACTAAAACCGGAGTCCTTTTTGAAGAAGTTCATCGAAAGAGCAAGGTTTTCCCCACAGATATCCCTGACTATAATCAGGATCCATCAGCCGGATCTTTTCCCATTCATCCTCAGTCTCCACACCTTCTATGCAGATTTTTATGTTCAGACGGTGTATCATAGTGCAGAATCGTTTTAAAAGATCATATTCCTTTGCATCTTTTATAGCTTTTGCGGTAAAGGAACGGTCAATTTTAATGATATCCGGACGAAGTTCATTGAGATAATGGAAGTTCGAATAACCGGTTCCGAAATCATCCAGTGCAAGCCGTATGCCGGCTTTTCTTAATTCCTTCAGGAAATGCCGTGCATTGGAATTGTCTTCCAGCAAAGCACTTTCTGTTAATTCCACGATCAATGCTTCCGGAGGAAGTTTGGCATTTTCAAGTTCAGCAGAGATATCCTGTATCACATCAGACTTTTCAATCTGTATCTGTGAGATATTGATGCTGACCTGGAAGTCCGGAACTGTTTCACGGATCTTTTTACATGCCTGTAGTGCTTCCCGTATGATCCAGCGTCCGGCCGGAATGATGAGTCCGCTTTCTTCCAGGATAGGGATAAATTCTGCCGGTGAGATAGTTCCGAACTGTCCGGAAGAAAAACGCATCAAGGTTTCCGCACCAAAAGGCTGTCTGCAGCCTGATTTCACCAATGGCTGTAAGGCAACAGAGAATCCACGGAAGTCATGTATGACTGCCGCATGAAGGACATCGCTGATATCTTTCAGATGTAAGAACCGTTGATAGTCCTGTTCATTGAAAATGTAATAACGGTTTCTTCCCCGTTTTTTAGCTGTGTTCAATGAAAAATCTGTCCGCTTCATCATTTCATCATATTCATTTTCCAGAAGATTATAAAATGGGAGAATCCCACCGGAAATCGTAAAAATTGCCGTATAATGATTCTTTTTAATAAACTGGTTGATATTTTCCCTGATTTTATTGTAAAGGTGTACTGCTGTCTGCTTATCGTCAGAAGTAATATCCACGATGATAAATTCATCAGAGGATAATTTGTATACCTGCTGTTCCCCTGAAATACAGTGCGAAATACACTCTGCAGTTTTTCGGAGAATATAATCACCATAATCCCATCCGAATTTTTCATTGATTGATTTGAAATTATCAATACCAAGGCGTAACAGAAATCCATTTTCCAGAGGAGTCTCCTGGGTCTTCAGGTATTCAATCAGACCATTCTCGCCGAAAAGTCCACTGATATTATCTGCTTTCTGCTTTTCGCCGATCTCATTAATACATCCAACCATGTAGAGCGGCTTCTGATGATCATCCCGTACAAGATATCCGCGGCAGTTGATCCAGACCGGATTCCCGTTCAGATCCAGCCAGCGATATTCCATATTATGGATACAACGGTTGGTAGTAAGCAGATCACGGAATTCGGCAGTCAGCAGCGGATAATCCTCGGCATATACAAAGTCCCGGTGTGTTTCCATAACATTATAAAAAGCATTTTGAGGAACGCAGAAACGTTCCAGTGACTGTGGCGCAATATAGTAAAAGTCGGTCCGGAAATCAACGAAGTACAGATAGTCATCGGTACTTGGACTGAGCAAGTCAATGATCCCGCATAATTCCGTCGGTGAAATATGCTGGTATTTTTTCTCCTGCGTGATCAGTTCATCCGTGATCCCTTGTGCACGAGATTGCTTTCCGGAAGAAAGCATCGGATGAGAAGAAGCGGAATGTGATATTTTTTTTCTTCGTTTTTCACGGTAAAGCATAGTATCACTGCGTCTTACGATATCTTTAAAATCCATATCGGTGTCAGGCTGATAATAGGCATATCCGGAGGAGACGCTGAGAGAATAGGAAAGATCCTGATCCTTTTCATTTAGAAGCAGCTCCAGTTTATGGATCTTATCGGCAATCAGCTCTTTTTCATCTTTATGGAAAATATAAGCAAATTCGTCTCCACCGATTCGGAAACAATTTTGTTCCGATGGAAAAGCCTGGCGGATACACTGATAGCAAAGCTTTAAGGCTTCATCTCCCTTTTCGTGGCCAAAGTTATCATTAATTTCCTTCAGATTATCAAGGTCTAATAAGACAACTCCGGTTGTATGTAATTCCAGCTCCTGCTCGTCCAGATAACGGATCATATTTTCATAGGCATTCCGGTTCATGGCTTCGGTGAGCATATCTATATTTGCCAGTTTCTGGAAGTAGATCAGTTTTTGCTTCTGGATACACTGTTCATAATACTGCGATACCTGAATCCAGATCAGCATAAGGATAAACAACAGAGTCCCAAGCGGAAGGAATATAGATGTCTGCTGGAATCTGCGGATATAATAAACCAATAGTTCCGATAAGGAAAAACACATAATGAGGTACATTGGATATCTGAACTTTCTGGCAAGTTCGTTTCCAAGCTGTTTTGCCTCGTAATGGATCAGTCCGATCGTATATGCTGCATTCACAAACATGATCAGATGCGTGATCGGAAGAATCAGGAAGATATCGACAATTCCCATACACTGAAGAAGGACGGCTGCGCCCATATTGATCAGATAAGAAACAGACAGGAACAGGGCACCTTTTTGGAATTTACTTTTGCAAATATCATACAAAAGGAAATTAAACGGAACAGGAAAGAGATAAAATGTAAAGAAGTCAATAAAATACAGTGTTCTTCCATCCGGGACTAAAAATTGCAGGAAACCGCATTGATTCAGGGACCATAAGGCAATCAACAGGGAGAAGATTCCAAGATTCAGGAATATTTTAGATGTTTCTTCGGAAAAATCCTCCTGTTTCTTACGAATCACTGCAATATACAATACCAGAGAGAGAAATCCAAAAAATAAAACACCGCAACTGAGGATCAGTATTCCTAGACTCTGGCTGAGAATCTTCAGAATACAATCGCCCCTCGTACCCAGAAAAAGATGCACCGGGGTTCCGTAATAACCCTGATATACAGGAATGATTTTGACGGTCAGTTTCTTGGCGTCACTGTTTGCCGGAATGTCTACAATATGCCAGCAGAAGCCGGGTGATTTCATGAATTTGGGTGTGTGTTTTTCATTTCCGTATTGATAAATAAGTTTCCCATCAAGCCAGACTTCTGCATTGGTATGAGTAGTCTGAAAAAGAATCGCTTTTTGCGAGTGGAATTCATCGGACAGGATCACAGATTCTGTTTTCGCACCGTCAGTTTTAAAACTTGTTGTTTTCAGTGAGGTGGTGTTATCAAAAGGCAGTTCGTTCCGAACAGTATCCTGTCTGAATATCCAGATGGAAAAGATAACGGCAAATAAGACAGATGCGATCAACGAGAGCCATATTTTTTTCTCTATTTTCATAATTTGATTTCCTTTAGATTCTACGTATTCTCAGGTGACAATAATCTATACGTATAGAATAACAAAATTGGCAGATGAAATCAATGTGAAAAGGAGTTTGCTATTTCCAAACTTTTGCTTTACAAATGATATATAAAGTATTATGATAAAAAAAACGAAATCTTCAGGGCAGGGTGCGATTCCCTACCGGCGGTAAAGCCCGCGGGCCGAGAGGCATGATCCGGTGTGATTCCGGAGCCGACAGTATAGTCTGGATGAAAGAAGATGATGGTACAGTTATTTTAATAGATGAATGTAGTGTCTGAGCTCTGAGATGGTAATCCATTTCAGAGCTTTTTTGGTTAACAGATCATTTGTCAGTTATATGTAACAGATCATTTCCCATGTAGGTATCCTGCAGGGGTTTTTGTATAACTAAGAAAGAAGGAAGAGAAATGACGGATCAGGAATACATGCTCCGGGCAATTCAGCTTGCAAAAAAGGGAGAAGGATGGACGAATCCGAATCCGATGGTAGGTGCGGTGATCGTAAAAGACGGCCGGATCATCGGGGAAGGTTATCATAAAAAATGCGGAGAACTTCATGCAGAGCGCAATGCAATCGCATCGCTTACAGAATCGGCAGAGGGTGCGACAATCTATGTTACGCTGGAACCATGCTGTCATTATGGCAAGACACCGCCGTGTACGGAAGCAATCATAGAACAGAAGATTAAAAAAGTGGTGATTGGTTCCAGGGATCCGAATCCAAAGGTGGCAGGAAAAGGTGCACAGATATTGCGTGAATCGGGAATTACAGTAGTTCAGGATTTTATGCGGGAAGAATGTGACCGTCTGAACCCGGTGTTCTTCCATTATATTACGACGAAGACACCGTATGTAGTGATGAAATATGCCATGACACTGGATGGGAAAATTGCGACAAAGACGGGTGCATCGAAGTGGATCACAGGAGAACCGGCCCGACAGGAAGTGCAGCATATGCGGCACCGGTATATGGGTATTATGGCCGGTATCGGGACTGTACTTGCGGATGATCCGATGTTGAATGTCCGGGTAGAAGGATGGAAAAGTCCGGTCAGAATAGTATGCGACAGTAGTCTTAGGATACCGCTTGACAGCCAGATCGTAAGAAGTGCAAAAGAGTACCGGACAATCGTGGCTTATGCAGGACGGGAAGAGAACGAAGAAATAACAGAAAAAATAGAACGGTTACATGCGAAAGGCGTGGATACTGTCTGCTGTCCGGATGAAAAAGGTCAGATAGACCTTAAAAAGCTGATGACATATCTTGGAAATGAGGGCATTGACAGCATTCTGCTGGAAGGCGGGGGCACGCTGAACGACAGTGCACTGCGGGCAGGAATTGTAAAAGAGGTACACTGTTTTATCGCACCAAAATTATTTGGCGGAAAGAACAGTAAGACACCGGTGCAAGGAATCGGCATCGGACTTCCCTCAGAAGCATTGAAACTGAAATGTACGGATATCTGCCGGATCGGTGAAGACATCAGGATAATCTGTCAGGTATGTGAAAAAGAACAGGAGGGGCCATGTTTACAGGAATCGTAGAAGAGAAAGGATCGGTCCGCTATATGCAGCTGACCGGAGAGTCGGGAGTTCTGGCAGTCAAGGCGAAGAAGGTATTGGAAAGAACGAAGATCGGTGACAGTATCGCAGTCAATGGAGTGTGTCTGACAGTTACATCACTTCAGCCGGATGGATTTACTGCAGATGTGATGGCAGAGACCATCAGGAGAAGCAGTCTGGGAAGCTGTAAAGTCGGAAGTCAGGTGAATCTGGAACGGGCAATGGCTGCAGACGGAAGATTTGGAGGACATATCGTAAGCGGTCATATTGACGGAACCGGTGTGATCCGGTCTCTGATCCGGGAGGAGAATGCCATCTGGGTATCTATCGGAACATCGCCGCAGATATTACATCTGATCGTAGAAAAAGGCTCCATCTGTATAGATGGCATCAGCCTGACGGTGGCAAAAGTAGAGGAAGAGGGATTTCAGGTATCGGTTATCCCGCATACAGGAGAAGAAACGACGCTTTTGGAAAAAGTGCCGGGCGATTCGGTGAATCTGGAGAATGATGTGATCGGAAAATACGTAGAAAGGCTGTTAGGCCTTGGAAAGAGTGAAGAAGAGAAAAAAGAATCCGGAATTACGATGGAATTTTTGCAGGAATTTGGATTTTAGAACAGGAGGATAAATAGAATGTCACAAAACAATCAGTACAATACAATCGAAGAAGCACTAAGGGATCTGAGGGAAGGAAAGGTTATTCTGGTTACAGATGATCCGGACAGAGAGAACGAAGGGGATCTGGTATGTGCAGCAGAGTTTGCAACACAGGAGAATATCAATTTTATGGCGACTTATGCGAAAGGACTTATCTGTACACCGATGAGTGCGGAAATTGCAGCAAGGCTTAACTTTCCACCGATGGTTGCGGAGAATACCGATAATCACAGCACAGCATTCACCGTTGCAGTGGACCATGTTGATACAACGACAGGTATTTCGGCAGCAGAACGTTCCTATACAATCATGAAATGTGTGGATGAAGATGCGAAGCCGGAAGATTTCAGAAGACCGGGACATGTATTTCCACTCATTGCCAGAAAAGGCGGGGTCCTGGCGCGGAACGGACACACAGAGGCAACGACTGATCTGGTGAGACTGGCTGGATTGAAAGAATGCGGCGTGTGTTGTGAGATTATGAAAGAAGATGGCACAATGATGCGTACACCACAGTTGTGGGAATTTGCAAAAGAGCATAATCTTACATTTATTACGATCCGTGATCTTCAGGATTACATGAGAATCCATGAAAAACATGTAAAAGAAGAGGCGGTTGCAGACCTTCCGACGCAGTATGGAGATTTCAGACTTCACGGATATATCAATGATATTACAGGAGAACATCATCTTGCACTGGTAAAAGGTGATATCGGAGACGGTGAAGATGTACTTTGCAGGGTACATTCGGAGTGCCTGACAGGTGATGCATTTGGCTCGCTTAGATGTGACTGTGGTCTGCAGCTTCAGACAGCGATGCGTCAGGTAGAAGCAGAAGGCAGAGGGATCATTCTTTACATGAGGCAGGAAGGCAGAGGAATCGGGCTGCTCAATAAGATCAAGGCATATGCACTGCAGGAGCAGGGATATGATACGGTAGAGGCCAATGTAAAGTTGGGATTTGCACCGGATCTCAGAGAGTACTGGATCGGAGCGCAGATATTATCGGATCTCGGAGTGAAGTCATTGAGACTTCTGACCAATAATCCGGACAAAGTCTATGGACTTGGTGGGTTTGGGCTGAAGATCAATGAAAGAGTACCGCTGGAGATCCCACCGCAGAAGTATGATCTGAAATATATGAAGACAAAACAGGAAAAGATGGGACACATTTTCAAAGAAATAGAATTATAAAAAGATTTTAATGAATAACAGGAGGAAGAAATCATGAGACAGATCAATTTAGTAGAAGGAAAAGTAGTAGCACCTGAGGGAATGAAAGTCGGAATCGTGGCTGCCAGATTCAATGAGATCATTGTGAATAAGTTATTGGGCGGAGCCGTCGACGGGCTGGTAAGACATGGGGTAGAAGAAGAGAACATTACGGCTGCATGGGTACCGGGAGCATTTGAGATTCCGCTGACTGCACAGAAGATGGCACAGTCCGGAAAGTATGATGCAGTCATCTGCCTGGGAGCAGTTATCCGCGGGGATACTTCCCATTATGATCTGGTGTGTAATGAATCGGCCAAAGGAATCGCGCAGGTTGAACTTGCAACAGGAATTCCGGTATTATTCGGAGTGATCACAACAGAGAATATCGAACAGGCTATCGCACGTGCAGGAAGTAAAGCAGGAAATAAAGGATATGACTGTGCATTGTCCGCAATTGAGATGGTAAATCTGATGAAGCAGCTTTAATCAGGTGCAGCCGATGGTGAAAACAATCATTTTTGATTATGATGGAACGATACATAATACTCTTGGAATCTATGAGCCGGCGTTCAGGGAAGCTTATCAGTGGTTGTCAGAACAGAATGTTGTAGAGGAACAGAAGATAGAGACGGCGCAGATCGCAGGCTGGCTGGGCTTAAACAGCAAAGAAATGTGGGATACATTTCTGCCGGAATTAGATCAGAGATACAAAGATCAGGCAAGTGCGATCGTGGGAGATTCCATGGTCAGGCAGATCAGGAAGCACCGGGCAGTGTGGTATCCGGGAGCGGAAGAGATGCTTACAGCTTTGAAGAACAGAGGATATCATCTTGTGATCTTAAGCAACTGTAAAGTGACATACCGCAAAGCACATTGGGAAGAATTCCGAATGGAAAGATGGTTTGAACAGTTTTATGACTGTGAATCGTATGGTTTCTGTCCTAAGACAGAGATCGTGCAGGAAGTTATCAGGGACTATCCGGGTTCCTATCTGGTGATCGGAGACAGAAGACAGGATTTGGAATGTGCCAGATCCTGTAAAAGTCCGTTTATCGGATGCCTGTATGGCTATGGTGAGAAGGGAGAACTGGATGGAGCAGATTATTTTGTGAAATCTGTAGAAGAGATAACCGGAATCATATGATGTGAAAAAATGCACAAAAATAGAACTGTATTTTTGTAAATTATGTTTAATTCCACTCTTGCACTTTACAAGAAAAAAGTGTAAAACATTAAGTAAGCTAAAAAAAGTAAATAAGAAATGCAATGAAAGGGATATGTCATAAAAGTTAACTGGAATTCAGAGAGCTGTTGGATGGTGTGAAACGGCAGAAAGTATTTTATGATATCACCCAGGAGCATCCCGCTGAATATACAGGTTGGAAGAATCAACATAGTCAGGTATCGAGTAAGCCGGGACGTTGTCTTCACGTTACAGAAGAAACTGTTAGATATTTTGACAGTAACAAGTGGTTGTGGTTAGTGATGACTGCAGTAAAACGAAGTGGTACCACGGAAGAATATTCCGCCTTTGTTATCCGAAAGGATAGCGAAGGCGTTTTTTTATATATTTACTTTAAAGAGAAAGAAGAGGGATTGTTTTATGAGTGGAATATTAATGATGATCATTGCCATTGTTGTGCTTGGTGGAGCATATCTTCTTTATGGTCGTTATCTCCAGAACAAATGGGGCATTGACCCAAATGCCAAAACTCCGGCATATGAGATGGAAGACGGGGTTGACTATGTACCGGCCGATACGAACGTCGTATTCGGTCACCAGTTTGCATCAATCGCAGGTGCAGGTCCGATCAACGGACCGATCCAGGCAGCAATCTTCGGATGGCTTCCGGTACTTTTGTGGATCTTAATCGGAGGGGTATTCTTTGGAGCCGTTCAGGATTTCGCATCTATGTATGCATCTGTAAAGAATAAAGGACGTACAATCGGATATATCATCGAAGAATATATCGGAAAATTAGGTAAGAAATTATTCCTGTTATTCTGCTGGCTGTTTTGTATTCTGGTCGTTGCAGCTTTTGCTGATGTTGTAGCCGGAACTTTTAATGGATTCTCAGTAAGTGAAGCCGGAAAAGTAACAAAAATTGCAGCTAACGGTGCAGTCGCAACTACTTCTATGATATTTATCTTAGAAGCAGTCGGACTTGGAATGTTTTTGAAGTATACGAAATTCAACAAGTGGATTAATACAGCGGTTGCAATCGTATTATTGGTAGCAGCAATCGCACTGGGACTTCACTTCCCAATGTATGTAGGACTGGATGCATGGCATCTCATCATCTTCGTTTACATCCTGATTGCCAGTGTCGCTCCTGTATGGGCACTTCTTCAGCCTCGTGACTATCTGAATAGTTACCTTTTGATTTTTATGATCGTTGGTGCGGTTGTTGGTGTATTTGTAGCAAATCCATCTTGTAACCTTCAGGCATTCACAAGCTTTAACGTAGATGGACAGTATATGTTCCCAATCTTATTTGTAACGATCGCTTGTGGTGCGGTTTCCGGCTTCCATTCACTGGTATCTTCCGGTACAGCATCCAAACAGATTAAGAATGAGAAGAACATGCTTCCTGTATCATTCGGAGCAATGTTAATGGAAAGTATGCTTGCAGTTATTGCACTGATCGCAGTTGCATCTTTTGCCAAAGGTGAAGCAGCAGCACAGGGACTGACAACACAGCCTCAGATTTTCGCCGGAGCGATTGCGAACTTCCTGTCAGTTATTGGTCTGCCACATTCACTTGTATTTACACTGATTAACCTGGCAGTATCCGCATTTGCATTGACATCACTGGACTCTGTAGCCAGAGTCGGACGTCTGTCGTTCCAGGAATTCTTTATCGATGACGATACAGATATGGATCATCTGAATCCATTCATGAAAGTGGTAACAAATAAATACTTTGCAACAATCATTACACTGGTACTTGCATATTTCCTGACCAAAGTCGGATATGCAGAGATCTGGCCACTGTTCGGTTCAGCCAACCAGCTGTTATCTGTACTGGCACTGGTAGCCTGCGCAGTATTCCTTAAGAAGACAAAACGTCAGGGATGTATGCTCTGGATTCCAATGGTATTCATGATGGCTGTTACATTTACAGCACTTGGTATGACGATCGTGAAACTGACAAAAGCATTCCTGACAACAGGGCTGGATCTTGGAAATACATTACAGCTGATTTTTGCCGTATTGCTTCTGATCCTTGGTGTGTTGGTTGCAATCCAGGGTGTAAAGAAACTTCTTGAAAAAACAGATGATAAGAAAGCAACAGCTTAATCATTATTTTATTCGTAATAAGAACATATAAGAGAAACTGTGGTAATAGCGTGAAGGTTATTATCGCAGTTTTTTTGTTTTATATTATATATAGTAGAGACAGATTCTGCACAATTGGATAAAATATATAAAAAAACATAGATCAATATAAAAATATTGATAATTAATCCAAAAATATTCTATGTCAAAAAAATAGTGTTGTAATTATAATGAGATTAGTCAATGAGTTAGACGCGATTAAAAACAAAACGCACAAAACAGGAGGAAAGAAAATGAAAAAGAAAAAAGTATTTGCACTCATGATGGCAGCAACACTTGCATTATCACTGGCAGGCTGCGGAGGATCTTCGTCAGGTGATTCAAAATCATCAGGATCTTCAGACAGCAGTTCTGTAGCCAATAAGGACAAACCGCTTTGCTGGTTTAACCGTCAACCTTCTAATAGTTCAACAGGGGAATTGGACAAAGAAGCGTTGAATTTCAACAAAGACACTTATTATGTAGGATTTGATGCTAATCAGGGAGCAGAACTTCAGGGAGAGATGGTTGTTGATTATATCAAAGCAAATGCTGATAAGATTGACAGAAATGGTGATGGAGTTATCGGATACGTACTTGCAATCGGTGACATCGGACACAATGATTCCATCGCACGTACACGTGGTGTTCGTGCGGCACTTGGAACAGGAGTTAAGGATGGTGACGAAGTTGCTTCCAAGCCGGCAGGAACAAACGTAGACGGAAAAGCAAAAGTTGTCCAGGATGCTAAGATTG
>OJUG01004570.1_pt1 | contig 11032 bp, 9 predicted proteins | sample 1599841 | NCBI WGS metagenome assembly OJUG01 (sample SAMN04168659, study PRJEB22393) | human gut metagenome | biome: human gut microbiome; feature: stool | host: Homo sapiens | collected 2014-05-12 | reverse complement strand
CCCCCACCAGCTCGGTGATGCGGGCGGCGACCCGGACATCTCCCCCGCCCTCGCACACCACGGCCACCCCGCACACTCTGGGGGTGCAGACCGTTTGTGCCAGCGCGGTCCCGTCATCCAGCAGCACATGGGTCTGTTGTTCCTGGGTCTGTCCCGAGAGCGTGTCCAGAGCATAGATGGTCTCCTCTCCGCTTTCCAGTGTTACCATCACGGTGGTCTTTCCCGCGCCCTCTACCTGCGTGATGAGGTCGGAAAGCTGCTGCTCGAGCTGCTGGCGGTAGACGTTGTCATCCGCCGGGGCGGCGCTTGCTGCGGCGGTCTTCCCTGAAGGGGTGAACAGCTCCGACAGCAGGATGAGCAGCATGGCCGCCGCGCCCAGCAAGACCGCCAGCCGGGCGCGGTTTTCCTTCTGCGCGAGGTCCTTCAGCCGCGAAAAAAGCTTGTTGTTCATGGCACATCCTCCCCGCTGGGGCTGTTCCATTTGATGCATTCCGGTCCCAGTTGAAGCTGTCCTTCCAGCAGCGTTTCTATTGCCCGTTTCTGCGAGGCAGTGACGGCGTCCCGAGGGACGATCTGCACCTCAGCCGCTTCCACGCCCTCAGCGGTCTGGCTCAGAACGATATTCAGCCTGAGCGAAACACCCACCTCGCTGAGACAGCGTTCTTCGAGCGTACGGGAGAGTTCTTCTGCCGTCTGTGCCAGAACAGCATCCTCCAGACTGCCTACCGAGACCGCCGACACCTGCGGCAGTTCCAATGCAGTAAACTGCGCCTTCGCGCCGGGCAGAGCATCCGCAAAGACTACTAGAATATATAGCCCCGCCACCGCTTTTATGCACTTCTGCCCCCAGCCCTGCCCGACAAAGCGGGAGAGCAGCTCGGCGCAGATACAGGCCGTACAGAAGACTGCTGCTGCCCGTTCCAGTGCCTGCATCATGAACCACCTCCTACGATGAACAGCAGGGCCACCCCTGCCGCCGCCAGCCCGAAGAAAAGCGCCACCACCGCTGCCATACAGCGCACTGCCTCGGCAAAACAGTCGAATAATGCGCGGCAGCGGGAGATGCCAGTGAGACTGCAGAGCAGGCTGCATCCCATCAGAAGAGCCAGCTGTATCATCAGTCCCAGATAGAGCGGCACGAACTCCGCGCCCAGCACCGACAGAGCTGCCAGCCCCAGCCCGCTCTTGAGGAGCTGTATCCCCGCGAGGATGGATTCCGATGCACTGCTGAGAGTCTGCCCGATGATGGGGACGCTCCCTGCCAAAAGCTGGCCGGTACGGAGCGAAAAGCGGTCCAGCTGGAATGCCGCAGCCCTCTGCAGGCCCAGCAGAGCCACCAGAATTTTTCCGGCCCAGCCCAGCGCCTGACGGAGCGCACTGCCGACGCCCTTGCAGAAAACGCCGAGGGCTGGTTCAGAGCTGACGCAGCAGGCCATGCTGAGCATCAGATAGCAGTGGAGCAGCGGCTGAACGAAGGCCGCTGCCAGCTGAGCCAGAAAGCAGAGTGCCGTCAGCAGCGCTCCACTGGCCGCACTGCCTGCTGCTCCTTCCCCTCCCATCGTGAGGACACCAGCATAGACGGGAAGGAACCCCAACAGAAAGCTGCGCCAGCTCTCCACCTGCTCACAAAGCTTCTGGGCTTCTTCCAGCAGGCTCCCCCAGAGCAGGACGCCGCAGCCGCCTGCCGCCACCAGATCCAGCAAGGCCCCATCGGTGCATTCCCCGGCGAGGAGCCCCAGCACCGCCGTCAGCGTCAGGAACAGGAGCACTGACGTATAACGACTTGCCGTCTGGCGCACCAGTGCGCCGAAGGACTGAGGCAGAAAGCTTTTCAGTGTTTCCCACGGTGAGGATGCCGCTTTTTCGAGATCGATGCGGCTCTGCTGCAAATAGGGCTCCCAGAGAGAACTGCCCGGCAGAGCCCTGCTCGAAGCAGCCAGCGCCGCCGGGGCCGCGAGTGCAAGGCTCGTCCACAAGAACAGTATTGCCAGACTCAAACGGAAAAGCTTGTCTCTTTTCATCCTGCGATGCTCCCTATCTTCTGGCCGATCTCTTCCAGCAGGGGCCACGCTGCCGCAAGCACCAGCACCCGTCCGGCCAGTGCCGTACACCACGCCAGCGATTCAGCCCCCGCCTCTTCGCAGAGCGAGTGGGCGTAATCGGCCAGCAGGATGACACCTGTACACCGCAGCAGACAGGAAAAGGCGTCGCCGCCTGCCCGCTGTTCCAGTTTTGTCAGCCCGGAAAGCACGGTCTGCGCCGCCGTGCTGATTTTCCATAGTACGAGGATAGCGGTTCCCATCGAGACGAACAGCCCGAAAGCCGGGGCGCTTTTCTGGAACAGGGTGTACAGCACAGCCCCCATCACCGCAAGTCCCAGCATCGTGAGGGCGCTCATAGCGCAAAGAGGGACTTGATGGTGACGAAAAGAACACTGATCTGCTTGACCAGGATGGACAGCACCACCACCAGCCCCGCCAATGTGGTCATCATGGCCTGGTCTTCCCGGCCTGAGCGGATGAGCAGCTGGTTGAGCACCGCCACGATGATGCCGATGGCCGCGATCTTGAAAATCAGGTCGATGTCCATACACATTCCCCCCTATCTTTCATCAGAGGCAGAGGATGGCCGCCGCCAGTCCGGCAGCAAATCCCAGCTTGTGACTCAATTCCAGCTGCGGGCGGGCGTGTTCCTGCGCCTGCTGTAAAAACAGCGTGAAACGCTCCTGATAAAATGCCAGCCGCTGGCACTCCTGCTCTGCCTCCGTGCGGCCAAGGTCCGAGAAGCACTCGATGAAACAATCGCGTTCCGGGCGCGTCAGACCGGGCGGCGGACAAAGGCCCCGGAAACTTTCGCCTGCGGCAAGCCCCTCCTGTTTCAGCCTGCGGAAAAGCAGAGTGAGGTCCGTGTGACGATAGCTGATCTCCTGCCGGACACGCTGCAAAAGCAAAAGCGTCTTTTCCAGCGCCGCCAGATGCCGCCGCGTATTCTGGCAGGCCGCATCCCCTGCGCACCAGCCGCAGCCCAGCCAGAACAGCGCACAGACGACTCGAAGCATTTTCACGATGCTCGCACCTCTTTCAGCTGCCCCGGTGCAGTGCGGCCTTTCAGAAGCACTGCCACATGGAGCGCACCGCACTTTTGCAGATACTGCACCTGTGGGCGGCGGGCGGCCTCTTCCCAGCTGGCGGCATGAAGTGTGGCGATAAATTCCACCCCGCTGAAAAGTCCCTGCTCCAGCGCGTAAAGCTCGTCCATCCCGCCCAGCTCGTCCAATAAGATGACCTGCGGCGAGAGGGTGCGCAGAGCCATCTGCACCGCCTGTCCCTTGGGGATGCCGCTGAGGATGTCGAGCGGAAGCGCCGCGCTTTCCTCCGAGGGGAATATCTCTCTTCGCTCGTCGATGACGGCCACGGCCCTGTTCTGTTTTGCAAGTTCCCGGGCGACACCTCGCAGAAGGGTCGTTTTGCCGCTGTCGGGTTCCCCCATCAGGAGCATCCCGATAAATCGCTGCTGCAGAATATCCCGGAGTTTCTGTGGCAGAGGAAATTCCCGGTTCCGGGCAACGCGGATATTCACCGAGCGCAGCTCCTGCAAGACGGCGCTCTGCCCCGGTGCGCAGTAAAACTGTCCGGCCAGCCCGGCGCGGCACCCACAGCTGAGCGTGACATAGCCCGCCGCAATTTCTGTCTCGTGGCTGTGTACCGACCCGCCGCAAAGGGTAACGAATATCTCTTCCATCTGCAAGGGTGTCAGCCGGAGCTTCTGCAAAGCAGGCAGCTCCGCCGGGCAGCAGGGCTTTCCGCCGATGGTCAGCTGTACTCCGCAGCCGACCCGGAGGCGTATCTCATGTACCTGTTCTGCAGTGTCCGGCGGCAGGGCGCTCAAAGGCCGCGCCAGCCATGCAGGCAGAGCCCGAACAGCGCGGTAATACTCGTCCATCCTGTTTCTCCTTCGGTCTCGTCATTTTGGTTTCTTGCTCCTACTGTATGCGGCGGCAGAGTTTTTAGAACGCAAAAAAGGCCCACGCAGCGGGGACACCCACTGCATGAGCCTTTTGAGTCTATTCTATTTAAGCTTCCGGTTCATCCCGCAGCATGGCAAGGAATTCTTCCTCCGTCAGCACAGGTACGCCGAGGGTCTGTGCCTTGGTCAGCTTGGAGCCTGCCGCTGTGCCGGCCACAACGTAGGCCGTCTTTTTGGAGACCGAGCCGCTGGCTTTGCCGCCGTTTTTGACGATGAGAGCCTCTGCCTCATTGCGGGAGAGCGTCTCGAGGGTGCCGGTGACGACCAGCGTCATTCCCGCCAGCTTGTCACCCTTCGGCTCACCCTTCCAGGTCATGTTCACCCCGGCGTCGGCCAGACGATGGATAAGGTCTGTGGTGCCGTCCTTGGCGAAGAACTCTACCACGCTCTGGCCCATCACGCCTCCGAAACCGTCGATCTCGCTGATTTTTTCAATATCTGCCTCCCGGATGGCTTCCAGTGTGCCGAAATGCTCAGCCAGCAATGCAGCGGCCTTGTCGCCGATGTTGCGGATGCCGAAGCCGAACAGCAGCTTGTCGAGGTTGTTCTGCTTGGAATTTTCGATGGCGTGGAGAAGATTCGCTGCGCTCTTCTCCTTGAACTTTTCCAGTGTCAGCAGCTGCTCGAGCGTCAAATCATAAAGGTCTGCCGCCGAGTGGACGAGGTCCTTTTCCACCAGCTGTGTCGCTACGGCAGTTCCCAAGCCGTCGATGTCCATCGCATCACGGGAGGCAAAATGGATGATGTTGCGCAGAGACTGGGCCGGACATTCCGGGTTGACACAGCGCAGGGCGGCTTCGTCTTCGAGATGGACGACCGGTGCGCCGCAGGACGGACAGACTGTCGGCATCTGGTAAGGCTCCGCGTTCTCCGGGTGATGGACGACGCCGATGACCTCCGGGATGATGTCGCCGGCCTTCCGCACCTGGATGGTATCGCCGATGCAGAGGCCAAACTGGCGGATGAAATCCTCGTTGTGGAGGGTCGCGCGGGCCACCGTCGTACCGGCGAGGAAGACCGGGTCGAAGCAGGCGGTCGGGGTCAGCACACCGGTGCGGCCCACAGCGACCTCGATGCTGCGCAAGGTCGTCTCCTTGACTTCAGGCGGATACTTGAACGCGATGGCCCAGCGGGGGAACTTGTTGGTAGAGCCCATCCGATCGCGCTGGGCGAAGTCATTGACCTTGATGACCGCACCGTCCATGTCGAAATCGAGCTTTGAGCGGTTCTGCCCGATCTGCTCGATTTCCTTGATCGCGTCCTCAATGTCGTGGACGATGTGGTAGCGGGGAGAGACCGGCAGGCCGAGACTTTTGAGGTAATCGAGGCTTTCCGCGTGGGTAGTCAGCTCTTTGCCACGCACCTGCTGGACGTTGAAAACAAAAATCGAAAGGCCGCGGCTCCCGGTGATCTTGGCGTCCTTCTGGCGCAGCGAACCGGCGGCCGCGTTGCGGGGATTCTTGAAGGGTGCCGCGCCCTGCAGCTCCTGCTCGGCGCAGCGGTCCAGCTCTGGCTGTGAAACATCCGGCACGCACTGCTGTCTTATATCCGGGATTTCGGTTGCAAAATTTTCGTCTATACGATAGAATATAATTACTCTGGCTGTGCTCTCCGGACACAGCCGCTGAACAGGAGCAGAGAGCATGAAACAAAGACAAAGCCGCGGCCTGATGCCGTGGATCCTGACGCTGCTGTGCGCCGTACTTCTCACGGTATGGGTGCTCGGCAGTATGCCCGCCGCCCCGAAAGAGGGTGCAGCCGTCGCCGCTGGCACGGCCTATCTGGACAGCGCGGCCGCAAAGGACGCCTCCGCCATTGCCGAAACGCTGCGCGAGCGGGAGAAGCAGCGCCGCGCGGAGCTGCTGGCCAAGCAGAAGCAGGAGGAACGCGATGCCCTCGTTGCAAAGATCACGAGCGGTGAGCTGGACATCTGGTCCATGTTCGACAGCTACGTCATCCTCGGCGATTCCCGCGCCGTCGGCTTCTATTACTTCGATTTTCTGGAAAAGAGCCGCGTGCTGGCGGACGGCGGAAACACCATCCGCGACGTCGCCGCGCACATGGACGACATCCGCGCCCTGCAGCCGGACTATGTCTACCTGTGCTACGGTCTGAACGACATCAGCATTGGCTATTGGGACACAAAGGAGGAGTATGTCGCGGAGCTGCTGCAGGTCGTCGCCGACCTGAAGGAGGCCCTGCCCGGCGTGACGGTCGTCGTCAGCTCCATCCTGCCCGCGCAGGACCCTGCTTTTGAGAAGAGCTCGAAATGGCGCAATATCCCAGAGTGGAGCGAGGCCGTCGGCGCGGCCTGCGCCGAAAACGGCATTCCCTTTGCGGATAATACCGAGATCTGCCAGACCTATGCCGACCTCTGGCAGCCGGACGGCATCCACGTCCGCCCGGAATTCTACCCCTATTGGGCTGCCAATCTGATCCTTGCCGGGCTGGACAGCCCTGCAGAAGCGGAGGATGCGACAAATGAAACAGAAAACGATCCTGCTTGAGCTGCTGCGCTGGCTGTGCGCAGGTCTTGCCGTCGTGTTCCTCGTGGTGAGCTTCCGGCAGGAGCCGGTCAGCTCGGCCGCCTTTGAGGATGTGGCCTCCGCCGTCACGGCGAGCGTCGACCTGAGCGCCCTGCAGGAGGGCAGCGTGCAGATGGTCAAGCGCCTGTACGGCCTGAATCCGTCCGATTTTGACGGCTGCCTGCTCTATTACCCGCAGACAAACATGGAGGCCGAGGAGCTGCTTCTGCTCAAGCTGCGCGATACGTCGCAGCAGGAGGCTGTCCGCGCCGCCGTGGAGGCCCGGCTCGAAACGCAGAAGACCAGCTTCGACGGCTACGGCCTGGAGCAGTATGACCTGCTGACGAATCATTCCATTCTGGATATCCGGGGCAACTACGTTCTGTTCGTCGTCCATAAGGACGCCGCTGCCGTGCAGCAGGCGTTCCGCGGCGCGCTGTAAGGAGGGGAAGCTATGGCATTCAGTACACTCGTCTTCCCGTTCGTATTCCTGCCCGTCAGCCTCATCCTGTATTTTGTGCTGCCGAAGCGGCTGAAAAACGCCGCCCTCGTTGTGTGCAGCCTCGTGTTCTTCGCCTGGGGGACGCCGGAATACCTCGTCCTCATGGTGCTGGACATCGCGTTCCACTATTTTGCGGGCCGTGAGCTGGCGCTTCAGAAAGCGCGCGGCCGGAGCGGGCGGTTCGTGCTCGTCTCGTCCGTGCTCGTGAATCTTCTGCTGCTGGGCTTCTTCAAATACTACGGCTTCCTTGTGGACAATCTCAACGCCCTGCTCGGCACGGCGCTGCGCGCCCGGGAGCTGCCGATGCCCATCGGCGTGTCGTTCTTCACGTTCTCGCTGCTGTCCTATCTGTTCGACGTCTACCGCGACCGCGCGCCCGCTGCGCGCAATGTGCTGGACTTCAGCCTGTATGTCACGTTCTTCCCGAAACTCGTCTCCGGCCCCATCGTGCAGTATGCCGAGATGGAGCCGCAGCTGCGCGACCACCCCGTCACGCGCGAGGGCTTCGGCTCGGGCGCGCGTCTGTTCCTCATCGGCCTTGCAAAGAAGGTCCTGCTGGCCAACACGCTCGGCACAACGTTCTACGCACTCTCCGCCCTGCCGATGACGCAGTTATCCACGCTGAGCGCGTGGCTCGGCGCGGTGTGCTATGCGCTGATGCTCTACTTTGACTTCAGCGGCTATTCGGACATGGCCATCGGCCTTGCCTCGATGTTCGGCTTCCGCTTCGGCAAGAATTTTGACTATCCCTATGTCTCACAGAGCATCACGGAATTCTGGCGGCGCTGGCATATCTCGCTCGGCGCGTGGTTCCGCGACTACGTCTACATTCCCTGCGGCGGCAGCCGCGCCGGGACGGTACGCACCATCGCGAACCTGCTGCTCGTCTGGCTGCTGACCGGCATCTGGCACGGAGCGGGCTGGACGTTCATTTTCTGGGGCATTTACCATGGCTTTTTCAACGTGCTGGAGCGCTGTTTTCTGGGAAAATGGCTGAAGCAGGAGAAATTCCGGCCGTTGGCGCATATCTATGCGGTGTTTGTCGTGCTGATCGGCTGGATTTTCTTCCGCGCGGACACGATCGGGCAGGCATTTTCCTTTATCCGGTATATGTTTGTGCCGCACAGCGCAGTCGTTTTGATGGAACGCTACATGAACCGGAAACTCTGGATGTTTCTGGCGGCGGCGCTGCTGGCATGTGGTCCGGTGCAGTGGTTCTGGATGAAATGGAAAGGGCGCGTGCTGGCGCAGGATGGCTCGGTGACGGTCGCAAGCTGGATCGGCTACATGGCGATCCTGTGGTTTTCCATTTTGCTGCTTGTCAACAATACATACAATCCATTTATTTATTTCCGTTTTTAAAAGCAGTGTAGAAAGCATGCTTGCCTGTGCAATGAGAACATAAAAATGAAAGCATGGGCGGCAGGGCGTGAAAGTACAGAAAGATGGATTCATGCAGGGAGAAGAAAACGAGAGATATGAATCGAGAGACAGGGACAAAAATACTTCTGATTGGTTCCTTTGCGGCGAGCCTGGTGCTGCCGACGCTTGTCTATCCGGCGGTCAGGAGCCATCTGGACCAGCAGAATTATGAAAACAGGGAATTGGCATCCTTTCCGGAACTGTCGGCTGCCAATTTTGACAATATTCCGACGGAATTTGAAGCGTATTACAACGACCATGTTCCGTTTAAAAATCTGTTTGTCAAGGCGAAGACAAAGCTGGATCTGGAGCTTTTAAATGAAAGCTCGATTTCGGATGTGACGGTCGGAAAAGAAAACTGGCTGTTTTACACCGTTTCGGAGGACGGCGAGGATGCGCTGGCGGATTATCAGCGGACAAATCTCTATACAGCGCTGGCGGACGCGATTACCTCGGTAAACGAGAAAATGAAAGAGCGCGGCATCCGGTTTGTGATGTTTGAGGCACCCAACAAGGAAAGTGTCTATGCGGAATATATGCCGGATTCGGTCCGGGTATACGGAAGTGAGTCGCGTCTGGATGCGGCGCTCCCGGAGCTTGCGGCGCAGGGACTTCCGGTGTATGACATGAAGCCGGAGCTTCTGAAAGAGGCGGACACGTATCAGCTTTATTACAAATATGATACGCACTGGAACCAGATCGGCTCTTTTATCGGAAGCCAGCAGATTGCACAGACTTTGCTTGGAACCTCTACACCGCTCAGTGCAGTCTCGATTGAGGCGGCAGGACCGGCGTCCGGAGACCTGGCGCGGATGCTTAACATGGCAGCAGAGTACAGCGACGATACCGAATATGTGATTCAGAATTATCTGCCGGAGGTGACGGCTACGACGGTGGATATGAACGAGGACAACAGCTTTGCAGTATTTGAGTCGGATTCGCCGAATGATAAAACACTTCTGGTGGTAGGCGATTCCTTTAGCCAGAACCTTAAATATTTTATGCCGAAGCTATACCGGAAAACGGTGTTTGCGACCTTTGACACATACACGGAGGCGCTTCTGGATGAATACCAGCCGGATGATTTTGTCTATCTGACGGTCGAGCGCAACCAGGAGCTGTTTGAGGATGTGGAGACGGTTGTCTGGCGGGATGAGGTGCCGGAGAAGGACGGGTAAGGTGCCGGATGTCCGGGCGGAAGGGGGATGCAAAGTTTTTTTAAAACTAAATAAAAAGAATCACTCGTAAAGTGCTAGTTCGGGTGATTCTTTTTTTATGCCTCTTGATTCCATATTTTGTTGCGCGAGGGTTATTATAAAAAAATGGAAGAGGATGTAAAGAGGGAAATTTTGAAAAGCGAAGGTAGAAGGCTTGAAAATCAGGGGTGGATAGATTAAAATAAATGGATAATATATTATACAAAACAAATAAAAAATAGCATTAATGGATAATATATTATCCATGATTTAAATGGAAAAAATTAAAATAGAATTTCCCTAAAGTTTGTGTTTATGGGATAATAAAGGAGAAAGGATAGGGCGGATGGAGACAGGAAAGAAACTTCAGGTTATGTATGAAGACAGACTGGTAGGAACTCTTGCATTAACAGCGAATCACAAGGTGGCATTTGAGTATGATGATGCATGGCTGGAAGAGGGATTTTCGATCAGTCCGTTTTCACTGCCTTTGAAAAAGCAGGTGTTCGTGTAATGTCCGTTTGGTGGAGGCGGGGGGAATCGAACCCCCGTCCGAAAGCGCTTCCTCTGGAACTTCTCCGGGCGCAGAGAGTCATTTACATTCCCTTACACGCGCGTGGGCTCACACACTCGCGAGTTTGGTAGCTTCATTGTGCATGGTGCGCTCAAAGCTTTGCGCACTCACGTTCGCCGCTAATCAACGCCCAGCATCCGGGCCGCGGCCCTACCGGAGTGGACGCTCACTGCTTAGGCAGCGAGAAGAACAGGCTCTTTGTCGTTGTTCTTTAATTTATAAGCTGCCCATTTTAAGGATGATAGGCGCATCCGCCCGCTATTCCCGCCTCTACGTCCCCGTCGAAACCAGTACGCCCCCGGCTCGTCGCAAAGTCCGCTTTCTTCCGGACACCCGCCAAAGGCGGACATCCGTCAGGCCGCTCCCTTGCTCCTCACCTTCCCGGTGAACCCGCTGACGCTGGGCTTCACCGGGAGAGATGAGGTTGCAGGACATTTCTGCGTGGAATTGAGTCGTGTCGTTGAGCTCTCCTGAAAATCAGCACTTGGCCGGGGCAGGATAGTCCACGCCGAAGGTCTCCACAGTGACGGACTTCATCCGCTGCTCCTGCTTGGGCTTATCCATCCGGTCCCGGTCTGCGTTCACGATGGTATCGGCCACGTCCATGCCCTCGATCACCTTGCCGAAGGCGGCATACTCGCCGTCCAGATGGGGGGCCTTCTCCACCATGATAAAGAACTGGCTGCCCGCGGAGTCGGGAGCCATGGTCCGGGCCATGGACAGCACGCGCCGGTCATGGGTCAGGTCGTTCCGGAAGCGGTTCTGGGTGAACTCGCCCTTGATGGAG
>OJUG01004554.1_pt1 | contig 11066 bp, 7 predicted proteins | sample 1599841 | NCBI WGS metagenome assembly OJUG01 (sample SAMN04168659, study PRJEB22393) | human gut metagenome | biome: human gut microbiome; feature: stool | host: Homo sapiens | collected 2014-05-12 | reverse complement strand
ATGATGACGGATGTATTGGTCTGCTTCGCGTATTTCATCAGCAGTGCAGCACACTCGCGGATCTGCGAAACGCTTCCCGGCGACGAATCGATCGAATCGGAGTGGATCGTCTGGATCGAGTCGATGACGACCAGGTCGGGCTTGTAGTCGGTCACCTGGCGCAGGATGTTCTCGAGGTTCGTTTCGCTGTAAATGTAACATTCGTCGTTGCCGATCCCGATCCGTTCGGCCCGCATTTTTATTTGATGAGGAGACTCCTCGCCCGAGACGTAAAGTGTTTTGATCCCGCCCGCTTTCAGTGCGAGCTGCAGGCTGAGCGTCGATTTGCCGATGCCCGGCTCGCCGCCCAGCAGGATCATCGAGCCCTGCACGAGGCCGCCGCCCAACACGCGGTTCATCTCGCCGTTGCCCAGGTCGGTGCGGGTATACTCCTGCCGCTGGATCTCGCGTACCGGCTGCGGGCGGTTCCGTTCACCGGCAGGGGTGAAAGAGGGCTGCGCCGGCTCTTTCTGTACCGTTTCTTCGACAAAGGTATTCCATTCCCCGCACGAGGGGCACTTGCCGACCCATTTGGCCGACTCGTACCCGCAGTTACGGCAAAAAAAGGCCTTTTTGACTTTAGCCATGGCTCAAGATGCGTTTTAAGGCCGCGATGAAGCGGTCGATATCCTCGCGCGTCGTGTCGAACGAACACATCCAACGTACTTCGTTTCGCTCCTCGTCCCAGTCGTAGAAGAAATATTCCTTGCGCAACCGTTCGATCGCCTCGCGCGGCATGACGGCGAAAAGGCCGTTCGCCTGCGGTTGGCAGGTGAGGGTGACGCCGTCGAGTTTGCGGATCCCGGAGGCCATATAATTTGCCATTTCGTTTGAATGAGCGGCCAGTTGCAACCAGAGATCATCTTGGAGATAAGCCTCGAATTGCGCGGCGATAAAGCGCATTTTCGAAGCGAGCTGTGTGAGTTGTTTGCGTTCGTACATGGCTGCTCGTGCGCATTCCGGCCGGAAAAAGATCACCGCTTCGCCGACCATCATGCCGTTTTTCGTTCCGCCGAACGAGAGAACGTCCACTCCCGTATCCGCAATCATCGCTTTGGGCGTGATGCCGAGTGCGGCTACGGCATTCGCGAACCGCGCTCCGTCCACATGCAGGAACATATCGTGTTCGTGTGCCAGATCGGCCAGGGCGCGGATTTCACCGGCGGTATAGAGCGTGCCCAATTCGGTCGGCTGAGAGATCGAGATCACTTTGGGCTGGGCGTGGTGTTGAAACCCGAATCCGTGCAGGCGCGTACGAACCAGTTCCGGGGTCAGTTTTCCGTCCGGAGTATCGATCGCCAGCAGTTTGCAGCCCGTGAGCGCTTCCGGTGCTCCGCATTCGTCGACGCAGATGTGTGCGGTTTGGGCACAGACGACGGCATTGAACGATCGGGTGAGCGTTTTGAGCGCAAGCAGGTTCGCTCCCGTACCGTTGAATACGAAATATACATCCGGCTCTCCGCCGAAAAGTGCCTGCAACGCTTTCGTCGCACGGGCCGTAACCGCATCGTCGCCATAGGCGAAATCATGATCGCTGTTTGCAGCCGTGATTGCCGCAAGGATCTGCGGATGAATGCCCGAATGGTTGTCGCTTCCGAAACTGCGCATCGCTATCTCGTAAACAGTGTAGCGTTAACGCCGTAGAGAGTTTCCGGACGGTCGTTATACGCCGGGTTAGTGTTATTTGATGAAAAACCTGTAAATATCGTTGCCGTTCGCGAAGATCAGCAGTGCGAGGATCAGGATAAAGCCGACCGTGGTCGCGCGTTCCATGAATTTATCGCTGGGTTTGCGCCGTGTAATTACCTCCACGAGCAGGAACAGCACATGGCCGCCGTCGAGCCCCGGGATCGGCAGGATATTCATAATCGCCAGTACGATCGAGAAAAATGCGGTGATGTGCCAGAACGTTTCCCAACTCCAATAAGTGGGGAATACGCTGCCCAGCGTCATGATCCCGCCGAGCGACTTGTACGCTTCGGTTTTGGGCGAGAAAAGCAGTTTGATCTGTTTTGCGTAGCTGCTGATTTCGGTACCGGTGAGCTTGATTCCATGCGGAATCGACTCGAGAAAAGAGTATCGGTGGGTGCTGATCGGGATCAACTCGTTGATCGGGACGAGCTTCGCTTCGATCAACCCTTCGTTCGAAATCTCAACGGGCACGGTGATGATTTTGGTCACTCCGGCTGAGTCGCGTGCGATCCCGAGGTTGACCTGCTCCCCTTTGTGTGCGGAGAAGGCTTGCTGGTATTCGTCGAAATAGCGCATACTCACGCCGTTGAATGCGATCAGCGTGTCGCCCGGCTGCAGTCCTGCTTTCGCCGCGCCGCCGCCTTTCGCGGCCTGGGCGATTACGAAGGGGACGCGGATATCCATGAAGTTTTTGGTATCCAGTATCTTGGCCGTAGCCGTTTCGGGAATGTCGATACGCATGGTCGCACCGTCGCGTTCGACGGTGACGTACGGGGCCTGGTCGAAAATCATCGTTTGGAGGATTCTGGCGCAATCTTCGACCGGTTCACCGGCTACGTCGATGATCTTGTCGCCGTCACGCAGTCCGATCTCTTTGGCTACATCGTTGAACACATAACCGTATTTGACATCCTTCGAGGCGATGTAGTTGTCTCCCCACGTGTAGCTGATGCCGATGTAGATGCAGACGGCCAGTACGATGTTCATCACGACGCCGCCGACCATGATCAGCAACCGCTGCCAGGCCGGTTTGGCGCGGAACTCCCACGGTTGGACGGGTTGTTTCATCTGCTCGGTATCCATCGACTCGTCGATCATGCCGGCAATCTTCACATAGCCGCCGAAAGGAATCCATCCTACGCCGTAAGTGGTTTCTCCCTTTTTGAATTTGAACAGCGAGAACCACGGATTGAAGAAGAGGTAGAACTTTTCCACCCGCGTGCCGAAAAGGCGCGCGAAAAAGAAATGTCCGAATTCGTGTATGATGACCAGCAGCGAGAAACTGAGAATGAACTGAAGAACTTTGATGACGATATCCATGGGTTTGGAAGGGTATTAGCGGTTGAAAAGTTATGAGTTGAGTGATTGTGCTTTGCAGTTGCGGCTGCGGGCCTGTGCGGGCAACAGGCTCCGGGCGATCTCCCGGGCTTCGGCGTCGGTCTGCCGGTACTGGTCCAGCGTGGGGCGTGCAATTGCGGTGGCCCGTACGAGGGTTTCGGTGTTGATACGAGGGATATCGGTGAAACCGATTTGCCCGTCCAGAAAAGCGGCTACCGCAATTTCGTTCGCAGCATTGAGGATTCCTCCCGCATTACCACCCCGGCGCAGGCACTCGAATGCGAGGCCGAGGTTCGGGAAACGGACGGTGTCCGGCTTGAAAAATTCGAGGCATCCCAGTTCTGCGAAATCGATGCGCGGACCGTCCAGCGGCATGCGTTCCGGAAACGAGAGCGCATACTGGATCGGCAGGTGCATGTCGGGTGTGCCGAGTTGTGCTTTGATTGCCCCGTCGGCGAACTGTACCATCGAATGGATCACACTGCGGGGATGGATCAATACGTCGATTTGGTCGGGCCGCAGTCCGAACAACCATTTGGCTTCGATCACTTCGAAGCCTTTGTTCATCAGCGATGCCGAGTCGATCGTCACTTTGGCCCCCATCGTCCAGCAGGGATGGTTCAGTGCATCTTCGACGGACACTTTTTCGAGCTCCGCAGCCGTTTTATGCAGGAAGGGACCGCCGGAGGCAGTCAGGATTACCTTTTCGACCGGACCCGGCTCCCCCACGAGACACTGGAAAATTGCAGAGTGTTCCGAATCTACGGGCAGGATCGGCGCCCGGTGTTCGGCCGAGAGCGCGGTGATGATTTCCCCCGCCACGACGAGGCACTCTTTGTTGGCAAGAGCTACTTTTTTTCCGTGCAGCAGGGCGCTGACGGTCGGGAAGAGCCCGCTGTAGCCCACCAGAGCCATAACTACCGTGTCGACCGCTTCCGAGCGTACCACCTGCTCGAGCGCCTGCTCGCCGGCGTATACTTTGATCGGTCGCGACGAGAGCGCTTCCCGCAGGGGGGTATAAAAACGTTCGTTTGCAATGACGACGTTGTCGGGGGCGAATTCGACGGCCTGTACCGCGAGCGCTTCCCAGTTGCTGTGCGCGGTGAGTGTGGTGATCTCGAACCGTTCGGGGTAATTCCGTACGATGTCGAGGGTCTGGGTGCCGATCGAACCGGTAGAGCCTAAGACGGCCAGTCGCTGTTTACGCTCCATGGATCAGAATACGATATAACTTTGCGGGTCGACGGGCGTGCCGTTGTGCCACAGTTCGATTTCAAACAAATTTTTCTTTGCGGCATCGGGCTGCGTACTGCCCGTATAGCCGATGATCTCACCGCTGCGTACACGGTCGCCGACCTTGCGGATCACTTCATTGTTGTGCCGGTAAACCGACGTCAGGTTGTTGCTGTGCTGGATGAACAGCACATAGCCGTCGGAAGGCGTCCACGACGAGGAGATCACAGTCCCGTCCAGGATAGCCATGACCGGCTGGTTGGCCGTGGTGACCACCCGGATGCCGTAAGCTCCCTCTTTCGGCTCGAACTTCGATGCGACGACTCCTTTGACCGGGGTGAAAAGCTCCAGCGCACTGCGCAGCGTTTTACGGGCCGCGTCGGGATTGTTAATGCTGTAAGCGCTTCCCGGATTCTCCATCTGGCTGCGCAGGATCGAGTCTTCGATGATGGCGCCTACCGTCGGATTCTTGCTGCGGGAGGCCGAATCCGCGGTCTGCATGTCGTTGCGCGTGACCGGATTTTTGCCGGCCATGATCAGCGCGACGTTCTCGTTATAGATCTGCATGTTCTTGATCTCTTTTTCGAGTGAATCGAGGCGCATGATATTCTCGATGAGCATCGTGCGGGACTTGTTGCCCGGATATCCGGGGATGAAGTCCAGGATCGGCGTATAGGCGACCGTCGTGGTAACGATGATGAACAGGACCAGCACCAGGGCCAACAGTCCGGCCAGCACGTTCAGCGGGCTGATGTAGATATACCACACTTCGGTATCGGTGTGCTGGTTACGGATGCTGAAGCGGTGCTTCTCCCGCAGGTGGCGTATGAAGTAGCGGTAGCTATTCTTAAAGTTGGTCTTCACGGTCGTTGGTTTGGCGCAGTGCTGCCCGCCCGGCCCGCATTCGTCGAGTAAGGCGGTACACGGCGGAAAACTTTAACTTCAAACAGTTTCGTACAAAGGTAATAAAATCCTCCGGCTAATTCCATGCCCGCCCGGCGGCGGCGAATTATTTTCCGGCGAAAAAACTTTGAAAGTAAGTTATAAAATGTAAATTTGCGTAGACTTTACGAGAAATAACGTGTCCCGGAGCGGAATTATTCTTTCCTCCCCGGGTTTGTAAAAAATAAAAGCACATATATTTACAAAAATGGTTAAACCGACACTTTTGGTTTTGGCGGCCGGGATGGGGTCGCGTTACGGTTCGCTCAAACAGATGGACGGCGTAGGGCCGAACGGCGAAGCGATTATCGACTACTCGATTTACGATGCGATCCGGGCCGGTTTCGGTAAGGTCGTCTTCGTGATTCGTCATCTTTTCGAAAAGGAATTCCGTGAAATATTCACTCCCGAGCGTTTCGGCGGTCAGATCGAAGTGGATTTTGTATTTCAGGAACTGGATAAACTTCCCACCGGATTTACCGTGCCTGCCGACCGGGTAAAACCCTGGGGAACGAACCATGCCGTGATGATGGCTGCCGGTGTGATCCGCGAGGAACCCTTTGCCGTAATCAATGCCGACGATTTTTACGGCCAGGAGGCTTACCAGACGATCGGGCGCTACCTGCGGTCGGTGGCCGGACAGAAGAATCACTATTGCATGGTCGGCTACGAGGTGCAGAACACGCTGTCTGATTTCGGAGCCGTGTCGCGCGGCGTATGCGGCGTGGACGCCAACAACAACCTGACCTCGATGGTCGAGCGGACCTCCATCGAGCGGATCAAGGGCAAGATCGTGTTCAAGGATGAGAACGGCGAGATGCGTCCGTTGGATGACAAGGCTCCCGTTTCGATGAACATGTTCGGGTTTACGCCCGACTATTTCGACTACTCTGAGAAGTATTTCAGCTCTTACCTGAAGGATAATATCGACAATCCGAAATCGGAATTCTACATTCCGACGATGGTCAACAAACTGGTGAGCGACGGTACGGCGCAGATGCGCGTGCTGCACTGCCCTGCGCAATGGTTCGGCGTGACCTATAAAGAAGATCGCCCGGCCGTGGTGGAGCGCATCCGTAAATTGATCGCGGCGGGGAACTATCCCGAAAAGCTCTGGAAATAGCGTTCCGGACCGTGCCCTAACCCTAAAACCGGATACGATGAACAGTATTGAACAGCAAATTTGGGGCTTTACGCCCGACGGCGAAGCCGTGATCCTCTATACGATGACCAACGGCACCGGCGCATCGGTGCAATTGAGCAATATCGGGGCCGGGATCGTGGCCGTCAATGTGCCTGACCGCAACGGCAACCTGGCCGATGTGGCGCTCGGGTACAACGGTTTCGAAAGTTATTTCGGCGATGGTCCTTATATGGGCAAAACACCGGGACGCTTTGCGAACAGGATCGGCGAGGGGCGTTTTACGCTCGACGGAGTGGAGTACCGGCTGGCACAAAATTCCGGTGGACAGCATCTGCACGGCGGCCTGAAGGGTTTTGCCAATAAAGTGTGGGACGGCCGGGTCGAGACCGACCGGGTGGTCTTCTCGCTGGTGAGTCCCGACGGGGACGACAAGTATCCGGGCGAAGTGACCGCCGAGGTGTGCTACGACTGGAACGATGCCTGCGAGTTGGAGATTACCTATTATGCCAGAACCGACGCCCCGACAATCATCAACCTCACGAACCACGCCTATTTCAACCTCAAGGGTGAGCATGCGGGCCGTGCGATGGAGCAGGAATTGCAGCTCAATGCGGCGAAATTCCTGTGGTACGATCAGAACTGCATCCCTACCGGCGAGTTGGTCGATGTGAAGGGGACTCCGATGGATTTCACGGAGCCGAAACCCCTCGCACGCGATATCGATGCCGATTACGAGCCGTTGCGCATCGGGCACGGCTATGACCAGAGTTGGGCGATCGACGGTTACGAGAAGGGCAAGCTGAGCGAAGCGGGTGTGCTGTACGATCCGGAGAGCGGTCGGCGTATGCGTATCCTGACGACGCAGCCTTCGGCACATGTCTATACGGGCAATTTCCTGCAGGGGTGTCCTACGAGCATCAGCGGCGGAGAGTACGCCAACCGCGCCGGCGTGGCGATCGAATGCCAGGCTTACCCGAACAGCCCCAACCGGGAACATTTCCCTTCGACCGTGTTGCGTCCCGGTGAATTGTACAACGAGAAAATCGTCTTCCGTTTCGAAACGGACAAGTAACCCTTTGGAATATTTAACCTAAAACTTAGCAAATGGAATCTGCAAAACACAAGAATTATGCGCTGCCCATCGCGATGATGTTCGCGCTGTTTGCGATGATTTCGTTCGTGACCGGATTGACCAATCCGCTCGGCGTAATCATCAAGAACCAGTTCGGCGTACCCAACTGGATGTCGCAGCTGGGCAATGCCGCCAACTTCATCGCCTATGCCTTTATGGGCATTCCGGCCGGTATGCTGCTCAAGCGGATCGGTTACAAAAAAACCGCGTTGGCTGCGATTGCGGTCGGTATCGTCGGCGTAGGTACGCAGTTCTTCTCGGGTATCGTGCCGGAGAACATGGCCTTTGCCATCTACTTGACGGGTGCTTTTGTGGCCGGTTTCTCGATGTGTATGCTCAACACCGTGGTCAACCCGATGTTGAACACGCTCGGCGGCGGCGGTAAGCGGGGCAACCAGCTGATCCAGTTCGGCGGCTCGTTGAATTCGATTTCGGCTACGATCGTTCCGGTTTTCGTCGGTTACCTGATGGGTAATGTAGCCACTGCCACGATCAACAAGGCGAATCCGGCGCTTTTCATTGCGATCGGCATCTTCGCACTGGCATTTATCGTGCTCTATTTTATGCAGATTCCCGAACCTGCACAGGAGATCGAAGCACAGAAAGAGGCTGCGGAAGGTGTTAAAGATCCGCACAGTGCACTTTCGTCCCGTCACTTTATTCTGGGTGCGGTTGCCATTTTCCTTTACGTGGGTGTCGAAGTCGGCATTCCGAACTTCGTCAACCTGTTTCTGTCGACGCCTGTCGATGCCGTGGACAGCGTGCCGGGGTTGGGGTATGAAGCGGCCCTGGCCGGGTCGATCTGCGGAACTTACTGGTTCCTGATGCTGATCGGCCGTCTGTTCGGCGGTTTCCTCGGCGCTAAATTCTCCAGCAAGGCGATGCTGACCTTTGTGTCGCTGTTGGGCCTGTTGTTCGTATTACTGGCTATTTTCCTGCCCGAAACGATCAAGGTCGACATGCCGGTGTTCCAATCCGATATTTCTTTCGGTCTGGCTGAAGTTCCCATCGGTATCATGTTCCTGATCCTGTGCGGTCTTTGCACCTCGGTCATGTGGGGCGGCATCTTCAACTTGGCGGTTGAGGGGCTGGGCAAGTACACCGCAATGGCATCCGGCATTTTCATGGTGATGGTTTGCGGCGGCGGTATCCTGCCGTTGATCCAAGGCGGTGTAGCCGACCTGTTCGGTTATATGGCCAGCTATTGGGTCGTCTTCGCGGCCCTGATCTACATGCTTTACTACGCATTGATCGGCTGCAAAAACGTCAACAAGAATATTCCGGTGGATTAACTTGGGCTGATGTCGGTTTTTGGCAGTTGACTTCTGTTTCCAGAATGACAAAATAGATTTTTGACGAGGCGCCCCGAAAATGCGGGGCGCCTTTGTTGTTTTCATGTCGTCCCCCTCCAGAGTGTCTTCAGGTGCTTTTCCCGACGCATTGATTCATCCGATTTTTCGGGTCTGATGCTGTAAATCTTCGAAGGATGGATTCAGGAGCTACTCTAAAATACAAATTAAAAAGGCGGGCACCCGAAATGGAGTCCCGCCTTTTTAATAACGATTATTTGCAGTGGAATTATTCCTGCGACTGTGTACCTACCATTGAGTTGTAATCGTCCATTGAACCGACGAGAATGCTTTGGTACTTCGGTTCGCCCGTACCGGCCGGAATCAGGTGGCCGCAGATTACATTCTCTTTCAGCTTTTCGAGCGGATCGCTCTTGCCGAGGATAGCCGCTTCGTTCAGCACCTTGGTCGTCTCCTGGAACGATGCAGCCGACATGAAGCTGCTGGTTTGCAGTGCCGCACGGGTAATACCCTGTAGGATCTGGTTCGAGGTGGCAGGGATGACGTCGCGTACCTCGACCGGTTTCTGGTCTTTGCGTTTGAGTACAGAGTTCTCGTCACGCAATTTGCGCACGGTGATGATCATCCCGGCGCGCATCGTAGGCGACTCGCCCGGATCGGTCACGACGACCTTGTCGTACAGTTCGTCGTTGACCTCCATGAACTCCCACTTGTCGACGATCTGCTCGGGCAGGAAACGGGTATCGCCCGGATCGTCAATCTGTACCTTGTTCATCATCTGGCGCACGATCACCTCGAAGTGCTTGTCGTTGATCTTCACACCCTGCATGCGGTATACCTCCTGTACCTCGTTGACGATGTACTCCTGGACCTTAGTCGGGCCCTGGATGGCCAGAATATCGCCCGGAGTGATCGCTCCGTCCGAAAGCGGCGTACCGGCACGGACATAGTCGTTCTCCTGCACGAGGATCTGACGAGACAGCGGTACGAGGTAACGCTTCACGTCGCCCATTTTCGAGGTAACGACGATTTCGCGGTTGCCCCGCTTGATCTTACCGAACGAAACCTCGCCGTCGATTTCCGATACGATGGCGGGATTCGACGGGTTACGGGCCTCGAAGAGCTCGGTAACACGCGGCAGACCGCCTGTGATATCACCCGCCTTACCGATGGCGCGCGGGATCTTGATCAGGATTTCGCCTGCTTTGATCGTAGCATCCTCTTTCACGACGATGTGAGCGCCGACAGGCAGGTTGTATTGCTTCTGCTCGTCGCCTTTCTTGTCGAGAATCTTGATGACCGGGTTCTTCGTCTTGTCTTTCGACTCGATGATCACCTTTTCACGGAAGCCCGTCTGTTCGTCGAACTCGTCGCGGTAGGTGACGTTCTCAATGACGTTCTCGAAGGCGATCTTACCGTCGTATTCCGAGATGATAACCGCATTGTACGGATCCCATTCGCAGATCAGGTCGCCCTTTTTCACCAGGTCGCCGTCGTTCATATAGAGTGTCGAGCCGTATTGCAGGTTGTGCGTATAGAGCACGATGTCGGTGTTGACATCGACGATGCGCATCTCGGCGAGGCGGCTGATGACCATATTGACCTCTTTGCCTGCTTCGTTCTTGCTCTTGACGGTACGCAGATCGTCGATCTCGAGGCGGCCTTCGTAGCGGGAAACGACACTGTTGTCGGTTGCCACACCTCCGGCGACACCACCGACGTGGAAGGTACGCAGCGTCAGCTGGGTACCCGGTTCGCCGATGGACTGCGCGGCGATTACGCCGACCACTTCGCCTTTCTGTACCATGCGTGCGGTAGCCAGGTTGCGGCCGTAGCATTTCGCACAGACGCCCTTGCGGGATTCGCAGGTCAATACCGAACGGATATCGACCGATTCGATACCGGCGGCATCGATAGCCGCAGCGATATTTTCGGTGATCTCTTCTCCGGCAGCGACGATCAGTTCGCCCGTGTGCGGGTTGTGTACGTCGTGCACGGTGGTACGTCCGATAATGCGCTCGTAGAGGGTTTGCACCACGTCTTCATTGCGCTTGATGGCCGTAGCCGTCAGGCCGCGGAGTGTGCCGCAGTCCTCTTCGCTGATGATCACGTCCTGCGCCACATCGACCAGACGACGCGTCAGGTAACCGGCGTCGGCCGTCTTCAGTGCGGTATCGGCCAGACCCTTACGGGCACCGTGCGTCGAGATGAAGTACTCCAGTACCGACAGACCCTC
>OJUG01004536.1_pt1 | contig 11114 bp, 8 predicted proteins | sample 1599841 | NCBI WGS metagenome assembly OJUG01 (sample SAMN04168659, study PRJEB22393) | human gut metagenome | biome: human gut microbiome; feature: stool | host: Homo sapiens | collected 2014-05-12 | reverse complement strand
TAGGCGTAGTCGGAAGCGCATTTTATTCGGGAGATATCCTATCGTTTTATGCCCTATTCGGATTGGTGTTGGTATTATTGTATCCATTGAAGACCAGAGTACTTGTCGTAGTCGCATCCTTGATTCTGATAGGCGCTCCTCGTTGGATATCTTTCGGTTACGATAAAATCGCGGCTCCTCGGGAAACGACCGTAGTTGCCAATGCCCCCGAAACGGAACGCGTGCGTGCCGAGCGTCCGCGCCAAATGGCCGACGTCGCACAAGAAACTCCGTCACTTGCCAATACCATCAAAAGCAACCTCACGGATGGTCGAATGCGGACATTAAATTACCAGTTCAATTGCGGCGGTCGTGGTTATCTGACTTTTGCCCTCTTTATTTTGGGACTCGTCGTCGGGCGTATCCGCTTTTTCGAAACGGTACACCTGCACACTCGCCGCAACATCTCACTATTCGTATTGTTTGCTGCCGGAGCGTGGATTATCGGTCGAATGAACGGACTCCTGCCGCAAGAACACACCTCTTTCATGCAAGGTATTACCCCCTCTGCGACAGCGCTTTTCCGCATGACGTTGAACGATGTGAATATGGTTCTTTTCTCGGCAGCCATAACGATGGGATTCGTTATTCTGTATCATATGAAAGGTATAGGAAAATGCCTGAATCTATTGACTCCTTACGGGCGCATGGGACTTACAAATTACGAAGCGCAAGGCATTATAGGCTCCATCATATTCTCGCTTTGGGGTTTCGGCTCCATATTCGGCCGTTGGCATGCTACCGAATTATTTTGTTTGGGAATTGCATTTTATATAGTACAAGTCGTATTCAGTAGAATATGGCTCACTTATTTCAAATACGGCCCGCTGGAATGGTTCTGGCGTTCGGCGACCTATCTTAAATGGCAACCGTTTCGTAAATAATAGAAAATATGGAATACAGAACATTAGGATTGAGCGGGCTGAGGGTATCGGCCGTCGGGCTGGGCTGCATGGGCATGAGTCACGGTTATGGCCCGGCTCGTCCTATTGAAGCGATGAAGGCCTTGATTCATGAAGCTCTTGATCAGGGCGTCACGTTCTTTGATACAGCGGAATGCTACGGTCCGTATGCCAATGAATCACTCGTGGGCGAAGCTCTGGAAGGACTGCGCAAGCAGACGGTCATCGCTACCAAATGCGGCATTGAGATTGTTGACGGCAAGCAGCGGCTCGATGCTCGTCCGGAAACCATCCGTCGTTCGCTTGAAGGTTCTCTCAAGCGGCTTAAAACGGACTATGTTGACCTCTATTATCTGCACCGCGTTGACCCAAAAGTGCCCGTCGAAGAGGTAGCAGGCGTGATGGCTGAATTCATCCGTGAAGGCAAGATTCGCGGATGGGGATTGTCAGAGGCCGGCGTGAAGACGATTGCCCGGGCACATGCGGTTTGTCCGCTCACTGCGGTACAAAGTGAATACATCCATGATGTGGCGCGAACCGGAAGCATCGGTGCTGCCGCTTTTAAAAGCGGAAGGCATCGGTTTCGTGCCGTTCAGCCCGCTCGGCAAGGGCTTCCTTTCGGGAACGATTCATGCCGATGCGTCCTACGGCGCTGACGATTTCCGCAGCATTGTTCCGCGTTTTCAGCCTGAAAATCTGAAAGCCAATGAACGCGTTGTGGATTTGGTTCGTCAAACCGCTCAAGTTCACGGTGCTACGCCCGCGCAGATTGCACTCGCTTGGGTTCTTGCTCAGGGTGATTTCATCGCGCCCATTCCCGGTACGACGAAGTCAGCGCGGCTCAGAGAAAACATTGGCGCAGCTGATGTGGTGCTTTCGCCTGAGGAGCTCGCAGTGCTTCGCAGTGCGCTCGATGCCATGCCGATTGCCGGTGACCGCTATCCTCCGGAGCTCGCGAAACGCGTCGCAGACTAAACAACTACCTAAGCTCCATTGAGCTTTGGCAGGTATTACTTTCATGCTTGCCGCAGCCGGAAATAAAAGTAGTGAAATAAAGGACGGCGCATTGGCTCAACGCTCTGTTTGACGATGCGCCGCCACAATAAAAACTACGCAGCAAGATTTCTGGAGAACGCCGATGATCACGTTGAGCGACCGCAGCAGCACATTTACCGATTCCGTCATTCGACGCATGAGCCGCGTCTGCGCAAAATACGGTGCTCTCAATTTGGCTCAGGGCTTTCCGGACTACAACCCGCCCGAACCCATCCTTGAACGTCTCTCCAAAGTGGCTTTTGAAGGGCCGCACCAGTATGCGACGACCTGGGGTGCGCAGAACTTTCGCGAAGCGCTCTGTGAAAAGGTCAAGCACTTCAGCGGACTGGAATATGATCCGAATTCCGAAGTCTGTGTGACATGCGGCGGTACGGAAGCAATGATGGCTTCGGTGCTCGCAACGATCAATCCCGGCGACAAGGTGGCCATTTTTTCGCCGTTTTACGAAAACTACGGGGCGGATGCCATTCTTTCGGGGGCTCAGCCGATTTTCGTGCCGCTCAAGCCGCCGTCCTTTGATTTTGACCCCGAAGAGCTGCGCGCAGCCTTCCGTCAGGGGGCCAAGGCGCTCATTCTCTGCAATCCTTCTAACCCTTCGGGCAAGGTATTCACCCGTGAGGAACTCCTCAAGATTGCAGAAATCGTGAAGGAATTCGATGCCTTCGTCATTACGGACGAAGTCTATGAGCACATTATCTATAAACCCAATGTGCACACCTATTTCGCGGCACTGCCGGGCATGCGCGAGCGTACGATTGTCTGCAATTCGCTCTCGAAGACTTATTCCATTACGGGCTGGCGCCTGGGTTACGTTCTGGGGCCGGCCGAAGCCCTCGACCGAGTGCGTAAAGTCCATGACTTTCTCACTGTCGGCGCCTCAGCGCCGCTGCAGGAAGCTGCAGTTGTAGGCCTCAAGTTCGGCGACGATTATTACGAGGAGCTTCAGGCCGAATATACGCATCGCCGTGAGGTTTTCCTCTCCGGCCTGGACGGGCTCGGCCTCAAATATTTCCGCCCGCAGGGCACGTATTTTGTCTTGGTGGACATCAGTGAATTCGGCTACGACGACGACTATCAGTTCTGCCTCGACTTGGCTGAAAAAGTGAAGCTCGGCGCGGTGCCGGGTTCGAGCTTCTTCCGCGAACCGGTTCATCGCTACATCCGTTTCCACTTTGCAAAGGGGGATGATCGCGTGCTCGAGGATGCTATCTCGCGGCTCTCGAAGATTCACCTTTTGCAAAAGTAATCGTCGACGCCGCTGAAACGACAAAGCCCGCAGTGCTTTTGAGCAAATGCGGGCTTTAATGTTTTTAAATGGAGCCATTACAGACCGAGCGCGCGTTCAGCGTCAGCGAGCATCTTGTCCATCGAAAGGATGCCGCCGTCGGCAAGGTACCAAGCGGCATGCGTGAGCTCATGAACTCGATGGCCTTTGACGGCATCGAGCTTTGCCCATTCAGGCTGGTCGGCCACGGCCTTCGCGAGCGTATTGGGTTCGGGCATGCCGATCGCTTCGTCCTTATTGAGCACAAAGATACGGTGCGGCTTCAGTGCTGCCAGTTCAGCGATCGTCTTCGCATTGCCGGCAGCGATTTCCGCAGGTGTGGGCGCAGCGGGTTTCTCACCCGGAGCCGGCGCCTTGCGGGGCGCAGCGGGCTGAGCGGGCTTAGGCTTGACGTTGGTGAAGCCGAAGTCTGCTCCGAGGTGTGCAGCGGCGCCGCCGGCGGGCGCGGCCATCATGCGGCCGTTCACCATCATAATGACGGCGATGCGTTCGCCTGCAGCCTTATTGCGCAGCGCTGAGAGGCGCTTTTCGAGCGGTTTAAGCTCTTTTTCCGCATCCGCCTTTTTACCGAAAACCTCCGCCAAGGCGAGGAAGTTCCCGCGGAAGCTCTTCCAGCCCTCAGCCTTATTGGGGATCAGGCAGACGGTGGGAGCAATCGGTTTAAAAGCATCAATATTGCGTGAAATGCGGCCTGAAATGAAGATGAGGTCAGGCTTGGCGGAGCTCACCGTTTCAATATCTACGCTTTTAACGCTTTTAACGAGCTTGCAGTCTGCAGGAAGTGCTGTGAGCCAAGGCAGATTGCGGGTCTGAACGGCCGCTTTGATGCGGTCGCTGAGGCCGAGTACCTGAAGGTTTTCGATGACGGAATATTCCAGAACGGCAAGACGCTTGGGATCCGCAGGAACCGGAACGGCAGAGAACTTCTTGTCGGCGCCGACCGAGGGGAGAGTGAGTTCAGCGGCAAGTGCTTTGAGCGAAAAGCCAGAGAAACCGACGAACGTAGCGGTGCTGGCGACGACAAGAAGTTGGCGGCGGGAGATCTGCATGGTATTTTCCAAAATATTACTTCGTAAGGCCGAGTGCTTTTTCGATGTCCTGGAACTGCAGGTTCATCGAGGTGTAGCCGCCGTCGGCGAGGTACCAGGAGGCGGCAGAGAGATAGACAATGTGATCTTCCGCTTTGGCTTTCGTGCGGGCGACAAGCTCGTTGTTCATCACATCGGCAGCAACTTTGGCACCTGGGCGGGCAATGGCAGAGTCGCGATCAAGAACAAAGATGTAGTCAGGGTTAAGCTTCAGGAGCAGTTCGAAGGACGCTTCGTTGCCGTGGTTGGCATTGGCGTTCTGAGCAACGTTCTGGAAGCCGAATTCGTTGCCGATCAGTGCGCAACGGGCCTTGTTGCCCAAGAGGTTGAAGTGGGCGCTGGTGACGAGTCCCACCACGGCAGTTTTCCCGGCAGAAGCGGCGCGGATGCGGTCGATGCGGCCAGTGAAATGATCAATGTCAGCCTGAGCGGCGGCTTCCTTTCCGAAAATCTTGGCCAGGTTCATTAAGTTGTCCGAAAAGCTTTTGAAGGTGCCTTTCTCATGATCAGCGGTCATGAAAACGACGGGGGCAATCTTCGAGAGCTCGTCATACTTCTTGGCGAGTCGGCCGGAAATAAAGATTACGTCGGGTTCAGCAGCCATCAAGCCTTCAAGATCGATTTCCTTGAGCGTGCCGAGATTGGTCACTTTCTTGGACTTCTTGAAATACTGCGGAAGGTAGGGCAGCGCCGTGGTCTGGGGCAGCGCTACGATGCGCTCGCCCAAGCCCCAATGGTCGAGCGTGTCGAGCACGGAAAAATCGGCGACGGCGATGCGCTGGGGATTTTTCGGAACGGCGACGGTAATCGGTTTATTGGCTGCGTTGAGCGACTGCACTTCAACGAGGTCGGAGGCAGCGAAAACGGCAGAAGAGAAGCTCAGCGCGGTGATTGCGCTTAGAGCGCCGGCAATAAGAACAGTGCGGCGGGTGGCGTTCATTGAAAAAACTCCCGAAGAGCGTGAAATGAAATGGAGAGGATGGGTTGGGCTGCTCCCAATGGAGCACCAGCGGGGCCAGCAGAAAGGGGTCAGTGGAAGATGGCGAGGGGTTTGCCGTCAATACGGTGAATTTCAAAGTCAACGCCGTATATGCGCTTAAGGTTTTCGGGCGTCATCACTTCGTCAACGGTTCCCTGTGCGGCGATCCGGCCATCCTTGAAAGCGCAGATCACGTCGGAATAAAACGCCGCGAGATTGATTTCGTGAAGCACCAGAATCACGGTCTTGCCCAATTCGTCGCAAAGGCGCCGGACGAGCTTCATCATCTGCGTGGCGTGATAGATGTCGAGATTGTTGGTGGGTTCGTCGAGCAGCACATACTCAGTGTCCTGAGCGAGCACCATTGCAATGAAGGCGCGCTGGCGCTGGCCGCCCGACATTTCGTCAATAAAGCGGTTGGCAAAGGCTTCGAGCTCCATGTAGTGGATGGCCTGATCGACCTTGGTCCAATCATCAGCTGACAGCGCAGACCCTGAATGCGGGAAACGCCCGAAAGCGACGAGTTCGCGCACGGTGAGCTTCATCTGCACGAAGTTGGCCTGCGTCAGAATGGCCAAATGCTTGGCGAGTTCACGGCTTTCCCAATGCGTAATGTCGCGGCCTTTGAACTCTACGATTCCGGCCGTGCGGGCAATCAGGCGGGAGATCATGCCGAGAACGGTCGATTTGCCCGCGCCGTTCGGACCGATGAGTGAGATCACTTTGCCCGGAGGAAGATCGATCGTAACGTCGTCGACCACGGCTGCGTCTTCGTAGGTCTTCGTGAGGTTCTTGATGCTGAGCATGGAGAAGAATTCAATACGGTGCAAAAGGACTCGGTCACTTCTGCGTGAGGATCAAATAGAGGAAGTAAATGCCGCCGCCAATCGTTACGAAGACGCTCACCGGCACGCTGTAGACCATCACGTGTTCAACAATGAACTGTCCGGCGGCGAGCACGAGCATGCCGACGAGGGAGGCTCCGGCAATCAGGTAGGTGTGGCGGTAGGTGGTGAACATCTGCCGCGCGACATTGGCTGTGATGAGACCCAGAAAGGAGAGCGGTCCCACCAGAGCCGTTGCAACGGCGATGCAGAGCGCAACCCCCACCATCAGACGGCGCAGCGTCGTTTCGTAGTCGACGCCGAGGCTGATGGCTTGTTCCCGGCCGAGACTGATGACATCGAGAATGGACAGATCGCGGCGCAGCCACCAGGCGAGCAGGGCAAGCAGCATAATGCCCGGGATAATGCAGGCAGCATTCACGTTGGTAAAGCTCGCCACAAGCGAATTGAGGAGCGCATCGTATTCATTCGGATCCATGATGCGGGTGAGCGAGTTCTGCATGCTCGAGAAGAATGTCGTGAGCACTGTGCCGATCAGCAGCACGTACAAAACATTTCCGCCGGTCTTTTGAAAGATCGAGTAGTAGATGAAGCTCGCTGCCGTCCCCATCACGATGATGTCAACTGCGAAGGCGTAGACCGGGTTAGTGGCGAATTCGCTCCCGGATCCCAGGAAGAACACCACGCCGGTATGGATGAGCAGGTAGAGGGAGTTCATGCCGAGAAGGCACGGCGTGACAATGTTGTTGCGGATGATCGTTTGGAAAATGATGGCTGCCGCAGAAATGGCCGTGCCGGCCGTCAGCAGCACAATCAAGCGCGGCAGACGGATGCTCATGGCATAGCTGAAAAACTTCGGGTTCACGAAGGCAAATTGGTAGAGCGCGGCAAAAAGAACCACGAGACCGATGAGGCAACCTAGGCGGGTAAGCATGCGCCGACGGCGGGAGCGCTGAATTTTGAGTGACGAGGCGGCTGCGGCAGCTTCACTCGAACTGGCAGTCTTGAGCGGGTTGGCGGTGAAGGTGTCTGAAGTCATTTGGCGTCTCCGCAGGCAGGTGTGCGACGGTCAAGACCAAAAAGTCTGAGCAGCTGCTTTTTGTCGAGCGACATGCGCCCAAAACGAAGTCTGTAGAAGATGAGCGCGATGAAGAGAAGACTGCCGATCGTGCCGATGATGAGTTCAATCGGTAGTTCATAGGGGGCGATAACCAGGCGTCCGATGACGTCGCAGCAGAGGACGAAGAGCGCGCCGAAAAGCGCTGTGTCAGCCAGGGTGGAGCGCAGGTCGTCACCCTTGAAGATGGCGATGAGGTTCGGGACGATGAGACCGATGTAGGAAATGGAGCCTACGACGGAAACAATCGCGGCAGTGATCATCGCGGCAATGGTGAGACCGCTGAAAAGGACGAGCGTGTAATTAACGCCGAGGTTCTTCGAAAAATCTCGGCCCATGCCGACGATGTTGAAGTGCTTGGCAAAAATCCAGGCCAGCACAATAAGCGGGAGGACCAGATAGACCAGCTCAAAGTTGCCGCGGAGCACGAGCGAAAAATGTCCCACAAGCCAGGTGGAGAGTGCTTGGGTCATGTCGAAGCGGTAGGCGAGAAAATTCGTCACGCCGCCGATCACGTTGCCGAACATGATGCCGACGAGCGGAACCATCACAGGATCTTTCATCGGCATGCGCAGAATGAACCAAACGAACGTCCAAGTGCCGAGAATCGCGGCAGCAAAAGCAAAAAGCGCACGCGACCAAAGGGTTGAATCGGGGAAAAAGAGCAGCGCAATGAGAATGCCGAACTGAGCCGAAGAGATGGTCGCCCCCGTCGTGGGCGACACGAATTTATTGGCGCAGAGCTGCTGCATGATGAGGCCCGCAATGCTCATGCCCATGCCAGTGCAGAGAATGGCCAGAAGTCTGGGCAAGCGGGAAATCAGCATGAGCTCGAGCGATTCAATATCGCCCGAGAGCACGTCAGCAGGCGTGATGTCAGCGGCGCCCACGAAGAGCGAAAGAACGCTCATCAGCGTGAGCAGCACAAGAAGGATGCAGGTAGATCGGGTCATAGAGACAAACGTGCCGCAGTGACCGGAAGTCGTCGCGGGTGATGTGTTTGAGCGCAAACAGAAGCAAAACTGTACCGAACCCAAAGGTAAATGAGAACGCTTCTCGATACATAACCTTGCTCACGGCTTACATATCTTTACGTGACGGACCGTACGAGTAAACAATGGATAAAAGTTAAAAATATCCGATAGATGGTTGAATACTCTGCAAATGCTTCAGGCGAGGCGGCCGTAACAGCAGTTCACCTATCCTGCGGATAAACAAGCATCTTAGAAATGGCAGCCCATTTTGAGCGAGATCCCCATCTTTGCATTTCTTTAATGCTTACTTCTTTGGCCCTAAGTCCCCAATGGGTTTCTTCTGGATTCGCTGAAAGCGCAGGGGTTCCAAGGGGTAAACGGACCAATGCCTCGCATGTAAACAAATAAGCAGCGCTTGTCGGCCTTAACCAACGGCGTTCAGGCTGCTCGAGCAGATATTGATTAATAAGAAAAATTCGGTGTTTGCGATAGAAAAAATCTGCAAATCACATCCGTCAAGCTTTGACGTTATATCGATAATAAATCATTGAAAATTTAGGAAATTTCTTTTGTAAAGAAACTTTTTTATGCAAGGTGATGGTGAGAATTATTCGCATTGACCGCCAATAGACTGCGATTCATCCAGACGAATCCCGCCTCAATGGACGGCGTGCGGTTCCTTAATGCCCAATCTCTCAATTCTCAAGACGGTTGTTTTGACCGTTTTTCTCACAATCATGCATCACCACAAGTTTTTGGCAGCGCTTCCGCTTGCACTTGCCGTTTCCGCCGCTTGGGCGGCCGACGACGGCTACACCACGCTAGACACTTCCGTTGTTTCTGCTTCCGGCTATGCGCAGGACACGCGGGAAGCGCCGGCCTCCATCACCGTCATTGATGCCAAGGAACTGATGACAAAGCCGATCGGCGATATCGGCACGGCTGTCAGCGATGTTCCTGGCGTAGACATCACGACTACCAAGATGGGCACTTCGCAGATTTATATCCGCGGGTTCTCTTCGGATTACACGCTGCTCATGGTCGATGGACGTCGACAGAACTCGGACTCTGCCATGAACAGCCTGAACGGCTTTGAAGCGGGCGGCATCTTCATGCCGCCGCCCGGGGCGGTGGAACGCGTTGAAGTGATGCGCGGCCCTGCTTCGACGATTTACGGCTCCGACGGCATCGGCGGCGCGGTGAACATCATCATGAAAAAGCATGTCAACCAGTTCACGGGATCGCTTTCAATTGACCGCACGCAGTTCACCGACAGCGATTGGGACGACCGCTGGAGCGCGGGGGCCTACCTCGGCATCCCGCTCAAAGAGGGTGTTGCGTCGCTCCTTCTTCGCGGGCGATATTTTGACCGTGAAAAGTCGAATCTTCACGAGCCAAGCGGCGGCTATGCGAGCCATTCCCCTTCAGACGGCTACACCGGCAATATCGGCGGCCGCCTGAACCTTTCGCCCAACGAAGATAACGACCTCTATCTTGACGTTGACTACACGCATTTCAAGGGCGGCACGATGTCGACAAGTCAGGCGGGGTACGAGGCACACCGCTGGTTTGACAAATACGCAGTTGTGGTCGGTCACGACGGGCGGTTCAGCTTCGGCGATTTGTCTACCTATTTCCAGTTCCAGGGGCTTGACCTGATCAAGACGAAAACGGGTCCTGCAACCAGAACGGATGGCGTAAATCCAGGCATGCTTGCAACCGCCAACAAGACCACGAAAGGATCGCTCTCCGACCCGCTCATGTCTTCGAAGCACTATGTGTTCGCCACCAAATTAAAGACGCCTGTGTCGCTTGATGGCTACGGCGACATGGTTGTGCAGACCGGTTTGGATGTTGATTATTCGACCTTCAAAGACAATTTCAACGAAGGCACGGAAATCACCGGAAAGACGCTTGATCAGACGCAGATTGCGGTCTTTGGCGAGTCGGAATACTTCATCAATGAAAACTGGATCGCAACGGTAGGCGCCCGCGTCCATTGGAGCGACATCTTCGACTTCCACTTTGCGCCTCGTGCCTACTTGGTGTGGAAGCCTGCTGAGGCCTTCAGCATTAAGGGCGGCGTGGCCAACGGTTATCGTACGCCCGAAGCTCGTCAGCTGACGGACGGTGCCTACAGCGTATCGGTTCGCGGGGCTCCCAATCACACGTACGGCAATCCAGATCTGAAGCCCGAAGAAAGTTGGAATTATGAATTGTCTTCAACTGTGAAGCTCGGTCAGGCTGCTTCGGTGACAGCGGGTGTTTTCTATACGGATTTCAAAAACAAGATTGACACCGTAAAGATCAATTACGTTAGCGACACCAATTATGACGCTCAGGACGTCAATTTCGGGAAGGTCACTGCGAAGGGGGTCGAACTGCTCTTCCAAACTGCGGCTTTCTATGGAGTGAGCTTCAAGGGGGGTTATACCTACACTCATGCAGAAATCGAAGGCGGTGTCAACGATGGTCTGCGCCCCAACTCCATGCCGCGGCACTCGATCAATGCTCGTGCTGACTATGACAACGGCGGTCTGAATGTCTTTGTGAAAGCGTTGGCTAAGCTTGATGCGATGAGCGAACAGATTTCGAGCGGCAGGGGCGGCAGTGCGGCCACTTACAGCAGCACTAAATACAAAAACTACACACAGGTTGACATCGGCGTGAACTACACCTTTGAAAAGCAGCATCACTTCTCTGCCGCGCTCAACAATGTCTTTGACAAAGGCCTTGAGTATGACGCTGACGGCAGCAATCTCTATCGTGAGTTCTTTGATGGTCGCAATGTTTGGCTGGGGTACACGTATACCTTCTAATCGCCGATAA
>OJUG01004533.1_pt1 | contig 11122 bp, 7 predicted proteins | sample 1599841 | NCBI WGS metagenome assembly OJUG01 (sample SAMN04168659, study PRJEB22393) | human gut metagenome | biome: human gut microbiome; feature: stool | host: Homo sapiens | collected 2014-05-12 | reverse complement strand
GCACGGTTCTTGGTGAGCATGGCCGGTGAAGATCTGGCCCGCACCTTTGCCGCCGGCATTGTTTCACCGCTCTATGCCGCTGCGGCCGCTCGTGCTGCGCTCACGCCCGAAGTGGGCGGTCTCACGGCCGGCGAATCGGCCGCATCCCCCGATTTGGTCTGCACTCGACGTGCGGACGGGTTCCCTGCCGACCAGGATCGTCTCGTGCTGGGCGCCTGGGGCGCGCTTCTGGATGCCCCCGGCTGTCTGGCTGCCGAAGCATCGGGGCTCCCGGCCTCGCCCTATGTTTGGTGGCAAGTCGAGCAAACGGGCTACATCGTGCCCGATGACACGCAGCCGGCCGACCGCTCCGCGCTTGAAGTCGAACGCACGTACCTTGGCGCCGACGGCAAAGCCAAGACCGAATTCACCGCCGGCGAACGCGTGACGGTCCGCGTCAGAGTGAAGAGCTTTGCGGGCGAAAGCGCCGTACGCGACGCCGTTGTCACCGACCTCCTGCCGGGCGGCTTTGTCTGGGCCATGCCTGCGGGGGCATGCCCCGAAGGCGCACTCGAATGCCGCCGTGCCGAAGACCGTGTGCAGTGGGCCGTGCCTGCGCTCACCAACTGGGAGCCGCTCACTTTCACCTACACCGTGCGGGCAGCCTATCCGGGCGTTTATAGATCGGGCTCCGCTGCGGCGGAATCTTTGAGCAACCCCGCGCTGGCAGCTCAGAGCCGCAGCGCCAAGATCCGCATCACGGCGCCTGAAGAGCCTTCCGGCACGAACGCTCCTCAGCCGGCCACTTCCCCAACGCCTGCGAGCGCAGTCCAATGACCGACGACCTTTCACACAAACCCGTCGATGCCAGCGGACAATTACCAGCGGCCGGCGCAGCGAATACTGCGCCGGCTGAGCAGCCTGCCGCAGCGTCGCCGCAGTCTTCTGCCCCCGCAGAATCCGCCAAAAGCGAAGAGGCGACGGCGTCCTCGCCTGCTCCCCAGCCCTTGGAAGTCGGCCGCAGCCCTGCCGTTGTTTTTTTGCGCCGCACGGCCTATGTCCTGCTTTCTGCGGCGATCATGACCGTGGGTTTATACGGCGGGTATGCTGTTCTCAAAAATCGCGCGGCCTCGGAAGCTGCGCCGCCGCTCCTCGAAGGCATTCCCTTTTCGAGCGTGCTTTACTCGCGAGAAAACGTCCTCCTTCGCATCGTACCGGCCGCTGACGGCATTTTTCGCGTTAAAACGCCCCTCGAATCGATCGACCCCAAACTGGTTGAAGCCACCATCGCCTATGAGGACCGGAACTTCTACAAGCACCCGGGCTTTGATCTTCTGGCGCTGATTCGCTCGGCCGTCAGCACCTACATCGGCGGTTGGCGCACCGGCGCGTCGACGATCACCATGCAGCTTGCCCGCATGCAGCTCCATCTGCAGACAGATACGCCCGACGGAAAACTTCGGCAGATCTGGCATGCGATGCGCTACGAAGCGCATTACACGAAGCGGCAGATTCTTGAGGCCTACCTCAATCTCGCGCCCTACGGAAGCAATGTGGAGGGCGCAGAAGCCGCCGCAGCCGTATGGTTCCATAAAGAGGCTTCCCATCTCACGCCGGCAGAAGTGGCGGCGCTCGCCGTCATTCCGCAGAATCCCGTCAAACGTCGCCCTTACACTCAAGGCAGCACGCCGCTCGATACCGCGCGGCTGCGGCTTGCACGCATCCTCGTGGAGCAAGGTGTTTATCCGCCCTCAGCCGCCGCAGCGCTACGAGCGCCGCTTGAGGTTTTCGGTCCGGAACACCTCCCTTTTCTCGCTCCCCACTACGCGCAAACGGTTCTGAACCGCATAGTGGGGACCCCGGAGCGGTCAGAACCCAACGCTGACAAAACGGCTTTCAAAGCGGGAAAACTCAAGGGCACGCTCTCGCTCGATGTTCAATCGGCAATGGAAGCGCTCGTTCGCGAAACCATTGCACGGCTCTCCCCTTGGGGCGTGAAGAATGCCGCCGTTTCAGTGGTTGACGCCCGCGACCGTTCCGTGCTCGCCATGGTGGGCTCGGCAAACTTCTTTGACCCCTCGATTCAGGGAGAGGTCAATGCTTGGACAGCCAAGCGCAGCCCTGGTTCAATGCTGAAGCCCTTCACCTATGCGCTGGCGCTCGATCAAGGGCTTATTCACGAAAAGACGGTCCTGATTGACAGCCCGATCGCCGTCGGCGGATGGGCCCCGGACAATGCGGACGGCAGCTTCCGGGGACCGCTCTCCGCCGAAGATGCATTGGTGCTCTCACGCAATATTCCGGCGGTCGATTTGGAAAAGCGCCTCAGCCCCGGGCTCTATGAATTCCTCAAACGCGCCGGTGTTGAGCTCCCCCATGACAAAAATTGGTACGGGCTCTCCCTTGTTTTGGGGGGCGCAGAAATCACCATGGCCGACGCCGCCAAGCTCTACGCCATGGTCGCGGGGGAAGGACTCCTCCGGCCGCTTAGGCTCCTCGAAGCTCAAGCCTCCCCGGCCGAGGCCGATGTGCTTTCGCGTGAAGCGCAGTTTGTCCTCCGCCGCATGCTGGCTTCGCGCGGTGAATCGGTGACGATTCGCGGCGCGAGACGCGAACTCCTCTATAAAACTGGAACCAGCAACGGCTGGCGCGATGCATGGACCGCCGGCATGGTCGGTCCCTATGTCATCGTCGTGTGGCTCGGAGACTTTGCCGGACGTCCCAACCCGCAGCTTCAGGGAGCGCATCTTGCCGCTCCGCTCTTCCGCGCGGCGGCTTTGCGTCTGGGGAACATCCCCGCACTCGACTGGCCGGCCGCCGTCAGTGCACAGCAAGAAGCCGAAGACAAACATCTAAAAGTCGCTCTTGAACCGGTCTGCGCGGCAACGGGCGACCTGAATATTCGGCTCTGCAGCCGCCGAACCAACGCCTGGATCCTTCCCGGCCGCACATCCGTGCGGGATTCGGGTGTTTTTCGCGAAATTTGGATTGACAAAGAAACCGGGCTTCGGGCCTGCGGCCCCGGTCCCGGCATTGAAAGACGCGTTTGGGAATTTTGGCCGACGCACTTTCAAAAGGTCTTTCTGGCGGCGGGCATTGCCAAGGAGCCGCCCCCGCCATACACGGCCCAATGTGCTGAACGCTTGGGCGTCCCAGGGGGCCGCGCTCCGGTGATCACCTCTCCCAAAGCGGGAGCCGCCATTTACTCGCCTGCCGGCTTTGACGCAGCCCGTGTGCTGCTCGCTGCGGGGGCCGATCCGGACGCCGCCATTCTCTATTGGTATGCCGACGGCGCATTTCTGGGTGCCCGCCGAGTCGGCAAGGCGCTCGAATGGTCTGCACCCGCCGGTACGCATGAACTCGCCGTTGTGGATGATCTCGGGCGCACGAGCACGATGCGGCTTACGATCAGACGCCGGTAATCACGAGAACCTCGCACGGCCAGCTGTCTGCGGGCCAAGGGTCTGGAAGAACCGATTGCCGCAAGGTCTAACACTTTTTTATAAATTCCTATGTTTGACCTCAGCGTTCCCGCACTAACCTTGTCATATCTGAACAATGATTCAGAAATCGCCGCAATGGCTATTGCAAAGAAAGGAGCTTTGTTATGAAGAAGAGGTTTGCTGCAGCCGCCGGCAGCGGCTCCGGATTTCGACGCTCGCTCGGCGCTTTGGCTTTGATGCTCACCTGCGGCGTCTTTGCCGCTTTCTCCGCCCTGCCCGCACCGGCATTGGCCGGCCCGCCGCCCGGCATGCACCATCCCGGGCCCGGCTTTGGCGGTCCTGGTCATCGCCCGGGCTTCCGCCCCGGCCCGCCTCCACCCCCGCCGAGATACCATCGCGGCTGGCACCCTCGTCCTTGGTACCGCAGCTGGGGTTTCTGGGTGCCGACGATTACGGTCGGCACGATCCTCGGCGCAGAGCTCTATCGCTCCTCGACGCCGCGCTATGTTGAGGTCCCGGTGCAGACAGTTCCCGTCACACCAAGCACGTCCTATGCTGCCGCGGCTCCCGCAGCATCGGGCGCTGCCGGATCCGGCAGCTATCCGTGGTATTGGTGCTCGAGCGAACAAGGATACTTCCCGACCGTTCGCTCCTGCCCGCTCGGCTGGGAGACCGTGATGGGTTCGAGCAGCACAACGCCTCCCGCGCCGCCCGCTCCCTAAACGGCAAATGCCCGCCCGGAATCACGCAATGATTCCCGGCGGGCATTTTCATGAGCCCACACGACTCTCGTTCAGCTCCGACAAGAGCATTCGGCGTTATTCGTTTGCGCCTTCGCCTTCTTCATCGTCCTGAGCCTTGGGCTGAGGAGCGGCCTGAGCTTGGCTCAGGCGATCGAGATATTCGCTCGTCACGTCGCCCGTGACATAAACGCCGTCAAAGCACGAGCAATCGAAGGCCGGAATCGACGGGTTCAAATCCGAAAGCGCATTCTTCAGTCCGTCAAGCGTCTGGAAGATCACCTTGTCGGCGCCGATCACTTCAGCCACAGCGTCCGCATCCTTGCCGTCGCCGCAGATCAGTTCCGACTTCGTCGGCATATCAATGCCGTAGACATTCGGGAACATCACGCGGGGCGCAGAAGAAGCAACATAGACCTTCTTTGCGCCGGACTCGCGCGCCATACGGACGATTTCCTTCATCGTCGTGCCGCGCACGATGGAGTCGTCAACGAGCAGCAGGTTCTTGCCTTCAAATTCCACGGGCATGGCGTTGAGTTTTTGACGCACGCTCTTCTTGCGGGTCGTCTGCCCGGGCATGATGAAGGTGCGGCCGATATAGCGATTTTTAATGAACCCTTCGCGGTAGGGGAGTTCAAGCTGCTTAGCGAGCTCCTGCGCGCACGGCCGAGAGCTGTCTGGAATCGGCATGACGACGTCAACATCCTTGAGGTCAATCGTCTTTTTCACCGTTTCGGCCAAATAAACGCCGAGATTGAGGCGGGCGCCATAGACACTGATGCCGTCAATGAGGGAATCCGGACGCGCAAAATAGACGTATTCGAAAGCGCAGGGATTCTTCACCGGATTCTCGGCGCACTGACGCGTTTCAACGTTCCCCTTGAAATCGATCCAAAGCGCTTCGCCGGGTTCCAGATCGCGTTCGAGCTTAAAGCCGAGCCCCATCATTGTCACCGATTCAGAGCTCACCATCCATTCGCGCTCGCCGTTGGCAGCAATCGCCGAACCAAAGCAGATCGGCCGAATAGCATGCGGATCACGGAAGGCAAGGAGCCCCTTGCCGGCAATCAGCGCCACCACGGCGTAAGAGCCCCGCACGCGCTTATGCACGGCCGCGACGGCCTTGAAGATGCCGTCAGCGTCAAGCCCCCGGCCTTCGCAGACGCGGGAGATTTCATTGGCTAAAACGTTGAGCAGCACCTCCGAATCGCTCGTCGTATTGATATGACGATGGTCGTGCTCGTACAGATCCTGCTTGAGCGCTTCGGCATTCGTCAGGTTGCCGTTGTGAGCGAGCATGATGCCGTAAGGCGCATTGACGTAAAAGGGCTGCGACTCCTGATTCGAACTCGCACAGCCCTGCGTCGGGTAGCGCACGTGACCGATGCCGACATTGCCCGTCAGATCACGCATGTTGCGCGTACGGAAGACGTCGCGCACCAGGCCCATGGCCTTATGAATGTGGAACTGCAGACCGTCGAGCGTCGCAATGCCCGCCGCATCCTGACCGCGGTGCTGCAAAAGGAGCAGCGCGTCGTAGAGGCGTTGATTAACAGGTTCATTGGAAAGGAGGGCAACAATGCCGCACATGGATGTAATCCTCGATTAGGCCGGGGTGAACGCCCGAAGAGAAAATAGGAAAAAGGGAAAAAACAGTAACTTTGCGCGCATGGGCTATAACGGCACAATGCGCAAAGCCGCCCGGACGAGTCTCGGAGCGGCTTTGAGTGAAAACTTGCACATGATATGAATGAGCCCTGCCTCTCTCAGCTGCGGCGATAAGACCGGCGCATGTCAGCGAGCCATGCCGGCAGATAAGGCATCGACCAATTGATGATCGTTTCCGTCGGTCCGATCAGCACGGACTGCTGCCACATACGGCTTTCATGGATGGAAGCGGGCATACCGAAAAAGAAGACACAGGCGCAGACAACCACAATGCCGCGCAGGAAGCCGAAAACGGCGCCCAGAGCGCGGTCTTCAAAGCGCAGCGCCGCCGTTTCAAGCAGACGCCGAATAATGGCCGAAAGCAGTCCCACCACAAAGAGGCAGGCCACAACGATCAGGACAGCCGCAATGATGACGCGCGGCAGCCATCCGATGCTTTCAAGCGGAATGTGTTCGGCGACAACCGCGGAATAGTTCATCGCCAGAAAGATGCCTGCAACCCAGCCGGCAATGGCCAGCACTTCACGCAGCACGCCGCGCATGATTCCAACAATGGTGGAAAGTGCGAGAACGGCAATGATGATCCAGTCGATTTCCGTCATGAGTGCGCTGCAGGCGGGAGAGAAATGAGTTAGAGAAAATGGCGGGCTTTGTGCCGCCCGTTTCCGGCTGCCCCAAGAGTGACGCCAGACTTCTCTTAAAAAGGGCTACATTGTACCGAAAATTGTCTGCCGGACTTTCGATTCCCTCGGAGGTTTTATGACCCCGAAGCCACCTGCTGTCCGGCCTCAAAGCATTAATCTTTTTTCGCCAGATAAGGCTTTTGAGCGATGCCGTTAAGCATGATCGTACCCCGCACGCCTTCGGCTTCAGATTTCTCGGCATAAAGCCCCACACGAACCTTCCAAAGTGCGCCGCCCTCATTGGTACGGTACGCGGGGAGCCCCAGGAGCGCGAGTTTTTTCACTGTGCGCTCCGCGGCGGCTTCGTTGCTCGTAGCGACAACCTGCACATACCAGCCCTTGCCCGTGGGCGGCGCGATGCCGGCTGACTTTGCGGCCGGCTGCGGCTTCTGAGCCGGTTTCTGAGCCTTTGGATCGGGCTTTGCCGCCGTCTTCTCGGCAGGTTTGGCAGGCGTTTTTTCGACCTTTTCAGATTTCGCCGCCTGCGCTGGCGCTGCCGTCTTGCCGGACTGCTTCGGAGCGGCCTCGGCGGCTCCTTTCGCTTCACGCTCAAGGTTGGCTTTAGCAGTCGACTCCGCGCGGCCCATAGACGTATCCGACACATCCACGTCGCCCGCCTGAGCACGATCCCCGTGAGCCGCCGGCGGCACATTCAGCGTTGTGCTCGTCTCGCTTTCTTTAGGAATATTGATGTCGGTACTCTCGAGCTTAGACGTGTCGATCGGCGGTTCGTTATCGATCACGAAAGGCGCGGCGACCACCGCGGCCATCAGAAGAACAGCCGCTCCCACCATGCGGTGTTTAGTGCGTCGGCGGGCAAGCAGCTCCGCATCCGTGAGCGGACGACGAGCCGGACGTTCAGCGGCGCGTTCACGTTCGGCCTGAGCGCGCACTTGTTCGCGCGGCACGGGCTTCAAGGCCGGTTTAAGAACTTCAGCATCTTCGCTCTCACCTGCCGCCGCAGGGGACGGATCCGGTTCCTGGCGAGGTTCAGGCATGACAAAAGGCGCCTGCGCAGCCGGAGCGCCTGCGGCCTCGGGCGCCAGAATTTGAGCGGCCTCCTGTGCAGAGACGCTTTCGGCTGAAGCCCCCCATTGGGGCTCTTTTTTATCCGTCGTCGGCGCATGAATACCATACGGATCCCAGGGGGCTGCTTTGGGCGCAGTCGGCGCTGCGGCTTGACGTTCCGGCGGCTGAGGCGCTTGAGGAGCTTGAGAAGATTGAGGAGGAGCAATTTGCTCCCCAGCGGTCTGAGCCGCTGGTTCAGCAAAGTCAAAGGGCGGAGGCTCCGTCGGCTGAGCGGACGGTGCCGTCTGCCCGCCCGTCTGCGTTCCCTCATTAAATCGCCCTAATGACGGCTCCGTTCTCGGTCCAAAGGTGGGTTCGGCATGCGGCGCGGCAGTGCCAGCCTCTTCCGGCGTTTGCATCGTCGCGAGCTTCACCCCTTCAGGGCGTTGATTTTTCCGGAAAGGATTAAAGAACGACATGGGAACGCCTCGAGCATTACAAGCAATAAAAACAGTATGAGCTTCACCGCTCGTCCTCTTCTATGACAGAAGACAATGGCGAAGCTCACAAAATTCTATCAGCGGTCCTGTCGGCCGCCCTGTCGTTCTAACTTTTCGATAAGAAGAAATTTCAGTGCCACGGCGCCTTTTCTTCGCAAGGCATCCCGTCGGTCATCGTAAAGCCCTCGAGACTGCCGCACTTCGTTTGAATACAGACAAAGCGCATAGCCTCGGTCGGCAATGCCCGAATGGCGCGCTTAGCTGCCGGCGCCACACGGAGCCAGTCGCCGGCACAAAGCGCAATCACCTCGCCGTCAAGCCAGATTTCGCCCGCGCCGGAAAGGATCCCGTAGAGCTCTTCATTTTGCTGGTGCGCATGCACAAAGGGTACGGCAGCGCCAGCCGGCAATTGATTGACGGAGACTTCACAGCCGGTCAGTCCAAGCTCGTCATGGAGCTCCGTGCGGGCGTCGCCTGAGGCGTGAACGAGCGTGTAGTTCTTCTTGGATGAATTCATAATTTTTTCCAATGGTGCAAGGGGGAAAGGTCATTAACGAAGGGGGGTGTTCTCTCAATAGTTCGATATCGAATTATCCATTTCGTTAAAAGCCGCTCTGGGCTTGGGAGCGGCTTCGATCGTTATGTTAGTTCGATATCGAACTTTTGTCAACGGATAAATATACCATCTCCGCGAACCTGCGCTTCCTCGTGCAGACTCGTACAGGCTCACGGAGAAACTTCAATGACCTCGGACGCCGATGATCACCGGCGCAGTCCTTCCTTAGCAAAGACCTCAAGCGCTTGGCCGACCGTCACGAAGGATCCGAAAATAATGATGCGCACTGGCGCGGCCGGTTCATCCTCGGCTGAGAGACGAGCCGCATAGAGCGCGTCGGCAATGGTCGCAAAGGACTCAATCGCACTCTCCTCTACGCCGCCCTCGAGCATCTTAGCCTTGAGTGCCTCGGCCGAGCCCCCTCGCGGACCAGGTAAGCCGGCAATGAACCAGCGATCGATTTCCGGCGCTGTCAGTCGGACCACCTGAGCACGATCCTTATCTTCGAGCATGCCGAAAACGGCCAAGGTCTTTTCTCCTGGCTTTCGGGAGGCATGAAGGTTTTCTGCCAAGACGCCCGCCGCCTGAGGGTTGTGCCCCACATCGAGGAGCGTCGTGCAGGGCTGGGTCGTAATCTCTTCAAAACGCGCCGTGATGCGTACCTGAGTGAGGCCGGCAGCGGCGGCGGCTTCCGTCACGGGAAGACGATTGAGGAGCGAAATAATCGCCGCAAGGGCGCCCGCCGCGTTGCGGTATTGATTTTCGCCCTTGAGCGCAGGCCGCGGCAGCTGCCAGCTGAGGTCGCCCATGCGGAATTGGAACGAACCGTCAGGATGTTCCGTCACACTGAAATCGCGGTTGATGAGCAGAAGCTTCGCGCCGATTTCGGCAGCGTAGCCAACCAGCGTTGACGGCGGATTGGGGTCCGAGCAGATGGCCGGCCGCCCGGAGCGGTAGATATGCGCCTTCTCGACGGCGATTGCTTCTCGAGTGTTCCCCAGAAATGCCGTATGGTCAATGCCGATCGCCGCCACAATGGAAACGTCCGGATCGACGGCATTCATGGCATCGAGCCGGCCGCCCAAGCCGATTTCGAGGATCACCACATCTGGATGCGCATTCTGAAAAAGTTTGAGCACCGCGAGGCCGGTGTATTCGAAGTACGAGAGCGTCATGCCGCCTCGTGCGGATTCCACTTCGCCAAAGGCAGCGATCAGCGCCTCGTCCGAGACTTCCTGCCCATTGAGGAGCGCGCGTTCATTGAAGCGAATGAGGTGCGGCGACGTATGCATGGCCGTACGGAACCCTGCCTCGCGCCAAATGCGCTCCATGACGGCGCAAGTGGACCCTTTGCCGTTCGTGCCGGCAACCGTGACGACGGGACATTCAAACTTAATCCCCATGCGGGCGATCATCGTCTGCATGCGCTCCAACCCCATATCGATGGGCTTATCGTGGAGCTTCTCAATGAAATCGAGCCATTGATCAAGCGAAGCGCCGGCAGCAGGCGCCTGATGCGGCGCAGAAACAGAGACTACGGGGATAGTCATAGCAGTGAAATCCAACTCATCGAAAAAACAATAAAGACACGGGCTGCGGATGCATGCCCGTGTCAAAGAAACTTACCGCATCGGCAGCCGTATCCCGCTTCAGCGAATGTCTTACGTATTCAGAAACCCGTCAAAAAGCTGCGTCCGCAAAACGAACGGGCGGAAGATGCACCCGCCGCTTTGGAGCGGATAGCAGAGCCGCAGCAGCAGCTCAGCCGCAGACGATCGGCGTCAAATCCCGTTGATCGGCTGCTTCTTCATCAGAAGCTGCGTAATAACAGAAATCTGCGCACGCATATCGCGGCGGTCGACGATCTTATCCACCTGACCGTGCTTCAACAGAAATTCGGAGCGCTGGAAACCCTCTGGGAGCTTTTCACGCACGGTCTGCTCAATCACGCGGGGACCGGCAAAGCCGATGAGCGCCTTGGGTTCAGCAATAACCACGTCGCCAATAAAGGCAAAAGAAGCCGAGACGCCGCCCATTGTCGGATCTGTCAGCACAGTGATGAACGGAAGACCGTAATCCGCAAGACGGCGCGCAGCGTTGGTCGTCTTGGCCATCTGCATGAGGGAGAAAAGCCCTTCCTGCATGCGGGCTCCGCCGGAAGCGCAGAACACCACGAAGGGTGCGCGGCGGCGAATCGCTTCTTCCACGCCGAGCGCAAACCGTTCACCGACGACGCTGCCCATGGAGCCGCCCATGAAACCGAATTCAAAGGCCGCAGCCACCATCGGCTCACGACGAAGAAGACCCGACATCACGACAAGCGCATCTGTTTCGTGCGTCGAAGCTTCCGAAGCCGCATGGCGCGCCGGGTAGGGTTTGCTGTCGACAAAGTGCAGCGGATCCTTGGTGCGAATCTCCGCGCCGATTTCCACCGCCGTAGCGGGATCCAGAAAGGCATGCAGACGCACGCGGGCGCCCATGCGGAAGTGAAGATCGGAAGAGCGTCGTGTAAGGGAAAGAGTGTAGATCTCGGTGGTCGCCGTAT
>OJUG01004523.1_pt1 | contig 11148 bp, 9 predicted proteins | sample 1599841 | NCBI WGS metagenome assembly OJUG01 (sample SAMN04168659, study PRJEB22393) | human gut metagenome | biome: human gut microbiome; feature: stool | host: Homo sapiens | collected 2014-05-12 | reverse complement strand
TGCCCGCCGCACCGGCCAGTGCGCAGCGGATGCCCCGCACCCGCACCTCTTCTTCTGCATGGCGCAGGGCGGGAATGGCGGCTTCGGCTTCGGCGCGGGCATCCTCGGCTCTGGCTCTGGCCATCTGCCGCCGGGCGGCCACGGTGCGCATGGCTTCCTGATACAGTTCGTTTTTGGTACGCATGGCTCCTCCTTATTCCGGCTTCTTTTTCAACGGACGGCGGCGGGCAGCGTTCTTGAGGAAATCGTTGCCGCTGGGGGCTTCGCGGTCTACCCGGAGGTTTCGGCTTGCGCCTGCAGCAGCCACCGGGCTGCGCACATCGTGCACGGTGCGCAGGCCCTTGGCGTTCCATGTTTTGAGGATACTGTTCCAGTACCACAGGTCGCGCTTGGCCCCGGCCTGCACGGCAGCTTCCTGCACCATGGCATCGTCGTAGCCGTAAACCTCGTACCAGCGTGCAATGGCCTTGCGCCCGCCAAGGGTCAGCTCGCTTTCCGGGATGTTCAGAAGGCCGCTGACATACTGCTCGCGGCTCTGGCGCAGTGCCAGCAGTTTGAGGTGGGCATCGGCCTGCTCACCGGTCTCCACGCCCTCGGTGCGCCACACTTTCAGCTCATGCACTACGGCGGCCATGGTGCTGCGGCCGGTGCTGGCAACGTAGGCGGTGCACAGCATCACGGTCTCCGGCGCAAAGCCCTCCTGCATATAAAGGTTGACCAGCTTTTCCATCTCCCTGTGGGTCAGCGGACGGGCAAAGCCGGTCTGTGCGCAGTCGATCAGGCTGGAGATCATGGGGTCGGTGCGGCTGGCCGCAGCGATCTCGGCCCAGGTCATGGGTGCGGGGGCGCTGGGTTCCTCGCCCGGTGCAGCGTTCTCTTCGTACCGCTCCAGCAGGCCAGCGCCTGCCCAGAAGGAGAGGGCGCTCTCGGCGCTGATGCGGCTGCGCAGCTTGAGGTCGGCACAGATCTTGTCCGGGTCGGTGATGCCGGTCGCCAGCACATACAGAGCCACGCGCACATTGTATTCTTCGGCGATGCCCAGTTTGGAAAACACCAGCTGCGGCACTGCAATGGTATCGCCCTTGAGTTCTTTTAAACGATAGATCATGTTTTATTCCTTCGGCTTGTCCGGCTCGGCTTCGGCAGCAGGCGGCTCCCACGGGTCGCTGTCCATCATGCTGGGACAGTTTTTCCAGCGGTCAGGATCGGCATTGAACGCGTCCTGCAAAAAAGCGGCTGTGGCCTCCCGGCCCTCGTCGGTGAGCGGAAACACCTTCTGCACCCGCAGGGCAGGGTCGGTCTTTTCAATGGTCCAGGGGTCCGGCCAGTAGTCCACGGTGAGGATGCTTTCCTCTTTTGTGGCACCCTCGCCGCCGTCCGGGTCCGGCACGGTGCGCTTGCCGGGGATCATCCGGTATCGCAGACCGTATTCGTTGCCGCTGTAGGAATTTTTGCATTTGAAGTAATGCAGCAGGGGAACAAAGATCATGGCAGAGTCCTTTCGTATTTTGCAGGGAGCGGCTGTAAGCAAAAACGGCAAACCGATATTCCACGGTTTGCCGTTTGTTTTTGGAGCAGGGTACGGGACCCGAACCCGCCGCCTGCTGCTTGGGAAGCAGCCGCTCTACCGGATGAGCTAACCCTGCAAGTTGCTCATTTATTGTAGCAAAGAGGGACGGGATTGTCAAGGGCCGGAGAATGTCAGTTTTTCTGGGCATCGGTCAGGTCCAGCACCGGCGTGAAGGGGTCGAACACAAGGCCGGTGATGCCGTCCGCCACCAGTAGACGCCTGTTCTGGCCCAGCAGCGGCACCACGGCGCAGCCTTCCAGCAGCTGGCGCTCACAATCGGCCAGCAGGGCACAGCGGGCGCTGCCGGTCTGCTGGGCACTCTCGGCCAGACGCTGAGAGTAGATGGGGTCGGACCAGCCGGTCAGGCCGCCGCCCTCGGCCGTGAACTGCTGCAGCATCTGGTATACGCTGCCGCCTTCGGCGCGGATGGGAGCCAGCGCAATGGTGTAGCTGCCCGCTGCAAGGCGTTTGTCGAACTCCTCCTGCGGAACCTCTTCCACTGAGAAGAAAAGGGAGCAGTCCTTCTGCCATGCGCCGTTGATCTGCTCGGCCAGTTCGGTCAGGCCGGCTTCCTTCGGCAGCAGGATGGTCACGCCGGAAAAATCCGAGCTGGCCATGCCCTGCCGTGCATTCAGGTACAATGTACGGGGGTCGGTGATGGTGGGCAGCGGGTTCCTGGCAGACTTGCGGTAATCGATGCCGTCCACGGAAAGGCCGGTGGGCACAAGACCATCGGCAGCGGTGTACAGACCGGAAGAGGGCACATCCACATTCTCCCGGGCGATGCCGGCAAGCGCCTGCCGCAGTTCCTGATCGGCAAACACAGAATCTTCGGCGCTGTTGAACAGCAGTGCCCAGGTGGTGTCGGAGTAATCCACCGACTGCAGCGAGGTATCCTCGCCGGTGTCGTCCAGCGCGGCGGAGCATTTTTCGTCTGCAATGAGCTGGGCGGCGCTCTTGCCGGTGCTGCCGGTGTTCTGCACCAGACGCAGGCTGCCGATCATGGGGGAGGAGACATCCCGGCGCAGGAACAGGCCGCTGGCCGTCCAGTTGTAAAGATAGAAGCTGCCGCTGGAAAGGGTGGTCTTGGCGGTCAGGCCGTAGGTGCCGCGGGTGCTCTCAAAAAATGCTTCATCGCAGGGCATGGCACCGGGCAGGGTGAGCTTGGCAAGGAAGTTGTCGTCCTTTTCACTCAGGCGGAACACCAGCGTCAGCGGGCCGGCGGCCGAAACGCCCAGCGTGCTGGCATCGGCTGTGCCAGCCAGCACGGCAGCACTGTTCTCAAGGGCGGCAAACTCCACGGCATAAGGGGAATTTGTCTGCGGCTGGAATATGCGCCGGAATGCAAACACAAAGTCCTCGGCAGTGATGGTGTGATCCGTGGAAGCGCCCTTGACGGCCTTGTAGGTCAGGCCGTCCTTGATCTGGAAGGTGTAGGTCTTGCCATCGGAGGAGATCGTCCAGCTCTCGGACAGATCGGGCACGATCTCGCCATCCGCTTTTTTGCGGACAAGCCCGCTGTAAAGGTTCTCGCAGGCGATCACGTCCGGGGCAGCAGAAGCCACCTGCGGGTCAAGGTTTGCGGGAATGGTATCCACGAACCATGTAAAGCTTGGCGCACTGGAACTGCTGCCGCAGCCGGTGAGCGCAAGCAGGAACGCAGCAGCAAGCAATGCTGCGGTAATACGGAAGAACTGTTTCAAGGGGATGACCTCATTCTATGGTATTTGCGAAAAAAGGCTTTTTGTATACAAAAAGCGCTCTGCTTCGACAAGTGTAGCAGAAACAGCGGCAAAATACAATTGCAGAATTGTGAATTTACCTTGCTTTTTGGGGCAAAAAGGGCGTTTTTCCGTTGCCAATTGCGGCTAAATGGACTATAATGGTACAGCGAAACATCTCTGCACCCGTTTTGAGGTGCGTTCTGAATACGATATTATGGAGGAGGAACTGTTTTTATGCAGAAGGATCAGCAGAAACTGATTGAACTCATCAAAGGCAAAAAAGTGGCCTTCATTGGTGCCGGTGTCAGCCACAAGACCCTGATCAAGGAGTTTGTGGAGCTGGGTGCCCATGTGACCCTGTGCGACCAGAAAAAGAGCGTGGAGGACTTTGGCGATTACGCTGCAACCATCAAGGAGCTGGGCATCGACCTGAGTCTGGGCGAAAACTATCTGGATGGCTTCAAGGGTCAGGATATCATCATGCGCACCCCGGGCTTTGTGGGCTACTTTGAAAAGCCCCTGCAGGATGCCATGGCCGCAGGCACCATGGTCACCAGTGAGGTGGAGCTGTTCTTCGACTTCTGCCCCTGCGAGATCGTAGCCGTGACCGGCTCCGACGGCAAGACCACCACCACCACCCTGATCTCCAAGTTCTACGAGGCCGCAGGCCGCAAGGTGCATCTGGGCGGCAACATCGGCGCAGCTCTGCTGCCCATGCTGCCCGAGGTGGCTCCCGAGGATGTGGCTGTGGTGGAGCTTTCCAGCTTCCAGCTCATCAGCATGCATTCCAGCCCCAACATTGCCGTGGTGACCAATGTCACCCCCAACCATCTGGACCACCACAAGGACATGCAGGAGTACATTGATGCCAAGCGCAACATCCTGCTGTACCAGAAGCAGCCTTGCCGCGCTGTGCTGGGCTATGAGAACGAGATCAGCCGTTCCATGCAGTCCGACTGCAAGGGCAAGCAGGTGTGGTTCACCCGCCTGCACGATACCGACAACGGTGCCTTCCTGCGCAAGGAGGACAACATGCTCTGCATGGCCGAGGATGGCGTTGTGACCCCCTTCCTGGCCCAGAAGGACGTGAAGCTGCGCGGCCTGCACAACATTGAAAACCTGCTGGCTGCTGCCGCTGCCGTGTGGGGCGAGGTGCCCGTGGAAGCCATCCAGAAGGTGGGCAGCACCTTTACCGGTGTGGAGCACCGCATTGAGCCGGTGCGCACGCTGGACGGCGTGCTGTACTACAACGACTCCATCGGCACCAGCCCGACGCGCACCATTGCCGGTCTGCGCAGCTTTAACCAGAAGGTCATTCTGATCGCTGGCGGCTACGACAAGCACATTCCCTATGAGCCGCTGGCACCGGAAGTGGTGGCCCACGTGAAGAACCTTGTGCTGATGGGTGCCACCGGCCCCCGCATCGAAAAGGCTGTGCGCGAGGACCCGAACTTCAACGAAGCAGAGCTGCCCATCCAGCATGCCGACAACATGCAGCACGCTGTGGAGCTGGCCCGTGCCTGCGCAAAGCCCGGTGACATCATCATCCTGTCCCCGGCCAGCGCATCGTTTGACCTGTACCCCAACTTTGAGGTGCGCGGCCGCGAGTTCAAGAAGATCGTCAACGAGCTGAAGTGATCGCGCAGGTCAGCACAAAAGCCCACCGCGCCCGCTTTTTAAATGCCTGCCGGGGGAAATGGGTGCTGGGGGCGACCCTGCCGCTGGATCTTGCCCTTTTTAGCAAAAGCCAGCCGTGGCGATTCTACGCAGGACCTACACTGGCACTGGAACTCAGCGGCAGCACCGCATGGGCAGCAGGGCACGCAAACCCGGAAGAGCTGGCCAGCTTTCTGGCTTTCTGCGGGTGTGAGAGCATCATTTTAGACGAAAACGAATGCCCACCGCCTGCCGGGTGGTGCAAAGCTGAAACGCTGACTGTATTCGGCCTTGCACCCGGCAAGGCTCTGCCGCTGCCCGCTGCAGACGAGACGCTTTGGGCCGGACTGACCCTTGACAGAGAACCCTCTGCCATGGATGTGGCACGGGCGCTCTACCCGGCGGATACGGCAAAGCAGGATGACTTTTACTCCGAGCTTTGCACAAAGCGCACCCGCGGCAAAGCTCTTGTGTGGGCGCTGCGGCAGGGAAGTGAAACGATCTGCACGGTAGGGGCCTATGCCCTTGCGAACAGGCAGGCCTACATGGCCTGCGGGCAGACAGCCCAGCCTTTGCGGGGCAAGGGCATCGGCGGGCGGCTCATTGTGCAGATGGCGAACGAGCTTGCCGCCAAGGGGGAGCACCCGGTGTTTCTCTGCAGCCCGGAGCGGGTGCACTTTTATACCCGGCTTGGCTTTGAAAAGCTTGCGGAGTATATTCGTTATGTGCCATCGTAGTTTGTCGGCTGACACGTCGGAAGTTTCTCTGAAGACCGTCCGCTGGGGTGGGACCCTGTTGCCCGCAGGGCAATAGGGCGGGCGATGGAATGGCCTGCAACAACAGCGACCGCCGCCAGTGGCGGAAACAGGGAGCTGTTGTTGGGGCCGCGGCCAGCGAGATGCAAGCGGATGCGAAGCAGCTGCTGGGTGCCGCAACCCGTATTTCGTGTCCGAGGAGAAAGCTGCCGACGCGTCAATTCATGTAAGCTTTATCCCAAATCATAAATTAAGGAACCGTTATAATGTCAATGCTGAACCACTTTTTCAATTACAAACCCGAAGTTCTGGCGCTGGACGAAAAGGCTATGGAGCTGTGCCAGCCCTACTTCCGCCATATGGAGGAGATCCGCGATTTTAACCAGCTCAAAATGCTGAAAGCCTTTGCGGATACCCAGATGTCCTCCACCGATATGCTGGGCACCACCGGCTACGGCCTGTGGGATACCGGCCGCGCAAAGCTGGAGCAGATCTTTGCCGAGGTGATGGGCGCAGAGGATGCCCTCGTGCGCAGCCAGTTCCAGAGCGGCACCCACACGCTGGCTGTGGCGCTGTTCGGCCTGCTGCGGGCAGGGGACACCCTGCTGGCTGCCACCGGCCGTCCCTACGATACGCTGGAAGGCGTGATCGGTCTGGACGGCAAGGGCAAGGGCACCGGCACCCTGATGGATTACGGCATCCGGTACGATGAAGCTCCGCTGAAAGCCGACTTCACCCCGGATTATGACCTGATCGCCCAAAAGGCCCCCGGTGCAAAGGTGTGCCACATCCAGCGCAGCCGCGGCTATCTGCAGCGCAATGCCTTTGATCTGGAAACGATCCGAAAAATTGCGGATACCGCCCGCGCCGCAAACCCGGACATCATTATTTTTGTGGATAACTGCTACGGCGAGTTCACCCAGACGCAGGAACCCTGTCAGATGGGCGCAGACCTTGTGGTGGGCAGCCTGATCAAGAACCCCGGCGGCGGCATCGCTCCCACCGGCGGCTACATTGCGGGCCGCAAAGACCTTGTGGAGCTGTGCGCTTACCGCCTGAATGCGCCCGGTCTCGGCAAGGATCTGGGCTGCACGCTGGAAACGCCCCGTGATATGTATCTGGGCTTCTACTACGCGCCCGGCGTGGTGTGCGAGGCCATCAAGACCGCCATTTACGCCCAGTGTATGCTGGAGCTGCTGGGCAAGAATCCAGTGCCGCGCTACTGCGACGACCACAACGATATCGTCACCTGCTTTGATGCAGGCACTGCGGATGCGCTCATCGGCTTCTGTCAGGGTATTCAGGCTGCAAGTCCCGTGGACAGCTATGCCGCCCCGGAACCTTCTCCGGAGCCGGGCTATACCGATGAGGTGGTCATGGCAAGCGGCAGCTTTACGCAGGGCAGCACCATCGAGCTTTCCTGCGACGGCCCGCTGCGTGAGCCGTATACCTGCTACCTGCAGGGCGGCCTGAACTTCGCCGCCAGCCGCGCAGGCGTCCTGCTGGCTGTGCAGAATGCGTATTTTAAGGACTGAACCTCTCAGTCATCTTCGGTGACAGCTCCCCTCTCGAGGGGAGTCTAAGAGGTGGATCCCAACACGGAAATCTGCGTCACCTGGGGCGGCACCGAGGCCATGATGGCGGCTGTCCCCGGCTCGAGCTTCTTCAAAGAGCCGGTCAACCACCTCATCCGGATGCATTTTGCCCGCGGCACCGACGTGCTGGACGAGGCGGTGCATCGTCTGGCAAAGCTGACGGAGCTGCTGAAGTAAAGAAAAACGAAAGGGTACGCCTGAGGGCGTACCCTTTCGTTTTTAGTCCGGGAGAAGCGGCAGCCGCAGCGTGAAAATGCTGCCCTTGCCGACTTCACTTTGCAATGTGATCTCGCCGTGGTGGAGGTGGGCCAGCTCCTGCGCGATGGTCAGGCCGAGGCCGGTGGAGTCGTGCTTTTTGTCGGCGGTGGTATGGAAGTATCGGTCAAAGACAGCGCTCTGGTCTTCCGGCGCGATGCCGCAGCCGGTGTCCTGTACGCTGACGCAGGCCGTTTCGCCCTCGGCGCGGCAGTCCACATGGATGCTGCCCCCGGCGGGAGTATAGTGGATGGCGTTGGTGACAAGGTTCTGGACAATTTGCTGTAACCGCACGCTGTCGCCCCAGACAGGCAGAGGCGTGTCGGCGCTGACATGGAGTTCGACGCCCTTCTGGTCGGCCTCGCTCCGGCAGGCGGCGCAGACGGCGGCGGTTTCTTCGTTGAGGGCGGCGCGGTCTTCGTTGAGCAGGATCTGCTTCTGCTCGAGCTTTGCCGCGAGGAAGAGGTCTTCTGTCAGCCGCCGCAGGAATTCAATGCGCTGACGCAGAGCCGGAAGCAGGGCCGGAAGGGCCTCGGGGGCCGATTCCAGTGTTTCCAGCCCGCCGCTGACGGCGAAGAGAGGGCTGCGCAGGTCGTGGAAGATGTTGAGCATCATGCTCTTGCGGGCCTCGGTCTCGGCGGTCAGCTCTTTTGTCCGCTCTGCCACCCGGGCGTCCAGCTCCCGGGCCAGCTGCTCGGTGCGGTCGAAGAGGAGAGCGAACCGTCGGCAGACGAACACCATGCAGCCGATGGCGAAGGGCAAATCATAAAGGCGGGAACAGCGCAGCAGGTAGAAGGGGACAGACTCCACGAAAAGCACGCTGTCCAGCCCGGGCATCAGCGCCCAGACCCGGAAGCCGGTGGTGACAGCACCGGGCAGGAGCATCAGAGCGGCACCCTCATAGTCTGCGTTCACGGCGGCCATTAAGTAATAAAGGCAGAGGCACATGCCCGCTACCAGCATCCCGACCCGCAGCGGGGGATAGCTGCTCGTGGACAGCACAAAGAAGACGACGCATCCGGCGGCAAGCGCAAGGAACCCCCGCCCGGAGCGGGGCAGTTTTACCCCCAGCAGCCCTGCCGCCAGCAGTGCCGAGGCCAGCACAGTGAGGGAGAAGAAGGAGCGGAGGATGCGCTGGAGCAGACGGTTCCGGATGGCCGGGAAGAAGAAGACCATCAGCGCCCAGACGCTCATAATGACGAGGTAGAGCAGGAAGTACCCCAGCTCCGGCAGGTGCTTATAGTGGTAGAGTGCCAGCAGCACCATCCCCATGGTCACAAAGGCCGTCAGGGCGATGAGCTGAGTCATGGTGCGGAAGCGGAATGCCCGGGAGGCGAAGGCGGAAGTCATCAGCCATGTCTGGGGGCTGCGGCCGCAGGTGAACACCAGCTCCACCGTCTCGCCGGGCGCGACGTCCAGTGCATACAGCTCCCCCGAGCGCTCGAGGCTGGTGAGGCTCTCAGGGGCCAGCGGTGCCGCTGTGTTGGTGACGCAGAGGGTGAGGGACGGGATGTCTTCCCCCACCGAGAAAGTAAAGTGCCACTGGCCGGGGGCTTCCTGCCGCCAGCCGTCCAGCGCGATACCCTGAGCGGCGTGTTCCCCCGTCAGCATGCTGCCGCTGCGCAGATGCTCGAACTGCGCGTTGCCCCAGATGCCGGCCAGCACGATGAAGGCCGTGAGCAGGGCGGAGAAAATCAGAATGGGCCATTTTTGCTTCATGGCGATGCCTCCCCTTGTAGATGTGCAAAAAATAAGGTATACTATAGTATATCAAATCGTGCGAAAAAAGGGGAGGGCTGACAGGGATGATCCGCGTATTGTTGGTGGAAGATGACCCCGTGATCCGCGACACCACCTGCTATTTTTTAAAGAGCCAGCAGAATTTCGAGGTGGTCTGTGCGGAGACGGGCGGCGACGCGCTGAGCCATGCGCGGGAGAGGTTCGATGTCATCCTGATGGACATCCTTCTCCCGGACACCAATGGAGTAGACCTCTGCCAGCGCCTGCGAAGCTGGCACCACTGCCCCATCATCTTCACCTCCTGTCTGGACGACACTGACACCATCGTCCGTGCGCTGGAAATGGGCGGCGATGACTTTCTGGCCAAGCCCTATAACAACAAAATCCTTCTGGCCCGCATCATGGCCAACATCCGCAGGGTCCAGATGGACGGCGCAGAACCCAGCGTCAACGGCTACCACTGCACGGCCTTCACACTGGACGCCAACAGCCACAGCGTAGAGAAGGACGGCCGCAGCGTCCATCTGGCTGATATGGAATACCGCATCCTGACCCTCTTTGTCCGCTACCCGAACACCTTCTTTACGGCCAATGAGCTTTACCAGAAGATCTGGGGCAAGGACAGCCTTGGCGATGTACGGACGGTGCAGGTCCATATCCATAACCTCCGCAGCAAAATCGAGCCGGACCCCGCAAAGCCTGTCTACTTAAAAAATGTCTGGGGAAAGGGATACGTCTTCCAGCCGGAGGGGGAGAGGGCTTAAGAATCGTTTAAATGAGAGCGCCGACTTTTTAAAGAAACTTAAACAGTCGGCGCTCTTTTTGTGATTTGTTAAGCAAATAATTAACGAAAATAGCCTTTGGGACGAAAATCTGACCGAAAGGCGGCGGAGAAGTTTAAGGATTCTTAAAAGACAGACCCCTGCATTTGTGTTAAATTATTGTCGAACGATGTGGGCGCAGCGCGAGAAGGTCTGCCGCCGCACGAAGCTATGAGCAAGAATAAAGAAGAACGAGAAGAAAGGGTCTACGCAAAATGAATAAGATCTCCCGCAAAGGTTTTCTGAAGATCGCTGCCGCGGCCGCCATGTCCGGTGTGACTGCCGGTGCACTGGCTGCCTGCAACACCGCCAGCTCCTCCGCCGCAGCTTCCTCCGGCGCAGCCGGTACCTACATCCCCGGCACCTATGAGGGCACTGCCGAGGGCATCTCTTCCACCGTCAAGGTCACGATGACCTTCTCTGACAGCGCTGTGACCGATGTTGTGGTCGATACCTCCGGCGAGACTGCTTCCTACGGCGCTGCCGCTGCCGACGAGCTGCGCGAGCAGCTGATGGCCGCCGGCTCTGCCGAGATCGACGGCGTCTCCGGCTCCACCATCACCTCCGACGCTGTCATGAAGGCCGCCAAGAGCTGCTACGCACAGGCCAAGGGCGAGGCGGCTGTGACCTCCGTCCAGCTGCCCACCGGCGATGAGACCGACTGGCTGGGCAAGGAGCCTGACATCGACGAGGCTGCCATCACTGAGACCGTGGACACCGACATCCTCATCGTCGGCGCGGGCAACGGCGGCATGGGCGCAGCTGCCTACGCAGCCGCCAACGGTCTGAACTTCCGCGTCATCGAGCAGAACGGCAATGTGCAGGATACCCGCCACTGGGTCGGCGCGGTGGACGGCTTCGGCGCACAGGCACAGGGCATCAAGATGGACCGCGCAAAGCTCCTGAGCGAGGTGTCCCGCTACGCTTCCGGCAAGTGCGACCAGCGCGTCGTCAAGACCTGGATCAACGAGTCCGGCGAGATGATCGAGTTCATCCGCTCCATCATGGAAGACAAGTACGGTGTCAAGATGG
>OJUG01004518.1_pt1 | contig 11164 bp, 8 predicted proteins | sample 1599841 | NCBI WGS metagenome assembly OJUG01 (sample SAMN04168659, study PRJEB22393) | human gut metagenome | biome: human gut microbiome; feature: stool | host: Homo sapiens | collected 2014-05-12 | reverse complement strand
CAGCTGCGGGAACGTGAGCTGCAGAAGCTGCGCGGCTCATTGTTTTCCATGGTATTTCAGGACCCGATGACTGCGCTAAACCCCAGCATGACCGTCGGCGCGCAGCTGGCGGCCGCTGTCCGCGTCCATGCGCCCCGCCTGCGCGGCGCGGCTCTGGAGCAGCGCGTGCTCGAGCTGATGCGCCTTGTCGGCATCGACCGGCCGGAGGAGCGGCGTGGCCTGTATCCGCACCACTTTTCCGGCGGCATGCGCCAGCGCGTCGTGCTGGCCATTGCGCTGGCGGGCGACCCGTCGATCCTGTTTGCCGACGAGCCGACGACCGCGCTGGATGTGACCATTCAGGCCCAAATTCTCGATCTTCTGCGCGAAATTCAGCAGAAACTCGGCACGGCGACCGTTTTCGTCACCCACGATCTCGGCGCCGTGGCGCGCGTGGCGGATCGTGTGGCCGTCATGTACGCCGGGAAGATCGTGGAGCTCGGCACGGCGGAGGATATCTTCTACGATCCGCGCCACCCCTACACCTGGGGTCTGCTGCAGTCGCTCCCGGCGCTGTCCCGCGGGAAGCCGCGGCTGCATACCATTCCCGGCATGCCGCCCACGCTGATCGACCCGCCGAAGGGCGATGCCTTCGCCTGCCGCAATGAATATGCCCTTGCCATCGACTATGAGGAGGAGCCGCCGATGTTCCGCATTTCCGACACCCATTTTGCCGCGACGTGGCTGCTCGACCCCCGGGCCCCGCACATCACGCCGCCGATCGGAGGCGAGCGCCATGGCTGAGCCGCTTCTCGAGGTGCGCGGTCTGACGCACGCCTTCCCGCTCGGGCGAAGGGCCGTGCTCCGCGCTGTGGATCACGTCTCGTTCACGCTCCGGCGCGGCGAGGTTCTCGGTCTCGTCGGCGAATCCGGCTCCGGCAAATCGACCATCGCGCGCTGCGTGATGAATCTGCTGCGGCCGCAGAGCGGGCAGATCCTCTATCGCGGCATCGACATCTGTGACCGCCGCGTCTTCCGCGCGAACCGCCGCATGCTGCAGGCGGAGCGGCAGATCATCTTTCAGGACTCCGGCTCGAGCCTGAACGGGCGCATGCGCGTGTGCGACATTATCGCCGAGCCCATGCGCATCCAGCATGTCCGCCCGCCGCGCGGCAGCTACCGCGCCGAGGCGGAGTTCCAGATGCGCTATGTTGGTCTGGACGCGGGCTATCTGGACAAATACCCCGGTGAGCTTTCCGGCGGGCAGCGCCAGCGCGTCGCCATTGCGCGCGCCCTGTCCATGGAGCCGGAGCTGCTCGTTGCGGATGAGCCGGTCGCCTCGCTGGACGTCTCCATTCAGGCGCAGATCATCAACCTGCTGAAATCCTTGCAGGAAAAGCGCAACCTGACGTATCTTTTCATCTCCCACGATCTGTCCGTCGTCGAGCATATCTCCGACACCGTCGGCGTTATGTACCTGGGCAATCTGGTGGAGTACGGCGAGACCGACGACATTTTTGCCCACCCGCTGCACCCCTACACCAAGGCGCTGTTCTCGGCCATTCCCATCCCGGACCCGACTGTCAAGCGCGAGCGCGTGGTGCTGCAGGGCTCCATCCCGTCCCCGGCCAACCCGCCGTCCGGCTGCAAGTTCCACACCCGCTGCCCCTATGCCACGAAGCGCTGCAAGACCGAAGCGCCGAAGCAGCGTGAGGTCGAGCCGGGCCATTACGTGGTCTGCCATCTGTACGAAAAATGAGGAAGCGCGACGACTTCGAGGACGATGGCCGCACCATCGCCGATATGAGCGGCATCGGCCCTGCGCCGACGCTGCGCCCCCACCGCCGCAAGGCGGACGCCCCACCCCCGGAGCCGGCGAATGACCGCCCCTGGGAGCAGGCCCCCGACTGGACGCCCAAAGAAAAATTTTGGGCCGTCATGGGTGTGCTGAAGGCCACCCTGGCCATTGCCGGGGTGTATCTGGTGGGTTTAGGTGTGCTGCTGGCCGTGCTGTTCCTGCTGTGGAAATGAATACAAAATAAAAAGGCATGTACGATTCGATAAGTCGTACATGCCTTTTTTGCGGGCAGAGATATTCCGAAAAAACCATTGCTGCCATGTAGGGGCCGCATATATGCGGCCCGCGGCCTGCCCGTAAGCAGCCGCCCGCCATACACGGCAGGACCGGGCATACCCGGCCCCTACGCCCGCAGCAACGCAAAAACCGGTTGAAACCTTGCGGTTTCAACCGGTCTTGGTGCGCCTGCAGGAACTCGAATCCTGGGCCCTCTGATTAAAAGTCAGATGCTCTACCAACTGAGCTACAGGCACGTATACACTGTGGTGCTCACAGCTTTACTATTATAGCAGGCAAAAAGAAAATTGTCAATACGCTTTGCAAAACAAATTAGCCGGAAATCCGGCAAAATCCGCACGCGTTTGTCCGCCGCCCTCTTGCCAAATGCACAGCGGCGCGTTATAATAATACTTTAGTAAAAGATAAAACCGTAAAGGGGACAGGAAATATGGAAACTTTGGGCAGTCTGCGCCGCACAAACTATTGCGGCGAAGTCACGCTTGCCATGGCCGGTCAGGAAATGACCGTCTGCGGCTCCATCGCCCGCGCCCGCGACAAGGGCGGCATCATCTTTGCCGACCTGCGCGATACCACCGGCATTTTGCAGCTGGTGTTCGATGAGGATACGCCGAAGGACGTTTTCGCCAAGGCCGAGAGCCTGAAAAGCGAGTACGTTGTTATCTGCCGCGGCAAGCTGCGTGAGCGCGCCGCCAAGACCGATAAGATCGCAACCGGCGACGTAGAGCTCTACGTCAGCGAGCTGCGCATCCTGAGCGAGGCCCAGACCACGCCGTTTGAGCTGCGCGACGAGATCAACGTCAACGACGACCTGCGCCTGCGCTACCGCTATCTGGACCTGCGCCGTCCGTCCATGCATGAGCCCATCGTGCTGCGCAGCAAGATCATGCAGATCATCCGCAACTATTTCTGCGAGAACCATTTCACCGAGATCGAGACGCCCACCCTCATCAAGTCCACGCCCGAGGGCGCGCGCGATTATCTCGTTCCCAGCCGTGTGCAGCCGGGCCACTTCTACGCGCTGCCCCAGAGCCCGCAGCTCTACAAGCAGATTTTGATGCTGTCCGGCTTTGACCGCTACTTCCAGCTGGCCCACTGCTACCGCGACGAGGATCTGCGCGCAGACCGCCAGCCCGAGTTCACCCAGGTGGACGAGGAGATGAGCTTTGTCTCCGAAGACGACATCATGACCCTGAACGAGGGCCTCATCAAGCGCCTGTGGAAGGAAATGCTGAACGTCGACGTCGAGACCCCGTTCTACCGCATGCCGTGGGACGAGGCCATGGGCCGTTTCGGCTCCGACAAGCCCGACACCCGCTTTGGCCTTGAGATTCAGGACGTGACCGAGGTGTTCAGGGGCACCGAGTTCAAGCCCTTCGCCGCTGTGCTGGAGGCCGGCGGCACGATCCGCGCCATCAACGCCAAGGGTCTGGCCGACAAGCTCTCCCGCAAGAACATCGACAAGCTCGGCGAGGTCGCCAAGACTTACGGCGCCAAGGGTCTGGCCTACAGCCGCCTGACCGCCGACGGCACGTCCTCCAGCTTTGAAAAGTTCCTGACAGACGCCGAGAAGGCCGCCCTGTACGCCGCGCTGAACGCCGAGACCGGCGACGTGCTGCTGCTGGTCAGCGACACAGACTGGGTCAAGGCCTGCACCGCACTGGGTCAGGTCCGTCTGGACATCGCCCGCAAGCACGGCCTGATCGACCCCGACAAGTTCAACTTCCTGTGGGTCGTGGACTTCCCGCTGTTTGAGTACAGTGAGCAGGAGGGCCGCTGGATGGCCATGCACCACCCGTTCACCCTGCCCAAGGCCGAGGACCTGGACAAGGTCGAGAGCGACCCGGGTGCCTGCCATGCCGTGGCCTACGACATCGTACTGAACGGTGTCGAGATGGGCGGCGGTTCGATGCGTATCAATGATCCCGCATTGCAGGACCGCATGTTCCACGCCCTCGGCTTTACCGAGGAGAAGGCCCGCGAGAGCTTCGGCTTCCTGATGGACGCCTACAAGTTCGGTGCGCCGCCGCACGGCGGTATGGCCTACGGCTTGGACCGTATGGTGATGTTGATGCTGAAGAAGGACTCCATCCGCGACGTCATCGCCTTCCCGAAGGTGCAGAACGCCGGTGAGCCGATGAGCGGTGCCCCCGACGTCGTCGATGAGCAGCAGCTCAAGGATCTGAGCATCGCGCTGACGCTGAAGGACTAAGTCAGAAGTAATTACGCTGTAGGGGCCGGACATGTCCGGCCCGCAACCTGCCCGCAGGATTCCCTTTTGCGGGTAGGTGCAGGGCGAGGCATGCCTCGCCCCTACCGCACACAAAGATAAAAACCTGCCCAACCGCATATCACGCGGCTGGGCAGGTTTTGTGTTTTCTGTCAATATTTCGGCTTCGGCCCGTCGCCCGGCTTCACCGGGTACTCGGCGGGCGGGGGCGTCTGCGCGGGCTTGGGCAGCTTTTCCTTCTTGGGCCGCTTTTTCCAGACCTTGCGCAGGATGAACACCACGGCCACTGCGATCAGCAGCACCGGCCACAGGTAGACCAGCGCGATGACCAGACCTTGCAGGAACCCGACAAAAGCATCCCAGCCGCCGCCGAAGGCGTCGGCGATCCGCTCACCGAAGGTCACGCCGGTAGGAGTCAGGGTGGCGACCTCCCGCAGGTAGATGTCCACGGTGGAGTAACTGACCTGCTGGTCCATGCTGCGCAGCTGGCGGGTGTAGTTTTCCAGCTGGTACTGCACGTCGGAGAGCTGGCTCTCGATCTCCAATAAATCCGCCGTCGTCTCGGCTTGGTCAGCCAGCGCGTTCAGGCGGTCCCGCTGGGTCTCCAGCGCGGACAGCCGCGCCTGCACGTCTATGTAGCTGCTCGTGATGTTCTCGGCGCTCTCGCTGATGTTGAGCACGCTGCCCGCGTCGCCCACGGCGGCCAGAAACGCGCGGTAGCTGCCCACCGGCACCCGCACGGTGTAGTCGGCGGTACGGTCATGGTCTTTCTCGGTGCCGTATAGGCTTGTGGATTCCAGCCATGCGCCGTTGGCCTCGACGGCGGTCATCAGGGCCTCGCGGGTCGTGTCAAAGTCGGTGGACTCCATCGAAAGACTGGCGTTGTAAATAATTTTCTGTGCGGTCTCGTCGGTGGCGGCCTCGGCGGCGTTCTCCGGCACAAGGCCGCTGTCCACACTGCCTGCGGCGCTGTCGTAATTGTAGCTTTCCTGCGCGGCGGCCTCGGTGGTGTAGTACCCGCCGTCTTTGCTGCTGATGCTGCCCCCGCAGCCCGCCAGCAGTGCGGCGGCGCACAGGGCAGCGGTGATACGGACGATGCGTTTTTTCATGGTTGGCTCCTTTCTATAGAGGCGGTGCGCTCTTGGCCCCTTCTGCGAGGGGGCTCCGCCCGCAGGCGGTGGGGGAGAGAACCTTGCGGCTATCCGAAACGCTTCGGGCAATGATGAGGTTCTCTCCCTCCGGCCCTGCGGGCCACCTCCCTCGCAGAGGGAGGTTTTATTTTCAATTTCCCTTTTCACCAATATAACACGGAAAACGCGCCCTGTGTGTTACAAAGCAAATACAAAAAAAGTGGGATGTACCGTACTTTCGGCACATCCCACAAATTTTACGGCAATTATTCGGCCTTCTGCCCAAGCAGCTTCACGTCGTCGTTGTCTGCAAAGGCAACGGCGTTGTAGCCCGCGGCCTCCAGCGTGCCGAACTGCTTGCCAAGCTTCTTCGCCTGGGGCAGCACGGTCACGTCGTAGTCGGCGCGTAAGGATTCGGCCTTGGCCAGCACGGCGGCAAAATCGGCGTCCTTCAGGTAGAGCAGCGCCATCTTCGGCTTCGCGCCGGGGATCTGGTAGCCCTGCTCCAGCAAAATGCCGCAGACGCGCTCGAACCCGATGGAGAAGCCCACAGCGGGCACCTGCTGGCCGATGAACTTGCCGACCATGTTGTCGTAGCGTCCGCCGCCGGCCACGGCCCCGCTGAACTGCGGGCAGGTGACCTCAAACACCATGCCGGTGTAGTAGCCCTGCCCGCGCACGAGGCTGGGGGCGTAGGCAATGCCGTAGCGCCCGCCCGCGACCTTCTCGCTGGCGGCGATGACATAGCGCAGGTCGGCGGTCAGCGCCTCGTCGTCGACCCTGGCGGCGACGGTGTCCAGGCTGAAATCGCCCGCGCGCAGGAAGTCGTCCAGCGCCTGCACGGCCTCGGCGGCAAAGCCCTTCTCGGTCAGCTCGGCCTTGACGCCGTCCGCACCGATCTTGTCCATCTTGTCAAAGCTGATGCAGACGGAGTCCAGCTGGTCAGCGGCAAAGCCCATCTTCTCGAGCATTGCGCGCAGGATGCGGCGGTCATTGATGTTGACGGTGAAGCCGGTGAAGCCGATCTTCAGCAGGGCGCGGGCGGTCACGTCGATCAGCTCGACCTCGGCGTTGGGGGAGGAGTCGCCCAGAATGTCGATGTCGCACTGGACGAACTCGCGCAGACGGCCCTTCTGCGGGCGCTCGGCGCGGTAGACGCGGTCCGTCTGGATGACCTTGAACGGGCTGGGCAGCTCGTTGCGGTTGGCCGCGTAGTAGCGGGACAGCGGCAGGGTCAGGTCATAGCGCAGACCCATATCGGACAGCTGCTTCTCGTCGCCGCTTGCCAGCGCATGCTCGAGCTTGTCGCCGCGCTTGAGGACCTTGAAGATCAGGTTCAGGTTGTCGCCGCCGTCGCTCTTGTCCAGATTCTCCATGTCCTCCAGAATGGGAGTGGAGATGCGCTGGAAACCGGCGGCGCGGTAGGTGGCCAAAATCTGGCCCTGGATATAGTCACGCAGCGCCTGCTCCCGCGGGAGCAGGTCGCGCATACCTTTTAAAGGCTGAGTTTTCATGGTATTCTCCTTATACTGTATAATGGCTTCCCCCTCGGGGGGAAGGCTCTTTGCTTTTATATACTTTATAATGATACCTTTTGCGCTGCATTTTGTCAATCCAAACCGGGCATACTAACCCGAAAAGGGGAGGGGATACGTGTGCCAAAACAAAATCGCGGGCCGTACATTCTGGCGGCAGGGGCGGCGGCGCAGCTGCTCACCGGCATCCCGGCGGCGTGGGGCGTGTTCCAGCAGCCTGTCATGCAGGGGTACGGGTTTTCCCGCGGGCAGGCCATGCTGGCGTTCGCGGTGCTTGTTGCGGCCTACGGTGTCGGCTGCGCAGTGGGCGGGCTCTTGCAGGACGCCCGCGGCCCGCGGTTTGCCGGGCTGTGGGGCACGGCACTGCTGGCGGGCGGGTTCTTTGCGGCGGCGCTCGTGCCGCCCGCGAACGCCGCGCTGTTTCTCGTTGTCTACAGTGTGCCCGCGGGGCTGGGCAGCGCGTTTTTAGCCCCGGCGGTGCTGGCGTGTGCGCAGAAGTGGTATCAGGACAAAAAGGGCTGGGCCACCGGCGTGGCGGGCGTCGCTATGGGGCTGTCCGGCGCGTTTTTTACGGTGTTCGTCAGGGGCGTCGGCGGGGCGTGGGGCATCCGGGTCTGCTTTGCCGCGTTAGGGGCGGTCATGCTCGTCGTCTGCGGCGCGGGGGCGCTGATTTTGCAGGACCCGCCGCCCAAAGCGCAGAGCGGCCCGCCGCAGCCGGGACTTGATTACAAACAGATGCTCCGCACGCCGCAGTATAAGCTGTGCGCGGCGGCGGTGGCGCTGTCGGCCCCGGCGGTGCTGCTGTTCAGCCCGGAAATTTTCAAGATCGCAGCCGAGCGCGGTCTGCCGGAGTCCGCCGCGCCGTACAGCATCGTGCTGGGGTCGGCGGCCAGCGCGGCGGGGCGGATGCTGCTGCCTGCTATCAGTGACAGGCTGGGCCGCAAGCCGGTGCTGTACGCGGTGTATCTCGGCCTGGCTGCGGGCAGTGCGTGGTTTGCGTTTGCGGGGCAGTGGTGGGTGCTGGCGGCCTACGCGGTGCTCACGTTTTTCTACTCGGGCGGCGCGGCGGTACAGCCGTCCTTCAACACCGACCTGTTCGGCCTGCCCCACGCCGGGGTGAACTACGGTTTTATTGCTTTGGGCATGAGCGGCGGCAGCATTTTGAGCTATATCGGTGCGCAGGCCCTGCCCCTGGCCGCCCGGCACTGGCTGGCCGGGATCTGTGCCGCAGCGGGGCTGATTTGTGTCAGTCTTGTAAAACCTGTGGAGAAAGGTTGAAAAAATCGTGGGCACGGGGTAAAATAGGACAGCAGCTGTAGGGGCGAACGATGTTCGCCCGTGGCCGTGTGCGGCAGCGGAAAAGTGCCCGGGCGGATATGGAATCCGCCCCTACGGCGTAGGGGTCGGCGTCCCCGACGACCCGCGGAAGCTTCCGCCGCCGCAAAGCCCCTGCAGAGCATATTATCCAATATCCGGGAGGCCCCATTCATGACCCAATCCCAACAACTGCGCAAGCTGGCCGCGCGCTCGGCCACGGCGTTTCTGCTGGCCGCGCTCTGCGTGTTCCCGCTGTATATCGATAAATTCTCTAACCTCGGCGTTGTCAAATTCACCGGCATCTGCACCCTGAGCTGGGCGTTCGCACTCTGGCTCGGCGCGCTGGCCTGTGTCGACGCAAGGCCGGATCCGGGCCGCCTGCCGTGGAAAGCCGACCCCGCACTTTGGGCGCTGGGCGCGGTCACGGCGTCGGGCGTGGTGTCCACCGTGCTCTCCCTCTCGCCGGGGGCCTCGTTCTGGGGGCTTGGCGGCTACTACGGCGGCTGTATGATGGTGCTGTTCACGGCGGCGGGGTATCTGGCTGTCCGCGCGTTTGCGCCGCAGAAAATTCTGAACGGGCTGACGTTCTGCGTCGGCGTCACGACGGCGCTGGTTACGGTGCTGTATGTGCTCAACATCTTTAATATCGACCTCATCGGCACGTATGTGGACACGGCAGTTGTCGAGCGTGCGCAGTTTTTCTCGACGCTGGGACAGAAAAACTTCTGCTCCGGGTTCATGGCGTTTGCGCTGCCGCTTGTGTTTTATGCGTTCCTCGTCGCGCGCGGGCCGCGGCACACGGTATTTTACGGTATTCCGGCATTTTTCGGCGGGCTGGCGCTGGCCGTGGTGGATGCCGAGGGGCTGATGCTCGGCGTCGGCGTGGCGGCGCTCGTGCTGATCTGCCAGAAAAACTTTACGACCCGCACGCTGCGGCGGCTGGCGGTCATCGGGGCGTTCTTTTTCTTCCACGCCGGATGGATGCAGTATATGCGCACCCACGTCTACACCCAGGGCGGCAAGCCGATGCTGGCGGCGCTGGGCCATGTGGCACAGCGCGGGTTTGTGGTCTGCCTTGTGGTCTGGGCCGCGCTGTATTTTGGCCTGCGCGGGCGGGAACTGCCGCTGTACAGGCCGGGCCGCGTGCTGGCGGGGAGCATCGTCGCCGGTGCGGCGGTGCTGACGCTGCTGGCCAATTGTGTGCCGGGCTTCCCGAGCTTGGGCCGCCTGGACGATGTGCTGATCTTCAACGACAATTGGGGCACCTATCGCGGCACGGCCTGGCGCATCACGGTGGAAAGCTGGCTGGCGCAGCCCGTTTGGCGCAAGCTGCTGGGCGTCGGCCCCAGCATGATGCACACGGCGGTGGCCGATTGGGCGGGCGCGGGCATCACGGACCGGATGAAAACGTTCTATGCCGCCCACAACGAATATCTGGAGCTGCTGCTGACCACCGGCGCTGCCGGGCTGGCGGCGTGGCTGTGGTTTGTCATTGCGCACCTGCGCAGGGCCGCGCAGAACTGGCTGCGCCCCGGCGTAGCGCCCGTCACGCTGGCGCTGGTCAGCTACCTGGCCCATGCGGTCATTTCGATTCGCGTGTCGATGATCTTCCCGGAAATTATGCTGCTTTTCGCGCTTTTGCAGGTGTTCTGCCTGCCGGAGCAAGGGGATGGCGCGGCAGAAAAGGCCCCGGCAAAGCATGGCAAAAAGGCGAAGCCTGACGTCCCGGCGGATCACCCCGGTCTGGCCCGGCAATGGCTGCCGCCCATCCTTGCCGCCGTTGTGATGATGGCAGTTTGCGGCGCAGCGTCGCGGGTGATTTTTGGGTTTTTGTACTGACCGGTTTTGAATAGGAAAGTGCCGCTCTTGGGGAAAAGGGCGGCGCTTTTTTGTGTGGCAAGGCCGGAGGGGCTTTTGCCGCTTTATCACGACCCGGCACATTCCCGTGTGCCGCGGGCCGATGCGAGCATCGGCCCCTACACTCCGCACACCTCTCTCCCAACTGCGCCATGCGGTTTCGCCGCCCGCTATGCCGCCCGGGGGCACAAAATGCGAAAAAACAAAAGGTTAGCATAAACTAACATCTTGAAAAACAGGATTCGACCCTTTATAATAAAGATAGCTGTGAAAAGCCTAACAATATGCAAAGGAGAGAAAATTATGATCGAATACTCCGCACAGGTCAACGCAATGTGCCCGATCACAAAAGGACCCAAGCACGGTCCCGCGCCCATCCCCGAAGAGGGCCAGTGGGTCAAGGCGTATAAAATTGAGGATATCAGCGGCTACACCCATGGTGTGGGCTGGTGTGCTCCCCAGCAGGGTACCTGCAAGCTGAGCCTGAACATCAAGAACGGCATCATCGAGGAGGCCCTCGTTGAGACCATCGGCTGCTCCGGCATGACCCACTCTGCCGCTATGGCAGGCGAGATCCTGCCCGGCAAGACCATTCTGGAGGCTCTGAACACCGACCTCGTCTGCGACGCTATCAACGTTGCTATGCGTGAGCTGTTCCTGCAGATCGTCTACGGCCGCAGCCAGACTGCCTTCTCCGAGAACGGCCTGCCTGTCGGCGCTGGTCTGGACGACCTGGGCAAGGGCCTGCGTTCCATGACCGGTACCATTTTCTCCACCAAGGCCAAGGGCGTCCGCTATCTGGAGCTGACCGAGGGCTACATCCTCAAGACCGCTCTGGACAAGGACAACCAGGTCATCGGCTATCAGTTCGTCCGTCTGGGCAAGATGATGGAGGACATCCGTCACGGCAAGGACCCGAAGGAAGCCTACGAGAAGAACATCGGCACCTACGGCCGCTTCTCTGCCGAGCAGGGCGCTGTCAAGTACATCGACCCGCGTGAAGAATAAGAGAGGGAGGAAC
>OJUG01004505.1_pt1 | contig 11188 bp, 9 predicted proteins | sample 1599841 | NCBI WGS metagenome assembly OJUG01 (sample SAMN04168659, study PRJEB22393) | human gut metagenome | biome: human gut microbiome; feature: stool | host: Homo sapiens | collected 2014-05-12 | reverse complement strand
TGGAGTTTACGGATGACGCGCTGAACGCCATTGCAGACAAGGCCATTGAGCGGAACATCGGCGCACGTGGCCTGCGGGCCGTGATGGAGGGTCTGCTGACGAAGATCATGTACGAAATTCCCTCCGACTTGTCTATTCAGAAGGTGATCGTAACGGAATCCTGTGTCCAAGGGGGGCAGCCGCAGATTATCCGGGATGCAAATCACCCCAGGGCAAAGAGCCGGGTTCGGCCCGGCGCCTGAACCGGTGGAATTGGCCCTACACAGAGAGGAAGCCGACAGATGCGGGAAGGGGGCAGGGTAACTGCCTCCTTTGTGCTGTTTTCTGCAGGGGCAGCGTGTTAATTTCCACAGGCGCCGTACCCGGCGGCTGTGCGGAAAGGAGACGATACTATGAGTGAAATTTTGATTTCGGAACAAATGCCCATTTTAGCCCTGCGGGGCTTGACGGTATTTCCCAAACAGATGCTTCATTTTGATGTGGGCCGGGAAAAATCTGTGAAGGCGCTGGAATTGGCGATGAAGGGAGATCAAAGGATTTTCCTGGTGACGCAAAAAAATATCCTAGACGACGAGCCCACGGAAAAGCATCTTTACCGCATCGGCACGGTGGCAAAGATCAAGCAGGTGCTGCGTACCCAGGGGGACCTGGTTCGGGTCCTGGTGGAAGGGGAGTACCGGGCCTGTATTGGCCAGTTGCTTCAGACCGAGCCCTGTTTGTCCGGCCGGGTGGAATCCGTGCCGGAACAGAACAGCGATGCCGGAGCGCCCAGAGCAGAGGCTCTGATGCGGGAAGCGGTGATGCTCTTTGATGAATTTTTGGAGCTCCTTCAAAAGCCTGCCCAAGAGCTGCAGCTCCGCCTTTTGGCTGTGCATGAGCCGGGCTTCATTGCCGATACCATCGACAGCTACATCAAGGGTGCCCAGAAGGGTTCCAGCAAGCCCTCCGACTGGGATTGGGACGGCCTGTTCAAGGCCCTCAAGACCGTGTTCCCGTTCGAGCTTGACCAGGACGCCGCCAAGGACGCCGCCGACAAGCTCAAGGGCGACAAGGCCGTTGAGGCCCTGAAGGAGCTCATCGTCTCCGACGCCAAGGACCAGTACTCCGATTTCGAAGACAAGCTCGGCAGCGAAGGCTTGCGCCAGCTCGAGCGCCGCGTGGTGCTCGCCGTACTCGACCGCAAGTGGCGTGAACACCTGTACGAGATGGACTACCTCAAGGACGGCATCGGCCTGCGCGGTATGGGCCAGCGCGACCCGCTGGTCGAATACCAGCGTGAAGGCTACCAGATGTACAACTCCATGATCGAAGCCATCAAGGAGGAAACCATCCAGCTGCTGTTCCACGTGGACATCGAACGCGTGGCCATGACCGAGGACGAGGAGACCGAATCCGATGAGGATGAGGCCGTGAACGCCGCCGAGGCCGTAATGGGTCTGGACGGCGAAGCCGCCGCGACCGGCGAATCCGCTCCTGCAGAGCCGGAGACCGATGACGAGGCCGAAAAGACCACCATCGATGAACTGGCTGACGAGCAGAAGAACGAGAAGGGCATCGTCGGCATGCAGCCGATCAGCCACGCCGAAGGCAAGGTTCCGGCCAACAAGCGTCCGAAGAGCGAGGAGCTGCACTCCCCGTGGGCGGATGGCCGCACCTTCCCGGGAACCGGCAAGAACGCCCAGTGCCCGTGCGGTTCCGGTCGTAAGTACAAGATGTGCCATGGCCAGAACGAGCAGTGATTCGCTGAGTCGCTGACTTGCTCATGACATAACCTCCCCCGACCGTAATCGGGGGAGGTTTTCTTTTTTGAAGAATCTTCGATGGGCCGTTTCGTGATATGGACGTGCGGACGTGGGGAAACGTCCAATCGTTACAATTGGCGGCATCAGAACAACAATAAAGGCGTGCGACAGCGCCAAGGAGGGCATCATGGCCGAAATCACATGGAAGTCGATCCTCACCAAGCTGGTCGGAGGGGACCACTTGAGCGCCGAGGAATCCGAGTGGTTCGTCGATGACCTCATGAACGGCAATGCCGATCCGGCGGCCGTTGGCGCGGTACTCGCCACCCAGCAGCAGTTGGGGCTGACCCCCGACGAAGTGCGTGGCGCGGCGAAGGCCATGGTGGCCCATGCCATTCCGCTGCACATCGACGGCGAAACCACCGACATCGTCGGCACCGGTGGCGACGGAGCCTCCACCGTGAACCTGTCATCCATGGGGGCCGTCGTAGCCGCGGCCGCAGGCGTAAAAGTCGTCAAGCACGGCAATCGTGCGGCCTCATCCAAGTGCGGCACTGCTGACTGCTTCGAAGCGCTCGGCCTGCCCATGGATTTGACTCCGGAACAAGTGAGCGAAGTCGGCAACGAATGCGGCATCGCATTCGCTTTCGCACGCACCTTCCACCCCGCCATGCGTTTTGTCGGTCCGATTCGCGCCGCGCTCGGCGTGCCATGCGTGTTCAACGTGCTTGGTCCGCTGACCAACCCGGCAAACCCGAAGCATATGGCCGTCGGCTGCGCTAATCGCAAGATGAGCCCGATCATGGCCGCCGTATATGCGGCGAACGGCCAGATCGGCATGGTCTACACTTCCCATGAGGGCCTTGACGAGATGGCACCGACCGGTCCGGTCTCCATTTGGGAATTCAAGGACGGCAAGGTTACCGAAAACAAATTCGATCCGACCGTCGAACTCGGCCTCGCCAAAGTCACCATCGCAGATCTGAAGGGTGGCGAACCGACGCTCAACGCGCAGCTGGCACGAGACTTCTTCGCAGGCAAGGATGTGTCGTTCCGTACCACCGCGCTGCTGAACGCCGCTTCCGCAATCGTCGCCGACGGTCATTTGGTGCCGGGCGACGCAAGCTTGGCTGACCGGTTCAAAGCCGCCTACGCCATCGCGGAGCAGACCGTCGACTCCGGCAAGGCCACGGCGCTGCTTGACAAGTGGATCGCCACCGCCCAAGCTGCGAAGAAAGCCTGAAAACGCTGACAACGTATGTGTATGTGAAGGCCCCGGCGTAAATATGAACCGCACTCCGATTGTTGGACTGAAGAAATTCAGATTCGATGATCGGAGGTGCGGTTCTTTCGTATGCGTGAGGATCGAAGGAGACGTTACGACGACGGGTTCCGGCGCGAGGCGCTGGAGCTCATCAAGTCCGGAGCCGGCAAGGACGCGCTCGTCAGAAGGCTTGCCATACCGGTGTATACCGCGAGAAACTGGATCAGGCTGTACAGGTTCAACGGCGAGGAGGCGGTCATGGGAGGCGGCGGCAGCAGACGCTACGACTGGGAGACGAAGGTCGCCGCGGCGCGCGACCACGTCGAGAACGGTCTGACCAAGACGGAGGCCATGGCCAGGCACGGGATCGCGAGCATCGCGTCCCTGGAGCGCTGGTGCCGCGACTACCGGTCCGGAGGTCCGGAGGCGCTCAGGCCGAAACCCAAGGGCAGGCCGAAAGGCGCGAAATCCAAACCGAAGCCCGAACCGACGCGCGAGCAGGAGCTCGCCGAACAGGTCGCGTACCTGAAGGCGAAGGTCGCGTACCTGGAAAAACTCCGGGCCCTGCGGGCGTCCAAGTCACGCGGCGCGAGCGAAGCGCCGTCGTCCGACTGCTCGCAGGGCGGGGACACCGGCTCGGCCACCTCCTGAGGATAGCCGGGTTGCCGAAATCCACGTACTACCACCACCTGTCGCGCCCGGCGCACGTGTCCAGGCCGGACGTGGAGCCGATGGTACGGGAGATATGGGATGGCAGTACCAGCACCAATGGTGGCGGGACGAGCTCGAACGCCTCGGCATCCGCCAGTCCATGAGCCGCAAGGGCAACTGCCTGGACAACGCGGCGGCCGAGCAGGTCTTCGGCCACTTGAAGGACGAGTTCTACCGCGGCCGTGTGTTCGACTCGTACGAACAGTTCAAACGCGAGCTGGACGCCTACATCATCCATTGGAACACCAGACGACGCCAGATACGACTCGAGGGACGCACCCCGGAGGAGTTCCGGAGCATGTCCCTCGCGGTCTGACCCTGTATCCCAATTAACAACGTCCAACAAACGGGGCGCAGTTCAATAACCGCCGGGGCCTTCACATAGATGGATGTATTCAGTTTGTCGCCAAAGAATCGTCAGACGCGTGCTCCATCATCGAATTCGTCGGTACGCGTTTCACGATGCCCTTTATGCTGCACGATGAGGCCAGCGGCGCCGACCAGCGCACACAAACCGAAAATCGAACCAAGAATCGAAGCCAACGCCGGAACGAACACGGAAGCGATAATGCCGATGACGCCGGCCACCAGCAATATCCAGAACACCAGTTTTGACAGTTTCACATGGCCGATTTCAGGATTCGGCGGCACGAAGTCGTCACCGTAACGGTCCATGACCCGATCCGTGTCAAGCCAGCTCGAACCAGTGAAATCGCGCGGCCCACGACCATTCGCCGGCGCATCATTGGTGAACGTGCCCTGATCCAAGTCATCGATGGACAGCAAAGCCTCTTTTTCCCGACGTTGCGCATGCTTCTCGAAACGTTTCGCACTACGCGAACGTTCCACGGCCTTCAAATCGTCAGCATGCGAATCCGCAAACTCGGCCCAAGCCGCATCCAAGTCGTCCATTGGAGAGCCGCCACCATGCGACGCGTCATTTGGGCGTTCTTCATCGTCATTGCTATTGTTGAGGTCAGTCATACTTATACTCTAATCGGGCGGACGCCAATCCGCCGGGAGGATTGTGAAGAATGCTCTATTGGTTTTTCGTTAAAGGCTTGGGACCTATCGCCATCCACCGTTTGGGACCGACCGCGCAAGGACTTGAGAACATTCCGCACGAAGGTGGCGCCATTATCGCAGCCAACCATCTTGCCGTCATCGACGATGCGTTGCTGCCGTTGACCTGCCCGCGCATGATTCATTTCATGGGCAAGGCCGAATATTTCGAAGGCAAAGGCATCAAAGGCAAATTCAAGAAATGGTGGTTCACGTCAGTCGGCGTGTTCCCCGTGGACCGTTCCGGCGGTTCCAAATCACTTGGCGCACTGAACCACGCCCGTGAGATCATCGAGGACGGACATCTGTTCGGCATTCACATCGAAGGTACTCGCAGCCCCGATGGACGTCTTTACAAAGGACACACCGGCGCGGCGCGTCTGGCATTCGAAACCGGTTGCCCCATTATTCCGGCCGCCATCATCGGTTCGCGTGAACTGCAGAAGCCAGGACAGGTCATTCCGAACAAAGGCAAGTCCAAGGTGATTTACGGCAAGCCGATTGAAGTCGAGAAGAAATCCGCCGACCAGATTACCCACGATGATTTGCGTTCGCTTACCGACCGCGTGACCCGTGAGATCCAGAAGATGAGCGGACAGGAATACGTCGACGAATACGCGCAGAAGGTCAAGGCCGAGCTCAAAGCCCAGCAGGAGGCCGAAGCGCAGGCACAAGCCGAATCCGCTGCCAAGAAGGCATAAGTTTTCAGCGAGGTTCATTCCAAACCAATCAGGGGTGTCTGTTCCGAAGAATGTTTTCGGAACAGACACCCCTGATTGGTTTGGAATCAGGATAATCAGTCGAACAGCGACGAATACATTTTCAAGGTGACGGTATTCGGCGTGCCATCCTCCTGACGCAGTCGCACCTCGGTGCCTCCTACCGGATCCTGCGAAGCGACCTTCTTGTCTTGACTGGAGTCAAGTGTCAGTTGCGAGCTGATCTTCACACTGAATCCCAGCTTCTCCAATGCGGCTTTGGCAGCGGCGGCTTTCTGTCCGACATAATTCGGCAGCGTTACGGTTTCCGGTCCCTTCGACACCACCGCATTGACGCTATCGCCCCAGTGCAACTCGTCTCCGGTCTTCGCGGAAGCGGAAATCACCTGTCCTTGCGGAATCTTGTCATCGAATTGCTCGGTCCAGTTGACGGTGAGCTTGAGCGCATCAAGCGTCTGCTGCGTCTCATCCTTCGATTTGCCCACGACGTCCGGCATGGTAACCGGTTTCGGTCCTTGGGACAGCGTGACGGTAATCTTCGCGTTATGGGGCAGAGTCGCGCCGGGATCCACGCTTAAATCAAGCAACGCGCCCTGAGGTACGTCCATGGAATACGCGTCATCATTGGCCGGAGTCTGTTCGATGTTGTCGAAGCCGGCACGCTTCAACGCGTTGATCGGATCCTTGCCGTTCGCACTGGTGGCATCGAGAATGTCTGTGGGAACAGTGCCCTGCTTAATACCCTTGGACACTACCACCTTGACCTTCTGATGATGACGTTTGCTCACATGCGAACCGACATTCTCCGGGTCGGTGGAGATGACATTGCCAGCCTTGACGGAATCACTGAACGCCTCGGTCTCTTCGTACTCGATGTTGGAGAATTTCAGCAGTTCCTCATAGGCGTTCCATTTGATGTTGGAAATACGGCAGGGCTCCGAATCGGAACATGTGAGATCTGCCGGCTGAGGCATGGTCCAGTAGCTGCCCGGTCCTCGGAAATACCACCAGGCATAGCCTCCACCGCCTGCGCAGGCAAGCACGATGGCTGCTACGACGGCGATGATGACAGGTGCACGCTTGCCACTGCGTTTCGGCTGTCCACCACTGACCGGACCGTTCGAGGGGGAAGCTGGAACGTTGTTGGCGGGGACGTCGTTCTTTTCCAAAGCCAAGCGGGTGGTTGCCTCCGGATCTGCCTGCTGCGCCGGCATGACGGTGGTTTTGTTCGGGTTTTCCGGATTGAACTGTCGTGTACGATCGTCGTTCTGACGCACAGGCGGTGCTGGGGGAGCGGGCGGTAGCGGCATCTGCCGGGTGCCATCGCCGGGCATGGTGTCGGCGGCATCGTTTGCGGCCGGGGAAACGGCTGACAGACGGTATTGCCAGTCGTCGATGGTGAGGTTCGATTGCAACTGCTGCAATTCGTCGAATGCCACAGACGCATCCTGGGGACGGTCCTCGACCGCGCGCGCCGTAAGACGGGCGAGGAATGCGGCCACGCCTGCATTGATGCCCGGACAAGCGGTCGTGATATCCGGCACATCCTCATGCACGTGCTTGAACACCAGCGTCACCGGATTGTCCGCGGTGAACGGCACCTTGCCGGCCAGCATCTCCCAAGCCATGATGCCTACGGAATACAGGTCTCCCTGCGGCGTTGCCTGATTGTGCTGAATCATTTCTGGCGCCAGATAGGCGGCCGTGCCCAGCAGCATGCCGGTGGAGGACAGCGTGGCCTGCGACACCGCCTTGGCCAGGCCGAAATCGGTGATCTGCACATGTCCTCGGTCATTGAGCAGAATATTCTCCGGTTTGATATCGCGGTGCACCACGCCTGCGCGATGCGCCGAAGCCAAGCCGTCCAACGTCTCACCGACTATGCGTAGCGTCTCACGAACGCTGAACGTGACTTGCTGGTTCATTTCGTACCGCAGGTTCACGCCATGCACGTACTCCATGACAAGAAAATCCAGTCCATCGAACTCACCGGTGTCATACACCTGCACGATATGGGGATTGGCTATTGCTGCTGCGGAACGGGCCTCGCGATGGAAACGTTCCACGAACTGGTCGCGTTGTGGGCCCTGTGCCAGCTGCGTGTGCATGATCTTAATGGCGACGGTACGTCCCAGACGCTCGTCAACAGCTTGATACACCGTGGCCATGCCGCCATCGGCGATTCTGCTGACGACTCGGTACCGGCCTTCGATGACCTGGCCTTCGGGGGCATGCTGGGCTTCACTCATGGCTAATCGGTACGATTCCTTCTTCAAAAAACGTTTCGCGACAAAGATGTGTTCACTTGTAGTCTACAAGGAATGGTTTGCGGAAGATGCGATGAACACGGGTCTTTCACAGTGCGGCGGCATCAGCCCTGTTCCCGCACAATCGGCACGAAACGTGCGCATGCTTCGGTAAGCATGTCTTTGCGATCTTGCGATAGTTCAAGCGTCTCGATGGCGGCCTTCGACTCGAGCCACAGACCGGCGATCCGTTCCTTGGAACGTGCGATGGCACCAGTGGACTCGAACAATGCGATGGCACGCCTAACATGTGCCTCGTCACGTGATTCGGCTTCCCACATGTCGATGAGTTCACGTCGTTCGACATCGCCGGCAGCCTCAATCGCATCGGCCAGCAACACCGTGCGTTTGCCTTCACGGATATCACCGCCCACCGGTTTGCCGGTATTGCGGCTCGACCCGATGACGTCCAGAAGATCATCCGCGAGCTGGAACGCCAAACCAAGAGGCAATCCAATCGCCAGTGCGAGCCTGCGCGCGTCCGCAGGGGCGAGGCCGGCGGCAAGCATACCGAATTCCAAAGGTGCGATAGTGGTATAACTGGCGGTCTTCCAACGGAAGACATTCAAAGAGGCCGACGCCAGCTCTTCAGGATCGTCTAACGTATTGAGTTCCACGGCCAAATCGAGTACTTGGCCGATTTCCACTTCACGGTGCATATTCAGGAAGGCCGACACCACGGAAGACCCGGAGCCAAGCCGGCAAGCCGCTTTATTGGCGATATCCACGCTCGCGGTGGCCAGCATATCACCCAACATGATGCCCAAACCATGGCCAATGGCATCACTATGGGTATCCGTGGCAAGCGCACGATGAGCGGACGGCTTGCCACGGCGCAGATCGGAATCGTCGATGATGTCGTCATGCACCAACGCGCCGGTCTGAAACACTTCGATCGCGCATGCCAGATCCAACACCGCATCCATATCACGTTCCGCCACATCCTGCGGCGCGAACGCACGGAACGCATCCAACGTCAGCAACGCCCGCAGACGTTTGCCGCCCTCACTTGACGTGACCGCCTGCTGCGCCACCGCATCAGCGACGGCTTTGCAGGAATTCGCCACCGGATCGTCCGCATGCAGGAACGAAAAATCCCTTACCAGCGAGAGCGTGCGCGTTTCAATCTGTTCCAAATCGGAAGAGCTAGTCATGGGTCAAGGTTATCCACACACATTCGACAAGAGGAAAACATAATGATTGCAGCGGGTGAGACGGTGCCGGACGTTTCGTGACACGCCGAGCTTCACGTTCTCCGACCACAGGGGTCCCGAAACGCCTCATTGCATTGCCGGATGATGCATAGTTCCAACAAAGCGGCCTGCATCAAGCGACCGCTCCGATACGCCAAGGAGGACGAGACATGAAGACGATCGACGAGCCCATGCCGATATGCGAAGCCGAGATGGAACGGCTTGAAGACCAATTGGTGGAGGATTGCAAATCGCTGGGCATGGCGGAGAGCATACGCGATTTCCTGCAGGAGCCATTCTCGGAATGGATGGATGAGCTGGCCGATGAATCGTCGGGAGGTGACGATTCATCGCCAGAATGCAGACTGTCCAGAAACGGTGCGGGAGCACTTGCCATCGCCATGCAGCAGACCATGGCGGTGCGTGACGCGCTGCTGGTCTCCATCATCGTGGATGAACGACGTTCGTCACGTGACTTTCTCATGGGATTCATGGCCAATCCGACACTTCCCGGCAACACGCGTCATCTGGAGGAATCCCTCAACGGATCGTTCCGTGACGCATCAAGAAAACCCGACACGAAACGTTGCGACAACGGCGTCAACATGATGTTCGACATCATCGGGATGGTCCCCGAACGGTATCATGTGCAGCCATTGGCCATCATCAGTTATGTGCTGTGGTGGATGGGCGATGAGCGCGCCATGCTGTGCGCGATGCGTGCGCTCGCGTTGGATGAGAATTGTTCGCTCGCGGCGATCATCTGCTCCGCGGCGCATCGTCATATCGGACCGGCATGGGCCGAAGAGACATAGAGCAACACGCCGAAAGGAAGCGGTACTTGCGCATGGTGAGCTCAACACGCGGGAATAATCGTCCTCGCAAGATGGTTAACTCACATAGTTGACGATTTGCCCTTGCCAGAAGTGGGTCCATATGGTATACGCTTCCGGCGGGATCAATAGGAGGATAAGTTTGGCCACCAAGGAAACGACGGTAAATACGGAACAGACTGATCTGACCGAAAAGACCACCTCCGGAAAAAAGGCCTCCACGCGCAAGCCTGCTGCCAAGAAGAGCGAGTCCTCAAAGACCGCTACGAAGACGTCGCGCAAGACGGCCGCGAAGAAGACCTCCGCCGCCAAGAAAAGCAAGAAAGCGGAAGAAGAAGAGAACCTGATCGAGCAGGACGCTCCTGAAGACGATCCCGTCGAGGATGCCGATCTTGATGATTTCGACGATGACCTTGATGACGTGGACGACGAAGGGGAGGATGACGACCTCGACGAGGACAATATCGACGAGGATGACGATTCCGAACTGGAAGACGATGACGAAGACAAGCGCAAAAAGCCGGAAGAGCCCAAGGAAAAAGGCGCTTTCGTGGTGCGTGACGATGATGACGACGACAATCTGACGCCGTCCGGCAATCCGAAGCGTCGTGTGATCGCAGCCGGCGCCACCGCAGATCCGGTCAAGGATTACCTGAAGCAGATCGGCCGAGTGAACCTGCTGAACGCCGAACAGGAAGTCGACCTGTCCGAACGCATCGAGGCCGGTCTGTACGCCCAACATCTGCTGGACACGGAATCCGACAAGATGGATTTCAAGCGCCGGCGTGAACTGAAGTGGGCCGCGAACGACGGCAAGCGCGCCAAGGACCATCTGCTGGAAGCCAACCTTCGACTCGTGGTCTCTCTTGCCAAGCGCTATACGGGCCGTGGCATGCTGTTCCTCGATTTGATTCAGGAAGGCAATCTTGGTCTGATTCGTGCCGTAGAGAAGTTCGACTGGAAGAAGGGCTTCAAGTTCTCCACGTACGCCACATGGTGGATTCGCCAGGCCATCACCCGTGCCATGGCTGATCAGGCCCGCACCATTCGTGTGCCTGTGCATATGGTGGAAGTCATCAACAAGCTGTCCCGCGTGCAGCGCCAGATGCTTCAGGACCTCGGCCGCGAACCTACGCCGGACGAACTGGCCCGCGAGCTCGACATGCCGGTCGAGAAGGTGCAGGAAGTGCAGAAGTACGGGCGTGAGCCGATTTCCCTGCACACGCCGCTGGGCGAGGATGGCGATTCCGAGTTCGGTGATCTGATCGAAGACACCGACGCCATCGCACCGTCCGATGCCGTCGCCTTCTCGCTGTTGCAGGAGCAGTTCAAGCAGGTGCTTGAAACGCTGTCTCCGC
>OJUG01004501.1_pt1 | contig 11198 bp, 7 predicted proteins | sample 1599841 | NCBI WGS metagenome assembly OJUG01 (sample SAMN04168659, study PRJEB22393) | human gut metagenome | biome: human gut microbiome; feature: stool | host: Homo sapiens | collected 2014-05-12 | reverse complement strand
CCGTTTCACGTCGAGCCAGAGCCGCGTCGTTCCGGCATGGAGCGCCACGTCGATAAACTCCTCCAACGTCGGCAGCAGCTCGCCGTTGGAGAGCTTGCCCGCGGCACGCAGTTCGTCGAGCGTGTGTTCCCACGGCTTGAGGTCGTTCACATAACAGCCGTTGGCGGCATGCGCGACGACGACGTTGTTGTCGGCAGTCCAGTAAATATCGCACTCCGAGGCGTAACACCCCAGACTGATGGCGTAACTGAGCGAAGCGATCGAGTTGTCGGGATATTTGGCGGTCCCGGCCTCGGCCGAGCCGCCGCGGTGGGCGACGACCTTGTTGTTCACCTTTTCGGGAACGGGAATTTCATCGCCGCCGCCGTTATCCGAACCGCCGTCGGGATCGTACACGGGATATTCGACCGGGTACAGGTAATCGTCGTTGCAGCCTGCCAGCGAAAGGGAAGCGCCCATCGCAAACAGCAGGAGCAGTTTCAGTACTTTCATAATTCAGATTCGTTGTTAAGATCCGGCCGCAGGGCGGGTATGCCCCGCAGCCGGTCGGTCCTTAAAAATTCTCGTAATTCTTGACGCAGCGGAACGACGCCGAGCAGTCGCCGATATTATAGGTGGTGCTGACGGTCAGATCCGCGGCATTGTTGGTCAGCGCATTGATACGCCAGCACTGGTAGACGCCGCTGCTCAAACCGCCCGGATGGCAGATGAACATCTCGCCGCGGGAAGCATAATACTGATACCCGGACTTGAACAGCCGGCGGCCTTGCGGGAAGAAGTCGAATCCGAACGCATCGGCGGCCGCGTGGCGCGTCGGCGCCGCACTCCACCCTTCGGCCGAACGCAGCACATCGGGCACGCACCACTTTCCGATCATGGCGCTGAGCGGATTCGGCGTCACGCCCTTGGCTGCGGCCGCGGCGCAGAGCATGTCGTAGAAGTCCTGCACGTTGGCTACATGCCAGCCGTAGGGACAGATGCCCTGAATCTGCATCGAAAGACTCGGCGTATTCTCGAAATCGGCAGAGGCAAGCGACTTCACGCTGCTCACGGGGATATCGTTGCCGACGGCATCGACGAACGTACTGCCGGGACGGTACTGCGCCGGCCAGTCCGTAAGCAGGCGCGCCAGCTCAACGGCGGCCTTCGGGGTGCCCGTCAGGAACTCGGTCAGCGTATAGATGCGGCCGTATTTGGCGGACATCTCCACTTCGCCCTGCGCCTTGCCGCCGCTCTCCGCTTCGTCGTAATCGCTCACACGGATCGTCTCGTAGCTGCTGACGTTCGACGTATAGCCGCCGACGTTGTTCGCATCGGAGACCATGCGGCTGCCGAGCTTGATGCCGCCGATATTCTCGCCGCCGTTCCAGTCGAGACCCGCGCGCATCCAGACCTTGGTGCGGCCGTTGGCCGTGTAGGTCGAGGTCGCGTATTTCGCCACTTCACTGTCGGGCAGGCAGTTGGGAGTCGTGATGCGCTCGATCGAATAGGTCTTCTCGTTCAGGTTGAGCGTAACGATCCGCAGTCCGGCCACATCGACCGTCAGGTCGGTTTCGGCTGCCGAGAGATTGCCGGCGCCGTCGAGGTGGTAGGTATCGCCTTCGGTAGTGTAAACCGAGAAACGTCCGTTCTTGACATAGACGCTGTCCACATACACCCGGTCGGAAAGTTTGGTCATCTGACCCCACTTCTCGCGGGTCGGGTACTTGGGCACGCCGCTGCCGTAGAGGTAGCAGTAGACGTCCTTGCGCAGCTGGGTGACGGGAATGACCGTCCGGGCTTCGCTCGTGTCGGGCGTGCCGGCCGTGACGGTGATTTCGGCCGTGCGGTCCGCCGTATTGTCGCCGTATTCGGTGCAGGTCACCGTTATCGTGCCGTCGCCGTTATCGACGACCGTACACCAGTCGGAATCGGACACGGCCGCAAAGGTATCCATATTGGTGTCGATCGCAACGGCAGCGGGCTGCGGATTCTCGGCCATGAAGGTCAGCGATTCGGGCGCGGCCTTCACATAGGCGTCGGCATAGATGCCCTTCTGCACGACCGGGACTTCCAGCACCGTGCCGTCGGATGCCGTGATCGTAAGTGTCGTCTGACGTTTGTAAGCCGTATTTTCGAGGAAGACGAGGACAACGGCGTCCTCATAAACGGTTCCCGTGCTTTCGCCGGGGACCTTTTCCCGGACCGCGGTCACCCATGCGGACTGGACCGAACAGGACCAGTCCAGATTCCGCTTCGATTTCGGCGCGAGCGTGACGACCACATTCTGGGTCGCGGCGGCGCTGCCGACCGAGACCGTCGAGGGATAGATGCTGATGAGCGTCGCCGTCGAAAGCAGGTCATCGTCGGTATCGGTCGAATAACAGCCCGCAAGCAGCATGGCTGCGGAAAGCAGCGCCGCCGTATATAGCATTCGTAATGTTTTCATTATGAGTCAGCTTTTTTCATTAAACAATACACCGTTACGACCAGCCCTGTGTCTGCGTGATCTTGTTGTTCTTGTTCATCGCCTTCTTCGACACGGGCATCAGCAGCTGGTTGGGGCGCGACGTGTCGATGCCGCACTGTCCCAGCCCGTCCACATAGCGGTAGGGGTTGTAATCATGGATCGCCCCCAGACGGATCAGCGTGAAATAGACGTTGCCCTCTTCGGCGAACTCCTTGAGGTTCTCGTCCACGAGCGCCTGCCGGACGGCTGCGGCCGAGGAGTCGGTATAGAAATTCGCTTTGCCGTAGGCGCGCTGCGCCAGCGTATTGAGGGCCGTGAGCGCTCCCGAATAGTCCTTCCGGTGGTAGCGCAGTTCGGCCAGCATGGTGTAATACTGCGCATAGCGGTAGAGGATGAAATCCTGCTCCCAGACTATCGTGCCCGTAGAGATATTGCCGATGAGCTTGTTGGGCCACTGGATGACTTCGTACATATCGCTGACGCCCGTGCGCTCCATGTAGGTCACATCGGTCCGCTGGTCGCCCAGCTCCTTGCTCCGCTTGAGGAACCCGATGAAGTCGTCCGAGTAGAGGAACCACTGGTTCGAACTGACGGGCACCCCGTCGGGAGCGTTGCGGTACTCGGCCTTGATCTGGGTGCTGCCCCAGATGAAGTAGGAGAAGTAGCTGCCCGACGTATACTCGCCATTCTCCAGATGCAGGGCGAAAGCGATCTCCCTGTTCTTCTTGTTCGAGATGCTGAACACGTCGGCGAACCGGTCGAGCAGGCCGGCCGACTGCACCGCGCCCAAAGCCGTCTCGGCCATGGTCAGGTAGCCGTCGCCGCCGCCCGCCGCATACATCCAGAGCGCGAAGTCGGCACGGAGCAGATTGACGTTGTCGGCCGTCGCATAGTAGCAGCCCTTCGCATTGGTCCTGATATACCCCGCCGCAGCGTTCAGGTCGTCTTCGATCCGGGCATAGACCTCGGCGACCGGATGGCGCGAGGGATAGATCGTCTCGCCGGTTCCCTCGGTCGGAGTCGTAATCACCGGAGCCTCGCCCCACACGCGGGCGATCCAGAAGTAGCAGTACGCCCGGATGAAACGGGCGTTGCCCAGACAGTAGTTCATATTGTCCTCGGACATGCCGATTCCGGGAGCGTATTTGAGCACCTGATTGCACTGGTCGATGGTGGTGTAAAGATAGCTCCAGTCGGTCGAGGCATCGGAGGCGCTGAGGGTGTTGAGCATGACGTCCAGCATGTCGTTGTCGCACAGCGAGCGGCCGGTGCCCTTGCCCCACATGGCCGGGCCGACGCGCAGTTCGCCCCAGAAGAAAGGATTGGCCTTGCTTTGGGCGAACGCCTGCCGCAGGCGGTAGTAGATGCCGGTAGTGGCGGTGAGGGCGTCGCTCTCGCTGGTCCACATGTTGGTGGTGTTGAGCTTGTCGGACTGCGTGACGTCGAGTTCCCCGTGACAGGAAGTGCTCAGCGCAACCGAGGCGGCCCCCAGAACAGAAAGGATTATTCCATATATTTTCATAGCATTCTTGTTTTTAGATCACCGAATCATCCGCATTCTCAGAAGGTCGCCTTGAGGCCGAAGAGCACCTTGCGCGTCGGAGGATAGTTGTTGAACGAAGTGGCGCTCGAACTGGTAACGCTGTACATGCCCGTCGAGCTGCCGACCGAGGCGGATTCGGGCGAAATACCCTTGACGCCGGTCCAGTAGCAGAGCGTGTTGCCCGACACGGAAACGGTCAGACGGCCCAGACCGACCTTGCGGATCCAGCGCAGCGGGAGATCGTAGGAGAGCGTCACGTCGCGCAGGCAGAGGTAATCGGCCTTCTGCACGTTGATATTCGAAATGCGCGAGTAGTTGCGGTTGCCGCCGTCGGCGTCGTTGGGAGTCAGGCGGGCGAACTTGGTGTCGTCGCCGGGCTTCTGCCATGTATTCAGGGCATCGTAGACCAGATTCCAGTTGCAGTTGCCCATCGAGGTCTGGAAGCAGCGCGTATACTGGTAGTTGTAGATCGAATGTCCCAGCGCATAGTCGAGGTAGACCGAAAGGGTCAGGTTCTTGAATTTGAAGGTATTGTTCATACCGCCCGTCGAATGGGGCACGACATTGCCCAGCAGGAACATGTCCTCGCCGTTGATCTGCTCGCGGCCGTCGGCCGTAAGCGCCGACCCCGCGCGGTTTTTCCACTCGTAGTCGCCCACGTCCTTGCGTCCGGCGATCGACAGGCCGTCCGAACGGCGGTAGCCGTGCGAGTTGGAGTCGTAAAGCGCGGCGTCGGCCTGCGCCTCGGATTCGATGATATGGGAGGTCTTGTAGCCGTAGATGCGTCCCAGCGGCTCGCCGACGGCCGTGCCGCCGAAGCGGTAGCCCGACTCGGACATCGTATAGCCGCCGATGCGCCATGCGTCTTTGCCGTCGATATCCTTATAGTAATACTCGTCGGGCAGCGACAGCACCTTGTTGGCGTTGAACGAGTAGGTGAAGTCGGTCGTCCAGCTGAAGTTCTTGGTGCTGACGTTCACCGACGAAATTTCGAATTCGAGCCCGTAGAAGCGGATCGAACCGACGTTCTGCATGGCCGAGCCGTATCCCGACGTATCGGGCAGCGAGACGTCGAAGAGCAGGTCTTCCGACTTCTTGCTGTAATAGTCGGCGGCCACGCGCAGGCGGTTGTTGAAGAACGCCATGTCGAGACCGATGTCGAACTGCTTGGTCTTCTCCCACGTCAGGCCGAGGTTGGGCAGCGTCGAAGCGAGCGTAGCGCCCGAACCGGCATAGATGCCCGTCACGCTGTAAGCACCGAGCGTGTCGTAATAATCGACGTTGTTGTTACCCGTCAGACCGTAGCTCAGGCGGAGTTTCAGCTGGTTGAACTTCTCGACGTTCCAGAACTTCTCCTCGGAAACGACCCAGCCGGCCGAAACAGCGGGGAAATAGCCCCAGCGGTTATCCTTGGCGAAGAGCGACGAACCGTCGGCGCGCATGGTGAAGCCCAGCATGTATTTCTCCTTGTAGTTGTAGTTCAGACGTCCGAAATAGGAGATCTGGCACCACGGCGTCTGGGTGTCGGTCCATGCGGTAGGCGTGGTGCCCGCCCCCAGCGTCGGGGTCTTGTCGGACTCGGCGCCCTGCACGGTCATCGACATGCCGTTGATCTTGCGCTTGAGGAAGTCGTATCCGGCCATGGCGCTGAGATTGTGGTCGCCGAAGGATTTGTTGTAATCGACGTGCGCCTGAAAACTCAGGCGGTTGGTCTGCGACCACCCTTCGTAGGTCTGGCGGGTCTGGCTGATGGCGTTGCCGGCCAGATACTGGTAGCTGTTCTTGTAGGAGTTGTGGTTGGCGATCTGGGCGAAAGCCGACAGGCCGTCGACAATGTCCCACTTGAGGTTGAAGTTGGCCGTGGAGCGGCGGGTCACATAGTTGTTGGTATAGTAGCGGTCGAACCATGCCGCCGAGATGGTCGTACTGTTGGTACCCTGACCGGGCTGGCCGTCTTCGAGGTAGTCGCGGTGGGTGGCGGGCATGAACATGCCGCGGCCCAGAATCGTCCAGTAGTTGCCGATGCCGCTCGAAGGGATCTCGTTGCCGCTGGTCTCCGAGTAGTCGAAGGTCGTACCGGCCGTAAGGCTCTTGGTGATCTTGAAGGAGGTGTTGCCGTGGAACGTAAAACGGGAGAAATCGGTATTGATGCCGATGCCGCCGTCTTTCATGTAGCTGGCCGAAGCGGCGTAGGTCACCTTGTCGCTGCCGCCGTTCACGCCGACGTAGTACTGCATCCAGTAGGAGTCGTCGAACCACTGGCTCTGCTGGTCGTTATCCTGAAAAACGATGATCTTCGACGGATCGACCGGATCGACCACCGAACTCCAGCCGCGGGGCACGCTTTCGCCCTCCTGCAGGTAGCGGGTCGTCCAGATCGACGAATCGCCGTTGCCGATACCGGCCGAGTTGGCACCCGTGAGCACCTGCTGTCCGTAGGTATATCCGGGGCAGTCGTTCAGCGCGCGGCGCATGGTGACGACATAGTCGCGGGCGTCCATCAGGTCGAATTTCGTCGCGGGCGAGGTCCATGCGGCCTGCGCCTCGAACGTAATCTGAGGACCTTTGGCGCGGTTGCCCTTCTTGGTGGTCACCAGAATCACGCCGTTCGACGCGCTGGCTCCGTAAATACCCGCCGAAGCGGCGTCCTTCAGGATTTCGATCGACTCGATGTCGTTCGTATTGAGTCCGGTCATCTCGCGGCGGACGCCGTCCACGATGATGATCGGCGCATTGGACTGGTTGATCGACGAACCGCCGCGGATCAGGAACACCGGATCGCTGCCCGGCTGGTTGTTGGCCGTCGAAACGCGTACGCCCGGAACCTTGCCCTTCAGCGCATCGCCGATCGAATTGACCGGAACGCCTTCCAGATCGGCGCCGCTCACCTTCGAGACGGCGCTGGTCAGCGTGCGGCGCGACTGGGTGCCGTAACCGATGACCACCACGTCGTCCAGCACGTTGTTATCCTCGGCGAGCCGCACGTCGATCTGCGTCCGGTTGCCGACCGCGATCTCCTGAGGCTGATAGCCCAGATAATTGAATACCAGCACCGAACCCGGACCGGGAACGACGATTTCGTAATTACCCTCCACGTCGGACGAAACGCCCGTCTGGGTGCCTTTGACCATGACCGTCGCACCGACGATCGACTCGCCGGCGCCGGCGGTTATCCGGCCCCTGACGGTCAGCCTACGACCGGAATCCGATTGGGGGGGGGAGTTTTGCCGGGTCAGGATCACGACGCCGTCGACGACCTGCCACGCGATGCCTTTGTCGGCGAACAGCGGACCGAGAACGGCATCGACAGCGCCGCCGTCCACACGGATTTCCACATTGCCGAGCGGCATGACGCCGACCGACGATTCGTACGAAAATGCAATTCCGGTTTGCCGGGTCACCGCATCGACCGCTTCCTTGACGGTTGCATTTCGCAGGGACAGGGTGACATTGTAGTGTTGTGCATACAGCTCTTCAGCCGCCGACAACGTAAAGACGTTGCACAGCAACAGCATCAACATACAGCATCCCGTCCGAAAAACAGATAAATTTTTCTTCATGATTAGGACTGTAAAGTTTTAAACTGATCGAGGAAAGCAGCAGCACCGGGCCCGGATGTGCCAACATGATTCGGATGAATGGAATCAGGGTTTAGTTCATAGGCAGTTGAAAATTTAGGTTTCTATTCAGCTATTCGGTTTAAGTCGTTTCTTGTTTCTATTCCGCGCCGGCCGCCGGAGCGGGACGGCATTTCACGCCCGACATCTTCTCGATGATGTCCAGCACGTCATCGAGCGTATTGGACTTCAGGAAGTTGAAGTTATACAGCCGGTCGTCGTCGAGAGGCGCGACGGTCTCTATATCGACGCTGTAGATCTCCTCCACCTTGCGGATGATCTCGGCCACACGGACATCGGACATCGAGATCATGCCGTACTTGAGCAGCATCAGATACTCCACGTTGACCTCGGAGATGGAGATGTCGTGCGAAGCGGACGAATAGTAGATCTTCTGTCCCGGCTGCATGGTAATCATATTGTCGTTGTCGCCGAACTGGAGTTTGACCACGCCGCGTTCGAGCACGACCTCCGTATCGTCCGTATCCTTATACATCTTGACGTTGAACGAAGTGCCGACGACCTTGACCACCACCGTATTGGTCTTCACGAAAAACGGATGATCCCTGTCGGAAGCCACGTCGAAAAAGGCCTCTCCGTCGAGTTTCACCGTGCGGTCGTGCGGACTGAACGTCTTGCCGTAGCTCAGGGTCGATCCCTGCGCCAGCCAGACCTGCGTTCCGTCCAGCAGCCGGAGGGATTCGGGTTTGCGGCCGGTATTGGTGAACGTATAGTACGATTCCATGGCCGCCTTGTGCATGTCGTGGCCGACGAGGTAGCCGCCCACGACGAGTGCAACGCCCAGCATGGCGGCGGCGCTCCAGCCTGCCCAGCGTATGATCCGCGCACGCTTGGAGCGGTGCGGTGACGCATCCGCGTCGATACGGGCGTGCAGCGCCTTGAGCGATTTGAGGATCCGCTGCGGATCGTTCTCGACGGAATTCCGGTCGCGCACGCTCCACAAAGCCCGGATTTCGCAAAACTCGGCTTTGTTGGCTTCGGACTCGGAAATCCAGCTCAGAACGTCCTGTTCTTCGGCCGGAGTCGCGTTTCCCTCCAAATACTTATAAATAAGTTCGTTTTTCAAAATAATATTGGTTTAAGATTAGACTTCGGTTATACATGCGCTCCGGCCTTGGTCGCTCCGTATAACGGCAGTCAGCATCTTGCTCTCTACCAATAATACAAAGCTGGGCAACCCACCCCCTAATCCGAATGCGAAAAAATTTTGCAGAAAAAGACCCGATCCGGCTTACGCCCGACCGGAAGTCAGAGCAGTTTGTCGCGCAGATTCTTCAGCGCCAGATACATATGATTCTCGACCGTGCTGACCGTCAGCCCCAGCCGCTCGCCGATCTCCTTGTTCGACATGTTCTCGAAAAAGCGCATGCGGAAAATCTCCCGCCGCTTGTCGGGCAGCTCGTCCACCGCCTGCCGCAGCTGCTGCCGCATGTCGTTGTCATAGATTTTGGCAAGGATCGGATTCTTGTCCGGATCGTAATAATCGAACACCATCCGGTCGATCTGCGAACCGTACCACGAGCGGTACTCCGTGTCGCGCTTGTGCTTCCAGATGTAGTTGATCGCCCGGTTGTAGACAGCCTTCAGCAGGTACTTGTACAACGGATCGTCCGTGGAAATCCGGTGGCGGTTTTTCCAGATATTGAAAAACACGTCCTGCACCACGTCTTCGGCCCACTGATCCCGGAGAAACATCCGGGCATACGACAGCATGGCCGGATAATACGCCAGATACAGCTCGTCGAAAGAGTCTGCATTCATCAATTGTTTGTCTAAATCGCTCATCGCCTGTTTTTGATTTTCGCGGAAAGATTCTTATCCCCTGAAATATTCATCGATTTTATTCGGATTTTCCGGATGCGAGACAGCGGTCGGGATATATTTCCACGATCGCAAAAATAGAAAATTATATTTAAAAGCAAGCCCTCTCCCGGCCGCGGAGAAACCGCCGCCGCAAAAAGCGCCCGCGAGACACAGCCGATAAAACACTCAGGACAAAGCATTTACCCAACTCCTTCTAATTCGTCCGCCGTACGGGTTTTTAGCGATTTATTCATGGAACCGCAACAGCCGGAAAGCTCCCCGCGCCGATCGTCGCCGCCTTTCCGCATCCGGATTGCACTCCGTACGCCATGAAAAAAGGGTCGCGCGGCGCAAGGCCGCACAACCCCGTATACCGGGCGTCACAGAAGCCGGAAACCGGCCGCCGGAATGCAGATTACCGCCCCGTCACGCGCATATACTTGGCAAGCGCCGTGCGGTAGGAGGCGCAGGCCGAAGTGAGGTCGTTGCGGCTCTGCGTGTAAAGCGTCTCGGCGTCGAGCAGGTCGGTGAGCGGCGCGGTTCCCGCCTTGTAAAAGTTCCGGTTCTGACGCAGATTCTCGGCCGAGGACTCCACCGAACGCCGCATGAGCAGGATCTGCGCATAGGACTCCTGCACTTCGCTCCACGTCCGTTCGATCTCCACGGCAAGCATCTCCCGCGCCTGCAGTCGGTCGTTTTCGGCCTGCTGCTCCCTGATGCGGGCCTTTTTCAGCGCATGGGCGCCGCCCCACCACTCCGAAACAGGCACCGAAACCTGCGCGAAGACCATTCCGTCGTCCACGCTCTTGTCCGTCACATTGTAGTAGAGATACCCCGCGCCTATGCCTACCGTCGGCAGACGTTTGCCGCGCTCCATGCGTTTCTCATACTTCCGGGCTTCGACGTTCTTCTCCGCAAGCAGGTATTCGGTCCTGCGGTCGAGCGCCTCCTCGACCGGAACATAGTAGGCGGCGGGAGCCTCCGGTTCGCCGAACGCGGCATTCGCCACGTCGAATCCGCGCCAATCGACGCCGATATGCTGGGCCAGCAGCATTTTCGACACCTTCAGTCCGTTTTCGACTTTCAGGCGGTTCGACGCGATCTCCTGCTGCCGCAGCTCCACGCGCAGCAGGTCGTTGTTGGTCACCAGCCCGGCCTTCACCGAGAGTTCGACCTGACGGCGTATCTCGGCCAGCTGCCGCTCCACGGCATCGAGGGTCGAAAGGTTGTCACGGAGCGACACGACCTGCCAGAAACAGGCATCGGTCCGCTCGCGCACCTCGGCTTCGGTCTGCTGCAGCTGCAACCGTCCGACCTCCTCGCCCAGCCGGGCGAGCTTGTTGCCGGTGACGATCTTCAGTCCGGCGAACAGGGGCTGAACGGCCGTGACGGAGCCGATGATGCCGCGCTTGACCATCGAAACAGGCAGCGTCCCCATCTGCGGAACGGCGAAATCGGCCTGCACCAGTCCGTGCTGCGCCTGAAAGAGGCCGCCCGATGCGGAAATCTGCGGAAAGTAATTGGTGAACGCTTCGCGGTGCGTCTGCGACGCGGCGTCAAGGTCCAGCCTGCTGTTGCGGAGCGTGCGGTTGTGTTCGACGGCGGCGGCGCGGCACTCTTCGAGCGAAAGCGTCTGAGCCGCGGCAGGAGCCGCCGCAACGCATAAGAACAGAAATACTACGGCTTTTTTCATCACTTGTAGATTTTGGAATAGAGCAGATCGGAAGAGCGTCGTGTAGGGAAAGAGTGTAGATCTCGGTGGTCG
>OJUG01004500.1_pt1 | contig 11201 bp, 10 predicted proteins | sample 1599841 | NCBI WGS metagenome assembly OJUG01 (sample SAMN04168659, study PRJEB22393) | human gut metagenome | biome: human gut microbiome; feature: stool | host: Homo sapiens | collected 2014-05-12 | reverse complement strand
GGCCTCGGGCTCGATGGTGCCGCAGCGCATGTGGATGGCGTGGTGGGACAACTCGTGCCTCACGCCCGCGGCCGGCGCGTAGGTCATGTTCCAGTCGGGCATGCTGCGGTTGCCGTAGATCACGTTCGGCGTGGCAGGGCAGTAGAAGCCGAACGTCTCGGACTTCGTCAGCGCCTTGTTGTCGCCGTCATCGGTGCCCGCAAACGCCGGGCACTGTCTGAATCCCTCGTCGATGTCCCAGCTGAGCTTCATGTCCGCGAGCTCCACCAGTTTCTGCGCGCTGGCGGCGTTGCCACTCCCCAGCGAGTTCGAGGCTTTGGCGACGCGCTGTTCCAGCTCGTCCCAGGTAGGCCTGAGCGTGATTGATTTGCTGCCGTCGACCGTGTACTTCTTGCCATCGTTGCCGGTAACGGTCATCGAAACGCCGAGCGCCTGCCCTTTCTTAAACCGTGCTTCAAGGGTGTCGACGGTGGTTCGGTACGAGTCGATCTTCGCATCCAGCGCATCGGGGTCCTCGCTGGTCTCGTCCGCTGCCGCCTTGGCCTCGTTCACGGTGCCCAGCAACGCCGCCATGTATCCCGTCATGTAGTCGGTGCCGTCCTGCGTGTCGGGTATCCGGTATTCGCTCATGAACATGGTGTTGTTGTTGAGTATCTCGTCCTTGTAATGATCGAGTTTGTCGGTCACGTAGGTCACCATGCTCTCGTATCCGGGCCGCTCGTCCATGCGGTAGACGGTGGCGGTCGGCTCGGGGTCGGCCTGATTCGGGTCGGAGGGAGACGCGTTGCCGTAGCTGTTGGTCGGCTCGTTGGCACCTTGGCTGATATGGTTCTTCGCCACCGTCATGAGCCCGGCGGTCACGGCGATGAACAGCAGCGCGGGTATGACGATTACGGCGGCGACTATCGCCGTGATGCCGCCCGCCCCGATGCCTGTTTTCCTCGGGGGCTGCATCGGGCGGTACTGCTGGTATGGCGGCATCGGGTACGGCGGGTATGGGGGATGGGCCTGACGATTTGTTTGGCCCGTGGTGAACGGGGATGATGCCGACGATGATGCGCCGTTGAGCGTCCTGGACCATGGGGCGGGCGCTTCGTATGAGCCCTGTGTCGCACGGGCTTCAGGAGTCGGGAAAGGGCCGGGCGCATACGGCCCGGATGTGGGAGGCCGCGTGGCTGAAGAGAATCCGTATGGGGTGTGCGGTTGTGGTGCCTGGCGCTGCCGTGATGCTCCTGTCGGGCCCGACGCGCCTGTGATGGGTATCGACTCGGTCGGCATTGATATGGTCGGCACTGACTCGGTCGGCGTGCCTTCCCTGTATGACTCGTATTGCGGATCGCCATAGGGTTCCTGCGGCTGCTGTTCGGTCATGACGTCTCCTTTGCCCCCGTTGCGTCGATTATCGCGTGTCGGTCTGCGTTGTTCAAGTCATGTGCTTTCGTCGTAGCCGCGGACTGCATGGCGACTCGCCGTAATGGTTGCGCTCGCCGATGATGTCACGTAAAATGAACATTTGTTGTTTGCGGGTGATTGGCGCAGCGGCTAGCGCACTTCCTTCACACGGAAGGGGTCGTAGGTTCGATTCCTACATCACCCACGGCCGCTACGGTGGTCGGTTTTCGGGGCTATGGCGCAGCTGGTAGCGCATCTCCATGGCATGGAGAGGGTCAGGGGTTCGAATCCCCTTAGCTCCACAGAACAGAACGCCCCTCCTTCCGGGAGGGGTGTCTCTTTTTTTTCGAGCCTATAATCGCAGGCGAGGATCCTCGGCATCGACAGCTCCCCGGACATGATCGCCTCGGCGCGCAAGCTCCACCTCGACTGCGATTTCGATGTGCTGGACGTCGGGTCGCTCGACGAGCTCGACACCGATTTCGATGTAGTCTTCTCCAACGCCTGCCTGCAATGGGTGCCGAATCATGAACGGGTGCTGCCCTCCATGCTGCGACGGCTTAACGCCGGCGGCTTAACGTCGGCGCAATTCACCGAGAACATCAACCTGCCGCCGCACATCATCATGCGCGAGACCGCGTGCGAGCCGAAATGGCGGCAGTGGATCAGCGAGATACGCCGCTACTGCAATCTCGGCGGCGACAATTTCGACGTAAGCGCATACTATGATCTGCTCGCCCCGCTCTCCGCGCACGTCGACGTGTGGGAGACGAACTACTACCATGCGCTGCCTGGGTATGAGGCGATCCTCGACTGGTATCGCGGTACCGGTCTGCGCCCGTATCTGGCCCAGCTGCCCGATGACGGCCTGTATCTGCGAGTTTTGAGAGCGTCGGTTGAGCGAGCCATAGATTTTTCATATGCCCGCGGTCTTGTGTCGCGCCCTGCGACGTGCTTCGATGGTGGGTGCCGGCGGCAAGGGGCTTCGCCGGTGCCATATCAATGGTTCGCACGTCAAGAAGGGGGTTGCGATGGTGTCCACCACATTGGACTTCGCCGAGAAGTACCTGCTGAAAACCGAGGTCAGGACCGTCGCGGTCATGCCCGGCGACGATGATTCGGTGCGTGATGATGATTCGTATGACGCATAGTGCGGTGAATCGTTCTCGATGATGTTTGTGCGAGGATGACTCATATTCCCGCACAAGTGCGCATGATGCGGATTCCCGGAATCCCGAGACTTGCTTTCGCTTGATGCCCGATTGGCCCGGTACCATACTCGCGCCTGTATCATTGAGGGCGATTCGTTGCATATCTTCCCACCGGGAAGGGTCATCATGGGGCGCAGTCGGTGATGCATTTCCACGTGCACTTAATCCCGCGCAGATATGGGGACGGATTGGACACCTGGCCCAAGCTGCCGGGCCGCTCGCTCGACCTCGATACGGCATGGCTGCGGTTGCGGCGGGGAACATCGATTTCGTGAGGATTGTGATATAGGACATCAAAACGGCGGGATTCCGCCGATGCAACCTGTGGTTGCGCACGGTTGCGGGGCATGGTCGGCGATTGCAACCGTAAGATGGTGGCGGATGGCGTGGACGGCGTGCCATAGTGGGGTCATCGGCCGAACATGACATGATGGAATCACTTGAGAAGGGATTTGACGATGAGCTTCCGCACCAACCTGCAATACCTGCGCGCCCAACGCAACATGACCCAGGAGCGACTGGCCATGCTGCTCGGCGTCTCGCGGCAGGCCATTTCGAAATGGGAATCCGAGAAGGCCTACCCCGAAATGGACAAGCTGCTCATGATCTGCGATCTGTTTGGCTGCACGCTTGACGACCTCGTGCTCGGCGACGTGAGCGTGAGCGCCAGCCGGCCGGACTCGCACGGCGCATCGGCAACCGGCCGCGGCACGACTGTCGGAGGCATGACCGGTGAAGATGCCGGGAGCCCTGCACATGCGGGGAACGCGAAGGGAAGTATAGGCGACGCCGACGAGCCCGCGCATCTCGGTGCGGCCGGTGCCATCGAGCCAAGCCTCACGGGCGTGCCGACCGGCGAGACACCGTACGGGACCGGTTCGCCCCGCCCCGCCGTGCACGCCAATACGGCCACTCTGCCGCAGGACCTGACCGGCTACGACGAGCATCGCGGCGGTTCGCGCTGCTCATCTCCGGCGGCGTTGCGGCGATCATCGCGGCGGTCGGTATCTGCAATCTGTTTGATTCAAGCAACTCCATCCTCGGCGTGACGCGGCTCAATGACTTCCTCACGTTCCTGTGCATCTGCATAGGTGTGATCGCCGGGCTGGCGATGCTGGTCCCGGGCGGCATGTCGCACGCCGAGTTCAAACGCCGCCATCCGTATATCGAGGATTTCTACACCGATGAGGATCGCAGCCGCGAGACGCGTCTGCTGGTGGTCGGCATCGTGGGCGGTATAGCGGCAACCCTGATCGGCATAGCGGTGATTGTGTACGCCGATGACGTGTTGGGCATCAGCGATGGATGGCCGAACGCGATCATGCTGATGCTGTACTCGGTCGCCGTCTTCAGTTTCGTTTACTGCGGAATACGGCACGGCATGCTCGACATCGACGGCTACAACAAGAAGGCCGATACCGATGGCAAGAAAGAGCGTGCAGCCGGGCATGATTTCTACGACAATCTGACCGGTACGGTATGCGGCATCATCATGTCGCTGGCCACGATAACCGCCCTGTGCCTACTGTTTCTGGGGCCGTGGATGCTGCATGACGACTGGAGCTTCGTGGGCCCGTTCTGGCTGCCGTGGCCGATCGGCGGCGTGCTGTGCGTCATAGCGAGCCTCATCATCCAGCTGGTCAAGGATTATCGCAGGCGCAACGACGACGGACAAGGCGCCGGGCAGCCCGGGCGGACGAAATAGCAAGGAAAGGACGGCCGATGGATGATCTCGCCGCGTTTCGTGAGCGGTATCCGTTGCAAACCATGCGATTGCCGGATGGCGAACCCTTCGCATACCGGTATCATCGCAATCCCTCCGCCCGCGCAACGATTGTGCTCCTGCCGGGCGGAATCGGGCTGTCCTGTTCTACCTGCATTTTGAACGGTTCGCCGAGGACTGCTCGGTCATCACCTTCGATTATCAGGAGCGGTTCGCGACGAACGCCGAACTGGCGCGTGCCATCGCAAGTGGAAGCGGACGCTTCGCCTGATACCGATGCCGCTGCACCGGCGTCTGATGGCGTGGGCCGTGATGCGCAAGATGCAAGACCTGTCGTCTAGCGAACGGCGGCTGATGCAGGGCCTGTGCGATGTCCTCAAGCAGTTGCTGAGCAAGCCGTATCAGCGGCATATGGCCGATTTGCTGATCGATGCTGCGTCGCACGCCGACATGGTGACGGCGGTCATCTCGCGCTGTTGGTGCGCATGGACGAGTACATGATACCGTACGCGCCTTCATCGGGTCGCATGCGGCCTGCTCTTAGCAGACGTCTCTAGTCTCGCGTCGGATCCTTCTGCAGAAGCAGGAACACGAGCGCCACGACCAGCAGCACCGCGATAGACAGCACGCCGAGCGAGGCTCGTGGTCTGCGACGCATGAGTGTGACCGTGAGCTCCCCAGCTGATGAGCGCAAAGGCAGAGATTGGTTTCACATGGGATTGTCCCGATGTCAAGGTCATGATGCAAAAGCGTTAAGCATCCTACGGATTATATTGAGAGAAGAAGTCATTAGTAATACAATTGGCTTTAGAAAGGATTCATTATGAGCACTACCACTGTTCGCATGGATGATGATCTCAAAGCCGAAGTGAACGCCATTCTTGATTCCATGGGATTGAATTTCAATACGTTCGTGAATATGGCCAGCGTGCAGTTGGTGTCGCAGCGTCGTATTCCGTTCGAGGTGAAGGCGCCTGAACCCGTGCTGCCTCACGCGGGACATGTTGCCGCCAATGGGGTTACGTACCGTGGGGTCGACGAACAGGGGTATCCGGTGGTCGAAGTGCCGAACGCCATGGTGTTGAATCCAAGCCGGGGCGCCGATGGTGTTGCCGTACTGCCCAAGGCGTGGCGCGATGGCGAATAATCATGATATTCCGGAATTGATGCCGGTTCCGGAGCAACTGCATGTCTTCGACGTGTATCGCATGCGGGTGCGGTTCGAGGATGATCCGACGAAATCACGCAACCATACGTGGCCGCCATCGTCATACAAGCCGACGACGACGGTGGAGTGGCTGTGAAACTGACCAGCAATCCAACTTGGCATGGGGCGGGCGATGTGCAACTGCCCGAGTATGAGCATGCCGGGCTTACCCATCTGACGACCGCTCGCTGCGCGCAGCTGGTGCGGTTCCGCCGGTCGGATCTACAGGGATTCGCCGGTAGATTGAGTCGGAATGATGCCATACGTGTGGCCAATGCGGTCGGCGAGGTAAAGCCTGAAGAACAGGTGTGGCTGTAATTCTGTTCTGCCGTCTAACTGGTTCGGGGTGTTCACTGTGAACCAGTGCGCAATTGCGATGGTCGGATGTCTTTCTACAGTCCGCTTATATGTGAAGGTTTTGTGGTCGACGTTGCGTCATATGTTGCTTGTGACGTTGCGTAATGCGGCATATTGCTTGGTGAAAGGAGGTTAGGCCATGTCGATGGACGATGAAACGGACAGCCGATACACCACAGGGGACATCGCCAAACTCACTGGTGTGAGTGTGCGAACCGTGCAGTACTACGACGCCAAAGGTCTGTTGATTCCCAATGAGATCAGCGACGGCGGCCGAAGGCTGTACGGGACTGCAGAGGTCGAGCGGATGCGGGTCATCCTCTTTCTCAAAGGACTCGGCTTCAAGCTGGAGCAGATTCGCTCGATTCTGTCGGACGAGCGGCCGGAACGGGTGCTGGTTGATTTGCTGGATCAGCAGACGGCATCCTTGCAGTCGGGTATCGCCGAGCAGAAGCAACGTCTTGATGACTGCTTGCAGCTGCGCAAAGCACTGACGGTCTCGGCGTCTGACTTCGTATCGTCAACATTAACCGACATGGCAACCGTTATGAACACCACAACCACTCATTCCCTGCGCACCACATATTTGGTCATACTGGCAATCGCATTGCCCGCGACTTTGTTGCAAATTGCATGCCTCGTCATCGGTGTGATGACAGACGTATGGTGGCCGCTGCCGGTCGCCGTTCTGCTGGCGATTGCGCTCACTGTTGCGGCGATGAAGTACTATCGCTCCCGCGTGCAGTACCTATGTCCAGCTTGCCATGAGACCTTCCAGCCGGGTATGCGAGAGTTCGTATTCGCCGCACACACGCCCAAGACACGCAAGCTTACCTGCCCGCATTGCGGTCACAGGGGGTATTGCATGGAACTCAGCATCTGAAAGTTTCTGATTATAGCGTTCGATTTACCAACGGTAGTTGTCGCAGAATTTGCGACAACTACCACCCTGTCAAAATATGTGCGTTGTGCAGGGCTAAATTGTTTCAGGTCGCGGCTCGGGCGGTAGGGTATGCCGTTTTATCGCTGCTTCGGCGTTCCTGTTGCTGATTGATGGGTGACATTACGCTTGCGTTGGGTCCTTCTGCAGGAGCAGGAAGATGAGCGCCAACACCAGCAGGATGGCGATGGAAAGCACGCCGAGGGAGGCGTTGCCGGTGATCGACGTGGTGGTGGCCACGAGGAACGTGCCCAGAATGCTCGCGGTCTTGCCGAAGATGTCGTAGAAGCCGTAGTACTCGTTGGCGTGGTCCTTGGGGATGATCTTGCCGTAATACGAGCGGCTCAGCGCTTGGATGCCGCCCTGGAACATGCCGACGAGGATCGCCAGGATCCAGAACTGCGCGGCCGACACGAGGAAGAACGCGGCGAAGAACACGATGCACATGTAGGCCACGACCGCCGCCACGATCATCGCCTTGCAGCCGAATCGCCCGGCCATCCGCCCGTACAGGATCGCGCATGGGAACGCCACGAACTGCGTGACCAGCAGCGCCACCACCAGCTGAGTCGAGTCGATGCCCAGCTCGGCGCCGTACGAGGTGCTCATCGAGATCACCGTGTTCACCGCATCGATGTAGAAGAAGAACGCGAGCATGAACATCCACAGCGGCTTGTTCCTCACTATCTTGCGGAAGGTGCCGCCAAGCTCGCGGAAGGTGCCGCGCACGGCCGTTCCCAGCTGGTCGCGTGTGGCGCGGTAATGCTCCTGACGGTAGCTGGAGATCAGCGGGATCGTGAACGCGACCCACCAGACGGCGGTGATGATGAACGATGCGCGGGTGCAGCCGGTCGTCGTCCAGCCGAACGGCAGCGCCGGGCCGCCGAAGATCAACGCGATGCACACGATGAACGGCACGGTCGAGCCGATGTAGCCCCAGCCGTAGCCGTGCGAGGAGACCTTGTCCATGCGTTCGTTCGGCGTGGTGTCGATCAGCATCGAATCGTAGAACGTGAGCGAGCCGTTGAGTCCGATCGTCGCGAGGATATACACGACCAGGAACGGCAGCCACGTCAGTGGAAGCGCCATCGCGCAGCACGTGACGACGCCGGTGCCGAAGAAGCCGAGGAAGAACTTGATTTTCATGCCCTGCACGTCGGCAATCGAGCCGAGCAGCGGCATGAGCAGCGCGATGACCAGCGATGCGATGGTCTGCGCGTAGCCCCAGGCCGACACGATGTTGCCGTCCGCGGGCATCAGCGATTTCGCGTAGATCGGAATCACCGCGGTGGACAGCAGCACGAACGCGGAGTTGCCCACGTCGTAGATGATCCATTTCTTCTCGCGCGGGGTGAGTTTCGCGGTGGCGGTGAGGGCTGGATCTGTGCCGGCCGCTGTACTGTCTGCCGGGCCATCGGTGGGTTTGGCTGCGATGCTGTCGTTCATGGGGACTCCTGACGTCGTGTTCATATATATCGTAAAGTGCCGTTTCCGGCATACCAAGTTTCCATATGAATTGCGGGTGAATTGTTGCGGGCCGGCGGGAGTCGGACGGGTTGGGCGGGTCAGGCGCGCAATGGGCCGCGTCGATCGTGGCGATCGTCATCGGGGTCGGCGTTCGTTATCTGGTACACCTATTATGCGTGGCGCAAGCCCGATCCCATCGAAGAGGCGCGGCGGGCGGATATGCTCGCTCGCGGTTGGACGCCGCTGGACGAGGACGTGCACTTCCCTCCGGCGTTGTTCGCCAAGATTTCCAAGCTGAGGACGGTCGGTAGCGAAATGCCGCATACGACATGGGGCAAGGACGGCTGGATCACGTTCAACTATGACGTGATGCAGTTCATATCGGACGCGAACCCCAGCTATGCCACCGATATCGTGTTCCTGGTATGCCCGTACACGGTGCCACGAGGCCCACTCATGTGGGCGACCATCTATCAGGGTCGCAAGATGTTTCAGCGCACCAGCGAGCAGGGCGGCGTGCCCGCTGACGTGGTCGAACTGCTGAAGATGAGCCCGTACAGACCGAATCTGATCGTGATGGATGGACGAATCTACATATGGCTGCGGGTGAATTACATGCCGTTGCCGCAGCGTTTCCTGAATTATCCGCTGGAAAACGATCTGATTCCGTTGACGAAGGAACTGCATCGCAGACTCGCCCGCGATATGGGGATTGTCGGCCAGACGCCGTGGGGTGGCCGCGCCTGAGCGGTCATCGGTACGGTGATTGGTCCAATAGCGTCCTTAAGTGCGCGCCGAAACGACAAGTGCGCGCACATAGGGACGCAAAACACCCGATTTGCGTCCCTATGTGCGCAGAGTCGTCCGTTCGGCGCGCACTTAAGGACGCAAACGGAACGACAGCGTTGCGCGACAATCCATATCGGCCGGGCGACGCTGCGAGGAATGGCTACTTCGCGGCCTCGGCCGGAGTCTCGTCTTCCTCGAGCTTGGCGATGACCTCGTCATAGCCGGGGCAGTCCGGAACGCCGTTGATGGAACGCTGAATGCCCAGCGAAGCGGCCGCGTTGGCGATCTTCACCGCATCGACAAGCGACCAGCCGCGGGCGATCAGTGCGCACATGGCACCGGTGTGGCACGAGCCCGCCGAACGGGTGTGCGTCGCCTTCGTCGGATACCCCTCCACATGGATGACTTCGCCGCCCGGCGTGCGCACCCACGCGCCGCGCGACCCCGCACGAACCACCAGCGGCGCGCGCAGCGTGGCGCCGAGGCTGTTGCACAGCGCTTTCATCGAGTCGTCGAACCCGCCGCCGACGGTCATCGACAGGGAATCGTCCACGAACACGCCAAGCCGGTCGGCGAGCGTGCGGGCCTCCTGACGGTTGCAGGACCAGATGGGCCGCACCAGCACCAGATCCTCCAGCAGGTGGTCGCTGACCATGTGCAGCGTGTTGGTCGGATTGAGCACGATGCTGTAGTCGCGCGTCGTCGGGTCCGAAGAGGTGCGATGCAGGAAGGCGTCGATGCCTGACGCGCTGTGATCCATCAGCGTGTTGGCGCTGATGTGCACCACATCGCCCTCGCCGGGCTCCACGCAGTCGAACGTGTTCTCGTTGCCTTGTGATTCGGCGCCATACGTGGCGACGAACGTCTTGCGCTCGCTGTCGTTGAGCACCAGACGGAAACCGGAATCGGCGTCGATGCGGTCCTGGCCGATGTGCTCGATGCCGTTGTCGTTGAGAGCCTTGCGGATCAGTGACGCCCACGGCCCGTTGCCGATGACGCCTGCGTGCTTGGTCGCCGCCCCAATCCGGCTGGCCGCCTGCATGACGCGGAAGCTGCCGCCCACCGACGGCATGGTATGGTTCGCGACGGCGAATCCGCCCGGTTGGGGAATCGCGTCGATGTCCATCATGATGTCGACCCACACCTGTCCCAACGAGATCACTGTGGGGGAGGGCACGTCGTTTTTGCGTGAAAGCAGGCCTTTAAGTGAATTGAGCATCATTCCTCCTTGACGATTGCCGCGTTGCATGTATCGTATGCCATACAGTAACCGTTTTACCGTGATTTTATGAAGAGTTGCTGGATGCGGCAATAGTCAAGACGGGTGATATTGTGTGGATGTGTAGGTGAAAGCCGCAATGATACACGCTTGATTTGCATTTGTTTGTATTTGGCGCTATTATTGTGAAGTTGTGTGTTCAAGCATTCGTGCTGGAACACGGAAGACTTGAACATCAAGGTTATTAAGGGAGTCCATCATGGCAGCTCGTTGTGCAGTGTGCGGCAAGGGTCCGCAGGTCGGATACACCGTTTCTCACTCGCATATCCGCAACAAGCGCACCTTCCGCCCGAACCTGCAGCCGGTTCGTACCACCGTTGACGGCCAGAACGTTCGCGTCCGCGTGTGCGTCAAGTGCCTCAAGGCCGGCAAGGTTCAGCGTGTGGTTGCGTGACATCGCGCGATAATATTTCACTGAGGCCCCGGAAGTCGCAAGACTCCGGGGCCTCTTTATATCCGCTGGCGGAGGGGACAATGCGATGCCGTCCCGCCGGCACACCACAATAGGGACGTATGAGCATCACGTTGAACACCACCATGTCGTCGATCATGACGAACAAGCGGCGTGTCGGCGCGCTCAAAAGCCTTGGCGTCGTGACGGTGGGCGATGCGTTGACCTACTATCCGTTCCGCGTCGCCGATCCGGTGCCCCTGCGGGCACTGCGCGAGGCCCGTATCGGCGAGAGAATGGCGTTCTCCGCGTCGGTGCGCGGCATGCGGGTCGTGCCGATGAACGTTCGGCGGGGCTACCGGCTCGAGGCCGTGGTGGATGACGGGGATTTCGCGGTTTCCCGGCATGTCGCGGGGGCCGCCGCCCGTTTGGTGTTCTTCTCGTA
>OJUG01004483.1_pt1 | contig 11248 bp, 9 predicted proteins | sample 1599841 | NCBI WGS metagenome assembly OJUG01 (sample SAMN04168659, study PRJEB22393) | human gut metagenome | biome: human gut microbiome; feature: stool | host: Homo sapiens | collected 2014-05-12 | reverse complement strand
CATCGCCCCAGTTGATACCCGTAATTGCAGTAAGCATAATAAATGACCTCTTTATCATTTTTTCAAAAGACAGCCTTTTCCGTGCACCTTGCCCGGGATACGCCACCTTGGGAATCTGTACCGCCCGCGGAAATGTCCGCAACAATACAATTATAGTATAGCACGAAACGCGGAACAAAAAAAGAGGGAAGAAATACTTTTCTCTCAATTATCCGCCAGGCGCTCCTCTTCGTGATGCTGCTTTAGTTCTTCTTCCCCAGCTTGTGCACAGTGCCATCCGGCTCTTTGATCGAGGTGTTGTTCAGCTGGGCGCGCAGGCTGGCCTTTACGTCCGCAACATACTCCTGCCGCAGGGCCTGCTGCTCTGCCTTTTCGGCATCGGTCAGGCCGGTGGTCTTGCTCTTTTTTGCCAGCTCGTTGATGCGGGCGATCTTCTCGTTTGTCATCGCAGTTCTCCTATTAGATAAAATGTGATATAATATGACCGGGATGCCCCTTCCGGCAGCTGTGGCTCTTTTGGCGAGGCAGCAGGAGGGAGCTATTTGAATCAAAGCAAGTATAACAAAGGATGAAACCGATGTCAAAACAGTTGAATTTTGCACAGCAGATGGACGAAGTGTTGAAAACGCTGGGGTCGCAGCGGCCAAAGCTGCTGCTCCATGCCTGCTGCGGGCCCTGTTCCAGCGCCGTGCTGGAAAAGCTGTGCCGGTATTTTGAGATCACGGTGCTTTACTATAACCCCAACACCTGGCCTGCCGAAGAATACTACCGCCGGGGCGAGGAGCTGAAAAAGTTCGTGGCGCAGGCGCACCCGCTGGGGGTCACGGTCATCGAGGACCACTACGACCCGCAGGAGTTCTATACGGCTGTGCAGGGGCTGGAAAATGAGCCGGAGCGGGGCGGGCGGTGCACCGTCTGCTACCGTTTGCGGATGCGCCGGGCGGCACAGTACGCAAAGGAGCACGGCTTTGATTGGTTCACCACCACGCTCTCCATCAGCCCCCACAAGGATGCTGCCCGCATCAATCAAATCGGACAGGAGCTTGAAGCCGAATTCGGCATCAGGCACCTGCCCTCGGATTTCAAAAAGCAGAACGGCTACCTGCGCTCCCTCCAGCTTTCGGAGGAGTACGGGCTTTACCGTCAGGATTACTGTGGGTGTGAGTTCAGCGCAAAGGCGAGGGGGTGAACCGCTCAGTCGCCTGCTGCTTGCCTCTCCTGCCAGGAGAGGTGGCATTGCGAAGCAATGACGGAGAGGTTTACTCCTCACGCATTCTGGACACCAGAATTGCAAAGACGATCAGCCCTACGCAGGGCACGATGTTGGTTGCCATACCAACAGCAAGACCGGCGCTTTCAGCTACCTTGCCGATGACCCAGGGCATCAGGATCGCGCCGCTGGATGCCACCGGCAGCATGATGCCCATGCTGGTCACGGTGGTCATTTTACCGGCGCTGGCCACGGCGGTGGGGTTCATACCGGCCATGGAGAAGGCAAAGGCGAACAGCAGCAGGATGGCAGGCAGTTGGCTGTGGGTCTGCATCATGGCAAAGTAGAAGGCAGTGCAGAAAACAGCCATAAACACCATGGCCTTGCGGGGCTGTTGGAGCGGGAACACAAAGGCGATGAGCAGGCGGCCGATCAGGGTGGCACCCCACATCACGGTGACGGTATAGGCCGCCAGCGTGCCTGCAATGATGCCGCTGTCCTTGAAGTAGGTGACCATCCAGCCCACAACGCTCTGCTCGGCGGCGTTCTGGCAGAACAGCAGGCCGGTGAGCAGCCAGAAGCGGGAGGAGCGCAAAAAGTTCCAATCGGTGACAGCTTCTTTGGCCTTGGCGCGGCCTGCCATGGGGGTGAACAGGTATACCAGCCAGAGCACCAGACCCAGCGCCGCCAGTGCCAGCACGGCCAGCGTGGTGCTGACCCTGGCCGCGGCAGAGATCAGAAAGGGGCAGAGCAGGGCACCGCAGGCGTAGCAGGCGTGCATGGTGTTCATGCCCCGGGTGCGGTCTGCAGAGTTGCCGCTGACAAGGATGGTGCAGGTGTTCAGGACACTGCCCTTGGCAATGCCTACAATGAAGAAGGCCAGCGCCAGCAGAATGGGCAGGCCGGTCAGGCCCATCAGGCCGTAGCCCACCGCATAGCCGATGGTCAGCAGCAGGACGCTTGGCTTCATGCCCATTTTTCCCACCAGCGCACCGGCCAGCAGGCCCGCCAGCAGGTTGCCGATGCTCAGCAGGCTGAGCAGGGTGCCGGTCATGCCGTAGGCAAAGCCGTATTCTTCCTGCAGCAGGCTGACCACCACACCGCTGGAAATGGTGCAGATGCCGCTGAAAAAGAAGGTGACGAAGCCCGCGTTCCGCAGGCGGGTGTTCCGTTGTTCCATAGGGTTCTCCTTGCAGTATTCGGGGGCGCAGTGCCCGTAGTTGCTTTTATTAAAGCATATTCTGGTCAGAAAGCAAGGGATGTTGAGCCAACAGAAGCAAAATCAGCGCCCAGTGGAAGCGCCCTGCCGTTCGGTGGGGCGCTTCTGAATTTTATTTTGCGTCTCCTATTGACAATGATCGAATCGTGCGTTATGATATTGTACGGCATCAAACAGTTCTAAAGAAAACAGTCCTGTCACAAACAATTCAAAAGGGAAACCATTATGCACGATGAAAGCACCAAGCAACCCTGCTGCAACCCCCCATGGGAGCCACCGCAGGTCATCCCGGCACAGGTGCGCCGGGTGAACAACCTGATCTTCCGCAAGATCAACCAGTTCCATCGGGAGAACAACGTGGACAACGTGACCCCCATGCACGACTGGATCATGAGCTACCTCTACTGGCACAAGAACGACCCCGTGTACCAGCGCGATATCGAACGGGAGTTCTCCATCACACGCTCGACCGTGACGAACATCCTGCAGCTGATGGAGCGCAAGGGCTACATCGAACGCCAGAGCGTGCCGCAGGATGCCCGGCTCAAACGGCTGATCCTGACGGAAGAGGGGGTGCGCGTCCATGAAAAGACGATGCTCTCCCTGCACCAGACCGATGAGTTTGTGGCCGGATTGCTGACGGAAGAGGAAAACGCAGAGCTTCTGCGGTTACTGAACAAGCTGCGCAAGGGGCTGGAATGACCCCTGCAAATAAACTTCAGGAGGATTACAACAGATGATCAAAAAACTTGTGTCACATCTGGGCGAGTACAAGCGCGCCGCGATCCTGACACCGATCTTCTCTGCTCTGGAAGCCATCATGGATGTGCTGCTGCCCACCATCATGGCCGTGATCATTGACCAGGGCATTGAAAAGGGCGATATGAACGCCGTTATCAAGTACGGCCTGCTCACCTTCCTGGTGGCGGCCATTGCCCTGCTGCTGGGCGTGCTGGCCGGCAGGTTTGCTGCCACGGCATCCACCGGCTTTGCAGGCAACCTGCGCGATGCGATGTATGAGAACATCCAGCATTTCTCGTTCTCCAACATCGACAAGTATTCCACGGCCGGTCTGGTCACCCGTATGACCACCGACGTGACCAACCTGCAGAACGCGTTCCAGATGATCGAGCGCATGTGCGTGCGTGCCCCCGTCCATCTGGTTTTCGCGCTCATCATGGCCTCCATGATCAGCCGCTCGCTGACCATGGTGTTCCTGGTGGCGATCGTGTTCCTGGTGGCAGTGCTGGCAGGCATTATGGTTCCCACCTTCGGCATCTTTGACAAGGTGTTCAAGAACTACGATAACCTGAACGCCTCCGTGCAGGAGAATGTCTCGGCCATCCGCGTGGTCAAGAGCTTTGTCCGGGAGCACTTTGAGAACGAGAAGTACACCAAGGCCTGCGAGAGCCTGTACAAGCAGTTCGTCCACGCCGAGAGCCGTCTGAGCTTCAACAATCCCGCCATGCTGGTCTCTGTGTACGGCTGCAACATCGCCCTGAGCTGGTTCGGCGCACATTATGTCCTGAATGGTGCGATCACCACCGGCCAGCTGAACGCCCTGTTCGGTTACATTATGAACATCCTGATGGCCCTGATGATGCTGAGCATGGCCTTTGTGATGATCGCTATGTCCGCCGCTTCTGCCCGCCGTATCGTGGAAGTGCTGGACGAGACCACTGACCTGCCCCCGGCAAAGCAGCCGGTGCAGCAGGTGGCAGACGGCAGCATTGAGTTTGACCACGTTACCTTTAAGTATAAGCACGGCTCCGGCCAGCCTGTCCTGAACGATGTCACCTTCAGCATCCGGCCGGGCGAGACGCTGGGCATCATCGGCGGCACCGGCAGTGCAAAATCCAGTCTGGTGCAGCTGATCCCCCGCCTGTATGATGCCGAGACCGGCTCTGTCAAGGTGGGCGGCGTGGACGTTAAGGATTACAGCCTGGATGTCCTCCGCCGGGAAGTCTCCATGGTGCTGCAGAAGAACGTTCTGTTCAGCGGCACCATCCTCGACAACCTGCGCTGGGGCGATGAGAACGCCAGCGAGGAAGAGTGCATCCGGGTGGCCAAGCTGGCCTGCGCCGATGAGTTCATCGAGCGCTTCCCCGACAAGTACAATACCTGGATCGAGCAGGGCGGCTCCAACGTGTCCGGCGGCCAGAAGCAGCGCCTGACCATTGCCCGCGCGCTGCTGCGCAAGCCCAAGGTGCTGATCCTGGACGACAGCACCAGCGCCGTGGATACCGCCACCGATGCCAAGATCCGCAAGGCCTTCCGGGAGGAGATCCCCGGTACCACCAAGATCATCATTGCACAGCGCATCTCCTCCGTGCAGGATGCAGACCGCATCCTGGTGCTGGACAACGGCCAGATCAACGGCCTGGGCACCCACGAGGAGCTGCTCAAGACAAACAAGATCTATCAGGAAGTTTACAACAGCCAGACCCAGGGCGGCGGCGATTTTGACAAGCAGGGAGGTGAGCAGTAATGGCACAGGTGAAAGAAGTAAAGGGCCCCGGCCCCCGTAGGATGGGCGGCCCCAAGCCGAAGGTCGAGAACCCGGGCAAGCTGCTCAAGCGGATCATGGATGAGGTGTTCAAGCACTATCTGCCCCACTGCATCCTTGTGCTGGTCTGCATCATCGTCAGCGCGCTGGCAAATGTGCAGGCAAGCCTTTTCCTCAAGACCCTGATCGATGATTACATCGTCCCCATGACCAAGCAGGCCACGCCGGACTTCAGCCCGCTGGCAGGCGCACTGGTGCGCATCGGCTGCATCTATGCCATCGGCGTGCTGGCCGCATGGCTCAACGCCCGTATCATGGTCAACGTGACCCAGGGTACCCTGCGCAACCTGCGCGTCCAGCTTTTCACCCACATGGAAAGCCTGCCCATCCGGTATTTTGACTCCCACCCCCACGGCGACATCATGTCGGTGTACACCAACGATGTGGACACCCTGCGCCAGATGATCAGCCAGAGCATCCCCCAGCTGGTGTCCAGCGCCATCACCATCGTGTCCGTGTTCACCAGCATGTGCCTGATGAGCTGGCAGCTCACCGTTGTCACCATGCTGATGGTGACCCTGATGCTGTTCTGCTCCAAGAAGATCACTTCCATGAGCGGCAAGTACTTTGTGGCCCAGCAGAAGGATCTGGGTAAGGTGAACGGCTACATCGAAGAGATGATGGAGGGCCAGAAGGTCGTCAAGGTGTTCACCCACGAGCAGAAGGCTCTGGATGGCTTCCGGCAGCTGAACGATAAGCTGAAGGAAAGCGCCAAGCAGGCCAACAACTACGCCAACATCATCATGCCCGTTACCGCACAGCTGGGCAATATCAGCTATGCAGTCTGTGCTCTGGCGGGCGCAGCCATGGCCGTTGGCAATGTCGGCGGCATGACCCTGGGTACCGTGATGGCCTTCCTGAGCCTGAACAAGGGCTTCAATATGCCCATCAGCCAGGTGTCCATGCAGGCCAACAGCGTGATCATGGCACTGGCCGGTGCGGAGCGTATCTTCAAGATGATGGACGAGACCAGCGAGGCCGACGAGGGCTATGTCACCCTGGTCAACGTCAAGTATGGCAAGGATGACGAGCTGGTGGAGACCACCGAGCGCACCGGCATCTGGGCCTGGAAGCATCCCCACCACGACGGCACCACCACCTACCACAAGCTGGCGGGCGACATCACCTTTACCGATGTCGATTTTGGCTATGTGCCGGAAAAGACTGTTCTGCACGGGATCAACCTCTATGGCCGCCCGGGCCAGAAGATCGCCTTTGTCGGCTCCACCGGTGCCGGCAAAACGACCATCACCAACCTGATCAACCGCTTCTACGATATCGCAGACGGCAAGATCCGGTATGATGGCATCAACATCCGCAAGATCAAAAAGGACGATCTGCGCCGCTCTCTGGGCATCGTTCTGCAGGATACCCACCTGTTCACCGGCACGGTCATGGAGAACATCCGCTATGGCCGTCTGGATGCCACCGATGAGGAGTGCATTGCCGCCGCAAAGCTGGCCAATGCCGATGGCTTTGTCAAGCGTCTGCCCGATGGCTACAACACCATGCTGACCAACGACGGCGCAAACCTGTCGCAGGGCCAGCGCCAGCTGTTGGCCATTGCCCGCGCCGCAGTTGCCGATCCCCCGGTGCTGATCCTGGACGAGGCGACCTCCTCCATTGATACCCGCACCGAGGCGCTGGTCCAGCGGGGCATGGACGGCCTGATGTATGGCCGCACCAGCTTTGTCATTGCCCACCGCCTGTCTACCGTCCGCAATGCAGACTGCATCGTGGTTCTGGAGCAGGGCCGCATCATCGAGCGCGGTAGCCACGACGAGCTGATCGCCAAGAAGGGCAAGTACTACCAGCTCTACACCGGTAATCTGGCCGAAAATTAAAGAAAAGTCGTAAAAAACGGAGCCGCTGTACAAAATGATGTGCAGCGGCTCCGTTTATTTTCAATTTGTTCAAATTCCTCACAAAGAAACTCCATTTTTATCCTGTACAATAAGGGTGCAGTCAGGGAGGAACAGAAAAACATCCTCCCAAGATGCCATGCAGGCAATGAAAACCGCGCATCTCCGGCAGAAACCGGGCGGCGCGGCCCCTTTAAAAAACACTGTCCCCTGCTGATGCGAGGCAATAGCCAAGGCAGCGGACAGACTACCAACCATCTCCTGACAGCCGCAAATGTTTGGGAGTTCTCATACACAGCCAGCGCCGCTTTCTCCTCCTTTCCACGGCGCTGGCTGTTTTTGTTTGGCTTCCGCCGCCATCTCAGCGGCAGGTGGCTATCCGATCAGCGCGTTCAGCTCAGATTCCTTTAATCTGGGCAGAGAGGAGACAGGGAGCATCATTTTCTCCATCCGATACAAGACCAGAGCGGGGCTCTGGTCTTTTTTTGCGGCAGAAGCCATAACACTGCGTGTAAAGGCGAGAATCCTGTCCTTTTTGTAGAAAAAGATCAGCTGCACATGGCCGGTGAACAGGGCAAACAGGGCTGTGCGCAGTTCCCGGGAGCCGAAGAGGAGGAGCAGGTCGCTCTCCTCTAAAAAGAGAACGTCTGCCCGGTCAAGAAACTGCAGGGCGGTCTGGCACAGGGCCTCCCGCTGCGGCCAGTAGGGCGCGGCCTGCGCCAGCCGGGGAAGATAGCAGCAGAGCGCCCCGGCATCCCGGGCGGCGGCAAGGGCTTCGAGGTGGGCCAGCCGCAGGGGGCTGTCCACCAGCCCGGCGGAGGAAAAGCAGAAGGCAGAGGCTCCCCGGAACGGGGCGGCCTCCAGCTGTTCCGGCCCAAGGGCCAGCCCGGCGGTGTGGGCACGGTAGGGCAGAGCGGTGTCCTCTCCGGTGAACACCACCGGTGTGGGGAAGGCATCCGTGAAGCAGAGCAGGGAGCAATCCACACCATCCCGGGCAAGCTGGGCCGCCAGCTTGCGGCCAAAGGGGTCGGCTCCCAGCTGGGCCAGCAGAGCCGCCTGCCCGCCCAATGCGGCGTACTGGCGGCAGAAGCCTGCACCCCAGCCGCCGGTCTGCGCCCGGAATGTCTCCGTCAGTTCCGGAGCCGTGGCGGCGTTCAGCTCCAGCCAGACTTCGCCCAGACACAAAACGGACATGTGCACCCCTCCCTCCGCAAATAAAAATCGGGTTACAGTATACACGATTTGCCCACCGGATGCAACCGATCCGGGGCGAATCCTGACGGAATAAAAGTGCCTGCGGGCAGGAACAATCCGATTTTACAAAGACCACCTGTTTTTTACCAATTCCTGTTTTTCATTGCCCAAGGTTTACCTAAGATTTGCCTTACCATGGTTTCCCCTCTTTCTCCGAACGGGTACAATAGAACCGTTCCCAAGATACATTGCAACAGGGCCCGGGAGGGCTCAGGATAAGAGAGGAATTATCGTATGAAAGAACATAAAATGTCCCGCCGCAACTTCCTGAAAGTGGGTGCTGTGGCATCTGCCGCCGGTCTGATGACTGCTGCCCCTGTGGCTGCAAACGCTGCCGCTCCGGCCGCTTCCACCGCAGCTGACGAGGAGAACTGCTTTGGCCTGTTCCAGAAGAAGCCCAAGTACATCTTCCTGTTCATCGGCGATGGCATGGGCACTGCCCAGATCCAGTCTGCCCGGTTCTATCAGGGCACTGTCACCAACAACGGTGCCATCACCGAGGCAGAGCTGAGCTTTACCCAGTTCCCGGAGGTGGGCAGCGTGACCACCTACGACAGCACCTCCTTCTGCCCGGACTCCGCTTCCACCGCCACCTCCATCGCTTCCGGCAAAAAGACCGAGAGCGGTGTCATCAATATGTGCCCCTGGACCCGTGATGTGCCCTATGAGACCATTGCGGAGAAGCTCCATAAGCAGAAGGGCTACAAGGTTGGCATTGTTTCCACGGTGAATATTGACCACGCTACCCCTGCTGCCTTCTATGCACACCAGAAGACCCGCAAGAACTACTATCAGATCGGCGTGGAGCTGGCAAACTCCGGCTTTGAGTATTTCGCAGGCGGCGAGTTCCAGAAGGTGAACGGCGATGGCACCGACCCCAACAACCACGAGGTGGCTGCACAGGCTGGTTACAATGTTGTCACCACCCAGGCCGGTGCTGCTGCCCTGAAGGCCGGGGCCGGCAAGACCCTGATCATTGCCGAGAACCTGGCCGACGGCAAGTCCATGAACTACGCCATGGATGCTGCTCCGGGAGAGTGGCAGCTGACCGACTATGTCCGCAAGGGCATTGAGCTGCTGGACAACAGCAACGGCTTCTTTATGATGGTGGAGTCCGGCAAGATCGACTGGGCCTGCCACGCCAACGACGCCGCCTCCTCCATCCACGACACCCTGGCCCTGGCCGACGCCGTGCAGGTGGCCATCGACTTCGCCGCTGAGCACCCCGAGGAGACCCTGATCCTGGTCACCGGCGACCACGAGACCGGCGGTCTGACCATCGGCTTCGCCGGCACTGACTACGACACCTACCTGGATCTGCTGGAGAACCAGAAGATCTCCTACGCCAAGTTCGACAGCGACTATGTGGCCTCCTACAAGGAGAACAAGACCTCCTTCGAGGACGTGCTCTCTGACATCGAGGAGCTCTTCGGCCTGAAGGCCCAGGGCGAGGAGGGCGACAAGCTGGTCCTCACCGACTATGAGCTGGAGCAACTGCGGGCCGCCTACGAGAAGAGCATCAACGGCACCGCCGCCAGCGAGTATGACCAGGAGGAGTACGTCCTCTACGGCACCTACGAGCCCCTGAGCGTCACCATCACCCACATCATCAACAACAAGTCCGGCGTCTCCTTCACCTCCTACAGCCACACTGGCCTCCCCGTGGCCGTGCTGGCCGAGGGCGTGGGCGCCGAGCAGTTCAGCGGCTACTACGACAACACCGAGATCTACAACAAGCTGGCCGCCCTGGTGGGCGTCACCGCCTGAGCCTCGGAACATACCCCTTTCTCTGATTCCGCCCCCCTCCGCCATCCAGGGCGGAGGGGGGCGGTATAGAATTTCTATCCCCGCATGATTTCCAATGGAAAAGGAGTCCCGCATCATGAAAAAAACGCTCACACCACAGGCCCTGCGCTACCATGCCCCGGTGCTGGTCTGTCTCCTGGCCATCCTCTTTCTGCTGGTCCTCCCCACCGGCTTTGAGGGGGCCCTTCTCTACCAGGAGGCCGAGCGGTGCACCGCCCGGGTCCTGGAGACCAACGATTCCGCCATCATCGACACCGGGCTGGTCCGCTCCGGGGAGCAGCGCTGCACCCTGGAGATCCTGGACGGCCCCTTCCAGGGAGAAGTGGTCACCGGCGTCAACATGCTCAACGGCTCTCTGGAGCAGGACAAGCTCTTCGCCGTGGGCGACCGGGCCTATGTGGTGGTGAGCCATGACGGGGACACCATCACCAACGTCACCATGTCCGACCACTACCGCCTGGGCTGGGAGGCCCTGATGGCCGCCGGCTTCGCCCTCTTCCTCATCCTCTTCGCCGGGCGCACCGGCGTGCGGGCCATCGCCTCCTTCGTCCTCACCATCCTCACCCTCTGGAAGGTGCTGGTCCCCCTCTACCTCAAGGGGTGGAATCCCATCTGGGTGGGGCTGGCCATCACCCTCTTCCTCACGGTCATCATCATCGCCCTGGTCTACGGCTTTGACCGTCGGTGCCTCTCCGCGGTGTCGGGCTCCTTCCTGGGCATTCTGGTGACCTGCGTGCTGGGGGTCCTCTTCACGGACCTCTTCCAGATCCACGGGGCGGTCATGTCCAACTCCGAGAGCCTCCTCTACGCCGGCTATGCCCATCTGAACCTGACCCAAATCTATATGGCCTCCATCTTCATTGGGGCATCCGGCGCGGTGATGGACCTCTCTGTGGACATCACCTCCGCCGTCCACGAGGTGGTGGAGAAGCGCCCTGACCTGGGCTGGAAGGAGGCCGCCCGCTCCGGCGTCAACGTGGGCCGGGCCGCCATGGGCACCATGACCACCACCCTGCTCTTTGCTTACTCGGGAGGCTATATCGCCCTGCTGATGGTCTTCATGGCCCAGGGCACCCCGGTGGGCCTCATCCTCAACTATAAATATGTGGCCGCTGAGCTCATCCACACCGTCATCGGCTCCTTCGGCCTGGTCACGGTAGCCCCCTTCACCTCCCTGTGCGCCGGGCTCCTGCTGACCCGCCGGGAGACCGGGGCGGTCCGCTCCGCCCCCGCCCAGCCTTCCCTGACCCGCCAGACCGACCCCTGAGCCCCAGAGGTACAATGCGCCCCGGACCGCACGGTCCGGGGCGCATCTGCGTCTTTTCTGTCTT
>OJUG01004479.1_pt1 | contig 11250 bp, 10 predicted proteins | sample 1599841 | NCBI WGS metagenome assembly OJUG01 (sample SAMN04168659, study PRJEB22393) | human gut metagenome | biome: human gut microbiome; feature: stool | host: Homo sapiens | collected 2014-05-12 | reverse complement strand
GAAGTGCAGCAATATCTTTTGTGACCGTCGTTCTATGTGCAGATATTCCGTATTCATCATTCAATATATTGATTAACTGTGTTGTGGAAAGAGGATTTTCTTCATCGGTTCTTTCCAGTAAAATCTTTTGTAAATATAAAATCCTTGGCTTTGTTTCCATAATTTTTATATACCTATCGCTCCATCAATAGTATCTGTCTACTTTTTCTTTTTAGGCTTAGGTGCTGGTAATTCATCGTACATTGCATTAAATAGTCCTGTTAAAAATTTCTTATTATCCACATCTTCTACAAGCAGCATTTCCTTTGCCCCATCATACGGCAATTCATAAGTAGCTGTCGGCATATATGAAATTGCTGATTTTATCGGTTTTACAAGTAATCTGTCATCATAAATTCCGCCGACAATTTTACCACGATAATAAATAATATATTCGCCCATCATCGCACGGTAAGTAATCTCGTCCAATTCTGCCAACTTCTCTAATACAAATTCCAAATATTCTTTACTTGATGCCATTAGTTGTCCTCTGATCTAATTTCATTTTACTCAATTTATGCTTTCTTTATCGGGTGTCTTATTACCGTTTTGCATTTCTCCGGTGCAACTTTTCTTGGGTCTGATAAATAAATTTCGTGATGGCGTCGCTCATCAGTAAAATCATTTACATAACCGTTTTCTTCAAGATATTTATCCATCATTGCCACGGTTGCAGGTTCATCATCAAAAGCTCCTATATGCATTATCTGTACGCACAAACCTTCTTCAATACTCAAGAACTCTGCACCAGAGCAATCCATCTTTTTCTTTTTTGAAGCATTTTCCACCGCCCAATCAAAATCTTTCTTTGTAATAAAATCAGGCAGACGAATAACAGAAATCCAGTTGAAAGCTGATTTATCGGTATAATCTATACTTTCAACATTGTCCTGCCACCAAAAGCCCTCAAGCGGTGGTACAACATATTCAAAAAATCCTTCTATTTTATAATCCGTCTTATAGCTCATCTTGAGAGTATATGCAACAGCATACAAAACACCAATAGCAGTTTTATATTCTCCGCCTTCTTCATTAGGATTTCCTTTACCTCTTACCGCTATATAATTTGCCTTTGGAATTGTCACAATCTGCGGCTTATTCTTCGGCATATAGAACTCTTTATATTCTTTCTTAAAATCGAATGTCATTTGCTTTGACATCATTCTATGCTCCCTTCTAAATATTCCTTCGAGTAAATTATGCTATCGTTAGTGTCAATCCTCGGTATAGAAACCATCCAATACATATGTTGTGACTGGTGTTATATACAATTCATATTTAATAACCAGTCTGATTAAATCATTTCCGTCAATCAATGTTATCGGTGTACCTTCTCTCGCAGCCTCTCTTGCCTTATTGGTAAATCGGCTGTTAGTAATAAATACTCCATAATCGGCTTGATATTTGTTCATCGCCCCAAGAAATTGATTGATATCCGGCTCACTCACTGGATTTGAATTAAATCTTTTACACTGAATAACCACTCTGGTTGTTCTAAAATCATCGGCATCTACGTGATATCCATAACCATCAATACCACCATCATTTGACACCTGAACGCCTTTGTTGGTAAACTCCACTCCCATCTTTGTAAGAAGTGCTCGTGAAAATTGTTCAAACTTTGCTGGAGACATATTAGCGATTGCACTCTGAAGTTTTACCTTGAAATCATCTAACAATTCGTCATCTGTGGATTCATTCTCCTCGTCTTCAACCTCCAGTGTTTCTACTGTCTTGTTTTTCGATTTGTTCTTAGTCGAATGTTCCTCCCAATAGCTTCGAGCCTTATCCCTTACTTCTGTCTTAACATCAAAATCTGTTAAATCTACATTTGCTCCATCTTGAGTAAGTGTAATCTTTGGATTGAATTTCACATAAGATATGAGTCCGACATAACTAAGCTCTTTAATAGCAAAATTAAACTTAAAATCAAATTTTTTGTACTGATTTCCTGTTTTATTAGATGTATATAGTTTCTGTTCAAATTCAGCAATATGCTCATCTAACTCACTAATTCTGTCTCTAATTTCAGAACGCTCTAACTGTCCACCTGCTTCCTGAAGGACTTGAAGGATTGGTTTAATAAGGTATGATACTTGTTCTTCTGTATTTAAATCGTCATAAAACATATTTACATTTACACCTCTCATTTACTGTGCATACTTCTTGAAATTCTCTGCCTGCTCAAGAACTTCCTTGTAAACATCATCAATGGTTACTGGCGGATAGCCGAACTCATCAAGCAGCAATATCAAATCCACTTGCAAGTTTGCCTTAATATCATCACGGGCAGACCAATCGGTATAGCGTGACTTATCATCAACAATCAACTTTATCCTCTTGGATAGTTCAATCATTTTATCGTCCGGATATTCAAACTCAAACTTCTTGGAAACTGCTTTCAAAATATCATAGAAAGCTTTTTCTTCATAATCTATACCCATATTCTTGAAGGAGTTCTTTTCTGTTTTCAGTTCAGACAACAACTGTGCAAGCTGCTCCGCAACATCATCAAGGACTTCGTTGGCATACGCTTCATCACGACGACGGTTATTATACTCATCAACAACTTTCTTGAGTCTGTCTGCAAATTCCACACCCATAATCTTATTGACTTTCTTAAACTCGTCAATCGCCTGAGAAAGAAGTCTTTGAAGTATCTTGATTTTCGTATTCGGCAACTGAATAGCATTTATCTTATCCATATACTCATCGCTGAAAATGTCCACCGATATATGCTTTCCGGTTTCAAATAATTCCTCAATGCCATCAGACTGAATTGCACCCTCAAGCATTTTGCGGACACGAGCGTTCATCTGCTCAATATCCGGTGCATCGCCTTTTGTCAACTTGAAAAGGATAGAACGGACAGCACAATAAAAATGGATATAATCCTTATCTTCATCAGAGAATTTCTCACTTGAACTACAAAGATTAAATGCCTGCTTCATTCTCTTGACTGCTGCCATAAATCTTCTTTCCAGTTCTTCAGACAACTGCACATACTCAACTGCACGATTCAGGCAGGCAAGCTGTTCAGTAGGAGAACCGTTGAAGAAATCACTACTGTTAAAGTTGTGGAACATCTGACCAAGAACTTCTAACTGGTCTTTTACAATCGTGATAGACTGCTCCACACCTTCAAATTCTTCGCTCTCAAAATTCGTATATTTCTTGAGGGCAGTGTTCATATTTTTCTTAATACCTATGTAGTCAACAATTAAACCTTTATCTTTGCCCTCGCATACACGATTTACACGAGAAATCGTCTGAATAAGGGTATGCTGCTGAATAGGCTTATCAATGTAAATCGTATCAAGCTCCGGCACATCAAAACCAGTCAGCCACATATCTACAACAATGGCAATCTTAAAGTTTGATTTCGGATTTTTGAACTGACGGTCAAATTCTTTCCTATCCTCTTTTGTGCCAAGCATATCAAATAGGTCTTTTTCATCATCTTTATTACGAGTCATAACCAACTTGATTTTTTCCATTGGCTTCAACTCTTTTTTATCTTTCTCACTCAGAACAACACCATCATCACAAATCTTCTTTTCTGTCCATTTCGGTCTGAGTTCCTTTACTATCTTATAGAAATCGTATGCTATATTTCGGTTGGAACATACAAACATTGCTTTGCCTGCTACGGTTGCACCTTCTGCCACACGGGTTTCATAATGCTTGATAAAGTCCTCTGCAACAGCACGAAGTCTATCAGGGTCGCCAATAATAACTTCCATTTTGGCAACTGCTTTCTGACTTTCTTCTACTTGATGTTCATTTGCTCCCTCAAGCTCACACTGTGCATAATATTCTTCAATCTGTCTTACCTTGTCCTGATTAAGCATAACCTTAGCTGCACGACCATCGTAAACAAGATTAACTGTAATACCGTCCTTAACAGCTTCCGTCATTGTATATGCGTCTACAACACCACCAAAGACTTCGATTGTTCCATCAACCGGAGTTCCGGTAAATCCAACATAAGTTGCATTTGGTAAAGAGTCGTGCAAATACTTGGCAAAGCCATAGGTTTTCTGAACACCTGACTCTGTAATCTTAACCTTTTGGTCGAGATTGATTTGGCTTCTGTGTGCTTCATCAGAAATACAAATAACGTTCGTTCTGTCTGTAAGAAGCTGCAAATCCTCTGTGAATTTCTGAATGGTAGTCAGATAAACACCGCCACTCTCTCGTCCTTGAAGCTCCTCACGAAGTTTCTCACGGGACTCAATACTTACAACAGTTTCATCCCCGATATATTTCTTTGAACCTACAAACTGTTTGGAAAGCTGGTCGTCAAGGTCTGTTCTGTCCGTAATAATAAGAATAGTCGGAGAAGAAAAGTATTTGCTTTTCATCAGCATACGGGTAAGAAAAAGCATTGTATAACTCTTGCCGCAGCCTGTCGCTCCAAAGTATGTACCACCTTTACCATCTCCTTCGGGGCGAAGATGAGCCTTGATATTCTCATACAATTTATTTGCCGCAAAGAACTGTGGATAACGACACACTATCTTCAAATCCTTATCTGAGTTATCCGGAAAATAAATAAAATCTTTGATAACTTCAAGCAAACGGTCTTTTCGGAAAAGTCCTTTTATCATCGTTACAAGAGAATTGATACCGTCCAGTTCTTTATCGTCTGAGTTTATCTTTCTCCACGCATAGAAGAAATCATACGGGCTGAAGAAAGAACCATATTTATTATTTGCTCCGTCACTGATAACAACAAACGCATTATATTTGAAAATCTCCGGAATATCTCTACGGTAACGGATTGTAAGCTGCTTATATGCGTCCATTATGGTCGTATTCTCTTGTACCGCACTCTTAAATTCAAGAACAACAACAGGAATACCATTTACGAACACAATGCCATCAGGAATACGCAACTGATTATTTACGCCTTCAATTTCAAACTGATTAACCACTTTGAAAATATTGTTTTCGGGAGTGTCGAAATCAATAAGTTCAATATAGAGGTCTTTCTGCGTTCTATCCTCACGATTAAGAATAAATCCATCGCAGAGCAACTTAAATACAGCTTTGTTTGCTTCATAAATCGTACCGGAAATATTACGCAGCATTAGAATGACACTATCCACCTCACTCGGTGTGATACCGTCTTTCGCATAGCGATTATAAAGGTATTGCTTCAGGTCGTCCGTAAGCAGAACCTCTGTCCTTTCTCTGTGTATCTGGTCGCCACTGACATAGGTGTACCCCTCGTCTTTGAACAACTCCATTATTGACATTTCCAATGCGTGTTCATTAAAATTTGCCATTGCGTTCACTCCTTTTATCAGCATATATCTCTTTCACTATTTGCTTATGTCGCTGTTCCATTTCATAATCCTGATATTTCAGTCCCAATTTGGCAAGCATTAGAGTTCCTTCCATATCATCTATATTTCCATAACTTACTGCACGACTTACTCCAGTCAATGCCCCAAGTATTAGCCTCGTGCAATCAAGAGCAAAATCTATCAACTCCTGAATATCAGGATATGTAACCGGATTTTTATCCCATACGTTTTCTTCCGCTAAAATATGTTTCTCGTCATTATGAGCATATATTTTATTTCTTTGAACACGAATATTCTCTTGTTTCTTACTAAGAGAGCAAAAACGCTTTTGATATAATTCTAAAAACTCTGAAAATGTCAGATTAACCCGTACTGGTACTTTTTCAAAATCAGGTGTATCAAACAATTTTAGAATTTCTCTTTGGCTTTTCACTTCATTTTCATAGAAACATTCTTCCGTTGGTTTCAAATGATGCTGATATGGAACTTGGAAAGAATATTCTCTACCCTCTTCCTTAATTGTTACTATATCTCTATATTCTGGAAATAAGTCCAAATTATCTCTGCAATACTTTAAGAGCAACCCAACTGAAACAACGTCTTTTGTTTTATCATACAATTTTGCAATTTCCATAAAACAAGCCTTTTGCAACGCCCCATACACTACTTGATAAAAGGCAGGAGAAAGATTCATTTCATCGTTATACTTCTTGCTCATTTCTCTATACTGCATCATAATTGCATAATACGCATTAGCGTCAAATGCACTTTGATATAAATCCTCTGCAAGTTTGATTAACTTTTCTTTATCCATTTTTCACACTCCTTGCAGTAAATGATAATTTAGTTTCAACTTTACAGATTATATATAAAAAAATGTTTTTGGAATCACAAAACACATATATAACAAAACCTCTTGCAGATTTATGTTCCAAAATAGGTAGTGGTGCAACTCCTAAAGGTGGAAAAGCTGCATATTTTGATAAAGGAATATCGCTAATCCGTAGTATGAATGTTTTTGACTATTTCTTTTCGTATCCGGAGTTGGCTCATATCTCTCAAATTCAAGCAAATGCGTTGGCAAATGTGGAAATACAACAGGCAGATGTATTATTTAATATAACTGGAGTATCAGTTACCCGATGTTGTGTAGTTCCTGATGATGTTCTGCCCGCCAGAGTCAACCAACATGTAATGATTATCCGACCATATAAAGGTAAAAATATGAGCTATTATATAATGTGTACTTTATGTACATCTGAAAATAAAGCAAAATTACTTGGTATTGGTCAATCCGGTTCGACTCGTGAAGCAATAAATAAACAAGAACTTGAAAGGTTTGAAATTCCTGTACCTTCGGACGAGGAACTTGAAAGGTTTGGGGAAATAGCCACCAAAATTTATGCTTTAATTTTTTCTAATACAAATGAAATACGAATGCTTTGTGATATGAAAGATACACTTTTAACCAAATTATCAAGCTACTAAATTATCATTTATCTTCTGTTTCAAAGCTATTCTATCGGTTATTGTCTTGTAGGCTTTCACAATTTTTCTCTGCTTTTCAATATCTGGTACTGGAAGTTCCACCTTACACATTTCCTCCCAATCCATTACTTCACGTACACTGCCGTGCGATTTAAAACGAGCATATCTATCAAATTCAGGGCGGCTAAACCACAACATTAAATATTCCGGCAAAAGTTTCTCTGTATCTATCACCTCAAATACTGTATAAACATTGCTTACAAGCCCTTCTTCATAATCTTCAAGCAATGCAATAGCGATTTTATCTCCTCTACGAGAGGTATCTGGTATATATGTGAATTGTCCTTTTTTAACTATCTTATACTTTGTAAAATCTGTCCCAACAGTATTTGCAATAGACTGAATAAACTGCTTTTGTACAGAAACACCTAAGAGATTTTCTTTTTTACCTTCCTTATTGCGAATATCTACCTGTCGTATATATTCCCCAAGAAATCTGTATCCTTCTTTCATTCCTACCACCTTAACCAATGTATTTTCTATGAGCAATTTTCACATTACTCTGCTTAACCATTGCATATTGCAATGTAGTATCTATTCTTTTATGTCCCAAGAGCTGCTGAAGCTGCTCTATTGGCATTCCTTTGTCTATTGCCATTGTCGCAAGTGTTCGCCTGAATTTATGAGGGTGTACCTTATTTAGTCCCAATCGTTTTCCAAGCTGTCGTAATCTCACTTCAATACCTCCGATATTCATTCGATTATACGGAAATTGTAATGATACAAAAAGTGCCGGATTATCGTCCTTTCGGCTATTCAAGTAGTTCTGCAAATGTATTTTTGTTCTTGCATCAAAATAAACTATTCGCTCTTTATCCCCTTTACCGAAAACAACACATTCTCTTTCGTTAAAATCTATATCCTCACGATTTAGCAACACCATTTCTCCGACACGCATACCCGTTGAGGCAAGCATATCAATCATTGCCAAGTCCCTGAGTTCCTTGCAATTATCCCTCATCAATTCAAGTGCTTCATCAGAGTAGGTTTCTTTAATGTTCGTTCCGGTCTTAACCTTATGTATTCGCCTGACCGGACTTTTCAAAATATAATCCTCGTCCTCAAGCCAAGAGAAAAAACTGGAAAGTATTCGTCTTATATTATCTATCGTAACCTTACTTGATTTTTTCTTAGCCTGATACTCGGTCAAATAGCAACGAATATCGTCGGTCACAATATATTTGATACCCTTTCCAATGCCATCAAGCATCGATTGTATCGTTGCATTATAGTATTTCAAGGTTTTCTCCGAACAGCCTTCAATACGCTTTGCCGATAGGAAAGATTCTACTAAATTCTGTTCTGAAAGTTCCTTATCTCTTTCTGTCTTTGTTACCTCATAATCAAAAAGTGTATGCTGCAACACCTCTTGCAATCTTTCTGTCTGTGCGTTATTCAGGTAAGGTAACATTCCTTGAATAACATCTGTAATTAGGTTCTTTTTCATAGTCAATTCTCCTTTTGTTTTTTAAGAGAACGACTACCAGTGGCAGTCCCTTGTTTTAACTCCCGCCACTGATGGGAGTTCTATTGTAAATGATAATTTAGCGGCTTGAAATGGTAGTTAGAAGAACCTTTTTTAATTCTTCTAATACTTCAATTTCTTTATTATTCTCATCAATGATTGACCTAAGTTGCTTTGCAATATTATCAAATTCAACTACTTTACTATAAGGTGGCAACATTACTTTGTGCATCGACAAATCGTTGATGGTAATTTGCGACTGAGCTGAGCCAGAATCCAATGAAATTAGATTGTCATTTTCAAGGTAATATAATAAGTAGTTTATATATGTTCTATCATAAAGTAGGACAGCAATCGAAAGATTTGTAAGATGACAGCAAGGTGGAGAAATTCGCACCTCGCCTGTACCACTTACACCTCTTGCAAGAACAACTAGTTGCGGTTCCTTGAACATATATTTGTTGCAATATCCTACAATACGATAACCACTATAAACTGGAAAGCCTTTTTCACATAGAATTTCTGATGTTGCCATCTTTCCATATTTAAAATCAGCTAAAAATGAGAGTGGTTTTATACACCAATCCTCAAGTTGTTCACCAGAAAACAATATCTCCTTGTTTTTCTGAAACATATCTTGAAATTTGGCATATATTGTGGCATCTAAATTATCATTTATCTTCTGTTTAGTTTCTATTCTTTCATTCAAAACCTTATAAGCATTTACAACAAGCTGTTGAAAATCCATTGGTGGAATTTCAAATGGGACTGCACACATATCCTCCCAGTTAAAGAATTCCGTGGCACTACCAGTTGACTTATATCGAGCATATCTATCAAATTCGTCCCTACAAAAGAACATGTACAAATAATCTGGCAGCAATTTATCAAGATATTCCTGCTTAACTCTAAATGCGACATAATCATTCGTAAAAATATACTCTCTATCGGTATTATTGTACGCCATACCGATTTTTTCTCCATTGCGAGTTGTACGTCTATTAAATACAAACTCCTGCGGTCTTAAAACAATGAATTTCTCATAAGTACGTCCAATTAAGTTTGCCCTTGTTTGCATCATCTGCTTTGTATTAGAACAACCTCGAACATCTTCAATACCATATTTCAAATCAGAGTTTGTTCTGGATACCATTTCAATATATTGTCCTAACTGATTATAATTCGATTTCATATCCCAACTCCTTAAATACAGCAAGCAAATCTGATTTGGATTTTTCCTCTTGAACAAGAAGTTCTTTGAGTTCTCCCTGCAACGACTTCATTTTTGTATCAAAGTCGATGTTCTCATCACGATTGACAAACTCAATATATCTGCTCGGTACAAGAGTAAATCCTTTTTCCTTTACTTCATCAAAAGAAGCAGAATAGCAAAACTCCGGCACATTCTCATAAGTTTCCTCATAGCCTTCCTGCTGCCAGTTATGATATACACTTGTAACTTTAGCTCTATCTTCCTCTGTCAATTCAATGTACTTCTTCTCATAAGGACTGCCCATCTGTCGTAAATCCATAAAGAGTATTTCATCTTCTCGGTTACGATAGCGTTTGAGCTTTCCGTTCTGTTCCACAACACGAGCCTTTTTATTCTTATTGAGTACCCAAAGGGTAACGCTGATGTCAGTGGTGTAGAAAAGGTTTCTCGGAAGAATAATAATCGCTTCTACCAAGTGATTTTCTATAAGCTGCTGTCTGATTTTTAGCTCTGTACCATCATCAGATAATGCACCATTGGCAAGCAGGAAACCTGCTACACCGTTTTGAGAGAGTTTGGAAACAATATTCAGTATCCAACCATAGTTTGCATTACTTGTCGGCGGAACTTCATAGCCGTTCCAACGAGGGTCATCTACAAGCTCATTTTCGGCTCTCCACTGCTTCTGATTGAAAGGCGGGTTTGCCATAATGAAATCTGCTTTAAGGTCTTTGTGCTGGTCATTGGTAAATGTATTGGCTGCCATTTCTCCAAGATTTGCAGAAATACCACGGATAGCTAAGTTCATTTTTGCCAGTTTGAAAGTGGTATTTGTGTATTCCTGACCGTAAATAGACACTTTCTTTTTATTACCGCTGTGTGCTTCTACGAACTTGATGGACTGCACAAACATACCGCCCGAACCGCAACAAGGGTCATAAAGTATTCCATCGTAAGGCTCAAGCATTTCGGCAATCAGGTTTACAATACACTTTGGTGTGTAGAACTCTCCTTTACCTTTTCCTTCTGCAAGAGCGAACTTACTAAGAAAATACTCATATACACGACCTATAATGTCGTTCTCTTTATCATCAGTGTTGATACGATTGATTTCATCAAGCAAAGAAGCCAACTTTGCCGTATCAATATGTAAGCGGGAGTAATAGTTATCCGGCAAAGCACCTTTCAGTGCCGGGTTGTTCTTCTCAATCGTATAAAGTGCTGTATCTATCTTTAGGGCAATATCATCCTGCTTTGCATTTTCAATAATGTACTTCCAACGGCTTTCTTCAGGAAGATAGAATACATTTTCCTGAGTATAAAACGGCTTCATATCCGCATACTTTTCGCCGTGTGTAGAAATAATCTTATTACGGCATTCCTCAAACTTGTCACTGGCAAATTTAAGGAAGAATAAACTCAGAACAACGTGCTTATACTCCGCAGGCTCAACAGAACCTCTCAGTTTATCAGCACTTTTCCAAAGTGCTTCTTCCATTGATATTTCTTTCTTTGGTTTAGCAGCCCTTGCCATCTATAATTACCTCCGTGTTTTAATCTTCGTCTAAAATAACTTCGCATATATCTCCAATGTCACAATGAAACACCTGACATATCTTCATCAGTACTTCAAGAGATACCGGCTCATTCTTATTTATCTTCGTTGCAGCGTA
>OJUG01004476.1_pt1 | contig 11258 bp, 8 predicted proteins | sample 1599841 | NCBI WGS metagenome assembly OJUG01 (sample SAMN04168659, study PRJEB22393) | human gut metagenome | biome: human gut microbiome; feature: stool | host: Homo sapiens | collected 2014-05-12 | reverse complement strand
CTCAGCTGGTAGAGCACAACACTTTTAATGTTGGGGTCCTGGGTTCGAGCCCCAGACGGATCACTTTCAAGCTCCTGAGGGAGCGCAAAATTCAAATGAAGCCTCTGGAAAGAGGCTTTTTTTATTGTGTAGATTGTGGGTATTGTGCTGAAAATCATTATTTTGTAAGTTTAATTGGAAAGTTGTTGCAGCAAAATATCTGCTTTGATAATGCTTTTGAATGAATTAGATTGGCTCTATCTCGTGGCAAAACTGTAGGTCCAAAAACGCCAGAAATAACTTGCGATTTGGTGGATAAATATAGTGAATATTAATTATCTACATTATTACTTTCCTTATTTCTCACATGTATTCGGAGAGGGATCCCAATTGTTGAGGCCGTACAGTTTCGTCTTTTTTCTCACAGCGTCGTTCAACGCTTTCATGTCATCCGCTCCGCAGTCTACTCCGTCCGCCCAGTCGATATTGTGCGAATAGTAGATTCCGAAATCGATCCCATATTTTTTGCAGGCGTTGTAAAAAACTTCGATGATGTCCTGTTTGTGAGGGGAAGCGTCCATAATGTCGTATCGGTTGTATCTTGAATCGAACAGGGCAAACCCGTCGTGATGCTTCGCTGTGATGACCAAGTATTTCATGCCTGGCGCTTTGGGGAGCTTCACGGTGTTTTCCGCGGCGTCCGGCCGCGGGTCGAACTTGTGCAGCTAAGGTTTCCTTTTTGGTTGCATTCATCGGTGTCCACCGCTCCCTGAGAGCTGCGTCATCGCCAGTTTGTCCGTATGCCGGGAGTGTCAGGTAGAACATAAAAAAAGAGATCCGTTTTTCATTCTGTAATAATTTGAAAAGACGTTAAATAAAATATGCCGGTTGCATTCCGGGATGAATAACCCGACAAATACTCGTATCTTTTAAGGTAAGGATTTTTTACTTACGGAGGCATGAATAGGAGTTAATTCGCCCGTGTGGGTCTTTCCCCGGACTGTTTTTGGTGAAGTGCTTGTCTGTAACGCTGCGGAACTTCCTCTGCCAGGCGGGATATCCCGCAATTTTTTCGTAAATTTAAATTTTCAATGACCTAATCTGTGAAAATGATTCGTAATGTGATGACGAAGTTCGGAATGGTGCTGGGTGTCATTCTGTTGACCGCTTGCGGCGGGAATAAAGAGCCCGGTAAGGCGTGTGACCGTTGCAGCGTGATTGCTAATCCCATTGCGCTGAACTACCGTTTCCAGCAGGGGGATACGACGAGGATTTACATGTCAGACCAACCTTGCCGAAGGGAGGCGGCTGATCCTGTACTCGAGTATTTCAATGGAAAATATTATCTGTTCGCCTCCAAGTCGGGCGGATATTGGAGCTCGCCCGACCTGCGCGGCTGGACCTATATCAAATGCAGGAGCATTGCGACCATCGATGATTATGCACCTGCGGTCGTCGTGTGGAACGACTCGCTCTACTACATGGCATCGGGCGGTACTCCCAGAATCTTTCGCACCGCAAACCCGGACGCAGATGCTTGGGTGGAGATCGAGACCAAATTTAGTTATCCTAATACAGATCCGGCGTTTTTTTGCGATGAGGACGGCAGCATGTACATCTATTGGGGATGTTCGAATATTGATCCGATCGTGGGAGTACAGGTCGATCCCCGCGACGGTTTTAGAGCGGTGGGGCAGCCGGATACGTTGATCCTTCACAATTATGAGAAGTATGGCTGGGAAATGCCCGATCGGGGTAAGCGGAAGAACCAAGCCGGATTCAACGAAGGCCCTGCCATGGTCAAACACGGTGGCAAATATTATTTGCAATATGCAGCCCCGGCTACAGAACTGCGGATGTATGGGGACGGGGTCTATGTCTCGGATAAGCCGCTGGGACCGTTTGAATACATGGAGAACAGTCCGTTTTCATATAAGTCTGGCGGATTTATCGGTGGAGCGGGCCACGGTCACACTTTTCGGGATAAATACGGTAATTATTGGCATGTCGCCACCATGACCGTCTCGGTCCGCCATATGTTTGAGCGTCGGCTCGGACTTTTCCCGGTCTGGTTCACCGCAGACGGTGGAATGTACGCCCATACGCTGTTTGCCGATTATCCTTTCTCTGTGCCGGATCGGAAGGTCGATTTCGGACAGGACGACCGGTGGACGGGCTGGAACCTGCTTTCATTCGGGAAAGCGGTCTCTTCCTCTTCGGCATTGCCGGGTTACGGGAGCGAACTGGCCAATGACGAGCAGGTCGAGACGTGGTGGTCGGCCGCCACAGGCGATGCCGGGGAGTGGTGGCAGGTCGATCTGGGTAAGGAGATGGATGTGGAGGCTCTCCAAGTCAACTTTGCCGATATGTATTTTACCAATACCTCTGAGCATTCATACGTGGTTTACCGCTATGAAGTGGAGGCTTCCGCCGACGGAGAGCATTGGGGACGGATCGTCGACCGGACACAGAACGAGGCCGACCTCCCGCATGAACTGATCGTACTGCCCAAGGCGCTTCGCACCCGTTACCTGCGGATTACCAATGCCGTTCCGCTCGAAGGAATGTTTTCGGTTTCGGATTTCCGGGTGTTCGGCGACGGTTTGGGGGAGAAGTCCGCTGTCGTGACAGACCTTTCGGTAGTGCGGGATTCAGCCGACCGGCGCCGGATCTCGCTCCAATGGGTGAGTTGTGACGGGGCGACCGGATATATTATCCGGTGGGGTGTTTCTCCCGAATGCATGAACAATGCCATCATGGTGAACGGCAACAGGTATTGCTCTCACATTTTTAACCGGGATTCGAAATACTGCTTTTCAATCGATGCCTTCAATGAAAACGGGGTGACTAAAGGAATGACCGTGATCGAAGTCGAGTAGTCTCCTGTGCTATTTGACACCGAGGAATTTGAAGGGCTGTGCTTCCGAGAACCGGTCGGTGGCGTTCCCGGCGTAGGTTGTTCCGCCGACGAGATCCAGCATTTTGGTCGGCGCTCCTTCCGAAAAGTCGACATCTTTAAAATCGACCCAGAATACATTGGGGTAAAGAGTGGATTCAAAGAAGTAAATCAGGTTTTTCTGGTCGGAGACCGTCCTCCAGCGGGTCGATGAAATGTTCGGCTCGTCAGGCGTGCTGATGCCGTAGGGGACGGAAGTGTTACGGATAACGCTGAATACGCTTGCGGTGGCGATCCGCTGGTCGTCGGTTTTCGGGACGGCGTTTACGTAGAACGAAGCCCGGACGAACCGGTCTGCGGCTCGGTTGGTGCCCGGCAGGAAGGTGGTGCCCCCGATGTTTTTCCAGTATTCGTTCAGCGCGAGTTGTTGGTCGAATACCGGGGAATTGGTCATAACCTGGTAGCTGCGGTCGTGGTGAACGGTCAGTTTGCCGCCGAGGTATTCGAATATGGCACTGTCGCCGGTCGCGTCCGAGATGGCCAGGTGCAGCGTCGCAAACCGCGATCCGTCGGGCATCAGGCTCGAGACCACTTCGAATTTTTCCTGGGAGAGGTCGTCGACCGCTTCGGAGACTGTCGCGTAGTTGTCGAGTACATATTGCACCCACGCCGCGATGGTCAGTCCCGGTTTGGTACCGCTCCATTTCGGATAGGAGGATTCGGCCAACCAAAGCAGGTTAGCGACCAATCCACGTTCATTCATGCCGTCCGTACTGCATATGTCGTAGGCCGAAGCGATCACGCTGCCGTATTTCGACTTCCACAGCACCGGATTATTACCGGCTTCACCGCTACGATCCATGCCGCGCGGGAAAATCCACAAATTGCTCCGGCACTCCTCTTTCCAGTCCATCGACCTTCCGGTGAGGATCGTTGCGTTGGTTCCTTGATAAACGACTCTGGTACACATAAAATGCAAGGTGTGAGTGAAATACTATTATGATTGAGACACTATTTTGTATTCATCCGGTAGCTCAGTGCGCCGGACGGACAGCAGTTGATCTGCGCGATCAGCCGGTCTGTCGGAGCGTTTTCGACCCTGAGCCAGGGGCGTTCTTTGGGACGGTATACCTGAGGCAGCATTTTGACGCAGATACCCGCGTGCTGGCAAATCTCGGGTTGCCAGATGATGGTCAGTTCGTTGTTTGAATATTCGATTTTCTTTCCCATGAGGTTGCCTTGTTTAAAGCCGTTACGGGTCAGCCGATGTTGATGCCCTGCATCACGATGCGTTTCCAGTCCGGATGTTTTTGGATATAACCGGCCACGAAAGGACATAACGGGACGAGCCGCAGTCCCTGCCGTTCGATATCTTTCAGCGCCTGTTCGACGAGCTGGTTGCCGATGCCCTTGCCTTCTAGTGCGGACGGCACTTCGGTATGCGTCAGGTAGATCTCCCCGTTTTTGTTCTTGATGTATTCGGTTTTCGGGGTCAGGTCGCCGACATGCAGTTCATACTGCTTTTTCTCGGCGTTATCGGTGAATGGGTATGTTTCCATGATCAGGGTGTTAAGGCTTGGTTTGCCAATATTCAAGCAATATGCTTGCCAACCCGGACGAATGGTGGATTATTTGTAGTCGAGGCCCGATTTGCGCGCTTGGGAGTGTTGGAATTGGCGGCGGATACGGTAGAGCGTTCCGTCTTTGAGCAGCCGGGCTCCGGTTTGCCGGAAACGAAACGATACGCCGCGTTCGACACATTGCCTGCGCAGATCGAGCACCCATTCGAAAGAGCAGGTACGCGCTTCGAGTCCTGATTCGCCTCCGGCGACCAGTTGTTCGAACCAAGGGCCTGGCCACGGCGAAAGGTCGATCGGTCCGAGCAGCGGCTCGCAGATGATTATTTTGTGTCTGATCGGTGCATCCCGGTAGATCGGTAGCCGGTAGTCGGCCCGCTCCTGGTTTTCGACCGTGCAGCAAATCGTGACGTGAGGATATCCTGCTCCCCAGTCCGGCGGCAGGTTCGTTTCGAGGCGGTCGATCCGTTTGGTAATCATGAAGAAATGGAGGTCGCTGCGTTCCCGGATCATTTCCCACGCTTCGGGCCGCCAGGGATCGGCGTCCTCGACGAAAAAGTCGGAACTGAAACAGGTGAAAACCGTCCTGCCGGCCGGGATTTTATAGGTGTCGGTACGTGTACGCCGCACCGGAAAACCGAAATTACGCGTTTTGGTGACGACGGAACTGTCCCGGCCGTGCTTTTCGTCGATCCGGTACACATAACAATGCCGGCACCCGGCGCTCAGTTTGTGGCAGCCGTGCCAGGGATTCCACAGGGGCATAATCGCAGGTTTTGAACAAAGATACGATTTCCTGCGTTCCGATATGCGGCTTCTAGGTTTGCGGTCTTCCTATTTACGGTGTTCCGATTTTCAGCTTTCCTGTTTGCTGTGTTTCGATTTTCAGTTTTTCGAAGTTTTGTCTCAAAACTTTTTTACATTGCTTTTTTGATGCCGAGGCGAATCATCCATGCGTTTACCGGATAGGTGAGCAGGAAGCCGGCGCACATGGCGAGCTGCATCATGAACCAAAAGCTCCATGAGCTTTTGGGCAGGGGCGTTGCGGCAAAGAAGACGAAATAGACGAGGGCCATCCAGCCATACATACCCGCCTGCCATGCGGTGAGCGAGAGGAAATCCGCCTTGACCGCCCGGCCCATTGCGCGCCCGGCCGACAGACCGCTCATGCTGCGGATGGCCAGGTATTGAAACCAAAAGCCGAACACCAGTGCGAGCAGGTAGTTGAATATCCAACTGCCGGCGATCAGGCTGCCGCCGACGGATATGGGCACAACGGCCGTAAACCACTCTCCGGTCAGGTCGGCCAGCGTGCATCCCGCTCCGCAGTGCAGTGTCGAGAGGGCGATTGCCTGCCACCGGGGACGCTCCATGGCCGTTCCCATGTGCATTTGTCCTTCATGAACTCCTTCATGCATTCTTGCCATCGGGGACGTGCGTCCCGCCGAGTTTTTATTCAGGGGCATTATCATGCCCGGCATATCCTGCATGGACATAGGTGGAACCTGATCCGGGCTGTTTGCACTTCGGTTTTCGGCCGGATCGGCCTGCCGTCCGAAGAGGATATAAGCCCACAGGCCCAGCAGTCCGGCCCACAAACCGGTCAATACCCACACGGCATTCATCACTTTCATCCGTTGCGGATGCTTCGAGAGGTCAATCGCGATAAAGATCGCTGAAAACAGCCCGGCCAATACGGCGGTCGCTGCGAGGAAGGGAAAATAACTCATCGTCTTTCGGTTCCGGTGTTTGTGTTGGAACAAACTTTATACCGTAGCGGGTTGTGTGCCGGGCAAACAATAGGAATAAACAACAATGGCAATAAGAAATTATGCGGGAACCTTTCGTGTGTGACGCAGGCCGTTATATTTTTCCGTGGTTTTTGTTTTTCATGGTTTCAGAACCGCTGGTTTTAAAACGCCGTTGCAGTGATAGTCTTTTTTATTAGCAGTAACCTATTTTTAACTTACCGAAATATTATACATCTTTGCGACATGACAAAAGCATCTAAATCGGATCTGGTTTAGCAAACAATCTGTATTTCTTATACAGATTGTCCCTTCGCTTGCTCTCGGATATATCTTTTCGAGGGTAGTTTCTGTATTGTATTTTAGTTTTACCCGCATACCGTATTATCATGAAAGCATTGTCGTGTTTTCTACGTGTATGCGCTATACATTAAACCCAATGAGTAACGAAAATAAAACCATTCACGAGTTCGATTTTAATTTAATTTGCGAATATTTCGCCCAGCTAGAACGTCAAGGGCCGGGAAGTCTCGAAATGACTCTCAAAGCCTTGGGCTTTATCGATAATCTGACCGAGGATTCACACATTGCTGATCTGGGCTGCGGTACGGGAGGACAGACGATGACTCTGGCGCAGAATGCTCCGGGACGGATTACCGGACTCGACTTATTTCCCGGGTTCATAGATATCTTCAATCGACATGCAGAACAATCGGGTTTGGCGGACCGCATGAAAGGCATTGTCGGTTCCATGGAGGATCCGCTTCCTTTCGGCAAAGAATCTTTGGACCTGATCTGGTCGGAAGGGGCGATTTATAATATAGGCTTTGAACGGGGCCTGAACGAGTGGAAGCAGTATCTGAAGAAAGATGGGTATATCGCCGTGACAGAGGCTTCGTGGTTTACCGATGAACGTCCCGGTGAGATCAATGATTTCTGGATGCAGGCCGAACCCGGCATAGATACTATTCCGAATAAAGTTGCCCAGATGCAGCGGGCGGGGTATGTTCCTGTCGCCTCTTTTATCCTCCCCGAAGCGTGTTGGATAGAACACTATTTCGCTCCGCAAGCCGAAGTACGAGAGAAGTTTCTGAAAAAATACGCGGGAAATGAGGCCGTCGAGCGGTTTGTCGCTTTCGGACGCCGTGAAGCGGAACTATACGGTAAGTATAAGGAGTTTTACGGTTATGTGTTTTACATCGGGAAGAAGATTTAGATCGCTCGGCAAAGGAGACCGTCGCAGAAGGATAGTGCTGGACCATTAAAAGGTTTGACAGGCATCCGAACAAGTAGGTAAGGCGGCCGTATATGAAAGAGAAAGCCGCATGCGGCTTTCTCTTTCATGTTTTATATGATGGCAGATTTCCCGATAACGGATTCGTTTTACGGATCAATGGTTCCTGTCGTTTTATCAGGTTACCAGGCGGTCAGCCAAGCCTGTGAAAACGAGGCTTTATCCCATTTCGCCGCACGGGCCTTGTCTTTCAGCACGGTTTGTTGTCCGGGGGCCTTTTCGGCTCCGATCCGGAGGGTGACCGTTTCGGGCCGCTGCCGGACCCGGTCGGTCAGCGTGACCACATAGACGTGGTCGGCTCCCTGCTGTTTGCATACGAAAACATCCGAGTTTGTCGAAACGGCCTGCGAAAGGGGCTCTTCCGAATAGATGAAGAGTTTGCCGTTGCGTGCGCCGGCATCGGGATCGAGGGTAGTCCGCAGTTTATCCTGCTGCCGTTCGAACGAGAGCACCTCGGTGGCGCCCATGCTGATGTGCAGATTGGATCCGATCAGGCAGGGACCTTCTGAAAGTGCGGTCAGGCGCAGCAATTTGTGTTCGTAGGGAGTCACTTGCGGCACGTGGAAATCGCTGCCGTGGATACCCAGGTAAGCCTCGTCCCACAGCGACCAGACGTGGAACCGCTCTCCGATCTTCTCCAGCGGAACGTGGGTCATGGTCAGGTCGGCGGCCTGTTTGTGTTCCGGATTCCACAGCAGCAGGTTGACCGAATTTCCGTACGAACGTTCGACCACGCAACCGAACTCGCGTCCGTAGGGGTCGAATCCCCCGCTGAATGATACCCCTTTTTCCCGCGCGGACGGGTTGAGCATTTCGAATAGGCGGATATTCTGCGGCTGGTCGAACTCCGGCAGGTAGAGCAGGTCGGAGGTCAGCACCGCACCGCCCAGCGTCCCGATGAAACTGTGGAAGGTGAGTAGCTGTGCCGGTTTGGTTTTGTGCGTATAGGCCAGGTAGGTGACGTCCGGATCGCTGTTGCCGAGAATGCCGTTTTCATAGCAGCTGCTCGCCATCGACAGGATCGGGAAATAGGGACTCCATAAGTTGCCCGGCAGTCCGTCGCTTGCCAGCGGGCGGCAGAAGCCCTCTTCTGCACAGCAGTCGGTTCCGATGCGGTTGGCGTCGGCATACGGGACGATCGTGCGCTGCTGGTAGCAGCATGCCATCAGGTAGCTCTCCTCGCCGATCGCTTCGCGGTACAGCCGGAAAAGCGCCCGCTGCGCCTGCAGGCGTGTCACTTTCGGGTTGTAAAAACTGCGGCTGTCGTCGGGAACGAACGAGAAGTCGAGTTTGAAGTAGCGGTACCCCTGGTCGTAGAGTGTTTGCAGCACTTTGCGCATATGGGCCCGTGCCTCGGGTTGGGTGGGGTCGAGCCGGGTCATCGACGGTTCGCCGGTGCCGTAATTGATATACCACTCGGCCGGGAAAACCCGGCGCGGGGATCCTGCCTCGAACGGCATGACTTCGGGATTGACGGGGCAGAGCCAAACGCCCGGCACCATCCCGGCTTTCCGGATGCAGCGCGCAATGCTGTCCATACCCATGGAGAATTTACCGTTTTCCCGCCAGTCGTAGCGCGAACGGTGCCACCCTTCGTCGATTTGTACCACTTCCATCGGAATCCGGTCGCGGTTTTTTTCCACATAGTCGGCCAGTGAACACACCTCTTCGGCCGTTACGTCCGTTTTGCTCCGGTACCAGCTGCACCAGCCGAAAACTGGCTTTTTCGTATTCCGGACTCCGGCTACGTCGGCTATCCAGCGGCTACGGGCCTGCATAGCCGCGCCCCACGGCCGTATTGCCACGAGTACTTCGTCGGAAAGCCGCGTTTCGCCCGATTCTACAAGAACACCGGTCATGTCGCACCGGATGTCGAGCCGCATCTGCGTACCCTCCACCCGGATATCGAAGTTGACGTCCGCGACGGTATCGACGGCGGCGAACGTCACACCCCTGCCCGAACGGTGGTAAAGGCTCATATTGTCGCCGAATCCCCGCCATGCCGAGTCGTTGATTTTGGTTTCATCTCCGCCGGAGATGAGGTAGCTGCGGCAGAAAGCGCCTTCCTGCAACAATTCCCTTTCGGTGGGCAGGCACCGGTCGAGCGTGCCCCAGCGGCGCGCTTCGGGGTCGGTCGACGAGAGCATCCAATCCGAAGGCTCTCCGGCGACCGTCATCCCTTTTTCCGGGGTTTTCAACAGCCAGAAACGTTCCAGGCGGATCGGGTTCAGCGAACCGTTGGTCAGGGCGGCCGACAATGTGAAAGCATCGTTTCCGATCCGGGTAATCCTGTATTCAAGGCGGTAGCCCTGCGCCGTCGTCCAGCTGTATGTGCGTTGCACGCCCGGTCCGAGCGGGGTGGGGCGTTCCGTCACTTCGATTTGCGGTTCTCCCTGCGGTGTGATTTCGCGTTCGGTACCGTTCTCGACGATGATCGCGGAAAACGTGCCGCTGTTGAAAGAGACCGGATCGTATTCGGCGGAGAAGAGGTTGTGCTCCCAGACGGGGTCATTCCCATGCTGGTTGTAAGGACTGGACGGATTACTGCCCGATACGGGTGTGGCGTAGATTGCCAAACAGCATGTCAGTATGCACACGCAGAGTCTCAAACGTTTCATAGCGGGATGGGTTCTTGAGTGAGTAGTAATTTTAAAAATAACGAATTGTTTGCAGATATGCAACCCGCTGAATACACAAGGCCCCGTATCCTAAGATACGGGGCCTTGCGGAATAGTCTGTCGAACGGGATTATTTCAGGCCGCTCATCGCGCGGTTAGCGATCTCGTTGGTCGGATCGATCGCGAGAATCTTTTCCCAGTAAATCTTGGAGTTTTGGACGTCTTCCTTGACATAATAGTAGTAACCCAGGTAGCTGTAGCACTCGATATAGATGCGGGGATCGCCGTCGCCTTTGGCGTCCAGTACCTCGATCGTCTTTTCGTAGAACGGTTTGGCAAGCCCCTTGTCAGTTTCAGGGTCGAGTGCGGAGTTCACGCGTGCGCGCCAGAAAGAGCCCAAATAGCTGTCGGGCACCTTCTCAGCCACGAAACTGAACATGCTGTCCGCTTTGGCAAAGTAAGCCGCTTTCTTGGCTTGGTAATCGGCCGCGGTGGTGTCCATTTCACTGCCGGCATAATAGGCGGCTTTGCCGAGGTTGAAATAATCGGCTACCTGTACCTGATCTTCGGGAGCTTTCTGGATGTAAAGGCTGAAATTGGCGATGGCATTGTCATAGTCGTTCATGCCCTCGTAGGCCGAACCGATCTCCTGATATAGCTCCATTTTACCCGGATCCAGCTCGAGCGCCTTCTGCAACTGGGCGATACCCTGCTGGAACTGTTTGTCCTGAATCAGCAGGCGACCGTAGTACAGGTAGTCCTGGCCGATGAAATCGGCCGCCTCGTAACCGGCATTGAAGAACTTGTCGGCTTCGCTGCGGGCAGCCTCCTTGTTCCCCAGCTCGAAATCGTTGTAGAACATCAGACGATTAAGAACCAAGTCTTTCGGATTCTTCGGCAGGGCCTGCTCCACGATCTCTTTCGATTTGGCGTAGTCGCCCTTGAAGAAAAGGATCGTTGCGTAACGGGCGTAGTCGCTGGTCGAAACGTGGGCGTCGTTGATGTATTCCGCATACGCTTCTGCGGCTTTGAGCAGTTTGCCGTCCTTGTAATAGATTTCCGCCAGCTCGCGGTGTGCGACTGCTGACGAGGGGTCGTGGGCCAGCAGGCGGTTCAGCACTTCCGCAGCGACTTCCGAGTTGATCG
>OJUG01004456.1_pt1 | contig 11290 bp, 9 predicted proteins | sample 1599841 | NCBI WGS metagenome assembly OJUG01 (sample SAMN04168659, study PRJEB22393) | human gut metagenome | biome: human gut microbiome; feature: stool | host: Homo sapiens | collected 2014-05-12 | reverse complement strand
TTCCTCTACCGGTTGCTGGTGGGCGGTATGGTTCTGTTCGGCGCGCTGGTAACGCTCGATCTGGCGTGGAGCCTGGCCGATATCACGATGGGATTGATGACCCTCTGCAACCTCGCGGCGATCGTTCTGCTCGGGAAGCAGGCTTTTCTCCTGCTGAAAGATTATACGGCGCAGAAGCGTGCGGGCATTAGGAACCCGGTCTATGTGCGCGGCCGGATTCCCGAACTCCAGGATAAGGGGGAGTGCTGGTGACGTTTAGTGCATCGGGGAGTATTCGAACCAGTCGAAATCGGCATGGTTCGAAGAGGGCTGCCCGTTCGAAGAGGCATACATGCCGATAAAGGTGCCTGTGAAGCGTCCTGCCCGAGGGGTGCCCAGAAAACGCCCGTCTGTTTCTTTTGTTTGCACGATCCATTCTTTCCCATCGGCGGAATAGCTGAAAATATATAGGTTGTTATTGCAGGCTACCCGCAGGTAGTGAGCGGCCTGTGCCGGTTGTTCTGTCAGGAGTAGTTGCTCCTCCTTCCCGGCCTCTTTTTGGGCCAGAACGATCCGAGGCTTCTCTCCGGAACCGGTAACTGCAAATTTGAAATAATGGTTGTTGTCCCTTTCCACGACCAGGCCAGCCTCTTCATGTTCGTTCGACGGAGTAAATCGCATTTCGGTGGTTACCGTGAAATTGAAATGTTGTTGACGGAGTCCGATGAAGGCGGGTTGGGCCTGGTCGGAGATTCGTTCCGGGCGCAGCGCTATGCGCAGCGAACCGGGGACTTCGTTCAGGCTCCACCATCGGCTGCGCGGAGTGCGGATAAAAGTCCACTCCGGCCGAAGCCGGCCGGTGTCGAATTCGTCCCGTCCGGGAAAACCTGGCAGCGGAGTTTGCGGCAATGCCGGCGCCGGCATGATCTGTTCGAGCCGTCCGATATAGCCCGACGGGTTGACCACCGGCCAGAGTCCGTTCCAATCTACCGGTGCGAGGAACGTTTCGCGCCCCAGTGGATTGGAACCGTCCTGTAACCTTTTGGCGAGTAGCACCATCCACCACTCTCCCTGCTGGGTCTGAATCAGATCTCCATGGCCGGTTGCTGTAATCGGGAAGTTAGCGGATAGGTCGCGGTGCGTCAGGATGGGGTTTTGCGGACAGGAATTGTACGGGCCGAACACCTGGTCGCTCGCCCAGATCGAAACGGCATGGTTGTGGCCGGTGCCTCCGTGGGCCAGGATGATGTAGTAGCGCCCCTCTTTTTTATAGAGATGGGGAGCCTCGAAGTTGTTCATCCCCGTTTCCAGCCCGCCGTCCATGTGGGTGTTCGATTTGTAGAAAGCGGAGCCGTCGATGACTTCGATTTTGGGGCCGACCAGTTTCCATTGCACGGTATCGAGTTGTTGCACCCAAATGTTGTTGTGGGTCGGCCAGAGTTGGCGCTCGGCTCCTTTCGTACCGCAGAAATAGATTTTGCCGTCGTCGTCGAAGAACAGGGAAGGATCTATGCCGGGGGCGTCTTCGATCCAGTGCGGTTCGGACCACGGGCCTGCGGCGTGGGTTGCCGTGACGATGAAATTCCCCGCATCGCCTGTGAGGGTCGTGGTCATGAAGAACGTACCGTTCTGGTAGCGCAGGGTCGGGGCATAGATTCCAGCCGAACATTTTACTCCGTCCAGATTCAGCTGAGAGGGGCGGTCCAGCGCATGGCCGATCATTTGCCAATGCACCAGATCTTTGCTATGGTAGATCGGGACACCCGGGAAATATTCGAATGACGAGGTAGCCAGGTAATAATCCTCGCCGACCCGGCAGATACTCGGATCGGGATTGAAGCCCGGAATAACGGGATTGGTATAGGTGATCTGCTGCGCATTCAGGGAGAGTGCCCCGGCAAATGCGAGAAACAGGATCGGCAACATGCGGTTCATCATCATATCCAAATAATCGGGGTGACGAACCAAATATAGTAAAATCGGGACAATAACAAACCCTTTCGTCCGAAAACGAAGTGGTATTGCGTACGGTTTGGTACCGCTTTAGCGGTACGGAGAGCTAAAATTTGTCGATATCGACCGACGAGGCCAGGTCGCCGATTTGCGGCAGCAGCGTGGTGAAGTGTTCGGTCGCTTCGTGTGCAGCCAGTACGGCGGCGTTTTCCCACCGTTCGCAGATTACGATCTGGGTCGGATCGGTCGGGTGCAGGTAGTACTGGTAGCGGAGGTTGCCGTTCTCTTTCTGCGAGGCCGCCGTCAGTTCGGCGAGCAATTTCAGTACTTTGGCGCGTTTATCGGCCGTTACGTTGATCGTTACGAAGATGTTGATCATGGCTTTATCGTGTTTGCAGCGGTAGGGAATGCGACGCTGCGGAGATTTCCCGTACCCGCCTGTTTTTGTCCGGTAGCTGAGTGCGCTCGGCCCGCCGTCGGATCCAACTGGGGCCGATCTTCCGAAGTCCGCTTCTATTCAGGCGCGTTTGGCTACATCCGGCCCTGTCCGGCCGCTTGGTCGCGGTAACTGTGGACGGGCTATCCTGAAATGAGTTTTATCTCGGCATCGTTGCGCCTGCGGGGAAACTGTTGAACCCTTCGGCGATCTTCTCGGCGATCTGGTCTACGGCGCCCGCCAGTTTTTTGCCGACCATCATTTTCATCATCATCGGCAGTTCGACGTCGAGTACGATTCGCATGCGCGTATCGGTTTCGGCCGCACTCGCCAGCTGGAGCCAAAAGGTAAAGTCCATCGGCGAGCCGTCGGCGCCCGTCACCTTGATCAGTTTGTGCTCGACCTTCTCGATCATCTGCAGGTTGACCGTAAATCCCTGCACCTTGAACGAGCAGGTGTCCTCGGTGGCGCACCATCCTTCGACCTTGTCGCCCACCACGGGTGTCAGGTGGTTGAAATCGGCCAACACGCCGTATACCGCCCGGGCGGGATGCAGGATTTGTACGTGTTTGCTTTCGTATCTTTCCATTGTTTGGGGTAAAGTTAAGTAAGTTGGTACCGGGACCGTGCTACTGCGCAAAACGGACCGGACAACGGACAAACGGCTGCGGGATGCGGATTATTTTTTCCACGAAGCCGGATCGCGCCTCCACTCTTTGAGTGTTTCCAGCTCGTCGGCGTGTACATAACCTTGTTCGATAGCCATTTCGATCATCGTGTTGTAGTTGCTCAGCGTATCGAGCCGCACGCCCGCCTCGGCGAAATTCTTCTCGGCGGCGGGGAAGCCGTAAGTGAAAATCGCCACCATGCCGAGCACTTCGCAGCCGGCTTTCTGCAACGCTTCGACGGCGCTAAGGCTGCTGCCCCCGGTCGAGACGAGGTCCTCGATCACGACTACCTTTGCACCGGGCTTCACCTCGCCTTCGACCTGATTGGTCAGGCCGTGCGATTTGGGTGCGCTGCGCACATAGACAAAAGGTTTGCCCATCTTCTCGGCCACCAGCGCCCCGTGGGCGATCGCTCCGGTCGCGACGCCGGCCAGTACCTCGGCCTGCGGGTATTTTTCGGCGATCAGCGCGGCGAATGCCTCGTATACCTGTTTGCGCACGGCGGGGTAGGAGAGTATCTTGCGGTTGTCGCAGTAGATCGGCGAGTACCAGCCTGAGGCCCACGTAAAATGATTTGTCGGATTTAATTTAATTGCCTTAATTTGCAACAGGCTTCCGGCGATCTGTTTGGCGGAATCGTTCATTTTCGTGCTATGTATAAAGTTTATATCGAAGACAACGTTGTGATTTTCTCGGTACGGCCGGTTGAGGATCCTTCGTTCGTCACCTTCCGGCCCGCTGCGGGTGAGCCGCTTTCAGTGACAAAGTTGTTGCAAAAAGTTCAGAATAGCAAACGCCTTGCGGTGGTTTCGGACGATATCGAACAAGTTTTCGCCGATTTCCGCGCCTCGCAGCGCTTTATCGAGGCGGGCGGCGGCGTGACGGCTGATCCGCAGGGCAACCTGCTGCTGATCTTTCGTAACGGACGTTGGGACCTGCCCAAAGGCAAACTCGAACCGGGCGAACGGATCGAGGATTGCGCCGTGCGCGAGGTGGGTGAGGAGTGCGGCCTGTCGGGCCTGCAGCTCGGGGCTTTCGTTGCGCACACCTACCATTGTTACCGCATGCATGGCGACTGGGTGCTCAAGCGTACGTCGTGGTACCGCATGCGGTACGGCGGTTCGCAGCGTCCGCAGCCGCAAACGGTAGAGGGAATTACCGCTGCGGTGTGGGTGCCGCAGGCGGAACTGGCTCCGAAACTGGAAAACACCTATTTCACGATCCGGGACGTATTGACTGCCGCCGGATACGTGAAATAAAACCGGACACGGCCCTCAGACCGCATGTGCGGTGATGGGAACAGCCGGACGGAGATACCGGAAGGACGTTCCGTTTTTACTCCCTATGCGATCCTTCTCGTTGCTATAAAGACAATAGAGCTTTTGAAGGTTGCGTTTAAGGAGTACGAAACATAACCGAACCGAATAAAACCTCATAACAGATGAAGAAAACGACAACCCTGCTGTTGGCGGGAGCCGTTGCGGCGCTTACGGTCGCATGCGGCGACGGCGCAGGCAAAAAATCAGCCCCGATGAAGATTGACAACTCGTTGACCGAAGCCGAAAAGAGCGCCGGTATCCTTACTCCCGAAGTGATGTGGAAGATGGGGCGCGTGGGCGGTTCCGTGGTGTCGCCCGACGGCGAAACCGTCCTCTATACGGTGAGCGATTACAGCATGAAGGACGATAAGAGCAGTACGCACATCTGGTCGGTGCCGACCGCCGGCGGGGAAGCCGTGCAGATCACCGACGGTGCGGGCAAAGAATCGTCAATCCAGTGGGGCGACGACGGCAGCCGCATCTACTTCCTTTCGACGCGAAGCGGCGAGGCGCAGCTGTGGAGCGCCGCTCCCGACGGCAGCGACCTGCGCCAGCTTTCGGCCATCGAGGGCGGTATCGAAGGGTACGGCCTCTCGCCCAAAGGCGACAAAGCGTATTACATCAAGCGTGTTCAGGTCGAAAAACGCAAGTCGTCGGAGGTTTTCCCCGACCTGCCCGACTCGAAGGCGCTGATCTACGACGACCTGATGGCGCGTCACTGGGATTACTGGGACGACGGCAGTTACCTGCACCTGTTCGTTGCCGACCTGAAAGACGGCCGGATGGCGGAAGGGGTGGACATCATGCCGGGCGAGCCGTGGGATGCGCCGATGGCGCCCTATTTCGACGCGGCCGAGATCGCGTGGAACAATGCGGGCACGCAACTAGCCTACACCTGCAAGAAGATGAAGGGCAAGCAGTATGCGCTCAGCACCAATTCCGACATTTATATTTACGATCTTGCTGCAGGGACGACCGTCAATATCACGGAAGGGATGATGGGTTACGACAAATATCCCCGTTTTTCCCCGGATGACAGCATGGTGGCTTTTACCAGCATGGAGCGCGACGGTAACGAGTCGGACAAGGATCGCCTGTTCATTGCCGTGCTCGCCACGGGTGAGAAAAAATACCTGACCGAGAATTTCGATTACAATGCGGGCAACGTCACCTGGGACGGCAACGACAAGCTTTGGTTCCTCTCGCCGATCCGTGCGACCTACCAGCTTTGCAAAGTGGGGACCGACGGTTCGCAGGTGGAGGTGGTCACCAGCGGCGCGCACGACCTGAACGCCTTTACGATGGGCGGGGGCAAACTCGTGGCCGAACTGACGACGCTCAGCACGCCTTCCGAACTGTTCGCCGTGAACCTGACCGACGGTACGCTTTCACAGCTGACCAATACGAACAAGGAGATCTACGACAATATCCGGATGGGCGAAGTGCGCGAGCGCTGGGTCAAGACCACCGACGGCAAGCAGATGCTGACGTGGGTAATCCTGCCCCCCGATTTCGATTCGACCAAAACCTATCCTGTGCTGCTTTACTGCCAGGGCGGTCCGCAGAGTGTCGTGAGCCAGCGCTGGAGTTTCCGCTGGAATTTTCAGCTGATGGCTGCGCAGGGCTATATCGTCGTGGCGCCGAACCGGCGCGGGCTGCCGTCGTTCGGGCAGGAGTGGCTCGACCAGATTTCGGGGGATTACAGCGGCCAGAACATTCGCGACTACCTCAGCGCGATCGACGACGTGGCGCGCGAACCGTGGGCCGACGAGACCCGGATGGGCTGCGTGGGCGCCAGCTACGGCGGCTATTCGGTCTACTTCCTGGCCGGCAACCACCAGAAACGGTTCAAGGCATTCATCGCGCACTGCGGCATGTTCAACTTCGAAAGCATGTATTGCGGTACCGAGGAGCTGTGGTTCCCGAACAACGACCTCGGCGGTTCGTACTGGAGCGACAGTCCGGTGGCGAAACGTTCGTATGCCAACTCACCGCACAAGTTCGTGAAGAACTGGGATACGCCGATACTGATCTTCTCCGGGCTCAACGACTTCCGGATTCCGTACACCGAAAATCTGCAGGCGTATACGGCTGCGCAACTGATGGGCGTCCCGGCGCGGCTCGTCGCGTTCGAAAACGAGGCGCACCAGGTGTTCAAACCGCAGAACTCGCTGGTTTGGCAGCGCGAATTTTTCGGCTGGCTCGACACGTATGTGAAGAATCCCGCTGCCGGGCAGGCTCCCGAGGCGAAACAATAATCGTGTTATGGATTCCGGGCGGCATAACTGCCGCCCGGAACCGCAATAGAGAGGGGCATTTTCTATGCATGGGGAGATGTATCAGGCTTGTTCCATTCTGGTTGCGGCGCGGCAGGCGTTGCGAACGGGTGCTCCTTTCATGTATGAAGCGCCGCAGTATGAGAACAGCACCGTATTCCATTTTCGGTCCCGGAGTTGGCTCTGGGGATCTAAAACATATTCAGTCGGGAACGTGTCCGAATGGTTCGGTCGTTGCCTGACCAAAGGGCTGTCCGATGTGCAGTATCTTACCAATACGATGCCCGATAACCGGGATTTGCTCGGCTTTGCAAATGCGTCTCCGAACCTGTTGGCCTGTTTTTTCCGCAACGGGCGGGTCAGGCTTTTCGGTTCCTGTTGGCTGTTCGACCCGCAGTCACGGGGATGGAATGTCGTCTACATGGAGGCCCGGAAATCCGGGATATTCAAACGTAAGTTGGGATGGGAAGATAACACCGAGAATTTCCGGCAGGCCTTGGTTCGGATCGAGGCGTTCGCCCGGCAGATCGGGTGTGATGATTTCGCGGAGATTTTCCTTCGGGCACAGGCCGTTTTGGACGGAAAGGCTGCCGGAGGTCCCGAGCCGTCCCTCGCATTGCCGGAGCATAACCGGCGCTTGTTCGAAGCCGCCGGAGTGGCGGATGTTTTCGGAGGGATGGGATCGTGGAATGATTCGCCGGCGGGTATCGCTGACGAGCAGGGGCAGAAAGAGTGCTACGATAAGTTGTCGCAAGAACTGTTGCAGCAAATCCGGGGTGCCGTGCTTTATGCCGTCAATGAATGGTAGCGCTAGCAATGGCAAAGTACAAAGCAAGAGAGGGAGTTATTAACTCCCTCTCTTGCTAGTTGCTTGATTTTATAGTATGACCAGGGGATACCTGGATCGCTATTGCGGCTAATTTCAAATCTGCCAGGCCTGGGTTACGATATTTAGTCGATATTCGGGTTCAGCGCATGCCACTCCTTGACGGGGGGCAGTACGCCCATCGCGATCACTTCGTCGCGCAGCTGGCAGAGGTGTTTGTAGCTCTCCTCGAGCGTTTTCATCTCCTCTGCCGAGCCTTTGACAGCGTTGTAATGTACGCCGTCTTTGGTGATCGAAGTCTCCATGGCCATCATGATGTGGTCGAACCCTTCGGAGTGGACATAAACTCCGGCCGGCCAGCGGAACGCCTCTCCGCCCATGGCGGCTGCGATCATCTCGATCGAAAGGTAGGCCGGGCTCTGGAACGACGAGCGGCCGCGCAGGTCGATGATGTGCTTGCCGCCCTGTATCACCCGCTGCCGCAGCGCTTCCCAGTCGCCGGCGGGAATCTTCGTGCCGATCAACTCGGAGAGTTTCTTGCCGTAGAGCTCGGTCGTCGAGGCGAAGACGGCCATCTGCTCCCCGTGGCCGCCGTAGGTGCGGCAGTTCTTGATTTCCGAGGCGGGCATGCTGAAATATTTGGCCAGTTCGCTTCTCAGGCGCGTGCTGTCGAGTGCGGCGAGCGTCGAAACCTGCGTCGGTTTGAGACCCGAATAAAGCAGCGTAATAAGGCCCGTGATGTCGGCCGGGTTGAAGATCACCACCACATGTTTTACGCCGGGGCAGTAGGTTTTGATGTCCTTGCCGAGTTGCTCTGCGATCTGTGCATTGCCCTTGAGCAGGTCTTCGCGCGTCATGCCGGCCTTGCGGGCCGCACCGCCCGACGAGACGATATATTTCGCATCCTTGAACGCCTCTGCGATATCCGAGGTGAAGGTGAGGTTCACATTTTCGAAGCCGCAGTGAAACAGCTCTTCGGTGACGCCTTCGAGGGCCGGTGCGAACGGGTCGTAGAGACAGATGTTCGGGGTGAGGCGCATCATCATTGCGGTCTGCGCCATGTTCGAACCGATCATGCCGGCGGCGCCCACGATGGTCAGTTTTTCTTCGGTCAGGAATTTCATGTTGGTTCTGCTATTTTGATTAAACGATTTGTCCGTTTGCTTCCGGCAGCGAAGATAGCGATCCGCAGGCCGCCGCGCTTATCAGAAATGGTAATCGGCGATAAAGTACGGTTATACCCTTGTACTCTCCCTGTCTCCGGGAAACCCAACCACTGTCCCGGACATTTTCCGTTTACGCCGGGTGCCGCCGGTACGATGCGAACCGTTAATTCACCGACGGCAGGAACGAATAGTTTTTCGAATAGCGCATCATCTGGTCCGGATAGTTTTCGGTGTATTCGACCGTGACGTCGACGATCTCGCCGTTCTCCATAACCGGTTTGTAGACCGGATTGACGAATCCGCTGAACGGCTCGATATGCAGTTTCCCGTAGCGTGCGAGTACTTCGTCGTGCAGTTTTTGATCCACTTTCACGCCGTAATTCTCGACGAGCGCCTTGCCGGCGGCATAGTCGCCTTCGCTCTTGATGCGCTGGATTTCATGCAGCATGTCGCCGAACAGGCCGCGCAACTTTTCGTAGTCGGTAATCTCGATGTAGGTCTTGCCGTCGCGCTCCACTTTTTTGATGACGGCTTCACCGTCGCCCTGCTGCCCTTTTTCATAGCACCACATCGCGATCAGCATCCGGTTGCGCATATGCGCCTCTTCGACGTCCTTGCCCGGTTGGATGCGGGCCAGTTGCGTCATCATACCGTTAAGGATATAACGCATATACTGTGCCTTGGCCACGTCGAACGACGGAACGAGTCCTAGCTCGACCAGCTTCGGGTCGCCGAGGTAGTAGAGGGCGAAAAGGTCTGCGCGGGCCTCTTCGAGCGTCGAACCGTAATTTTTCAGTGCATCGGTCTTCACGCCCGGAGCCAGCTGGCCCGAACCGTGGCCGAGGCATTCGTGCAGGTCGGTATGCAGGTCGTCGCCCAGCGAACCGTATTTTTTCTGGAGTTCGATGTCGGCCGGGTCGGGGATGAACTCTTCGAGGAAGCCGTTGCCTTGGGCCGCCTCGGTGTATGCGTGCGTAATGTTCTGGATCGTCACCGATTTGGAGCCGTAGTCTTTGCGGATCCAGTCGGCATTGGGCAGGTTGATCCCGATCGGGGTGGCCGGGAAACAATCGCCGCCGAGCATCGTGGCGGTGATGACCTTCGCGGATACGCCCTTCACCTTCTCTTTGCGGTATTTAGGCTCGATCGGCGAGTGATCCTCGAACCATTGCGCTTCGGCGCTGATCGTTTCGGTGCGGCGCGTCGCCTCCTCGTCGCGGAAGTTCACGAGGCTCTCCCACGAAGCGCGGTAGCCCAGCGGATCTCCGTACGTCTCGATGAAGCCGTTGACGAAATCGACTTTCGAGAGGGTGTCCTGTACCCAGGAGATACTATAGGTGTCGAATTGCGAGAGATCGCCCGAACGGTAATAGGCGATCAGTTCGTCGATCGTCCGTTTCTGTGCGCCTTCAGCCACTCCGGAGGCCTGCTCGAGCCAGTAAACGATCTTCTCGATCGCGGACGAGTACATGCCGTCCACTTTCCACACCTTTTCCACCAGCTTGCCGTCCTCTTTGAGCAGCTTGCTGTTCAGGCCGTATGAAATGGGGGTGCTGTCGCGGTGGTCGATCAGTTTGCCGTAATAGGCTTCCACCTCTTTTTGCGTCACGCCTTCGTAATAATTGTTGGCCGAGGTGGCGATCATATCCTCTCCGGCGGCCTGGTTCGTCCGTTTGGGGAAGAGTTCCGGGTCGAACATCACCGGCTTGATTTCGGCCACGACGGCCGCGACGGACGGTGTGAAATCCTGCGGGAAATATTCGGCAGGCGTGCCGGCGACCAGTTCATCGAAGTAGCCTTCGGAAAATTCGGGCAGGAACTTGTCGAGCGAGTAGTGGTGGTGGATGCCGTTGGCGAACCATACTTTCTTCAGGTATTTTTCGAATTTCCCGAAATCCTCGCTCGTGCGGTCGCCCGTGTAGCCCTGCTGGATCGCTTCGAGCGTGCGGCGGATGCGCAGGTTGTAGCGGCCGTTTTGGTCGAAAAAGATATCGCGTCCGCAAAGGGCGGCCTGGTTCAGGTAATAGATCAGCTTTTTCTCCTCCAGCGAGAGGGTGTCGAAGCCCGGTACCTGGTAGCGCAGCACCTTGATGTCGTCGAAACGGTCCACCACCCAGTTGAACTTCTCTTCGGCCTGGGGCTTGGTTTTGCAGGCGCTAATGCCTGCCGCGAGGGTTATCATCATGGTCAGAATAACGGTATTTTTCATCGGATTCGCAGGTTGGGTTGTTCACAAAGGTATTATTTTTGGACGAAAAATGTTGGATAAATCTAAATCTAATTTCTACCTTTGCGGAACCCTTTCGGGGGCTATTAAAAACTAAAGCGATCGATCCGATGCAGGTTTTCAACAGGAGTGCCGAACTCTCCGCCGCGTTGCGCAATGAAAAGGTACTCACCGGCTTCGTTCCTACGATGGGCGCGCTGCACGAGGGGCACGTTTCGTTGGTCGAACGCTGCCGCCGCGAGTGCCGCCGGGTGGTGGTGAGCGTCTTCGTCAATCCCACGCAATTTAATGATCCGGCCGATTTGCGCAGTTATCCGCGCAATCTGGAAGCAGACCTGAAGCTGCTCGAGGCAGCCGGCGCCGACTTCGTTTATGCCCCTTCGGTCGAGGATGTCTATCCCGAACCCGATACGCGGCAGTTCGATTTCGGACAGACCGAC
>OJUG01004454.1_pt1 | contig 11297 bp, 13 predicted proteins | sample 1599841 | NCBI WGS metagenome assembly OJUG01 (sample SAMN04168659, study PRJEB22393) | human gut metagenome | biome: human gut microbiome; feature: stool | host: Homo sapiens | collected 2014-05-12 | reverse complement strand
TCAAGCCAGCTACGCTGCCTTAATGAACCAACGGCGTTAGAAGCACTTTCTCCAAATTTATTACCAGCCTTAAATTATAACAATAGTATTTTTCTGATAGGTCTTTTATTTTATAACATACAATTTTGTTAAAAACACTTTTTTGCCAGATGTTCATTGCATTAGTAAGCAATTTACATCCTTTTTATGCTTCCAAAATTGATTTTAAGAAATTTTGTGTTCTTGGATTTTGTGGATTGTTGAACACTTCTTCAGGTGTTCCTTCCTCTGCAATAATTCCATCTGCCATAAAGATTACTCTGTCAGCAACTTCCTTGGCAAATCCCATTTCGTGGGTAACACACAACATAGTCATTCCTTCTTTTGCAAGATCTTTCATAACCTGCAAAACATCACCAACCAACTCAGGATCAAGAGCTGATGTAGGCTCATCAAAAAGCATGATTTCAGGCTTCATGGCCAAGGCTCTTGCAATAGCCACACGCTGCTGCTGTCCACCTGATAATCTGTTTGGATATTCATCTGCCTTATCTTCAAGCCCTACGTTTTTAAGTAACTCCAAAGCTTCCTTTCTTGCAGTTTCCTTATCAACTTTCTTTACCTTAATAGGTGATATCATAATGTTTTCCAAAACTGTTTTGTGTGGGAACAAATTAAATCTCTGAAAACACATTCCCATTTCAAGAAGCAATTCCTTTTGCTTTTCCTTTGAAATACGCTCAACAGTTTTGTCATCTTCTCTATGAAGGAACAAATCTCCCTTTATAAAAATCTTTCCACTTGTAATCTTTTCAAGTTGGTTAAGTGAACGAAGATATGTGGACTTACCTGCACCTGATGGTCCGATAATACAAATAACCTCGCCTTTTTTAACTTTCAAATTGATATCCTTTAACACTTCCAAAGAACCAAAGCTTTTGCTTACGTGTTCTGTTTCTAAAATATATTCACTGCTCATTACCGCACCTCCTATTCATAAATTGAGAACTTCTTCTCAATTTTGTTAAATATATAAGTGAAAAATGCTGTAATTATCAGGTAAATAATTAAAGCCGGAATAAATACTATATATGAGCCATCACTGTTCATAATACTGTTTGATATTGTTGTAATGTCCATCAGTGAGATGGCAAATACAAGTGATGCATCTTTTAACACCATGATAAACTCATTACAAATAGCCGGAAGCATTCTTCTAATAGATTGTGGTATAACAATCAACGACATAGTCTGTCCATAGTTCATACCTAATGCCTTGGCTGCTTCGTACTGTCCTTTGTCAATAGACTGAATTGCTGCTCTTACAATTTCAGCACAGTATGCACCTGAATTAAGTGCAAATGCTATAAGTGCTGCAATAAAAGCTCCCTTGTACACTCCGTCTGCATCTGCTGCCGAGAAAAAATCTCTCCATGCAAATCCAAAAAGTCCCGGCACTGTAAAGTACACTACAAATAACTGTATCAACAAAGGCGTGCCTCTGAAGAAAAATACATATGCACTTGATAACTTGTTGATAATCTTATTTTTAGATATCTTTCCTAAAGCAAGAAATACACCTAATATTACACCTAATATAACTGTAAATGTTGTAAGTGAAATAGTAAGTTTTGCTCCGTGAAGCATATTTTCCTTACATCCTAACATTCTATATGTGTAATTTACCATTTGGCCTACCACACCTGTCACTCCACTGTCTGCCTTGTAGATTTTTCCTGCAAATCCTATAAACTTCTCGCTAAGTTCTGTTGCTCCTGATGTAGAAAATGCTGAGTAATTGATAATAATCAAATCATTGTATGCCGATGAAACTCTCTTTCTTGATAAACTTTTGTCCTTTTCAATCATTCTCTGCATCTGTGGTGATGCCTGACTTATCATTTCAGTTTCACTTGGCTTAACTGATGACAGTATGGAAGCTGCAATGATTAATAAAATCACAATACATGTGATAATTTTAGTTTTCTTTTTCCAACTTTTTATGTTTACTATTCTCTTTAAAGTGTTCATAAATACCTATTTCTATCCTATATTACTTTGAAAACCAGTAGTCTGCTGTATCTTTTAAGAATCCGTCTTTGTCCATGCCTGCTAATGCTTTGTTAATAGCTTCCTGAAGTTTTGCGTTGTCTTTTCCAATAGCAATACCAAATTCTTCAGGCTCTTTTGTATCTGAATATGCCTTTTCATATTTGTCAGGGTTCTTTGCTACAAAGCTGTCTGCAACTGTGCTATCTACTACTACTGCATCAATTTCGCCATTTGTTAACTGTGTGAAGCAGTTTAATAACTTATCATTTGCTGCTACTTCAACGTTGATTGTCTTTGTTGATTTATATTCTGACATAAGCTGATCAGATGTTGTACCTTTCTGTACACCTACTGATTTGCCGTCAAGGTCATTTAAACTGTTAATCTTTAAGTCGCTACCCTTCTTTACAACTACTGTCTGATAGTTTGTAATATATGGTGTTGAAAAAAGAACTGCTTTCTTTCTGTCAGCATTGATTGTTACTGCTGAACATACTACGTCATAGTCTTTTCCAATCTTTCCTAAAATACCATCAAATGATGTGTTGATGAAGTTTACTTTAAGACCTAATCTCTTAGCAACTTCTGTAATTATATCAATGTCAAATCCTTCAGGTGTCTTTCCATCTTTCTGTAAAGTTTCAAATGGTGCATATCCCATTTCAGCTCCAACTGTAAGAACTCCATCAGCAACAAATGTTGCTCCTGTTGCGTCAATTGTTTCTACCTGTGTTGTTTCATTCTTTGTTTCTTTTTTGTCTGATGACTTGTCAGAACCACAAGCTGTAAGTACAGTCATTGCAAGAACTGCTGTCATAACTACTGCTAAAAACTTCTTCATGTTTTTACTCCTTTTCTATAAATATAATTGTGTTTGTCAAATCAAAATACTATAAGCATCTGATTTTCAACATGTTTTTGCATTATGCATACAGAAAAAGACAACGGACTGTGGACCATTGTCTTTACTCCTATGCACAAATTAGATAATAAACTACAAAATATTTCATGTCAATATTTTTAACCTTTTTCTTGCATAAATATATTATTTTTTGAATAATTATTCATATTATTAAGAAAACTACCTTAATTTGTTGATTACTACTTCTTAAGTTTTCCTATTGTGCTTCCATATTTCACTTTTGTTTCTATATCTTTATCAGTGTTTTCAAAATAACTATTCTCAATCTCAACTTTGTCTTTTTCAAGTAGCACTACAATAGTAGAACCACCGTATAAAAACATTCCTTTTTCTGCTTCTTTTTTAACATATCCTGACTTTTGATGGTTTTTAATTTTCCCAATCATCATGGCTCCAACCTCTATCTGGGCAATTGTGCCAAAGTTCTCTGTTTTTATAATAGAATACTCCCTACTGTTTCTTGTAAACACAGGATATTTGTTTACTGCAATAGGTCTTACTGTATGAAGTTGTCCTTTTATCGCTTTGTTTTCAATAATTTCACCATTGTCTACATAACCGTATCGGTGATAATCATCTACGCATAATCTAAACACAAGACATGTTCCACCTATAAAGTCCGGCGCTTTCTTGCTATCTTCAATTAAATCAGATACTTTATAAATACTCTTCTTAATATTAAATGTTGAATTTTCTGTAATATGATAGGCTGAAAGTCTTGCATCACAAGGGGAAACAAAAGCCTCACTATCCAAACATACAGGTCTTTTTTCTTTTAATATTTTTCTTGTAAAGCAGTCATTAAAACATTTGTAATCTGCTTTTTCATAATCTGCCATATTGATATTGTTGTTTTTTATAAATCCCTTTATATGGATTTTTGAAATGGCAGAATCCATATAAGCCCCACCAATTTTTGAAATGACGGGGCTTATAAGTATCTTCAGTACCACACGACCGGGTACTGTATTATATAAAAATCTTAATATTGCTGATTCTCTATTTTCCATATTATCTCACAAACAATCTTACTAAAATTACTGCAATAAACTCTAAAGCACCTAAAAATACCATAAAGTAAATCATTGCTGTTCCAGGTTTTTTAAGTTTGAATTTCATAACAAATAATACCGCTACAACTATAAGTAAAAGGTAATAAACGTATGAAATATTAATTCCATTTATATATAAAATATGTCTTAGCAACAAAAATCCCGGGAAAATAAGTGCTGTTGATGTAACAGGCAATCCAAAATAGTGTTTCTTATCTCCAAGACCTTCACCCTGTGTTTCTTCAACTGTAATGTTAAAGTAAGCAAGTCTTACAAGTGCTGCCAATACAAACAATGCGCTAACAGCAATAATTACTGCAAGTGGCACTCCGCATAAGAAACTTCTGTCTATTAATTTATCAGGTTTTGCTACTTCCAATCCTGCCAAAAACTTGTCACTATTGAACAGTCCCATGCCAATGGCAACAGGTAACACACCAAACGCAACCAGATCTGACAATGAATCAATCTGTACACCAAAATCCTTTTCCTTTTTTGTTCTATTTTTCTTTGAACGTGCTACCCTTCCATCAAAAGTATCACATAATCCACATAGTAATAAAAACATTGCTCCAATATATGGATGTCCATGTCCTGACAATGACACCAATGTACCTGTCACTGCTGATAATAATGAACAATATGTAAGTATTACTGTATAATCCCAAATTCCTAACATTTTTTCTTTCGTCTCATTCCTTTCAATGCCTTTAGCAAATATGCTACTAAGGTAATTAATCCACAAACTATAATGCAACAGTAGAAAGAAATTCCTCTACTTAAAAGCTCAATGCTGACACTGTCGTTTACCAAATGACCAAATCCATCAATAAATAAATAGTCTGCAGCACCTACAGCCCCCGGTATTGGCACACTGTTTGAGCCTAATACAACAAAACCCTGTGCAACAAATGCATCTAATATCTTTGTTCCACCGATACCGATAAACACGCACACAGACACCATAATAAGTGATAATCTTTGTAATAAATTAAATACAAATGCTACAAATATATGCTTTTTGTTACACATAATTGCCGTGGCACACTCTTTATATTGTATTTCTACGCTTTTTAATTTTTGTTGTTTTTTTGTAATATCTTTAACCAAATGCATCCTCTTAAACAGTCTCAAAAAGAAGTTTGCACACTTTGTAATAATTTTTTCCTTATATACTAATAACAGGAACAATGTCAAAAGTACAAACTGTACGCAAATTCCTACGGTAATCATAATCTTTGAAACTACACTGAAATGCATAATCATTGTTGGTCTTGTAACAAAACACACAACACCTATAACAATAATTGATACGGTGTATAAAGTCAAGTTTACAAGCAATATAATAGTCGTTGCAGCTCCCGGTATTTTGTCCTTCATCATAAAATATGCTGACGCCGGTTGTCCACCTGTAGCTGACGGTGTAATAGCTGAAAAATATATGTCTGACGATGAATATACCAGACTTTTTCTAAATGAAATTTTGTATCCAAAAGTCTTACATAATACTTTCAATGCCAATGCTTCAAATACAAAAAATCCACACATGCAAAGTATTGCACCTATAATCCAGCCGGGAGATACATTTTTTACATAGTTTACAAATCCCTCAAATGTGAAGGAATCATTGCTTCCTACCATAGCATACAGTGTAAATGCAATTAATGCAATTAACACCAAAGTCCATAGCACCTTTTTTGATAATTCTTTCATATAACTTCCTATTTCTTAAATTCACAAATCTGTTTTTATTGGTTCTACTTTTATTTACAATTCTTTTGTTATCAACTTCTTATTTCTTTAATTTATAATTTAATTTCTTATTGCTTTGATTTGCTGTTTAATTTCTTTTTCTGTCTTTTAATTTCTTTTCTACCTTAAAATATATTCTTCCTAAATCAAACTTTTTGGAAATAAACAACATAAGTTCTACTAACAACACAGCTGACACTATATCTAAGAATACATGCTGTTTTATCATAACTGTTGAAGCAAATACCAACAGTGCCATAACAAACATTGTTATCTTATATCCTTTTCCAACCTTTTTACACTTCATTGCACCTCTAAAGCAAATCCAGTTTTCAAGACAATGAATAGAAGGAAATAGATTGTCAGGTGAATCCATACTATATATCAACCTTGTAAGCCATGAAAAAAAGTCGCTTCCATTTACTTCCGGTCTGACAATTGTACATGGTAAAAATATAAAACAAAGCATACAGACTATTTTTGACATCTGCTCTGCAATTGTTACCTGAAAACATACCTCTTTGCTTTCCCTACCTATAACTGTAAAGCCTACCACCCAGGACACATATGCTAAAATATAGAAAACTACCATAAATGGAACAAATGGTGTCTTATCATCTATAAATATTGATATATTGTGATGATACATTCCTGTTGTAAATAATCTGGTTCCAAAATATGCAAATGCATTAAACACAAGACATATACAAATAGGTAAAATCGCATACTTTGGCAATATTTTATATATCTTTTGCAATCTTATATCCCCTTTTCTTTTACTTTTGTACATAAAATACACCCTTAAGATTATAAACTAACATATTTACCAATATATCGCAACGTTTTTATTAATATATTTTTTTGTTGAAATTCCAAACAAAATATTGTATTCTTTAGATGTAAATTAAAAATCGTCCATGCAACTGGCGGATAAGTGGAGTTGACCACGGGGAGCATGGTTGGAGAATGTAAGTCGACCGCCTGGGCAACCTCTCTGGTTACCCAGGTGGTTTTGTTATTTTAAGGAGGATTATTAAATGGAAATGTTATCTCTTGAAAATGAATTGAAATCAAATTCATATCCAGGACGTGGAATTGTTATTGGGAAATCTCCAAATGGTAAGTTTGCAATAACAGCTTATTTTATTATGGGACGTAGTGAAAACAGCCGTAACCGTGTTTTCGTAACTGAAGGCGAAGGAATTAAGACACAGGCTTTTGACCCTTCAAAACTAGTTGATCCAAGTCTTATTATTTATGCACCTGTTCGTGTTCTTGGAAACAAGACAATTGTAACAAACGGCGACCAGACAGATACTATTTATGAATTGATGGACAAACAGCAGACTTTTGAGCAGTCACTTAGAACACGTGAATTTGAGCCTGACGGTCCAAACTACACACCTCGTATCTCAGGAATCATGCATGTTGAAGATGGAAAATACAACTACGCTATGTCTATTTTAAAGAGTAACAACGGAAATCCTGATGCATGTAACAGATATACTTTTGCTTATGAAAATCCTGTTAATGGTGAAGGACATTTTATTCATACATACAAATGCGACGGAAATCCACTTCCTTCATTTGAAGGTGAACCTAAGTTGGTTCCTATGATGGATGATATGAATGAATTTTCTGATATGCTTTGGAACAGTTTAAATGAAGATAACAAAGTTTCTCTTTTTGTAAGATATATCAATATTGAAGATGGAACTTACGAAACAAAAATTATCAACAAAAATAAATAATGTAATTTACTTATTAACATTAAATTATAATTTATTAATATTTTGTTCAGTCTTTTCTGTTCAAATAGTATTAATGATTATAACTATTAGCAACTATTGAAATCATAATTTAAAATAATTTAATTAGGAGTACTTATGAAAGAATTAGAATTAAAATATGGATGTAACCCAAATCAGAAACCTTCACGTATTTATATGGAAGAAGGAGAATTACCAATAAAGGTTTTAAACGGAAAGCCGGGATATATCAACTTCCTTGATGCTTTCAACGGATGGCAGTTAGTTAAGGAATTAAAGAAAGCCACAGGACTTCCTGCTGCTACTTCTTTTAAGCATGTATCTCCAGCCGGAGCTGCTGTTGGACTTCCTTTAAGTGAAGTTGAAGCTAAAATATACTGGGTTGATGACCTTGGAGAATTATCACCACTTGCATCAGCATATGCAAGAGCAAGAGGTGCCGACAGAATGTCATCATACGGTGATTTTATTGCTTTATCAGATGTTTGTGATGTTTCTACAGCACAGGTTATTAAGAGAGAATTTTCAGACGGAATTATTGCACCGGGATATGAACCTGAAGCGCTAGAATTATTAAAGGGTAAAAAACGTGGTTCTTATGCTATTATCGAAATCGACCCTGATTACGTTCCTAAGAAACTTGAGAGAAAAGAAGTTTTTGGTATTACATTTGAGCAGGGACGTAATGAATTAAATATTGATGATGATTTCTTCAGCAATATTGTTACAGATAATAAAGAGCTTACAGAACAGGCAAAAATTGATATGGCCATTTCAATGATTACTTTAAAATATACTCAGTCAAACTCAGTATGTTTCGTTAAAAATGGACAGGCTATCGGTGTTGGTGCCGGACAGCAGTCACGTATCCACTGCGTAAGACTTGCAGGACAAAAAGCAGACAACTGGTTACTTCGTCAGTGTCCAAAGGTTCTTAACCTTCCATTTAAGGAAGACATGAAGAGAGCCGACAGAGACAATGCTATTGACCTCTACATTGGTGATGAGTATATGGATATTTTAGCTGATGGTGAATGGGAAAGAGTATTTACAGAAAAACCTGAAGTATTTACTAAGGAAGAAAAACAGGCTTGGCTTGCTCAGGCTGAAGGAATCACATTAGGCTCTGACGCATTCTTCCCATTTAGCGACAACATTGAAAGAGCTGCAAAGAGTGGTGTTAAATATGTTGCCCAGCCAGGTGGTTCTATTAGAGACCAGGATGTTATTGATGCATGTAACAAACATGATATGGTAATGAGCTTTACCGGGCTTAGATTATTCCACCACTAAAATTTCACTTTTTATTTTATTTCAAATTTTCCACCCCTTTTGCATGTTATCAGTCTCAAGGGGTGGAATTTTGTTTTTTAATTATCTTTTGTCTAAATTTGTGAATTTTTTCCATTTATTTCTTAATTCTTTGTTAACTTTTTGTGTATTATATGGATTTGCATATGCTTTTTTGGTATGATGTTGTTCGGTATGAAAATAAACTACGGAGGGATTATTATATGAATATTTTATTTTTTTTAACACCAAAAGAGAAAGTTGCCACTATAGATGATAAGGATACATTAAGACAAGCACTTGAGAAAATGGAGCATCACGGATACTCTGCTATCCCACTTCTTAATCAAAATGGGCAGTACATAGGTACAATAAACGAAGGCGACTTGTTGTGGCACTTTAAAGACTGTGGTTTTCCAAGTCTTAAAGAACTTGAAGACTTGTCAATTCTAGATATAGACAGACGAAGAGATAATGAAGCTGTAAATATTAGCGTGTCAATGGACGAACTAGTTTCAAAGATTAGCAATCAGAACTTTGTTCCCGTAGTTGACGACAATGATGTTTTTATTGGCATTATTACACGAAAAGATGTTATTTTATATTTAAGCAATCGAGAGATTATAGAATCAGTCAACTAACAATTAATATAATATCTATAAAAGTGTAACTATTCAGCCTTTCAGCCATACCAGCTCGAATTCGCAGATTAATCTGCTTCTTCTCGCTGATTTGGGTTCCCCAAATACATGAAAACATAAATATTTGAAATCCTGCAAGCAGTCTTTCTAAATATTTATGTTTTCATGTGCATGGCTGAATGGTTACATAATTTTTATCCTAGTGCCACATCAAGCATCATCATAACAGTAAAGCCAAATGCAAATAATATTGTTCCTATATTTGAATGCTTTCCCTGTGACATTTCAGGGATTAACTCTTCAATAACCACATACATCATAGCTCCTGCTGCAAAGCTTAGTAAATAAGGCAATGCAGGTACTATAATATCCGCTGCTGCTATTGTAATTGCTGCAGCTACCGGCTCAACTGCACCGGACAGAATTCCTAACCAACAGGCTTTGCCTTTACTTTCCCCTTCAGATTTTAACGGCATTGAAATAATAGCTCCTTCCGGAAAATTTTGTATGGCAATACCTATGGCAAGTGCAATAGCTGCTGTATATCCTATGCCACTTTGTCCTGACAGCATTCCGGCAAACACAACACCTACAGCCATTCCCTCAGGAATGTTATGAAGGGTCACTGCCAAAACCAACATAGTTGTTTTTTTTAGTTTCACTTTTGGACCTTCAGCCTGTACGCTATTCATATGTAAATGAGGTATTGTTTCATCAAGTAAAAGTAAAAATAAAATACCAATCCAGAATCCTATAAATGCCGGCAAAAATGAAAACTTTCCCATATGCGACGACTGCTCAATTGCCGGTATAATAAGGCTCCAAATAGATGCTGCAACCATAACTCCAGCAGCAAATCCCGTTAAAGCCTTTTGCACTTTTACATTCAACTCTCCCTTCATAAATAGTACACAGGACGCACCTAATGACGTTCCCAAAAAAGGAATCAAAATTCCCTGCAATACTTCTTTTGTCATATTAATTACTAAACTCCTTCCCATTACCTTTTTTTTTGATAAATATTTAACTTTAATTAGTAATTAATCCTAATCCTATATATATAATATCATACAACTGCAAAAATGTTCTTTTTATTTAAACAATAACCCCATTTCAAATTAAATATTATTTTCCATTAGTATGATTTTTATATTTTTTGTAATAATAAAAAGGTAAGTTTTATAAGGAGGTTATTTATGGAATTATCAGAAAAAGAGCTTTCAGTGGTTCAGGATTTACTTACAGAAGAAGAACTACTTGTAAAAAAATTTCAAATGTTGGCAAATCACAGTCAGGATGAAACTGTAAAACAGCAAATGCTTGATATTGCAAACAAGCATCAGGGACATTTTAATGCTATTTATTCTTATTTAAATTAATGGAGAGAGATGAATTATGGAAGAAATTTATACTGAAAAAGAAATATTAGGTGATGCTTTAAACACAGAAAAAAATGCAACTAGCCTTTACAACCTTAGTGCCAATGAATGTGTTCACGAGAACCTTAGATGTACAATGATGGATTTATTACAAAAAGAGCACGATATTCAAACAGATGTGTTTAATAAGATGCACGAAATGGGCTTTTATCCTACTCCTGCTGCCGAATCAAAGAAAATGCAGGAAGCCAAAGCCAAATTTGAATGTGGATATAAAGCAGTGTAGTGGTCATTTTTGATACAATTTCTATATTGTTTTTCTATTCTAAAATCTAAAAAAAGGGTTCTAAACTTTACTTGGAGGTAAGGTTTAGAACCAATAAATAAAAGAACACTCCACCATAAGGAGTCTGTGAAATAAAGTCTGTAAATAGACATTCTATGATAAGTGATGGAGCTGT
>OJUG01004443.1_pt1 | contig 11328 bp, 8 predicted proteins | sample 1599841 | NCBI WGS metagenome assembly OJUG01 (sample SAMN04168659, study PRJEB22393) | human gut metagenome | biome: human gut microbiome; feature: stool | host: Homo sapiens | collected 2014-05-12 | reverse complement strand
AGTCCACGAACTTCTCGTTCTTGCCCACGAAGTCGGTCTCAGCATTGACCTCGACCACCACGCCCACACCGTCAATGACGGCGGCATAAGCCATGCCCTCGGCGGCGATGCGGCCAGCCTTCTTCTGAGAAGCAGCCAGGCCCTTCTCCCGCAGGATCTCTACGGCCTTGTCCATGTTGCCGTCAGCCTCAGTGAGCGCCTTCTTGCAGTCCATCATGCCCACGCCGGTCATCTCGCGCAGAGCCTGTACATCTTTCGCGGTGAAAGCCATTGTATCTTACCTCCATGATTTTGTATCAATGTTATCTCGTAAAAAAGCGCCCGCCGCGCGCCGGCGGGCGCAAGATGCCCTAAAAATCGGGGTCGATCAGGCCTCGGTGGTCTCTTCCGCCTTGGCGGTCTCCTCAGCCACGTTGTCCTCGCCCTGCTTGCCCTCCTGGATGGCGTTGGCCATGATGGAGGAGATCAGACGGATGGCGCGGATGGCGTCATCGTTGCCGGGGATGACATAGTCGATCTCATCGGGATCGCAGTTGGTGTCCACGATGGCCACGATGGGAATGTGCAGCTTGCGGGCCTCGTTGATGGCGTTGCGCTCCTTCCGGGGGTCCACCACAAAGAGGGCGCCGGGGAGCTTCTTCATCTCGGTGACGCCGCCCAGGTACTTCTCCAGCTTGGCGATCTCGCCCAGGTGCTTGATGACTTCCTTCTTGGGCAGCATATCGAAGGTGCCGTCGGCCTGCATGGCCTTGAGCTGGTTCAGACGGTCGATACGGGTGCGCATGGTCTTGAAGTTGGTCATCATGCCGCCCAGCCAGCGGGCGTTGACATAGTACATATTGCAGCGCAGGGCCTCGTCCTTGATGGCCTCCTGTGCCTGCTTCTTGGTACCCACGAACAGCAGGGACTGGCCGTTCTCGGACAGCTGGCGCACGAAGTTATAGGCCTCCTCCAGCTTCTTCACGGTCTTCTGCAGGTCGATGATATAGATGCCGTTGCGCTCCGTGTAAATGTAGGGAGCCATCTTGGGGTTCCAGCGGCGGGTCTGGTGACCGAAGTGGACACCGGCCTCCAGCAGGGCCTTCATGGATACGATGTTCTGGTTTGCCATGTTTGTTCATTTCTCCTTTGAATTTAGTTTCTTACCTCCAGAGGCTTCCTCCCCCCGGCCAACCTTGCGGCACCGACCGGGAGTCCGCCCCTGTGCGGAATGCTGAAATATCATACCACAGTCTATAGCTGTTTGCAAGGGATTTTTTGCGGCTTTCCCGGAAAATCAGCGGTTTTTTCGCCGTATTGTCCCGGCTCAGCCCCAGCGGCGGCGCTTTTTGTCCTCCTCCCGCCGCTGGAAGGGCTTGTCGATGAGGATGATGTCGTCCCCGAACCGCTGCACGCAGTCCCATGGGACGTAGAAATCCTCCCCCCTGCCGAACAGGCCGAAGAAGCGGCAGGGGCCGAACACGATGAGGGCCTTGACCTCTCCCTCCGGGACCTTCAGCTCCAGATCCCCCACGAAGCCCAGTCGCCGCCCGTCGCAGATATTGATGACCTCCTTGCGCCGCAGGTGCGAAAATCGTTCCATCATGCTGTTCCACCTCGGAACCAGCCTATGCTGCACCGGGCCGGTCCTATGTCCGTTTTTCCGCCAGACACAGGGTGCCTGTCCAGCCCTCCGGCAGCTGCACCGGGAAGAAGGCATAGCCCGGCAGGGCGAAGCCCTCCGGCGTCAGGAAGGACGCCGGCTCCCGCAGCTGCTCCAACCGGCCGCCCCGGCACTTCAGCAGCGCCTCCTTGGCGGTCCACAGCCGGAAGAACGCCGCATCGTCGGCGGCATGGGATCGCTCCTCCGGGGAAAGATGCTCCCATACCCGCCGGGGCGCAGGCCGCACCAGCTCCACATCCAACCCCACCGGGCGGTCCGCCACGGCGCAGGCCGCCAGCCCACGGCTGTGGCTGATGCTGAGATACAGGCCGTCCGTCAGGGGCTTTCCCTGTGCGTCGTATCGTAGGGGTGCCTCCTCCGGCGGGCAGTGCAGCGCCGCCGCCAGCAGCTCACGGGCCAATCCCTCGCCGCAGACCGTCTCCCGGTCATCCAGCATCCTCCCGGCTCGCTTCCGCCGCTGAGGGGACAGCCAGCTGCGCCACAGGGCCAGACGCTCCGGCGGCACCTGCGTGATCTGAATATACCGCACCATATCAGAACAGGGTGATCTGGCTGGTATCCGCCATGCCTGCGAAGGAGCCCAGCGCCTTCAGCTGCTCGATATGGGTCTTGGAGAGCTTGTTGCAGCAGGTGGAGAACTCCTCCACCGAGATGAAGCGCTTTCCCTTGCGCTTTTCCACGGTGTCCAGCGCCGCCGACTCGCCCAGTCCCCGAACGGAGATGAAGGGCGGCAACAGGCCGTTCTCCGTGATCCTGAAGGCGGTGGCGTCGGAGTCGTAGATGCTGATGGTATCAAAGTGGAAGCCCCGGAGATAGAACTCGTAGCACACCTCCAGCGTCACCATCAGGTTCTTCTCCACAGCGGTGGCATCCTTGTTGTTCTCGATCTCCCGGATCTTCTGCTTCACGGCGTCGATACCGGCGCAGCAGTATTCGGCGTCGAAGGCCTTGGCCCGGACGGTGAAGAAGGTGGCATAGAAGGCCAGCGGCCGGTGGACCTTGAACCATGCGATGCGGAAGGCCATCATGACGTAGGCCACGGCGTGGGCCTTGGGGAACAGATAGCCGATCTTGGCCAGCGAGTCGATATACCACTGGGGGACGTTATGCTCCTGCATGGCCTCCACCCAGCCCTCCTGAAAGCCGCCCTTTTTCACCTTGCCCTTACGGACGGCCTCCATGATCTTGAAGCTCATTTTGGGGTCCAGCCCCATGGAAATCAGATACAGCATGATATCGTCACGGCAGCCCACGGTCTCCAGAACGGAGGCGGTACCGCTGACGATCAGCTCCCGTGCGTTGCCCAGCCACACATCCGTGCCGTGGGAAAAGCCGGACAGGCGCACCAGCGTGTTGAAGTCCTTAGGCAGGGTGTCCATCAGCATCCCACGGGTGAAGCGGGTGTTGAACTCCGGGATGGCCACGGCACCGGTGGGGCCCAGCAACTCGTCATTTTCAAAGCCCAGCACCTTGGAGGAAACAAAAATGCTCATGGTGTCCGGATCGTCCAGCGGGATCTGGCGGGCGTTGACGCCGGTAAGATCCTCCAGCATCCGGATCATGGTGGGGTCATCGTGACCCAGCATATCCAGCTTCAGGAGGTTATCCTCCATGCAGTGGTATTCAAAATGGGTGGTGATGGTATCGGCGTCCTCGGCATCCGCCGGGTGCTGTACGGCGGTGAAATCCTCCACATCCATGTCATCCGGCACCACCACCAGACCGCCGGGGTGCTGGCCCGTGGTGCGCCGCACCCCCACGCAGCCCTGAATGAGGCGGTTCTCCTCGGCACGGGACACCTCCCGGCCGTTCTCCTCCAGATAGTGCTTGACAAAGGGGTACACCGTCTTGTCCTTCAGGGTACCGATGGTGCCGGCCCGGAACACCTGCGTCTCACCGAACATCTCCACGGCGTGGCGGTGGGCTCTGGCCTGATATTCCCCGGAAAAGTTCAGGTCGATATCCGGCACCTTGCCGCCGCCGAAGCCCAGGAAGGTTTCAAAGGGGATGTCGAAGCCGTCTTTGATGTATTCTGTGCCGCACACCGGGCAGATCTTGTCCGGCATGTCCGCGCCGCAGCCGTAGGAGCCGTCCTGAATGAACTCCGCATGCTTGCAATTCGGGCAGCGGTAGTGGGGCGGAAGGCTGTTCACCTCTGTGATCCCGGACATATAGGCCACCAGGGACGAGCCTACGGAGCCTCGGGAGCCCACCAGGTAGCCGTTTTCCAGGGACCGCTGCACCAGCTTCTGGGCGGACATGTACACCACGTCGTACTTGCCCAGAATGCCGCCCAGCTCCACGTTCAGCCGGTCCACAATCAGCTTGGGCGGGTCCTCGCCGTACAGCTCATGGACCTTGTTCCACACCAGGGAATTCAGCTCCTCCTCGGAGTTCTCCAGCCGGGGCGGGAACAGCTCCTCCGGCAGCAAGGGGAAAGTCTCCACCTGGTCGGCGATGGCCTGGGTATTGGTCACCACCACCTCATAGGCCTTCTCCTTCCCCAGGTAAGCGAACTCCTCCAGCATCTCATCGGTGGTCTTGAAGTAGATGGGCAGCGGGGCGTTGGCGTCCGGGAACTTCTTGGAGGCCAGCAGGATGTGGCGGTACACCTCGTCCTCCGGCTCCCGGAAGTGGACGTCGCCGGTGGCGCAGACAGGCTTGCCCAACTCCTCTCCCAGCCGGACGATGGTGCGGTTGAACTCCCGCAGCTCCTCCTCCGACTGGACGTCGCCGTTTCGCAACATGAAGGCGTTGTTGCACAGGGGCTGGATCTCCAGATAGTCGTAGAAAGAGGCGATGCGTTTCAGCTCTTCCCAGTCCTTGTGGTCCGCCACGGCCCGGAACAGCTCGCCCGCCTCACAGGCGGAACCCACAATGATGCCCTCCCGGTGCTCCAGCAGCAGACTCTTGGGGATGGTGGGCACCCGCTTGAAATACTTCAGATTGGAGGCGGAGATCATCTGGTACAGGTTTTTCAGCCCCACCTTGTTCCGGGCGATCAGAATGATGTGCTTGGGGAAGCGGTTGGTCTTGCTGCCCAGGGGCCGCAGCTTCTCCATCTCGCGGTTTACCGCCTGGAGGGTGTGGATGCCCCGCTCGTGGAGCATCTTCCAGAAGGGGATCAGCATATAGCCCACGGTGGCGGCGTCGTCGCTGGCCCGGTGGTGGTTGAAGTTGGGCAGCTCCAGCCGGTCCGCCACGATGTCCAGCTTGTACTTTCCCAGATCCGGCAGCAGGTTCTGTGCCAGAATCAGGGAGTCCACATAGGTGGGCTGGAAGTCCAGCCCCACCTTCCGGCAGCCCGCCCGGATGAAGCCGATGTCAAACTCTGCGTTGTGGGCCGCCAGGGGGCGGCCGTCCACGAACTTCAAAAATTCCGCCAGGGCCTCCTTCAGTTGAGGGGCGTCCTTCAGCATGTCATCGGTGATGCCGGTGAGGCCGATGATCTCCGGCGTCAGCCGCCGGTTGGGGTTGACGAAGGTCTGGAACCGATCCGTAATCTCACCGTTTTTCAGCACCACGGCGCCGATCTCCGTAATGGCCTCCCGGTCCACCTTGAGGCCCGTGGTCTCGATGTCGAAGCACACGAACTCCCCGTCCAGGGAGCAGTCCTGAGGGCCGTGGACCACCACCCGGTCATCGATGTTGTTGACAAAGTAGCCCTCGACACCATAGAGAATCTTGATCTTGTCCCCAGCGGCGTGCCAAGCGTCCGGGAAGGACTGGGCCACGCCGTGGTCCGTGATGGCGATGGCGGGATGTCCCCACCGGATGGCCTGTTGGACCACCTCTTTCGTGTCCGTCAGGGCATCCATATTGCTCATCTTCGTGTGGAGGTGCAGCTCCACACGCTTCTCCGGGGCGGTATCCTGCCGCTCAGTGTGCTCCGCCAGCTGGATGTGGTAGGGGTTCAGCTGGATGTCCTTCCCGTCCCAGGTGGGCTCCATCTTGCCCTGAACGCACAGCCACATGCCGGGCTTGATGGCGCTCTCCAGTCCCTGAGCCTCCTTCTCCGTCAGGTTCTTCTGAACGGTGACGGAGTTGGTATAGTCCGTCATGTCGAAGCTCAGCCGCCACATACCGGGCCGCCGGGTCTCCCGGCACTCGAAGGCGAACACCTTCCCCGCCACGGTGGCATTCCCCATCTTCAGGTCCAGGATCTTCATGGGCACCGGCTGGATGCGAATGGGCTTGCCCATCAGGACCTTGCCTGCGGCCTGCTTCTCGCCCTTACTGCCGGAGGGGGCCGCCGGGACCGAAGCAGCCGGGCGGCTCCCTGCGGCTGCGGCCTGGGAAGAAGGAGCCTTGCAGGTGACTTCCGTCGTCACCTGTCGGAAGCCGTATACGCCCATCAGCAGATGCTTCAGCTCCTCCAGCTCCGCATCTCCCAGCTCCGCCCTGGTGGTGAGGCGCAGCGCCAGCGACATGCCGGCCTGGTCGATGCAAGCGCCGTTCACCACTGCGCCGGCCAAACGAAGCCGCAGCTCTCCGGAGAGCTGCAGCTCAGTAAACATTTCAAAAAAGGGTATATCTCTTGACATAGACGCCACCTTGTTAAACAGGAATCAAATGCTGAGAAATCAGAAATTAGGAATGAGGAATTCCGGCGTCCGGCAACGCCGGACGTATGAGCATTGTCCCACCAGAGGCGGAACACAACAATTCCGAATTCCTAACTTCTCATTCCTCATGGGAGTTTTTCAATTTCCTCCATCAGCTTGTCCACCAGCTGCTCCTGCGGTACTTTGTAAAGGATTTCTCCTTTGCGGAAAATCAGTCCCTCACCCTTGCCGCCAGCGATGCCGATATCTGCCGCCGCTGCCTCGCCGGGGCCGTTGACGGCACAGCCCATCACCGCTACGGTGATGTTCTTCGTGCAGTTCATGAGGCCCCGCTCCACCTCTTCCGCCATGGGGATCAGGTCGATGCGGGTGCGACCACAGGTGGGGCAGGCGATCAGATTCACGCCCTCCTTACGGAGTCCGGTGGCCTTCAGAATCTTCTTGGCAGCGAAAATCTCCTCGATCGGGTCGGCGGTCAGCGTCACCCGGATGGTATCTCCGATCCCCAGGCACAGCAGGCCCCCAATTCCCATGGCGGATTTCACAAGCCCCATGGAAGGGGTGCCCGCCTCTGTCACGCCCAGATGCAAAGGGTAGTCTGTCCGCTCGCTGAGCAGCCGGTAGGCCGCCATGGTCAGGGGCACATCGGAACACTTGACGGAGATGCAGATGTCATCAAAATCGAACTTGTTCAAAAGGGCCACGTGGCCCATGGCGCTCTCCACCAATGCCTCTGCCGTGACGCCGCCGTATTTGGCCCGCAGGTCCTTTTCCAGAGATCCGCCGTTGACCCCAATGCGGATGGGGATGGATTTTTGGCGGCAGATGTCCGCCACCGCCTTCACCTTCTCCTCCCCGCCAATGTTGCCGGGATTGATGCGGATGGCGTCGATGCCCCGCTCTGCGCACGCCAAGGCATACTTGTAGTTGAAGTGGATATCCGCGATCAGGGGGATAGAAATCTGTTCCTTGATCCGGTCCACCGCCTCTGCCGCGGCCTGATCCGGAATGGCAATGCGGATGATCTCGCATCCGGCGGCCTCCAGCGCGTGGATCTGCTCCACAGTGGCGCGGACATCGTCGGTCTTGGTATTGCACATGGATTGAATAGACACTGGGGCACCGCCGCCCACGGCCACATCCCCCACCATCAAACGCTTTGTCATGGCGCTTCCTCCCTCACCAGGGCGTAAATGCAGGAATCCAGCATCTCCCCGTTTTTGTACACGCTCCGCCGCAGAGTGCCCTCCAGGGCGAACCCCGCCTTCTCCAACACCCGGCGGGAGGCCGCATTCCTGGCAAATGCCTCAGCGTGGATGCGGACGATGTCCCAGGCTGCAAAGCCCTCCCGGCACATGGTTTCCACAGCGGCGGTCATGATCCCGCGGCCCCAGAAGGGCTCTCCCAGCCAGTAGCCCAGCTCTGCGCTCCTCCGGTATACATCGCTGCCCAGGAACAGGCCGATGCTGCCCGCAGCTTCGCCGTCCACCTCAATGGCCCGGCACATCTGACCCCGGCCCTCCTGCCGGATGCAGCTCTCCACAAACGTGGCCGCATCCTGTGGGGCATAGGGGCAGGGAAACACGTCCCGCAGGTTGGCGGCGATCTTTGCATTGTCCGCGTACCGGGCGATGGAGGCAGCATCTGCCTCCCGCCAGGGCCGCAGGGTAAAGTCCGTCATGACTCGCTCCTATCCGAACAGTTTGAACACATCATTGAATGTCACCACCAGCATGAAGCCCATCAGGGCCACAAAGCCCACGGTGTTCACCGCCATCTCATACTTCTCCGGGATCTTCTTTCGGAACAGCTTCATGGCGATCTCATCAATGATGAGGAAGAAGATCTTGCCGCCGTCCAGAGCCGGGATGGGCAGCATGTTCATCACTGCCAGGTTCACCGCCAGCATGGCGCCGAAGTAGAGGATGTTCTCCACCGCGGCGGCAATGGTCTCCGACGCGGTGCCCACCTGGGTGATAGTGGAGACGATGCCCACCGGGCCGCTGAGATCGTCCATGCCCGCCTGACCGGTCACCAGCATCTGCAGGCTCAGCCGCACGATCCGCACAAAGTCGATGGTGTTCAGCCAGCTGGTCTTCAGGATCGTCCAGAGATTGGCCTCCTCAATCTGGTCTCTTGCGATATAGACGCCGTAGCCCTGATAGGTCTCCCCCTCCGTGCCGGTGTAGGTGCCCCATGTGACGTCGTTCAGCTCCACCTTCTCGCCGTCCCGCAGGACCACCAAATCCATGGGCTGGCCCTGGTGCAGGCTCATCAGCAGGGACACGTCGCTGTACAGGTACACCCGCTCCCCATTGACGGAATAAAAAATATCTCCGGCCTGGATAGTCTGGCCGTTCCGCTCCTCAAACTCCGGCGCGGTCCCGGCGGCCGCCGGGATCAGAAATCCCTGGGCACCGCTATACACCGCCAGAATGATGAGGAACCCCGCCAGGAAATTCATAAAGGAGCCGGCGGCAAAAATCACCACCTTTTTCCAGAAGCCCTGACGGCCCAGAGACCGCTCGTCGCCGGAGTCCTCATCCTCCCCCTCCATAGCGCAGAAGCCGCCGATGGGCAGCAGCCGGAGGGAATACTGGGTCTCCTCCGTCTCCTTGTGCCAGATCAGAGGCCCCATGCCGATGGAAAACTCGTTGACCCGCACGCCGCAGAGCTTGGCGGCCAGGAAGTGGCCCAGCTCGTGGACGGCGATCAGTACGCCGAAAATCAGAATGGCCGCCAGGATATACACAATGGTCATGCAAAAACTCCCGTCAAAAAACTTGCTTCAAGCCCGGTCCAGCACCGCCTGCCGCGCCGCCTGGTCCGCCGCCAGAATGTCCTCCAGCGCCGGTTCCTGCTCCGCCGGCACAGCTGCCCGGGCCTCCGCCACCAGGCGGGGAATGTCGTGGAAGCCGATCCTGCCCGCCAGGAACAGGCCCACCGCCTCCTCATTGGCGCCGTTCAAAACAGCGCAGGCGGTGCCGCCCTGAGCCGCCGCCGCCTCTGCCAGCTGCAGACATGGAAATGCATCCCGGTCCGGCTGGGCGAAGGTCAGGGGCGGGCAGGACAGCAGGTCCAGCGGCTCCGCCGGACTTTCCACCCGTTCGGGGTATGTCATGGCATATCGAATGGGCAGGCGCATATCCGGTGTGCCCAGCTGGGCCAGGACCGCCCCGTCCCGGTACTCCACCAGGGAGTGGACGATGCTCTGCCGGTGGATCACCACCGACACCTGGTCCAGCGGCAGACGGTAGAGGCGCATGGCCTCGATGACCTCCAGCCCCTTGTTCATCAGCGTGGCGCAGTCTACGGTGATCTTGGGTCCCATGGTCCAGTTGGGGTGGCGGAGGGCATCCGCTTTGGTCATTTTGCCCACTTCTTCATAGGTCATGCCGTAAAAAGGCCCGCCGGAACAGGTCAGGATCAGCCGCCGGATCTCCCGGCGGTCGGCGCAGCCCTGAAGGCACTGGAAGATGGCCGAGTGCTCCGAGTCCACAGGCACGATCTCGGCGCCGTGCGTATCCGCCGCATCCATCACCAACTGACCGGCGCAAACCAGGGTCTCCTTGTTGGCCAGGGCGATGCGCTTTTTCTCCCGGATGGCGGCCAGGGTGGGACGCAGTCCCACCATACCCACCACGGCGGTGACGACCGTATCCGCCTCCGGGCAGACAGCGGCCTCCAGCAGGGCCTCCGGGCCTCCCAAAACCTTGGTGTCCATGTCGGCCAGGCGTACCGCCAGGTCACGGGCCGCCGCCTCATCGGTGAGGACCGCCAGCCGGGGCCGGAATTTTCGGACCTGCGCCTCCAGCCGCTCCACATCCATGTGGGCGGTAAGGGCGGCCACACGCAGTCCCAGCTGCTCCGCCACGTCCAATGTCTGGCGGCCGATAGAGCCGGTGGCACCTAAAATTGAAATCGTCTTGCTCATAGCATTATCCTATTCTAAACAGCTGAAAACAATCCTAAATCTTCCCAAATCACCCGTTCAGAGCAGCTGTAAGGCCAGCCACACGAAGGGCGCCACGAAGGTAACAGAGTCAAACCGGTCCAGGATGCCGCCATGGCCCGGCAGCAGGTTGCCATAATCCTTGACGCCGAACTCCCGCTTGATGACGGAGAAACTCAGGTCGCCGATCTGGCTGATGGTGCTGCCGATAATACCCAGTGCAAAGACTGCCCCCCAGGAGATCTGCGGACCAGCTGCCATCTCGATTGGCGGATAAACAGTCAGGGTGTGTGCCATGCTGTCCGCGACTAGCTTAAAAACCGTCATGCCGATGACACCACCCAGCAGACCGCCTATGGCTCCTTCCACAGTCTTTTTGGGGCTGACCTTGGGGGCCAGCTTGTGCTTGCCGCACAGCATTCCGGCAAAGAGCGCGAAGGTGTCGCTGCCAAAGGAGATGGCCAAGGGCAGAAACACCTGCAGCATCCCGATGGCGGGCATCATCCGAAGCCGCAGCAGACAGGAGAACATCAAGGGGAACGCCAGCCCGGCGAAGATAGCGCAGGTGACAGCGGCAAAGGGGATGCCCTGCTCCTCGTCATACCGGTGGATAGCCAGGGCAAAGATCGCAAAGATGAACACCGCGCCCAACAGGGCGGCGAAGGGCAGCACCGGCAGGGCAGTCAGCTCCGTGTTCTCAATGGACATTTCCCCGTACACGCACACCGGCACCGCCGCCCGCTTCGCCATATAGACCATGGCCGGGCCTATTACCTCCAGGGGCGTCAGGTTTTCGTGGCACTGGGCAAACTGGGCTATCACCGGCAGTCCCAGCTCTTCCGCGGCCCCAAGTATAGCCTCCAGGCCCTCAAGATTCGCCGCGTTAAAGGCTCCCACAGCTATTTTCTTTTCCTCTGCAATCTGCAGAATATCCTTCAAGTTAAGCAGCATAGTGACCGTTCCTTCCCTTTTACGGCTTTTTTATCTGGCTGAACGCCGCCTCAAAAGCCCCGTCTGAGCAAAACAGTATCTTCTCAGCCCCCAGCGGCGTATATATCAGCGAGCTCATGACCTTCTCCCCATCGTTTGCGAACACCTCTATGCAGTACCTGTCCATCAGCACCCTCAGCTTTACCCTGCCCTCATGT
>OJUG01004440.1_pt1 | contig 11337 bp, 10 predicted proteins | sample 1599841 | NCBI WGS metagenome assembly OJUG01 (sample SAMN04168659, study PRJEB22393) | human gut metagenome | biome: human gut microbiome; feature: stool | host: Homo sapiens | collected 2014-05-12 | reverse complement strand
CTCTTTCCCTACACGACGCTCTTCCGATCTGGACGAGCCTACGGGCGCCCTGGATTCCGGCAATGCAAAGTCGCTGATGGAAAAGCTGTCAGGACTGAACCAGGAACACAATACCACCATCCTCATGGTCACCCATGATGCCAATGCAGCCAGCTACTGTAAAAGGATCCTGTTTATCCAGGACGGCGTTATTTTCCATGAGCTGCGAAAGAACGTGCCCGAGGAATCCCGGCCGGAATTCTATGAACGAATCCTGAAGGTCATGGCTCAGTTAGGAGGTGGCAGTGCAAATGTTCTTTGATTTGATTTCACGCAACAGCAGACGGAGCAGAAAAGAAAACGGACTGTTTTTCGCTTCCCTGCTCATCTCGGTGATTGCCTTTTATATCATTTTATCCCTGTCCCAACAGGATGTGATAAAATTTCTCATGAAAATGGAAAGCGACGCCATCAGCAGGCTGCTTCGCATGATCCCTTTGTTTTACGGGATGACCCTGCTCATCCTGTTCTTCCTGATTTACTTTGCCAGCAAATACCAGCTGGAACGGCGCAGGCATGAATTCGGCGTGTATCTGATGCTGGGAATGCGCCGTTCCAGGCTGTTTATCCTGCTTCTGGGAGAGGATATACGAAACAGCGCCTTCGTGCTTGCCATCGGCCTGCCCGCCGCTGTCCTACTGTCCGAGCTGATCAGCCTGGTCACGGCGCGTCTCACCGGCCTGGGGATCATCGGCCACCGCCTGAGCATTTCCCTGACGGCAATCCTGTGGACAGCCATTGGGTTCGCCCTGATCAAGCTGGCCGCCTTTATGATACTCAGCGGACGCATCGCAGGGAAGGAAATCGGAAGCCTGCTGACAGAGACCCCGGATGGGACTAAAAAGCAGCTGCCCTCCGCCGTTTATGCACTGGCCCTCCTTACCGGCGCCGCGCTGCTTGCAGCGGCTTATACCATGGCTATCTGCGGTTTTTCCTGGAATAATGTTGCCCATATGGGAATTACCCTGCTGTCCGGCTTTTTGGGCACTCTCCTGTTCTTTTTCGGCCTCCGCTCTTTCCTGGGGCTGCTGGCAGGCCGCGCCGGCCGGGAAAAAAAGCTGCATACCTTCACCTTCCGTCAGCTGCAGGAAAACGTAATCCACCGTTCCCACGCCCTTGCCATCAGCTCGCTGCTGATTCTGGCTGCGCTCTGCTGCTTTGGCACAGGGGTGGCAGTCGCGCTGGTTTACGGGGATTCTGAGCAGCATGTCCTCGATTACACATTTCCCTGCCCGGATAATCCTTCCGTCATACGGGAACAGCTCTCCGCCGCCGGTTTTTCCGATACGTTTGGCAGCCTGTTTGAAATGAAGGTCGGGCATATCATTCCCGCAGAGGAGAACACGCCGCGCTTTTCCATGGACGCAGTCCTGAAGGCGCTGGAGGGCCTGCCTGAATCTGAAGGCAGGGATGTCCTTCTGAACAATTTTTCCGATGGATATACGCTGCGCCTGATCGCCCTGTCCGGATATAACCAGCTGCTTGCTGCCGCCGGGCTTCCGGAGATAACGCTGTCCGGCAATGAGGCGGCGGTCTATATGGATACGGATTTCACCGGAAACAACCGGCTTGTCCTTTTCAACGGGATCCTTGACGGACGCCCTGAGATACGGATTGCAGGGGAAGTCTTTTGGCTCACCAGCAATGTCAATACCACCAACCTCGTCGTGGATCGTTCCATTACCCTGGCCCTGGCGCTCATTGTGCCGGATGAAGTCTTTGAACGCATGACGGACGGCAATTATGCCGTTTATCTCAACGCGGTGCTTTCTCCCGACAGGCTGAAAGGGCAGAGCCTGCTTGGGGCGGTTTCCGAAACCAACGACAGGCTTACCCGGACCGGCATTCCCTATGAAAGCTACCTGCAGAACATAGGACGGCAGCTTTTTTATGTGGTATCCGTCAGCTATATTACCATTTACCTGGCAATTATTTTCCTGATCGTTGCAAATACGGTCCTCGGCGTACAGTTCCTTACACAGCAGCAGAAAAACCGGAGGCGCTACAAAACCCTGATAAGGCTGGGCGCCCCCTGTGAGACGCTCTGCTGCTCCGCCGCAAAACAGATCCGCTGGTTTTTCGGGATTCCTGTCGCCGTCGCAGCGGTGAGCAGTCTTTTCGGCGTGAGGTCGTTGTTAAGCGGCCTGCTTCCATCCCGGAGCCAGCCATATATTTCCTCACTGATGTGGTTATCCCTGGCTATGATTTTACTGCTCCTTATAGTAGAATACATTTATATGGCTGCTGTTAAAAAGCTGAGCTACCGGTATCTGCTGACTCTTATGGTACCGGAGCGGGAGGCATAGGCCCTCGCGGCAGCCGCCGAATATCCATAAAGCCTGGCTGCTTGGTTCGCTGCCCGCGGAAATAAAAAGAAGGGAGAAAGATGCTTGAAACGGATTGCAATTGTGGAGGATGAAGTCTATATGAGGGAAGAGCTTACAGAAATGCTGCGAAGCGCGGATTATGAGGTGCATGAAATCACCATCTTTGAGGATACCGCCGGCCAGCTGCTCCGGCTGTCTCCCGATCTGATCCTTCTGGATATCAATCTCCCCCAGGCCAGCGGCTTTCAGATCTGCCGGGAAATAAAGCAGAAAAGCGCCATCCCCGTACTGGTGCTGACCTCCCGTGATCAGATGCGGGATGAACTTCATGCCCTGGAGCTGGGCGCGGATGACTATCTCACAAAGCCCTGCCGGAAGGAACGCCTGCTGGCAAGGGCCGCCAATGTGCTAAAACGCTATGAAGGGCGCGCCCATATGCTGGAAGGCCCGGATTTCCTGCTGGACCGCCAGACCTATACGCTTTATATCCATAATAAATCCGTGGTGCTGCCGGGTAATCAGGGAAAGCTTCTGGAAGCTTTTCTCCTCCACGGCGCCAATCCCGTAAAAAAAGAGGAGCTGCTTACCGCCCTGTGGGGAACCACGGAGTATATCGACGAAAATGCGCTCCAGGTCAATCTGACCAGACTGAAAAGAACTATGCAGGAGCTGGAAATGCGCCGGAAAATCATCCCCGTGCGCGGTGTGGGCTATCAGCTGATCCCTGAGGAAAATAATGATGAAACATAACTGGAAAATCTGCAGGCAATACCTGCCCTGGCTTCTGCTGCTTCTTGGCACAGACGGCGTCTTCGTCCTGCTACTGTGGCTTGCCGACATACAGGTCCTGAAGGCGTTTGCCGCATTCCTGGTGCTTGGCACCCTACTGCTGTTTTCAGCAGTCCTGTCCGTGATAATTTTGCGTGAAAACAGGCGGCAGAAGGCATTTCTTGCATTTCTGAACACGCCTGAGGAATATCAGGAGGAACAACTGCTCCGCCTCTCCGGTGCGGCTGAAAAAGACATGATATGTATCCTTGGCGCCGCGCTCCGCCAAAAGCAGGAGGAATATCAGCTGCTGCAGGGCCGGATATCCGATTATGAAGATTATGTGGAAGCCTGGGCCCACGAAATCAAAACGCCTGTTTCCCTGCTCACCATGCTGATCGATAACCGGCGGGACGACATGCCGGAGCACGAACGGCGGAAGCTGGACTATATCCGGAACCGGATGCAGGAATCCGTGAACCAGATGCTTTTTTATGCCCGACTGAAAAGCGCGCGGAAGGACTATCTGCTGGAAACCCTTTCACTTTTCGAATGCGTGGAGGACGTGCTGGAGGATTACCGTCCCCTGCTGGAGGGAAAAGGTTTCCTGGTAAGCACGGATATTTGTGATGCCGCCGTTTTTTCAGATCGGAGAGGCCTGCATTTCCTGCTCAGCCAGGTTATCAGCAACTGCGTAAAATACTGCCGTGACGATATCCGGCCCGAGCTATCCCTTTTCTTTATCCGCAAAGAATCTCACTGCTCGCTGATCATCCGTGATAATGGCATGGGCGTACGCAGCAGTGACCTGCCTTATATTTTTGAAAAAGGCTTTACCGGGGATTCCGGGGAAGGCAGGAAGAGGGCCACCGGCATGGGACTGTATTTGGCAAAGGAAATTGCCGGGGATCTTAAACTGACGCTGGAAGCGGACTCCCGGTGGGGAGAGGGCTTTGTGATGAAAATAATTTTCCCTGTAGTCTGATGCTAATGCAACCTATCTGATAAATCGTTCAAGTTCGCATATCACGTATAAGTTTTCCAACGGAGGTTCCCAATTCCTCTCTAATCGCCTCCGGCTCTTCGCAAAAAAGAGCCGCTTGTTCAACTGCCAGATCTACATTTTGCTTGAAACGTTCAAATTTCAGTTTACTTCCTTTACTATAACCCTCTGAATGCTGGCCTACCAGAATTTCCAGATATCGTTTCTTTTCGGAAGCATCCGGGAACAATTGTTTTCTCAGATTTTTACGGTTCTCCAAAAGCTTATTTTTATCATAGTTCTCCAATCCCGGAAAATGCATCAAGAGCCATAATTCAAAATTGGGATTAGAAATAACAATACGAATCTTATGTAGCAGACATAGTTTGAATATCTCATCCAGACATGCGGTCAAACCTTTATAATCCCTATCAAATATTACACAAACAACATCTATTTCCGGATCGAAATCTTCCCAGGCGCAATAAGTTTTCCACTTGTCCTTTGGTAACTCTTGTCCCTCATTATCTATACGCCCCATTGAATGTAAACAGGCATTTACAAGCTGCAACGGATGACTATAAGTTTCCTGCCCATTTTCCTTGGGGACAATTTCAATAAAAACATCATTTTTTATACGTAATGTTACTCTATTGTTGCGTATTCCCTCAAAATATGACTCTTCCGTTGCGCCCTCTGATACACAGTAAAAGTGAACTCTTGGTTTTACTGTTCCGGCCTCTGAACTGTAATCGTATGGTTTTGGTTTTCTTAAATTCAGTCTTTCCAATCCCCATCCCTCCCCCACACATAATCAAAGTCCTTAAATATAGGAACAGCTCCATATCTGCCTGACAAATAATCTCTGGAGACTACCTTGTCATAACGGATTTTAAACTTATCTAATGTATAAAGTGAGGTCGTATTATCACTATCACGTTCTGCAAGCCATATCTCATCCCTTCTTAAAATTTTCAAATCCATAAGATTGGATTCATGGGTAGTAATAATCAGCTGTGTGTTCCTGTGTTCGGAGAATTTAAGAAATGTTTCAACAAATTTTATTGTCATTTGCGGATGAAGACTGCGATCCAACTCGTCGATAATAAATACACGTTCATCATCGTCATTTAAAATAACATCTAACAGTTCTATCAGTCTTTGTGTGCCATCTGATTCTTCTCCATATTCATAGCTGGCTTCGTCCTCTCCATGCTGGAACATCAATTTTGCAATTTTATCCGGCCCGTTTTCCCCATAATCCAATTCAAACAAAGTTTCACCAAAATTGACAATACGTTTCATTTTATGCTTGTTTTCTCTTTCCGGCCCCTTTAAAAGTTTTTCAGCCAGAGAATCATCGGAAAAATATTCTTTAAATGCATTTTCATTCAAATTTTTCATTTCATATCCGGTAATTCCAGTATCTAAATAATCAAGAACCTTTACTAACCTGGTATTGTCACTTCCAAACCAAAAATAACTGGAACCAATCTTAGTTTCCGGATAAATTACCGTTAATTTATAACGGAACCAATTATATATCTCCGTAAAAATTCCATAATCTTTCTCATCCAGTTTTCTTCTGTTAATCTCATACAAAAACAAGGAAGTGTTAATACGGTTTGCATCCTTCATAAAGTAGTGGAACTGCTGAATATTATCTGAATTTTCAAATAATTCCTCGTCAAAATAATACTGCTCTTGTTCGACCAGTCTTCAAAAATTGTATGCTCTCTTTCCCCTTTTAACTCATACAGCCATTCAGATATTATACAATGTTTATTGAGATTTACTGTAAAACCATAGGCAAAACATTTTTCTTTTATAGTAAATTCGTATTCAAACAATGTAGGTAAATCTTTATTTGTTTTTTTACTTCTGCAATACTTATCATTAAAATCTATGCCCTCTATCGTGGAAAGTATAATTTTTCTACCGCAGTCAATCGCACGAATCAAATTTGTTTTACCTGATGCATTTGCACCATAAAGAGAAGAGAATTTTAATATTTTTCTTCCGTCGAAATTAATAACTCTATCCTTGAACTGTTCCGTTCTTCCGGCGTACAGGTGAAACTCTTCCGGTATAATCTGTTCTTTTTCATCTGTTCTGTAACCAAAAGACATAAAATTTGATACCGAAAACCGCATTAGCATTCTAATCACTCTCCCGATTTTTTCTCAATTTAAATAACATTATATCAGATATATTTAAAATTATACCACTATAATGCGTATTATCAAGAGATTTTATCTCTGTTTTTTATATTTAAGCTATTCTAAATTCTATTTTCATTTGCATGATAAAACTTTTTAGAGAAAAAATACCAATCCCTCATCTAATCCTAAGCCTGCTGTCCATAATCACCGCATCCTGGCAATACGTATTCACAAGACATTCCAGAAGTATCCTGTCTCCCTGGCTGAACTTGGGCGCGCACAATATTTCAAGCTCATCGAAGCACTCTTCTCTGATTTTCAGGAAATAATCCTCTCTGGCCAGGCTGATGCTGTTTCTGATATTATCATCCATTTTTCGTTTGGCCTGTTCGGGATCCTTGAGCAGCTCCTCCAGGGAAACCGGCATAAAATACAGCAGATACCGCCATTCCTTCTGAAACTCCCATGCGCTGTTTTTATTCTTGCCTAACCGGGTAAGCTCAATGCCGGCACAGTCCTCTCCGCCGTGCTGCATCTGCCGCCTGAGACTGGGGTATAACAGTCTCTCGTCATCCGTATAACTGACTTTATGAAGAAGCTTTTCTTCCATTACCGGAAACATGTTTTCCTGATATAAATCTTCTTCGGGAATACAGCTGGTTACAAAGCGGCCCTTCTGCCTGGGATCCTCCCAGGTATATTGTTCAAAGGGATTTAGAGGGAGCCTGATTCTTACGCCGTCCATTTTTGAGTACATATTCCACATCGGTATGGATTCCTCTTTTTCACTGGTCCATGAGCTTACAAAACAATATTTCCCCGCTCTTCTGAAATCAGCGCTTGCCAGTTCATTCGGATCGTCCACATATTTCAGGGAATTCAGCCGGATTGACCGGGTTTTTACTATCTGGGCCAGCGCGCTAAGGCTTGTATATTGATATAAATAGTCCATATCCCCTGTGCCTTTCTTTTCTGCCTGGATTTGTGGAAAATACATTGCCTAATGCAGAATAATTATCGGTTCTCTGTGAAGTATTTCCTGTGTTCTTCCCCTTATTCACTTTTTGGTGGACCGAACATTTTGTATCTGATAACACCACAGAAAGTTCGGCCGGTATTACTCCTATTTACAATATTTGGTTGATTTTGATGACATCAGGAAGCTAACTCTCCATATATATTAAGTAGTTTCTTAAAATGATAAGGTAATGAAAATTCCTCCTTTGCTTTCAAATAAGCTTCTTGACTATATGAAATTCTTAAATCAACATCCAGAATTAACCTTTTCATTACATAAGCCAGTCTGTCAACATCTCCTGGAGGAATTAGATTTCCATTGATACCATCAATGACTGCCTCAGGTATTGATGCAATATTAGTAGATATATTCGGGATTCCATAGCCCATGCTCTCCAGAATAGTCATAGGGAGGCCTTCATTATAAGAAGGAAGTACATTCAGCATTGTCTCTGAAAAGCACCTGAGCCGTTCTTCTTTTGGCAGCCAGCCACAGTATACAGCTCTTCCCTCAAGATGATATTCAGCTATTTTACCGGCAATATCAAATTCCTTATCATCTCCGTATATGGTTAATTTAACATTCTCCGGAATTTGATCCAGGATAAGTTGAAATGCCTGCAATAAATCTTCTATCCCTTTTCTTGGTATCAACATACCATAAAACAAAACATTATGGGCTTCAGCATTATAACAATTTGTCTTTTCCACATTCACCGCATTATGCAAAACAATAATCTTATCTTTATTTGCATCACCCATGACCTGCTCCATAAATACAGACCATTTCTTTCCAAGAACTATCATTCTGTCCGGTAGTGTGAAAATTTTTCCTATGATCTTCTGAATAATCCGGTTTCTTTTCTCATACCAATCCTCTATGGTAGCCCCATGCATATGGATCACCGTTTTTACTCCCATCCGCTTCGCAATCCAAACCACTAAACCTTCCCTAAAAACGCTCCCCCGTTCTCCCATATGAACATGGACAATATCTATTTTCCCTTTCTTTATGACATAGATAATCTTCGGCAGCACTTTTAAAAAAGTAAATATTTTAACAAATTTATTTGCTCTTATTACAGTTGCAATATATTTTAAATTTGTCTTCCGGCAGAAATCTTCATTATTAAGATAGTTTTCCACAACAGTCAGCATTCCCCCGATAGAGGTTTTATCTACCCCAATCATTAAAACATTCATATTCCTGAATCCTTTCCTAATATGTATGGTTTCTTGTTTCCGAAGTCCTGCCCAAGTATATACTCATAAAAGGTACCCTTCTCAGAAGTTACGGTATCCTTCAATTTATAGGTTAATTTATGTACGCTTGTCAAAGCTGTTATATAATTTAATTTTTCTTCACTAAAGTTGTTTTCCAGCTCATTTAACAAAAGTCCCGTACATACACTATGCACACAAGGTATCTGTTCAAGTATATCCCTGTTATTTTCCAATACAATCGTAAAAATAATACAGGTAAACAAGTACTCTATTACATGCTTTTCTTTTCTCCAGTATTCGTATAAAATATTTCTGGTTTCTCTCATAATTTGATTAGACTTTCTGCAGTGTAATAGCCAGATGGGAAATAGCGCCGGATTATATATTAATCCTAAGGAATCACGGAAAGCAAACAAATCGCTGTTCATCACATATTCCGGCAACGGGCCAGTTAACAGTACTGTTGCATCTATCCATGTCCCTCCATAATGCTCCAGTAGAGAAAAACGTATTACATCAGAATAAGCCGCCGCAGACAAAATACCTTTATCCCATTTTTGCTCAATAAACTGTGGAAGCTTAATATATTTATACAGATTCTTATCCGATAACATAATTACTGAATCTTTATAATAACAGCGAATAGACTCAATACATCTTTTTACAATTAACGGCGCATTTTCTTCTCCCTGATTCCAGTAAATCCATACAGGATTCCCAGGTGAAAGATTGCCAAACTCTAATCCTATTGGTTCAACAGCTGCTGCATAAGAATATTTATTTTCAATCCATCTGCGTACTTTTCTATAATATAGTATTTTTTTATTTTCATAATCCGTAACTATGTGCAGCGGATTTGCAGTAAATAATCCCCGTTTTATTGAATTTAAAACCCCATATCTCTTAAAATAATCCTTTATTCCAATATTTTGGAATGCTCCCATAATACATTCTTCTCCCTTCGGTCCGTGTCCTCAGACAGAGTGATTGGATTAGAGCTATTTGCTATGAGGTCTAATCCAATCGGTACCTGAGCCGAAATAGCCAGTATACAACATACATATTTTTTGTCAGGATCATTGTAAACAGAATCCTCTGCTTTTTTTCCATTTTTTTAATAGGATATGTCTTCAGAACCTGTAATGTTGTCTCATCTTCCGCCATCTCCTTAAGCCGTCTCATACACCAGTCCTTTCCATTTTGTTTTCTAAAAGCAACCTCCTGTTTCATACATGTAATCAGATTATCCATATAATTCCTGTCTATCCTTTGCCTGAATGATATATTCCCAGCTCCGCAATCCTTCAGTTCCGTATCCAAAAGCCGTTTCATATGTTTTGCCACCTCATAACGGTCCTTCTTATATCTCTTAGTCAGAGAGCTTTCATTGGCACAGTAATAATAAAAGCATTCAGGCAGCAGAACGACTTTCCTTGCATACCTGCATATTGCAATGTTAAAAAAAAGGTCCTCGCAAAGCACCTTCTCTTCCTTCCGAAAAAATACTTCCTCCTCCCTAAAAAGTGACGCACGGTAAAGCGCAGCACAAGCACTCATTCCAGCAAAACAGTTACGTGAGGTTTCAGGTTTTGCCCCAAGGGCCTCCCCAATAAAATCAGTCATGATCTCATCTCCTGAGTAAATTAATTTCTCAGGAGGGACTCCTGCCCTTTCTTTCCCATTTATCGATACATCCACGAATCCGCTGTAGCAAATGTCTGCCTGCTGTATAACAAGTGTCTGCAAAAGTTTTTCTGCCATAACCTTATCCACATAATCGTCCGAATCAACAAAAAGAAAATATTCCCCCTCCGCCGCTATAATACCGGAATTGCGTGCCATGCCCAGGCCTTCATTTTTTTTGTGAATTACTTTTATCCGGTTATCCGCTTTCTTCCACTGATCACAAAGACTGCCGCTGAAATCTGTGGAACCGTCATCAACCATTATGATCTGCAAATTTCTATATGTCTGAGACACAATCGTTTCCATACATCTGTTCAAATATGGCGCAACATTGAAAACCGGAATAATTACACTGATTAATGGATGTTTGTCCTTCATTAATATTCCTCCCATCACGGATACCAGGTTACCCCACGTCAAAAAATATCAATCTGGTGTAAATAATCGAATATGTAACCCATTGTCTCTTCCGGCATTTGGTTTACAACACCGTGACCGGCGCCTTTTACTCTGTAAAACTCAACATTCTCATACACCTCTGAGGCATATTCGGAATATATAATATCAACGGAATCATCCTGTTCCCCATGCATCAGCAGCACATTCTTCTTATAATTACCAATTTCCTTATATACATCATAATCCCAGATATCCTCAAAATACTTTTTCCCCACCATGAGGAAATGATAATAATATTCATCCGGAATATCAGCAATAGTCTCAAATAAATCATGTGCTTCCTTAGGAATAAGAAATGCAGGACTTTCTAAGATTATGCCCGCAACATTTTCTTCACACCTGGCTGCCGTAATTGCCGTGACAATCCCACCCTGACTAAAACCTGCCAGAACAATTTTATTTTTATCTATAGCATTCCATTTTCTCGCTGAGTTTAACACAGCCTCCAAATCAGACACTTCTGTCATAACAGACATATCAATTACTTTTCCATCACTTTTACTTTCATCCGAGCCTCCGCAAAAATCAAAACAATATACCGCAATTCCCCTTGCTGCCAAGCTGGTTGCATAAAGTTCTCCCTTTGCATGAGTATCCGAAAGGCCATGGGAATAAATCAGCAGGGGGACCCGGCCTTTCCTTTCCGGCAAATAAAGGACCCCGTAAATACGTT
>OJUG01004436.1_pt1 | contig 11341 bp, 7 predicted proteins | sample 1599841 | NCBI WGS metagenome assembly OJUG01 (sample SAMN04168659, study PRJEB22393) | human gut metagenome | biome: human gut microbiome; feature: stool | host: Homo sapiens | collected 2014-05-12 | reverse complement strand
TTGCATGTGTTAGGCACGCCGCCAGCGTTCATCCTGAGCCAGGATCAAACTCTCAAATAAAATGTTCAAGATGTCAGATCAAGGTCCAGAACCACTGGTTCTTTTCCTGTCATTACTGTTTATTTAGGTTTTGAACTTTCGTTCTGTTCCATGGACTTTCCTGCAGACATCACTCTCAGGAAAACCCGAATGAAATTTGAATTAACGTTCAAGGTTGTTTTGTTATTCAGTTATCAAGGTTTTGTGTTGTTCTTTTTTTGTGACACAACTTCTTTATTTTATCATATTCAGAAGTCTTTGTCAAGAACTTTTTAAATTTATTTTTTAATGTTTTGTTGCTTTTCTTGAGCAACTCGTACATTTTATCATATTTTCATTCATCTGTCAAGCACTTTTTTATTTTTCTTCTTTATTTTCCAAATAAGAGTGAAAAATATTACGGAGAAGGAGGGATTTGAACCCTCGCACCGCGCGAACGATCTACACCCTTAGCAGGGGCGCCTCTTCAGCCACTTGAGTACTTCTCCATAATGCCTAAATAAATGAAAATATTCAATTCCGTTGTACACTGATGCACAACGCTTTATTATATTAGCAAAAAGGCTGACAAAAGTCAAGCCTTTTTTTAATTATTTTTTCCATTTTTCTTTTGCAGTCTCATAAAGGTTGTTTCCATCTTTATCAATAACTACAATAACAGGTAGATTTTCAATCTCTAACTTACGGATTGCCTCTGTGCCAAGATCATCGTAAGCAATTACTTCTGCCTTCTTAATACATTTAGATAATAATGCACCCGCTCCACCTACTGCAGCAAAGTATACTGCACCATTTCTCTTCATGGCCTCTATAACTTCCGGAGAACGCTTTCCTTTTCCTACCATGCCCTTTAATCCCTTATCAAGCATTTCTGGAGTATACTTATCCATACGACTGCTTGTAGTAGGCCCTGCAGAACCAATAACCTGTCCCTCTCTTGCCGGACTTGGCCCAAGGTAATATAAAACATTGCCATTTAGTTCTATAGGTAAAGATTCCCCTTTATGCATACTTTCATACATTCTTTTATGTGCTGCGTCTCTGGCAGTATAAATAATTCCAGACAGGTATACATAGTCCCCTGCCTTTAAAGTATTAATATCTTCTTCAGAAAGTGGAACCTGAATTGTTTTATTCATGACTGTATCCTCCCTTATAAAGTTCTTACTGCATGACGATTTACATGACAGCACATATTTACGGCAACCGGAAGTCCTGCAATATGCGTAGGATATGTATTAATGTTGACAGCAAGTGCTGTAACAGTTCCACCAAGTCCTGCTGCTCCAATTCCAAGATTATTTACCTTTTCAAGAACCTCTTCTTCCATTGCTTTAATAGAAGGAAACTCGGAATGAGTACCCACAGGTCTTGTAAGTGCCTGCTTTGCCATAAGAGCAGCCTTTTCAAATGTACCGCCAATACCAACACCGACAACAACTGGAGGACAGGCATTTGGTCCTGCTTCCCGTACAGCGGATACAATCGCATTCACTGCACCTTCCATACCATCTGCCGGTTTCAGCATAAACACACGGCTCATATTTTCACTTCCGAAGCCCTTTGGTGCTACAGTAAGCTTAATATTCTCTCCTGGAACAATGCTGTAATGAATAACAGCAGGAGTATTATCTTTTGTATTTTCTCTGATAAATGGGTCATTTACTACAGATTTGCGAAGATATCCTTCTACATATCCATCATGTACCCCTTTATTGATGGCATCCGTAAGAGAACCGCCCTCAATATGTACATCCTGGCCTACCTCTGCAAATACAACTGCCATCCCTGTATCTTGACAGATTGGAATCTGCTCTGCTCCTGCAATATCAAGATTCTCTTTTAGCTGATTAAGAATCTGGCAGCCAAGAGGGTTCTCTTCCTGTTCTGCCGCTTTGTATAAAGCATTCTTCATGTCATCTGAAAGATAGTAATTGGCCTCGATACACATTTCTTTAATATTCTTAGAAATTTCCTCTACGTTAATTACTCGCATCTTTATACCTCTTTATCCGTTTAATCCACAGATGATAAATTATTGAAATAAAATCAAAATAATCAAATACATCTGTGGATTAGTCTGGGGCAATCCTTAGTCAATAAAAGCTGGTAATCTTTCTCCCTGCTTACTGACTTTTATTACCCTGTATGAAAAATTTAAACTTCTTCTGGTGCTGTTTCATTTTCTATGACTTCATTCTCACCTGATACAGTCTCTTCAGATACTTCAGATATATCTTCTTCCATATCTTCAGACTCATCCTCTTCCTGGAATCTTACCTTTGCAACACTGGCAACTTTAATATCGCTGTCTGCATCAATATTAATCAGCTTAACACCAGAAGTATTTCGACCAATAACAGAAATAGAATCACTCTTCATTCGAATCACAATTCCCTCTGTCGTAATAAGCATAATCTCTTCTTCTGGCTTAATTGTCTTCACTCCGATAACATAGCCGGTCTTCTCCGTAATCTTATAACATCTAAGACCCTTTCCGCCACGATGCTGTACGGTAAATTCATCAAGTGGAGTACGTTTACCCATACCTTTTTCAGATACGATGAGTAAATCATCTCCTTCAGAATAAATCTGCATACCAACTACTTCATCTGTATCTCCAAGATTCATTCCGATAACACCCATAGAAACTCGTCCGGTTTCTCGTACATCCTGAAGCTTAAAGCGGATACACTGACCTTCTCTTGATACGAGGAAAATGTCTTCGTTCTCATCGGTCTGTTTTACTTCAATAAGCTCATCGCCTTCTCGTAAGGAAATCGCAGCCAGACCATTTTTACGGACGTTCTTATACTCATCAAATCCTGTCTTCTTTACAATACCATTTCTCGTAGCCATAACAAGATAATGCTGCTTTCCATCTTCTGATAATGGAATAATCGCTGTGATCTTCTCTTCTGGCTGGAGCTGAAGAAGATTGATGATATTCACTCCTCTTGCTGTTCTGCTGGATTCCGGAATCTCATATCCCTTTAAGCGATATACACGTCCCTTATTTGTAAAGAACATGATGTAGTTATGAGTGCTTGTCATGAATAAATCTTCGATATGGTCTTCATCGATCACATTCATACCCTTGATTCCCTTACCACCACGATTCTGACTGTGGAAGTTATCCGGTGTCATGCGCTTGATATATCCAAGTTTGGAGAAAGTGATAATCGCATCTTTTCTAGGGATTAACGCTTCATCACTTAAATCTTCCATATCCATTTCGATAGAAGTTCTTCTGTCATCACCATATTTGTCACGGATGAGAAGAATTTCCTCGCGGATTACACCTAAGAGAACCTTTTCATCTGCTAAAATAGCTTCTAACTCTGCAATCTTTTTCTCAAGTTCATCATACTCGTTCTGAAGCTTCTCTCTCTCTAAACCGGTAAGCGCACGCAGACGCATATCTACAATCGCCTGTGCCTGTGCCTGAGAGAATTCAAAACGCTTGATTAAGTTATCTCTTGCCTCTGCTACGTTCTTAGAAGCACGGATAATCTCGATAACTTCATCAATGTAATCTAATGCCTTTAAAAGACCTTCTAAAATGTGCGCTCTCTCTTTTGCCTTGTTCAGCTCGTATTTTGTTCGTCTTGTTACAACATCTTTCTGGTGATTTAGATAATGAACAAGCATTTCTTTTAAGTTAAGAACCTTTGGCTGGTTATCTACAAGCGCAAGCATGATAACACCAAATGTATCCTGAAGCTGTGTATGTTTAAATAACTGCTTTAATAAAACATTGGCATTCACATCTTTACGTGTCTCGATACAGATCCGCATACCGCTTCTGTCTGATTCATCACGTAATTCTGTGATTCCGTCAATTCTCTTTTCCTTTACTAAATCAGCAATTTTCTCAATTAAACGTGCCTTATTTACCATGTATGGAAGCTCTGTTACGATAATTCTCTGCTTTCCATTCTTCATTGGCTCAATATTTGTCACGGCACGTACTTTAATCTTACCTCTTCCGGTACGATATGCCTGGTCGATTCCCTTACGTCCAAGAATAGCCGCTCCTGTTGGGAAATCCGGACCTTTTACAATCTCTAAAAGCTCATCAATCTCGGTATCTCTGTCTTCCTCCACCTGATTATCAATGATCTTTACCACACCATCAATTGTTTCTCTTAAGTTATGTGGAGGGATATTGGTTGCCATACCAACCGCGATACCCTGTGCCCCGTTTACAAGGAGATTTGGAAATCTCGATGGGAGAATGCTTGGCTCTTTCTCTGTCTCATCAAAGTTCGGTACAAAATCAACCGTATCCTTGTAAATGTCTGCTGTCATCTCCATGGAGATCTTAGATAATCTTGCCTCTGTATAACGCATGGCAGCTGCGCCGTCACCGTCCACAGAACCAAAGTTACCATGACCGTCTACTAACGGATAACGGGTAGACCAGTCCTGCGCCAGATTAACTAACGCTCCATAAATAGAGCTGTCACCATGAGGATGATATTTACCCATTGTATCACCAACGATACGGGCACACTTTCTATGTGGCTTATCCGGACCGTTGTTCAGCTCGATCATAGAATAAAGAATTCTTCTCTGAACCGGCTTCAGACCATCTCTTACATCTGGAAGCGCTCTGGATACAATTACACTCATAGCATAATCTATATAAGATTTCTCCATGGTATTTTTCAAATCCACCTCATGGATTTTATCAAAAATATTACTATCGTCCATACTGTCCTCCTGAACTATGATACATACTCCCGAAATCTCAAATATTTAAGAGATTCCGGGAGTATGGAAATGTCAAAAAACTTCTTTTATCAGATATCCAGATTCTGTACATATTTTGCATTCGCTTCGATAAACTCTCTACGCGGTTCTACACGGTCACCCATAAGAGTATCAAATGTCATATCAAGCACTGAAGCTGCATCATCATCCATATTTACACGCAGCAAAATTCTCTTTTCCGGATCCATAGTTGTCTCCCACAGCTGGGAAGCATCCATCTCACCAAGACCTTTATATCGCTGAATCTTATTGTTACCGTCACGTCCGATATCTGTAAGTATCTTATTTAATTCTTCATCACTGTAGGCATACCACACCTTCTTGTTCTTCTCAACTTTATACAGTGGCGGCTGTGCCAGATATACATGACCTTCTTTGATAAGATCAGGCATAAAACGATATAAGAATGTTAATAATAATGTGGCAATATGTGCACCATCTACATCGGCATCAGTCATAATAATAATCTTATTATATCTGAGTTTTGTAATATCAAAATCCTCATGAATTCCCGTACCAAATGCAGTAATCATCGCACGAATCTCATTATTTACAAGAATCTTATCCAGTCTCGACTTCTCTACGTTAAGAATCTTTCCACGAAGTGGAAGAATCGCCTGTGTTGCACGACTTCTTGCTGTCTTTGCAGAGCCACCCGCGGAATCTCCCTCTACGATGTAGATTTCACAATTCTGTGGGTCTTTATCAGAACAATCTGCCAGCTTACCTGGAAGACTCATTCCGTCAAGTGCAGACTTTCTTCTTGTTAAATCCCTTGCCTTTCTTGCGGCCTCTCTGGCTCTTTGTGCAAGCACCGCCTTCTCACAGATTATCTTTGCAACATTTGGATTCTGCTCAAGGAAATAAGTGAGCTGTTCGCTGACTACGCTGTCAACAGCACCTCGCGCTTCACTGTTTCCAAGCTTCTGCTTTGTCTGTCCTTCAAACTGTGGTTCTGGAATCTTAATGCTGACAATGGCAACTAAACCTTCTCTGATATCATCTCCAGTAAGATTCTGCTCACTGTCTTTTAATAACTTATTCTTTCTTGCATAATCATTAAATGTCTTTGTAAGTGCACTTCTAAAACCAGCTAAATGTGTTCCGCCTTCCGGTGTCGTAATATTATTTACAAAGCTATAAACACCTTCGTTATAAGAATCATTATGCTGTAACGCAACTTCTACAACTACATCGCCTTTTTTACCTTCACAGTAAATAACCTGTGGGTAAAGTACTTCCTTACTCTTATTCAGATATTCTACATATTCACGAATTCCACCTTCATAGTGGAATGTGAGAGCAACATTCTCTTCTGGTCTCTTATCTTTAAGGACAATCTTTAATCCCTTTGTTAAAAATGCCATCTCACGAAGACGCTGTTTTAACACTGAAAAATCAAAAACAGTCTCTTCGAAAATGGTAGGATCAGGAAGAAATCTTACTTCTGTACCTCTCTTATCTGTATCCCCTACAATCTTTAACGGATACATAACCTTTCCACGTTCATATCTCTGACGGTAAATCTTTCCCTCATGGAAAATATCTACTTCAAGCCATGTGGACAGTGCATTAACAACCGATGCACCTACTCCGTGTAATCCACCGGATACCTTGTATCCTCCACCACCGAACTTTCCTCCTGCATGAAGGATGGTAAACACGACTTCGACTGCTGGAATTCCCTTTTTCTTGTTAATTCCTACAGGTATACCACGGCCATTATCTCTGACCGTGATAGAATTATCTTCATTGATGTACACTTTTACTGTATCACAAAATCCAGCTAATGCCTCATCAACTGCATTATCTACAATCTCATATACCAGATGATGGAGGCCCTTGGATGAAGTACTGCCAATGTACATACCAGGCCTTTTCCGTACAGCTTCAAGACCTTCTAAAATCTGTATCTGATCCGCACCATATTCCTGCGCTGCAGAAATCTGTTCTTCACTCATAATTCAACCTCCTGTCAAAACTTAATCAAATAATTATACCATAAATATCGCCATTTATTCAACTTCTTAAACCAGACCATCTGTTTTTTCTTCCTGTACAATCCCCTCTTTTACACGAAATACCTTGTCTAAGGAGATACGGCTGTTTACAAAATCATCAAGTCCTGTGCAGGAAATTAATGTCTGAATATCCTGAATACTTTCAAGCAGCCACGACTGTCTGCCTGAATCTAACTCTGATAAAACATCATCAAGAAGAAGTATTGGTTTTTCTCCCGTCACCTGCTCAATAAGGCGGATTTCTGACAGCTTTAATGACAGCGCAGCCGTCCTTTGCTGTCCTTGTGAGCCAAATTTACGAATATCAATTCCCCCGACTTTAAATCGAAGATCATCTCTGTGTGGCCCGACACTTGTTGTCCCTGAAGAAATATCTTTATTCCTTTTAGAATAAAGCTGCTCTCTAAATTTTTCTGCCTCCACATTTTTTTCGTATTCTACTTTAATCTGCTCCTTACCACCAGTAAGCTGTCCATGAATCTTTGCCATCATCTCATCAAGAAAATATACAAACTCTTCTCTTTTTTTAATGAGAAACTGTCCGGCAGCAAGAAGCTGTTCATCCCATCCATCCAAAGTATCGATGAGCGCCGGATATAAATTAATTTGTTTTAAAAGATTATTTCGTTCATTCAAAATCTTACTGTAAGCAACAAGCTGCTGCATATAGCCTTTGTCAATCTGGCTCAGCTCCATATCAAGAAATCTTCTTCTTCCCGCCGGGCCTTCTTTAATAATCGACAAATCTTCCGGAGAAAAAAAGACGATGTGCATCATTCCAAGAAGCTCTCCTGAGCGTCTTACCGGCACACCATCTACCGCAACTCCTTTGCTTTTATTTTTCTTTAAATGAACATCCAGACGATGGGATAATGAATCTTTTCTGAAAAAAAGCCGGATATGTGCCTCATCTTCACCAAAACGAATCAGTTCCTTATCCCTGCTTCCTCTATGGGATCTTAAAGTTCCGCTTACATAAATAGACTCTAAAAGATTCGTCTTCCCCTGTGCATTATCTCCAAAAAAAATATTTACTCCAGGAGAAAACTCCACTTTTAGCGAATCAAAATTTCTGTAATTATTTAATTCGATTGATTCAACAAACATGGAGTCCTCCCTTATGGTTATTTTACAACTTTAAATTCTTCGCCTTCGAATTCAAAAACATCACCATCGTAAAGCTTCTTACCTCTTCTGGTTTCCACCTCACCATTCACTGTTACCTGTCCGTCCTGAATAAGCATTTTTGCATCAATACCAGAAGATACGATGCCTGCTGCCTTCATAGCCTGTCCAAGCTTAATAAATTCATCTCTTAATTTTAATTCTTCCATAGTTTACTTTAATTCCTTTCTGGCTTTTCAATAATCCGGATTATCAGGATAATCTGTAACTCTTGATAACTATTTGCATATTATCTCTATTTATCACCAGCTACACATTACCAGTAATCCGAATTATTAAATAAAAAAGTTTTCATGTCCGTCAATAGCGGACAACTTCGTTAAAATTTATACATTACTGTTACTTACATTGATTGGTAAGATCAAATATAAGTAAGAGGATTTCTCATCACGAATGATACAAGGTGCGATAGAGTTGATAAGATAAATGGTAACTTCTTCTTCATCGATAACACGAAGTGCATCTACTAAAAACTTAGGGTTAAAGCCGATAACTAAGTCTTTTCCCTCTTTGCTGATCGCAATCTGATCTTTCATGGAACCAATCTGAGAAGAAATCATCAGATTCATCTGTTCATTTTCAATCTTAAGGATAATTGGTTTCTTGTCAGACTCTTTTACAAATAAAGTGGAGCGGTCAAGACAGCGTAATAATTCCATTTTGTTGATAGTCAGCTTGGTTTCATAATCGTTAGAAAGCATCTGCCCAATATTATAAAACTTACCTTCTAATAATCTGGAAACTACTTTTGTCTCCCCGAACTCGAATAAAATATGCTTATCTGTTAAATATAAATTAATTGTATCTTTTGCTTCACCTGGAAGAATCTTACTAACTTCGGATAAAGTTTTACCTGGAACAATGACTTCCATTTTAGGATAAGATTCCTGTAATTCAATATTACGAACGGAAATTCTATGACCATCAAGAGAAGTTACCGTCATTTTATTATTTTCAATACTCAAAAGTTCTCCGGTCATTAATTTATTATTTTCATTATCGGATACAGAAAAAATCGTCTGTCTGATTACTTCTTTTAAGTCAAACTGAGAGAGAGTAATTTTGTTTTCTTTTTCAATTTCAGGTAAATGTGAAAAATCGTCTCCTTTTCTTCCCATAATGCTGCACTGAATCTGTTCACATTCAATATTTGTCTTTCCGGACTCGTCTGTTTCGATACAAACATCATTATCTGGAATTTTTTTGATGATTTCAGAAAAGATTTTAGCTTCAAGTGCAATCTTACCAGGTTCGATGATTGTTCCCTCAATAACTGTTTCTATACCAAGTTCCGTATCATTTGCAGTTAATTTAATGCAATCATCATAAGCTTCAATCAGTATACATTGAAGAATATCCATTGTTGTCTTATTGGACACAGCTTTAGAGACTGTATTTACTCCATATAAAAATTGATTCTTAGAGCATGTTATCTTCATAAATGTGTATAACTCCTTTCGGTGTAAAATATATATAAATATAATAAGTTATCCGCAGTAGTAGTAGTAGGGGGTGTGTAGGATGTGAATAACTAAGATAAGGCCGATAATACAAGGATTTTCGAAAAGGATAACTATGCGGATAAGTATGTGAATAAAAAAATAGTTATCCACATAGCAAAAATTGGGCAAAAGTTATCCACAGCTATCCACAGGCAATTCACATCGAATCTGAATAGAATGTGGAAAAAAATAAAGGGTTGTCCCCAGGGTGTGAAGACACCTTTATTTTTTTGTTTCTTCTATATAAATGTACTACGTTGGTGGGTTCAATTTCTTGATGATGATATCAAGATTGCTTTTAAGGTTTTCGTCTGTTTCAAGCATTTTTCCAATTTTATCATGACCGTGTATAACAGTAGTATGGTCACGGTTACCCATAATTTTTCCGATATTTTGGAGAGAATAGTCGGTATATTTACGGGAAAGGTACATACAAATCTGTCGTGGATTAGCGATTTCTTTATTTTTCTTCTTAGAAATGATGTCAGAAACAGAAATATTATAGTGTTCGGCAACGACATCCATAATCAACTGTGGAGTTACCTCTTTTTGACATTCAATCGTATCTTTTAAAGCATTTTCTGCTAATTCTAAGGTAACTGGCTTCTTTTCGAGGTTGGCGAAAACATAAATTTTGTTTAAAGCTCCCTCTAATTCACGAATATTGGAATTAATATTTGTAGCAACGTACTGCATAACCTCCTGATTAATATCAAGATGTTCTAATTCAGCACGTTTTTTCAAAATTGCCATCTTAGTTTCGTAGTCTGGCGGCTGAATATCCGCAGTAATTCCCCATTCAAAGCGGGATCTAAGACGTTCTTCTAATGTTGCAATTTCTCGTGGATGTTTATCGGAAGAAATTACAATCTGTTTTTTTGCTTCGTGAAGTTCATTAAAAGTATGGAAAAATTCTTCCTGAGTACTTTCTTTTCCTATAATGAACTGGATATCATCAATTAAGAGGACATCAATATTACGGTATTTGTCACGAAATTCCTTATTCTTGTCATGTTTTAAGGAATCGATCAGTTCATTTGTAAATTTTTCAGAAGTTACATATAAAACACGTAAATCTGGGCGATTATTAATGATATGGTGTGCAATGGAATGCATCAAATGTGTCTTTCCAAGTCCGGCTCCTCCATATAAAAAGAGGGGATTGTATGCACCACCAGGTGATTCGGCGACTGCAACGGAAACAGCATGAGCCATTTTGTTTGTCGGGCCGACTACAAATGTATCAAATGTATATCTCGGATTTAAATTACCAATATATTCTGCAGGAACGCTGACTTTTTTCGGTTCTGATTTCGGGGCTGCAGAATTGGAGTCGGTAAAAAGAATTTTAAATTGTTTTCCAGTAACCTGCTCAATTGCCATAGAGAGGTAAATGTCGTAATATTTGTGTTTTATAAATTCAATTCCTCGTGGTCCACGTACCATAAAAAAAGTAATACTGTCATCTGTAATTGTCTGAATAATTAGTGGTTGTATCCAAGTATTAACGGCAACTTCGGATATTTCATGTTCTTTTACGAGAATATTCAGAATTTCTTGCCATTTTGACTCAATTAATTCCTTCATTGTTAACTCCATTCTGGTTTAATATGTTGAACTGTCTGAACAAAAAATAAGCAGAGTTCGAGACGGCTCGGCTTTTAGTATAAGTGTATAACAGAACCCACATTTTTTCAATATACGAATGTTGAAAAAATGTGGATAACTTATTGTGGATAACTGAGAAAAATGCTGTTTTTTTAAAGAAAAAAAAGAAAAGTAACAAAATGTGGATAACTAAAACGAATTTATACACAT
>OJUG01004434.1_pt1 | contig 11342 bp, 10 predicted proteins | sample 1599841 | NCBI WGS metagenome assembly OJUG01 (sample SAMN04168659, study PRJEB22393) | human gut metagenome | biome: human gut microbiome; feature: stool | host: Homo sapiens | collected 2014-05-12 | reverse complement strand
AAGAGATATTGGGATAAAAATATTTTTTCTTTGCCTAGAATAATTATTAATAATATTGAGAGAATAGTAGATCCATCTTTATTACTACAATTGTTTTTTGTAGGTCAGGATAAAAAGTCTACAGATAATATTGAAAATAGAGGATTATATAAAAAAATAGATTTTTATAATACAATTTATGAAATAATGGGTTTAGGTTCAATAAAATTAAATCAAGAAGAATTAGATTTAGTAAAAAAAAGATTGCAAACTTTAAAAGAAGAAAAGAGTAGTTTAATAAAACAACATAAATTATTAAAGTCCAAAAAATATTCTACAGAATTTTTGAGTAGTATTAAAGATAAAATTGCATTTGCAAATAAAATTAAGCAAATGGAAGAAATAAAAGAAGAGATTTTAAATTTAAAAAAAGAAAGAAATAAATGTATTAATAGAAAATTAAATTGGGAAAAAACAATAAAAGAATTAAATTCACTTAATAGAACTATTGAAATAGGTGAGTTAAGATGTATGGATTGTAATTCGACAAATATATTATATAAAGGAAGAAAAAAAGATTCATTTTCATTTGATGTATCAACAGTAGAAATGAGAAAAAGAATAATAGCGTCTATTAATGAAAAAATCGAATCATATGAGGAAGAAAGTCAAAGATATTCTTTTGAAATACAGAAAAAACAAGAGATATTTAGAAAAATATTATTAGAAGAAGATATATCATTAGAAACTTTAGTAGCATATAAAAAAGAAGTTATAGATGTAGTTGAAGTCGAAAAAGAAATATTAGATATTAATAATAAGATAAATGATTTACAAGGAAAAATAAAAATAGCAGAAAAAAATACAACAGAACATAAAGAGAAACAAGATTTATTATTAAAAAAAATTGTTTATAAAATGAATGAATTCTACAAAGCCATAGATAGTTCTGGAAATATGATTATTGATGATATTTTTTCAAAATCGGGGAAAATTTATTCTGGAAGTGATGCAACAATGTTTTATTTAGCAAGACTTTATGCATTAGCAAGTATTTTAAATCATCCATTTCCTATTATTATTGATTCTTTTAGAGCTGAAGATTTGTCAAGTAATAAAGAGGAAATTGTAATCAAATGGTTTTCAAAATTAAAAAATCAATTAATTTTTACAACAACATTGAAAAAGCAAGAAAAGGGAAAATATGATAATAATAAAATAATTAATATAATTGATTATACAAATCATATTCCAAGTAAGCTTCTTCAAGAAAAATGGTCAAAAAATGTTTGCAATTTAGCAAAAATTTTTTCTATTGAATTATGATTTATTATTTTATAAAAAAATTAATATTAACCAAAGTTTTTCGTGGTGAATTAGGCACAAATAACCCTGACGAAGAAAGTGCTGAAAATCTATTAAAAGAGATTTTGGCTGAAAAATAATTTAAGAAAGACTATCTCAAAAAAATGAGATAGTCTTTTTTTATAGATTTAGTAGATAACTTTTTTTATGTTAAAATAAGTGTACTAAATAAAATAATAAGAGGTAATCATGGAGAATATGAATAAGAATATTGCCTATGAGCATATAGATTTTTCGGAAATAACGAAGGTGCGTTTTTGTACTTTGGTGGAAAAATGTAATTATATACCTAATCATTGGCATCAATCCATAGAATTTATTTATCTAATCAAGGGCGAAAGATTGGCGACTATAGAAAATAAATCGTTTTTGCTTCATGATGGTGATTGTGTTTTAGTCAATGCAAATGCTATTCATTCTATGAAATTGATGGAAACAAATACGATTATTTTGTTGCAAATTCCTATAGATTTTTTAGAGCAGTTTGTACCAGATATACAAGAGATTATATTTGTACTCAATGACAGTAAAAATACACCAAGAAAACAGGAATGTTTAAATAAGGTAAAATCTATATTATTGGAAATGAAAAGGGTTTATGACGCAAAGGAAGATGGATTTTTATTGAAGTTTAATAGTTTATTGTTTTCATTGTTGTTTGAATTGAAGACTCATTTTAGTGTGAAAATGATGAATGTCAATGTAGGTCAAAGGAAAAAAGATTTAGCTAGATTGAATATAATTTTGAAATATTTGCAAGAGAATTATAAGCAAAATATAGCTTTAGAAGATATAGCCAAATTAGTGCATTTTCAGACGAATTATTTTTGTAGATTTTTCAAAAAGCATATGGGTGTAACTTTTATCGAGTATCAAAATCAAGTGAAATTAGCTTATGTTTATCGAGATTTAATCAATACAAAAGATAGTTTGTCCATGATTTTATCAAGACATGGTTTTAATAATTATAAATTATTTAGGACTTTGTTTAAAAAGCATTTTGGCGATACACCAATGAAGGTGCGTAAACATATTGTTGAGCAAGATTGATAGTTGGTTGGTGGTGAAGTGATGAAAAATTATTTTAAATATTTTTTGAGTATATGTTTTATTATCGGTTTATGTTTGCATAGTGAATTTGTTTTTGCTGAAAGTTTGAAGGGTAATGCTCTAAAACAAGGTGATTGTATAGGTATAGTAGCACCTGCTTCAGGTATTGAAGATATGAATATAGCTGACGCTATCAATAAATTGCAAAATTGGGGTTATAAGGTGAAATTATCGCCGAATTTGTATCAGCAATCAGGATATTTAGCAGGTAGCGACCAAATGAGAGCTGATGATTTAAATAATTTTTTTGCTGATGATGAAGTCGATGCGATACTTTGTCTTCGTGGCGGTTATGGTAGCGGTAGAATACTTGATTTATTGAATTATGAAATGATAAAACAGCACCCTAAAATGGTGATTGGCTATAGTGATATAACGGCATTGCATATGGCATTGATAAAAAAAGCGGACTTAGTGCCAGTGCATGGGGCTATGGTTATAGATATCAACGATAATGGCTATAATTATACAGATAATCAATTAAAATTGGGTTTGGCAAATGAGAGTTTAGGGGCGAATAATGAATTTGTTTTGCCAAGCAATCATAATTTGAAAGTATTAAAAGAAGGTCATGCTAAAGGTAAAATTATTGGCGGTAATCTATCTGTATTAGCTTCTTTATCTGGCAGTGAATATCAGCCAAATGGTGAAAATTATATTTTATTTATTGAAGAAGTCGGCGAGGACTCTTATGTAATAGATAGATGTTTTCAGCAATTATGGCAAAGTGGAGTGTTAAAGCAAGTGAAGGGATTAATCATTGGTAATATGCGAAGATGTGAGCCAACAGAGCCGACACAATTTGATTACTCTGTAATGCAGGTAATCAAGCAATATGCAGATAAAGCCAATATTCCTGTAGTTTATGATATGCCAGTAGGTCATGGAGCGATAAATGGATTTTTGCCTTTGAATGTAGAAATAACACTTGATGCAAATACTTCTAATCCGCAAATAATTTTTAATGAAAGTTATGTAAAATAAAAAAGAGTAGTTTGATAAATATAATATCAAACTACTTTTTTATGAAGATTTTTATAAAATTTCTTTTAATGTATCAATAGATGATTGTGGTGTTGCCCAGCTAGTAGCAAAACGCACTACTGTATGTGTATCGTCATATTTTTCCCAGAAGCTACAGCTGATTTTTTGGCGGAGTTCTTTTAATTTAGTATCTTCTAAAATGATGAATTGCTGATTAGTATCTGTTTCTAAGAAGAATTTATAATTTTTTTCTTTGAAGATAGCTTTTAATTGTTCAGCTTTTTCAATGGCATTTTTAGCGATTTTAAGATAGAGATTATCAGTAAATAATGTATCAAATTGAATACCGAGTAGTCTACCTTTAGCAAGTAATGCCCCATGTTGTTTGATGATAGTGAAGAAATGAGGTATTAAATTTGGTTTTGTGATTACTACTGCTTCACCGAATAATGCACCAACTTTTGTACCACCAATATAAAATACATCACAATATTTAGCGATATCTTGCATAGTAACATCAGTGTTTAAAGAAGCAAGACCATAGCCAAGTCTAGCACCATCTAAAAATAATGGTAGATTGTATTTGTGGCAGATAGCGGATAAATCAGCTAATTCTTGTTTAGTATATAAAGTACCCCATTCAGTAGGGTGAGAGATATATACAGCTCCAGGAATAGTCATATGTTCAAAACTTTCATCACCATAAAATTTAGTGAGATATTTTTCTACTTCACTGGCTTTGAGTTTGCCTTCTTCTTGTGGTAAAGTGATGACTTTATGTCCACCAAATTCAATAGCACCAGCTTCATGAAGTTCGATATGAGCGCTATCTACGCCAATGACGCCTTCGTATGATTTTAATAGACCATCGATTACAGTAGCATTTGTCTGTGTACCGCCAACGAGAAAATGAACTTGTGCTTCAGGACAGTTGCAAGCTTGACGGATTTTTTCGCGAGCAGATTCGCAATATGTATCATTGCCATAACCAGGAGTTTGTTCAAAGTTAGTAGTTACAAGTTTTTCTAAAATAGAGGAATGTGCTCCTTCTAAATAATCGCTGTCAAAATATAACATCATATCACCCTTTTATATAAAATTAGATAATCTATATTATATCGTAAAGAAATGAAAAAATGAATATTTAAACTTATTGTCAATTTTCCATATTATATGTTATGATAATAAATCATATAGAAATAGTATGAAAGGTGGTATGATTATGAATGGCGATTTTTGGCAATCATTTTTAATGATAAGTGATATATATACGGTAGGATTTTTGGTTTTATTATGTATTTTCTTTGGCATTATTCATTATCTCTATCGCAAACGTAAAATGGATTTTTCCTTAGTGGTATTAATCGGTATGGGTCTTGGCTGTATTTTAGGTATACTCATGCAGTATATGGCAGGTTTTCCTAATGACCCAATGCAGGTTACTTTTATTAAAGAAACAACGAATTGGTTACAATTATTTGGCAATGGTTATATTGATTTAATCAAAATGATAGTAGTACCACTTGTAATAGTTTCTATCGCTCATGTTATTGTGAATATGAAATCTGAGCAAAAAATGAGCCGTTTAGTGAAGAAAACTATTTTAGTTACAATGTCTATGGTAGCTGTGGCTTCTATAGTAGGTATAGCGTTTGGTATTTTCTTCAATGTTGGTGGCGATGCTTTGACAAATGTAGCAACAGAGGCAAAAGCAAAAGAGATTGTTTCTGTGGCAACTACACTTAGAGGGCTGATACCAGGAAATTTAGTTGATGCTATGGTAAAAAATAATATCATTGGTATGGTTATTTTTGGAGCTTTTTTAGGCAGAGCTATTTGGTGGATAAAAGCTGATGAGCCAAAAGTTGAGGAATTTATGCGTAAATTAGTCAATGGTTTGCATAAAGCTTTGATGAATATGGCGCTTTTGATTTTAGATTATATGCCATGGGCAGTAATTGCACTATTAGCTAATACTATTGCGCAAAAAGGTTTAGATAGTATTTTAAGTGTAGTACATTTTATTTTTGTATTGTATTTAGCGATTATTGCACAGTTTATTATTCAGTTGATAGCATTGAGTGTAAATGGCATAAATCCTATTGTGTACATGAAAAAATCATTGGCCTTGCTTATTTTAGCCTTTACTTCTCGTTCTAGTGTAGGGTGCTTGCCTGTTACGATTGAAACTTTGACGCAAAAATTAGGCGTAAATCAAGCGACAGCAAGTTTTGTAGCTGGTTTTGGTACAACGGCAGGTATGCAAGGTTGTGCAGGAATTTTTCCTTCACTATTAATTGTCTATGTATGCCATTTGACAGGGACCGCTATGGATTTTAGCATGATCGTCATGACGATAATCGTAGTAACATTAGGTTCACTTGGTATAGCAGGTATTCCGGGAACTGCGACAATGGCAGCATCTGTAGGTTTATCTGGCGTAGGCATGGCATCTTCTTTTAGTTTGATTGGCCCAATTTTGGCTATAGACCCATTGATTGACATGGCTAGAACTATGTTGAATGTATCTGGCTCAGTAACGAATGCTTTGATTATTGATAAAAGATTAGGTAATTTAGATGAAAATATATATAATGAAATAAATAAAAATTAGTATGTGAATTTGTCAAAGAGGTGATATATTATAAATTTCTTGTAATATATTGCCTTTTTGCTTATTTTGCGATATTTTTTTTATAGAGGATATATTTAATTTTTTTATAGAAAGGTTGGCGTAATACGATGGAGCAGAAAATATACGATAATTATATAAATATTTTAAAAGAGGAATTAGTGCCAGCTTTGGGATGTACTGAACCTATTGCTATAGCTTATGCTGGTGCTAAAGCTCGTGAAATTTTGGAAACATTTCCGCAAAAAGTAATAGTAAAATGCAGTGGTAATATCATTAAAAATGTAAAAGGCGTAACAGTTCCAAATTCTGGCGATTTAAAGGGCATTGATACTGCAGCACTACTCGGTATTATCGGTGGTAATGCTGATATGCAATTAGAAGTTTTAGAATATGTAACTGATGAAGATAGAGTAAAATTAAGACAGTTATTAAAAGCTAAAATCTGTAGTTGTGATTTAGTGGAAAATACAGATAATCTATATATAGATATAACAGTGGTAGCAAATGAACATAAAGCTCAAGTTATTGTATCTGATTATCATACTAATATCATAAGAATAGTAAAAGATGATGAAGTATTATATGATAAAGTGAATAAAATAGATAATCAAGCTGATAAAATCGAAGCGGATAGAAATTTATTAAATGTAAAAAATATTATTGAATTTGCTGATACTGTAAATTTAGAAGATGTAAAAGATATATTATCAAGACAGATAAATTGTAATATGGCTATTGCGAGAGAAGGTATAAAAAATAATTTTGGTGCTAATGTAGGGCTTAATTTATTAGCTTTATATGGCGATTGTTTACCTGTTCGAGCTAGAGCTATGGCAGCAGCTGGTTCTGATGCTCGTATGAGTGGTTGTTCATTGCCTGTAGTAATCAATTCAGGAAGTGGCAATCAGGGAATGACTGTAACAATTCCTTTAGTAGTGTATGCAGATGAATATAAGATTTCTCAAGAGAAATTATATAGAGCATTGCTTGTAAGTAATTTATTAGCTATTCATCAAAAGAAATATATAGGAAAATTATCTGCTTTTTGTGGTGCAGTAAGTGCAGGTTATGCTTGTGGTGCGGCTATTACTTATATGTTAGGTGGTAATTTTAATCAGATTGCCAATACTATCATTAATACTTTAGCTAATACAAGTGGTATTATCTGTGATGGGGCAAAACCTTCTTGTGCAGCGAAAATTTCCTCAGCTTTAGATGCAGCACTTTTAGCTCATACAATGAGTATGCATGATGATGTATTCCATGCTGATGAAGGTATTGTAAAAGATGATTTAGAAAAAACTATTAGAGCGGTAGGATATATTGGTCGAGAAGGAATGAAATCAACAGATATTGAAGTGTTGAATATTATGATTGATAAAGTCTGTCCGTGAATTAATTTGATGAAAAATAAATAAAAGAGGTCTTGAAGATGGCAAGATTAATAGATAAAGGTACTAGAGAATATACCTGTGCATTAATCATGATGTTTTTTGGTAGTTTGGCAGCATTTGGGGCAGAGTATTGTTTGCAACCAGTTATACCTATTTTGGCACAAGATTTTAACTTGACTCCGACACAAGCAAGCTTATCCATGTCTTTTGGTACAATCGGTATGGCTTTTTCAATGTTGTTGATAGCTAGTATTTCCAAACATTTGGAACGTAAAAAAGTCATGGTAATCGCTTTGGGGATTTCTTCTATATTGATATTGTTGATGTCAATTACAGAAGAATTTGCATTGATTTTGGCTTTGCGTTTTGTACAGGGAATTTTATTGTCAGGTTTTCCTTCTTTAGCTGTAGCTTATATAAATGAGGAATTCAATCCTAAAATAATCGGTGCTGCTATTGGTGTTTATGTAGCAGCAACGCCTCTTGGCGGTCTAGTTGGTCGTATTTTAATCAGTACCTTAACAGATGTAGCTTCATGGAGAATGGGCTTGATGATTGCCGGTATATTATATTTATTGAGTGCAATCATGATGTGGATTTTCTTGCCACCATCTTTAAATAAAAAAATCGAACATGGTAAAATTAAAATACAATGGAAAGATTTTTTGAGTTTATTGCAAAATAAGAAAATAATTATGATATATTTAATAGCTTTTTGTGTAATGGGTTGTTTTGTATGTACGTATAATTTTATTTCTTATGTATTGATGGCAGAACCTTATAATTTGAGCCAAACTATAATTGGCTTTATCTTTGTGCTTTATTTAGTAGGTTCAGTAAGTTCAGCCGTTATGGGAACATTATCTGACCATTATGGTCATGGAATAATAATCGTGATTTCTGTTATTATTCAATTAGTTGGTATTTTATTGACTTTATTTATGCCTTTAATCGTGAAGATAATAGGTCTTGCTATATTTACTTATGGCTTTTTTGGTGTGCATTCAAATGCTTGTGCGTGGGCACCGCAGAGTTGTCAAAATGATAAAGCGCAAGTTTCTGCGATGTATATGCTATTTTACTATATTGGCGCTAGTACATTTGGTACAATCGGCGGTACTTTTTTAAGTAATTATGGTTGGAACGGTATAGTAGTATTTGAAACTGTTATTTTGACTATAGGTTTAATTTTGGCAATAATCTTATATAAAAAGAAGGAATAGTAAAAGTATAATTTTTAGAGATTTAGGATGTGTAAAATTTGTTTTTTAAACAAGAATATATTGCATCAGTAGAAACAAATCCCTCTATATTATTTTTTGATTTAGAAATGACTGGTGGCAATACTAGATATGATGAAATTTTACAATTTAGTATTGTGGATTTATATAAAGGTGTGGTATTCAATGAGTATATAAAGCCACGAAAATGTAAATCGTGGAAAGATACAGAAGCTATACACCATATAACACCAGAAATGGTAAAAGATTGTTTTACGATAAATGCTCATCAAGCAACAATAAAAAATTTATTTAAACATGCAGATATGGTCATTGGCTATGGCATTGAAAATGATTTGCGCTTTATGAAAAAAGATAAAATTTTTGTAGGTAAAAATACTATTATTTATGATTTACAAAAATCTTTTTCACGAGTTTATAGCAATGATAATAATATGCCTAGCTTGAAATCTTGCGCGCAGTATTATAGATGTCCAAATTTAGGAAAAGCTCATGACAGTTTGATTGACACATATATTACCGTTTATTGTTTTGTATGCATTTATGGATTAGATATGCCCAAGTGGCTAAAAGATATAGTAGAAAAGCAAAAAAGTAATTAATTATTTATTAGAAGCTGTATAAAATCTCATTATCATAAATAAAATTTATGATAACATTAAATATGTTAAAAAAATCACATAAAGTCATTGACAATAGTTTTATTAATACCTATACTGTAAATAGAATGTTATGTTCTATTTTTTATATTGTACATAGGTTAATTTTTGGGTATTTCATAAGTAATAAGTATGAAAGATTTATTTGTGAGAATACTTTATAAAAACTTAAAATATGATATAATAGATATAATTAATATTATATGTGTTGTATGACTTTGGTATAACATAATGCTCTTAATTTAAGAGCGTATGAATATAAAAGGTTGGGGCAACAACCTCTAAGATAGATATTTAAATCCTATGTTATAAATTAATATAGGTAGTGTCATTATGTCTTAAAATCACATAGATATGTGAATTGTCAATTGCATATATATGAAGGAGTGTTTATTTTATTATGGCAAAAGTAAAAATTACTGAAACAGTATTACGCGATGGCCATCAGTCCTTGCTTGCTACACGTATGCGTCTTTCCCAGATGCTTCCACAGCTCGAAGCTCTCGATGCTATTGGCTACAAATCTTTAGAAGCTTGGGGCGGAGCTACATTTGATAGCTGCCTTCGTTTCCTTGATGAAGATCCATGGGAACGTCTTGACACATTAAAAGCTCATCTTAAAACTCCTATTCAGATGTTGCTTCGTGGTCAGAACCTTTTAGGTTACTACCAATATCCAGATGATGTTGTTCGTGCTTTCGTTAAAAAAGCTGCTCAACATGGTATTGGTGTATTCCGTATCTTTGATGCTCTCAATGATACTCGTAACCTCAAAACAGCTGTAGAAGCTGCTAAAGAAGCTAAAGCTGAAGTTGAACATTCTGTAGAAGTTCAAGGTTGCTTAGTTTACACAGTTGGCGGTCCTCACACTATTGCTGAATTTGGTAAATTAGCTAAAGAACTTGATGCTATGGGCGTTGATTCCATCTGCATTAAAGATATGTCTGGTTTATTAAAACCATATGATGCTTATGAACTCGTTAAAGAATTAAAAGCATCCACAAAACTTCCTATTCAGTTACACACTCACTATACTAGCGGTTTTGGTTCCATGGCTTACATGAAAGCTATCGAAGCTGGTGTAGATGTAATTGACTGTGCACTTTCTCCATTCGCTATGGATACTTCTCAGCCTTGTACAGAAACTATGGTTGCTGCACTTGAAGGTACTGAATATGATACAGGTCTTGACCGTCAGGCTATGACTCCAATCGCTAAACACTTCCTCGGTGTTAAAAAAGAAATCATTGACGAATTTGGTTTAAAAGGTTACTTCGATGTTAACCCTAACGTTCTTGACTTCCAGATTCCAGGTGGTATGTTATCCAACCTTGTTAATCAGTTAAAAGAAATGGGTATGGCTGATAAATATCAAGATCTTCTTGATGAAATGCCACGCGTTCGTGCTGACCTTGGTTACCCACCACTCGTTACTCCTTCTAGCCAGATTGTAGGTACTATGGCTACATTCAACGTTATGACTGGCGAACGTTATAAAATGGTTCCAGACGAATTCAAAAAACTTGCTCGTGGTGAATTCGGTCGTACTCCACAGCCTGTTAACCCAGAAGTTCTTGAAAAATGCGGCATTAAAGAAGAAGACTTGGTTACTTGCCGTCCAGCAGACCTTCTCGAACCAGGTATGGATAAATTCAAAGCAGAACTTGCAGCTAAAGGCTTCCCTAACGCTAGCGAAGAAGATGTATTATCTTATGCTCTCTTCCCAGCTGTTGCTGAAGAATTCTTCAAAAAACGTACTGTTAAAACTCTTAAAGAACTTGGTGTTGCTAACCCAACTGACGAAGATGTTTTACTTTACAACCTCGATGCTGAAGTTGCAAAAAAATTCTTTGCTGCTAAATAATTTTAAATATGAAAAGGCTCCACTTCTTGTGGGGTCTTTTTATATTAGTTTTTTTATTAACTAAACTTAAGAAAATAGGTAAATTTAGCTATTTTAAAGAAGTAGGTTCGC
>OJUG01004421.1_pt1 | contig 11379 bp, 10 predicted proteins | sample 1599841 | NCBI WGS metagenome assembly OJUG01 (sample SAMN04168659, study PRJEB22393) | human gut metagenome | biome: human gut microbiome; feature: stool | host: Homo sapiens | collected 2014-05-12 | reverse complement strand
ATGCCCCTTATACCTGTTCGCCGGAAACGCTGAAAAAGACGCTGAAGATCGCCGAAAAATACGGCCTCGGCATCCAGATACACATCAGCGAAACGCTTGATGAGCAACAGACGATCCGCGAGCAGTACGGCAAGACGCCGGTCGAGCACCTGCGTGACGTGGGGCTGTTCGAAAGGCCCGTACTGGCTGCGCACTGCGTCTATGTCAACGATTCGGACATCGAGATTATGGCCCGCCACGGGGTTTCGGTCGCTCATAATCCTCAAAGCAACATGAAACTTGCGAGCGGTATTGCACCGGTCGTGCAGATGCTTGCCGCCGGGGTGAACGTGGGAATCGGCACCGACGGTCCTTCGTCGAACAACGACCTCGATATGTGGGAGGAGATGCGAACCGCATCGCTGTTGCAGAAGGTGGCTACCGCCGATCCTTGTTCGCTGTCGGCTTACCGGACGCTCCGGATGGCTACCGTTCACGGCGCGAAGGCGATCGGCCGGGAGGGCGAACTGGGCGTAATCGTTCCGGGGGCGCTTGCCGACCTGTTGCTCGTGGATATGGAGCGGCCGCACCTTTCGCCGCGCAACGACCTGATCGCGAACCTGGCTTATTGCGGCAAGGCGTCGGATGTCGATACGGTGTTGGTCGGAGGCGAGATCGTGGTCGAAGGCGGCAGGTTGCTGACCGCAGATGTGCATGCCCTGTGCCGCGAGGCCGGGGAGCGCGTGGCCGAGATTAAACAACGAGGATAAAAATATATAAGTAAGTTATAGTCGTATTTGTCGAAGGTACATAAACGCTTTGGACCTTTGAAGAATATGCGTGTTTATTTTATTATTCGTGAGACGGAAAATTTGAAAGGCGTGTCCGTGTGAAGTGTTTGAGGTTCCCGGACCTGTTTCCTGATTTGCTGATTTGGGTGTTAGTTTTTGTCAAGTGGCTAAAAAACAATATATTTATAAAAATATTTCATGCCTGACGCAGCCAAGGGGATTATTGCAGTATCGCTTGACTGATCATCGCATGATAAGGTGTTTTATTCGATATATAGTGTGAATTTAATCACAGATAAATACTACTAACCTTAACTTTTATCACGATGAAAAAAATTCTGTTTTTTATACTGGTATTTACAAGTAATTTGTGTTTTGCCCAGATTGAAGTCCAGAAAGAGGAATTACTCGAACATCAGGGGATAGTGACTGTTAGCGGGAAAAGTGCGAATGCAATTTACGATCAGCTTAAAATATGGGCTGTGACTCAATTCCCTAATGACAGTGCTGTACAGCTAGACGATAAAGAGAACGGCAAATTGATACTTAAGGGAGAGCAAAGTTTTTCATTCAAAGCAGGGATCGGGCATGTCCCCGGACGTGTCCACTTCACACTTACGATGGAGGTGAAAGACGACCGTTATCGGTATACTTATGTGATTACCGATATAACGAGCGATATGGATAATGGGGCTTCGATGCTGCCGTCCCTGAAACGCCATCCCAATAATGGCAGGGTTAAAACTGTTATGAATACGATAAAAGATTCTTTGAATGATTTGATACAGAAATCTTATCGTTCATTTGATACTTCCTCGGACGCAAATTGGTAAGAGTGGGGCTGAATGGTCTGAGAAAGCCGGTACAATGACCGGCTTTCATTTTTATTAGAAGCGAGTATACGATTATTTTTTCAGGCTGTCGAAATAGTCGTTCAGCAGGTCGCGCGCGGCGATGAACGAACTCTTTTTATCCGAAAGCACTAACTCTTCATTTTCCTTGAGATGCGCTTCGACCTGCGGGTTGCGGTAAAAGTTTTCACGCAGTGCCTCGTTGATCGTTTCGTACATCCAGTATTTGGCCTGCCGGTGGCGGTTGCGCTGGTAGTAGCCGTTCTGCTTCGTGAACTTCAGGAAATCCTCGATGCCGTTCCAGATATCGGAGAGCCCGTTGCCTTCGGTGGCCGAGCAGGTATACACCCGCGGACGCCACCCCGAATCGGGCATCGGGAAGAGGTTCAGTGCGTTGAGGAAATGGCGCTTGGCCAGTTCTGCGCGCTGCTGGTTGCCGCTGTCGCACTTGTTGATCGCGATCATGTCTGCCATCTCCATAATGCCGCGTTTGATTCCCTGCAATTCGTCGCCGGCTCCTGCGATTTGGATCAGCAGGAAGAGGTCGACCATCGAATGGACGGCCGTTTCGGACTGGCCGACGCCGACCGTCTCGATGAAAATCACGTCGAACCCGGCCGCTTCGCACAGGATAATGCTTTCGCGCGTCTTGCGCGCCACGCCGCCGAGCGATCCTGCCGACGGGGAGGGGCGGATGAAGACCGACGGGTTGTGCACGAGCTGCTCCATGCGGGTCTTGTCGCCGAGGATCGAGCCGCCGCTGCGTTCCGAACTGGGGTCGATCGCCAGCACCGAGAGTTTGTGGCCCAGTGATGCGACTATTTCGCCGACCGCTTCGATAAAGGTCGATTTTCCGGCGCCCGGAACCCCCGTGATGCCGATGCGTACCGAGTTGCCGCTGTACGGCAGGCAGCGTTCGATGATCTCCTGCGCCTGCGCGTAGTGTTCGGGCAGCAGGCTCTCGACCAGTGTGATCGCCTGCGCGAGGATCGTGATGTTGCCCTCGCGGATACCTTTGATGTAGTCGTCGGTGGAGAGCATATGACGTTTGCGGCGCTGGAAATACGGATTTACGATCGGCGGTTGCGCAACCCCTTCGTTGACTTTCAGCGCGCTGTCGTCATGTTCTTTGCAGTGGATATCTTCGTAGTGTTTCATATCGGAATGGCTTTGGACGGAACAGAACGGAGCCGGACAATCGTCGTGGTTTCGGGCGGTTGTGCCGCTTTGCTGCCGCTATTCGGAGCACTGGCAGCATAGTGCCTCCGCTGCGGGCGTGTTTGTCTGCGGACGGTTCTGTCCCGGGTTGTGGCATGTTACCGAATCACCGAAGTATAGCACGTGTTGGATCCGGCTTTGCGGTACATTTCCCAAAGCACGAAAATACCAATTTTTATTCTGAAAACTTCGCAAACCGTCGAAAAATTGTGACCTTTGCCCCATGAACCGGAAGATTCTCGCACTAGCGATTCCCAATATTATTTCGAACATTACCGTGCCGTTGGTGGGCATGGTCGATATGGCCATCGTCGGCCACTTGGGGGTCGATTCGCTGATCGGCGCGATGGCCATCGGCGTGGCCATCTTCAACTTCATCTACTGGAACTTCGCCTTCCTGCGCATGGGAACCAGCGGACTCGTGGCGCAGGCCTACGGTGCGCGCGATTTCCGCGAAGTGGGCTCGGTGTTCGTCCGTTCGGTGAGCGTTGCGCTTGCCGTTGCGCTGTTGCTGCTCATTGCCCGTTACGGGGTGGGGCATCTCGCTTTCCGGATGATGGACGGTACTCCGGAGACGATGCGCGAGGCGGCCGAGTATTTCTATGTGCGGCTGTGGGCCGCGCCCGCTACGCTGTCGCTCTTCGCGTTCCAGGGTTGGTTTATCGGCATGCAGAATTCGCGTTTCCCGATGTACATTTCGATCATCGTCAACCTGCTGAACGTCGCGTTCGGGTTCTGGTTCGTCTACGGCCTGCACTGGGGGATCGCGGGCGTCGCATGGGGTACGGTGGTGGCGCAGTACGGCGGCCTGGCTACCGCTTCGGCGCTGTGGCTGGTCTATTACCGTCGTTTCATCGGATATGTCGATCTGCGCGCGAGTTTCAATATGCGGCCGATGCTGCGCTTCTTCCGCGTCAACCGCGATATTTTCCTGCGCACGGCCTGTATCGTAGTGGTTTACACCTTTTTTACATCCGCGTCGTCAGGTATGGGCGACGTGATGCTCGCGGTCAATGCGCTGCTGATGCAGCTTTTCACGCTCTTTTCGTACATGATGGACGGCTTCGCATTCGCGGCGGAATCGCTGATCGGGCGCTATGTCGGCGCCCGGAACCCGGCGATGGTCCGGCGCGCGTTGCACAGCCTGCTGTTGTGGAGCGGAGGTGCGGCGCTTTGCTATGTCGGGATATACGCTTTTTTCTGGCGCGATCTGTTGGGGCTTTTCACCTCGTCGGAGGCGATTCTGTCGGGAGCTTCGCATTACATACTCTGGGTGATCGCCGTGCCGCTGGTGGGTTTCGCCCCATTTTTGGTGGACGGTGCGCTGATCGGCGCGACCGCCACGCGGGTCATGCGCAATTCGGTTTTCCTTTCGATGGTGGCCTTCTTCGCCACCTATTATGCACTGCGTGTTGCGGCGGGCAATAATGCGCTGTGGCTCGCCTTCATGGTTTTCCTCGTATTGCGGGGCGTGCTCCAGTACTTCATGACCGGGCGGCTCAGGCGGTTCTGACGGGTTTCCGTGCCGAGTTCGTTGACAGTTCCCGGAACGCCTGTGGAGTCAGGGCGGTCACCGGTTTCTTAGCTTTCACGCAGCTTGCAGGAATGTTTGCCGCGAAGGTCAGTAATCGGCTTTGCGTACGACGATCTCGTCGATGAAAAACAGAGCGTCGTCGCCCGCATAGTAGTGCCAGGCGGGGCACAGATCCATCGCTTTGACCCGGACACGTACGTAACGCACCGGACGTGGTGCGAAATCGCAATCGAACTGCTTGATGCCGAAAAACGGTTCGCGCAGGACGGTGTTGGTTTGCCGGCCTGCGGTTTGGTACCGTTTGCCGTCCGTGGAAGTGGATACCTCGACGCTTTCGGGCAGGAATGCCGATTCCCAGAGGATTTGCAGGAACGATGCGTCGACGTGGTAGACCGGTTGGACGGTGTCCAGGTCGATATAGAAATCCACCTCGGGCTGGTAATAACCGAGCCATTGGCTTCGGTAGATCTCCGTGCCGTGAACCCCGTCGGTGAGCAGTCTTGTACCTTGTCCCTGCGGGTTACGGTTTTCCGCGACCGGGACGCTGGTCCGGACCGGTTTGCCGAAAGCGAGGTTGTCGACCTGTTCGACCTGTGCGCTGCGGAGCATCTGGCGCAGGTAGGAGTCCGGTTCGTTGTGCCATTCGCAGACGTTCTTCACGCCGTTCAGTTTGCAGGAGGTCACGAAATCGTGCAGTTTGTCGAGCCATTCGCGTTTGACCTGCCAGCGCCCTTCCACCTCTTCGAGGTAGCCTTCCGGGCCGTAAGGATCGGTGCGGCTCAGTTCGAGCTGGGCGAATTGCACCGGCTGGCGCGTGTAGTGTACGCGGCGCAGCAGTGTCGTGTCGCCCGCTACGGCCGCTTCGGCCCGGTCGAGGATCGCGAGGTAACCGCGCAGTTTGTCGGGGGCGAGCCAACTGTCGGCGAAATCGGTCGTATAGTTGAAAATCCCGAACGGCTCGCCCGATGCTTCCCGGTTTTGCTGCAGGAGGTCGATATATTCGCGAATGATGGGCCCGGCGGCACCGTAATAGCCGTTGAGGAAATCGTTCATCGTCGCGTCGAAGTCCAGCTCGGGATCCCACAGCAGTTTCGCGGCCAGATAGCCGCGCAGTTGGTGAAACTCGCTGCCCATCGGGCCGGAGCACTGCTCGAAGAAAATCTTGACGCCGTTTCGGACGAAATATCGGATGTTGGACTGCATCACGCCGAAGCCCGGCGTCGGCATTTGCAACTCCTTGAAGCTGCCGCAGTAGTCCCATACGAAAATGTTGTCGGTCAGCGCGGCCCAGGCCTCCATGTCGCGTCGGAAGTCGGCGCTGCCCGGATCGTCGGCGATAGGCATGTGACGGTCGCACTCGATGCTGCAGAACATGATGTTGACGTTCGGGGCGGGTTTGGTTTTGGGTGCTTTGCGCGAGTAGAGGTAACCCAGCGTCGAGATCGTTTTGTCGGGGAAACGTGCGGCCACTTTGTTTGCGAAACGGACGACCGACCCGGCCGGACTCTCCTCTTCGGCATCTATCTTGGCACATTCGGGACAGGTGCAGTAGCCGTAGTTGTCGTTCGCGCTGACCGACCAGTATTTCGCTTCGGGGTTCGCCGCGATCCGCCGCGAGAGTTCGTCGCAGACGATTTCGAGCACCTGCGGGTTCGACAGGCAGGGTTGTGTGGCGACCCGCCTGCCTTTGACCATTGCATAGTATTCGGGGTGCTGGGCGTAGTATTTTTCAGGCGGCAGCAGCGTGTTGAACGTGTGGACGAAAAGCCCGAATTCCGAGATGCGGCAGTCGAGTTCGTGGTTGAGTTTGTGCCAGTCGAGGTAGAGCGAATCGTACGGCATCGTATAGGTGTAACGCGAGGTGATTTGCGGGATCTGTTCGTCGTCGAGCGGTACGCCGATCCTCAGCTTTGCGGTGTGCGGCACCACGACCGGTTCGGCCGTGTATTTGCGGCAGCCGAAATACTCTTCCAACAGTGTGTAAACGCCGTAGAGCGCTCCGTGGCGCGGGCCGCCGTAAATTGCGAGCCGCTTTCCGTCGGTACGGATCACGAATCCGTCCTCGCCGAAACGTGCGAGCGAGTCGTCCCGGAGGCGGTTGGTGATTCCGATCAGGATCTCCCGGTCGGTCGGCGGCGCGGTGTCGGAAACGACAGGCAGTTCGGCCCCGGAAATTTCGAACAGGTATTTTTGCAGTTCCGAGGCGGCTTTCGCTTCGGTGGCCGTTGCGGCGGCGGGTTTGACGATTACATAATCGTTCAGTACGATGCTTTTCGAACAGGCGCCGAGCAGCAGCGACGCCAGCACGCCGATTAGGGAGAGTCGGGTTTTCATGGCAGGGAGAGAAGCGGATTGGATGAGAAATATAACCGGCTCCTGCCCGGTTTTATCCGGACAGGAGCGGTGTACGATAGAATGTGCACGGCAAAATACCGGTACTGTCGGTTCTATGCGGTTGCATACGGTGGTTGCACTTTGGCCGGACACGGTATGCGGATGCAGGGTGTGTGGGTACCCGTATCCTCAATAGGTCTGCGCCGCTATTGCTCAGCTGCGGTGCAGGCGCAGAGCGGAATTTTGTCGATGCGGCGTTGGTGGCGTCCTCCTTCGAAGTCGGTGTTGAGGAAGGTTTCGACGATTTTCACGGCCGTATCGTTGTCGATAAAGCGGGCCGGTAGCGAGCAGATGTTCGCATCGTTGTGTTTGCGGGCCAGTTCGGCGATTTCGGGCTCCCAACAGATGGCCGCCCGGATGCCCTGGTGTTTGTTCAGCGTGATCGTGATGCCGTTCGCACTGCCGCACAGCGCGATGCCCCGGGGCAGTTCGCCCTTTTCGATCGCGTTGGCCAACGGGTGGGCATAGTCCGGATAGTCGACGCTTTCGGGACTGTTCGTGCCGAAATCATAAACGTCGTACCCTTTCGAGCCGAGATAGCCGACCAGGAACTCCTTGAGTTCGTATCCGGCGTGGTCGCAGGCGATGCCGAGTTTGTTGTTGTCCATATCGTTGAAGTTTTATTGAGCTTTAGGTTGGTGCGATAGCTTTTGATTGGCTCCGGAAAAGCGGAGGGGAATCGTGCGAATAGAGAATGGAACAAAAAATGTTCCGGAGTAGGGTTTCCCGCCGCGCGTTTCCGCCTATTTGTGCCGGCGGGTGAGTTCCTCTTCGATGTCGGTGAGCGAAAGCCCCTGGTTTTCGAGCAGCACGAGCAGGTGGTAGATCAGGTCGGAAGCCTCGTACACGAGCCGTTCGTTGTTGCCGTCGATCGCTTCGATCACCGTCTCGACGGCCTCTTCGCCCACCTTCTGCGCGATCTTGTTCACGCCTTTGGTGAAGAGCTTGGTCGTGTAGGAGCCTTCCGGCATCTCCCGGTGGCGGCCCTGGATCACGCTTTGCAGCTCTTTGATGAACCCTTCGGTCTCGCGACCGTTGAAGCAGGTTTTGCTGCCGGTGTGGCAGACCGCTCCGGCGGGAATTGCCCGGATCAGCAGCGTGTCGTTGTCGCAGTCTTTGGCGATGCTTTTTACCGTGAGGAAGTGGCCGCTCGTTTCGCCTTTTGTCCAAAGGCACTGGCGGGTACGGCTGTAGAAAGTCACCTTGCCGGTGGAGACGGTTTTCTCATAGGCTTCGGCGTTCATGTAGCCGAGCATCAGCACCTGCAGGGTGTTGTCGTCCTGGATGATTGCGGGAACCATGCCCTCGCAGTTTTTCGTCGTGTCTAATTCGCTGAATTTTATCATGGTCGTTTCGGTTTGATGCGGTTGTGTGTTGCGGATGCGGTTTTGGCCGGATCCCCGTGTGCGTGTGGGAGGGCCGGTACTGTCACCCAAAGGTAATTAAAATTTCGTCAGCCTGACCGGAATACGTTGCTTTGCCAGTTCGCGTTTGAGCACGGGGATCGGGATTTCGCCGTAGTGGAAGATACTGGCGGCCAGCGCGGCGTCGGCCTTGCCGAGGGTCAGTACGTCCGTGATGTGCTGTGCGGTGCCTGCGCCGCCCGAGGCGATCACCGGGATCGACAGCATTTCCGAGAGTTGTGCGTAGGTGTCGCACGGGTAGCCGTTCTTCGTGCCGTCGTGGTCCATCGACGTGAAGAGTATCTCGCCCGCGCCGCGCTCCTCGGCCTCCTTTGCCCAAGTGAAGAGCTCGCGCTCGGTGAGGTTGCGGCCGCCGTGGGTTGTCACGCGCCACTGTCCGTCCACCGTTTTCGCGTCGATCGCCACGACGACGAACTGGCTGCCGTATTTCGATGCGATCTGGCCGATCAGCTCCGGGTTGCGCACGGCGGCGCTGTTGATGCTGACCTTGTCGGCCCCGGCCCCGAGCAACCGCCCGGCGTCGTCGACCGTACTGATCCCTCCGCCTACGGTGAACGGGATGTTGATATTCCCTGCGATGCGGGTCACCAGTTCTGCGAAAGTCTTGCGTCCCTCGAATGTGGCGCTGATGTCGAGGTAGACCAGTTCGTCGGCTCCCTCTTCGGCATAGCGGCGCCCGAGGGCGACAGGATCGCCCACTTCGCGCAGTTCGAGGAAATTGATGCCTTTGACGGTTTCGCCGTCTTTGATATCGAGGCAGGGGATGATGCGTTTGGCTAACATGTGTATTGTGGCTTAGGTGGTTGCGGGTTGTTTATCGTGCTGCTGCCCGGAGTTGGTCGAACGAGATACGTCCTTCGTAGATCGCTTTGCCGACGATGACGCTGCGCAGTCCGAGGCGGTCGAGTTCCTCGATATCGCTCCATGAACCGATGCCGCCGCTGACGGTGATGTCGATCTCCGGGAAAGCGGCCTGCAATTTCGTGTAGAGGGAAGTCGAAGGACCGCTGAGCATACCGTCCTGCGCGATGTCGGTGCAGATGACCTGTGAAAGTCCGGCGGGACGGAAGTGTGCGATCAACTCTTCGACGCCCATGGTGGCGGCCTGCTGCCAGCCGTTGATCGAGATCAGCCCGTCACGCGTGTCGGCGCCGAGAACCATCCGCTGCGGGCCGAAGTCGGCGAGCCAGCGGGAGAACATGTCGGGCTGCGTGGCTGCGATGCTGCCGCAGATCGCGCGCTTCGCGCCGCTCGAAAAGACCGCTTCGAGCGCCTCTTTGCTCTTGATACCGCCGCCGTACTGTACTTCGAGCGGTGTGCGCGAGACGATGCGTTCCAGTACCGCCAGGTTGACCGGATGCGACGCCTTCGCACCGTCCAGGTCGACCAGGTGCAGCCGCCGGATACCGCAGTCGGCATATCGCAGCGCCACTTCGAGCGGGTCTTTGTAATAGGAGGTTTTGCGGTCGTAATCGCCCTGCGTGAGCCGGACACACTCGCCGCCGATCATATCGATGGCCGGAATTATGGTGATCATAGCTTGGTAAGATAGTTTGTTGAGGTACGGAGCATGGTTCTGGTTACAGGGTCAGGAAATTTTGCAGGATTCGAGCGCCGATCGCGGCGCTCTTTTCGGGGTGGAACTGCGTGCCGTAGAAATTGTCCTTGCGGATCGCGGCGCTGAACGGCACGCCGTAAGTGGTCGTGGCGATCGTGTCGGCGTTCACCTCCGGTGCAAAGGAGTGTACGTAGTAGACGTAAGCGCCTTGGTCGATGCCGGTGAAAAGTCCTGAACGAAGATTTTCGACGCTGTTCCAGCCCATGTGCGGAATTTTCAGCCGGCCTGCCGGGCGAAGTATGGCGGCATCGGCAGGGACGTCGGCCTGTCGGGCGGAACAGGTGCCTGCATCAGAGAGAGAGGCTGCGGTGCCGGTTGCGTCCGGGAGGAGGATTCCCGCTTCAGCGAACAGCGTGTCGAATTTGCGTACGCGGTTGTCGAAGATGCCGATGCAGGCGGTATCGCCCTCTTCGCTACTGCGGCAAAGCAACTGCACGCCGATACAGATGCCCAGCACGGGTTGGGTGAGCGAGCGGATCACTTCGACGAGGTTCCTCTCACGCAGTTTCTGCATCGCGCTCGAAGCTTCACCCACTCCCGGCAGCAGGACCCGGTCGGCGCCGCGGATTTCGTCCGGTGATGCGGTAATCCTGTATTCGGCGCCGAGTCTTCCGAGCGCATTGGCTACCGAACAGAGGTTGCCGGTGTCGTAATCGATGACTGCTATCATAAATTATTGTCGTTTATCTTGTTGTCTGGCACTGGAACTTACAGTACGCCTTTGCTGCTGGGCAGTTCGAACTTGAAACTGTTGCGCGATGCGGCCATGCGCAGGGCCCGGGAGAAAGCTTTGAAAATACCTTCGATTTTGTGGTGTTCGTTTTCGCCTTCGGCCGTGATGTGCAGGTTGCACCGGGCTGCGTCGGCGAAGCTCTTGAAGAAGTGGCGGAACATCTCGGTGGGTACGTCGCCGACCCGTTCGCGGCGGAAAACGACATTCCAGGCGAAATCGATCCGGCCGCCGAAGAGCTCGCCCTGCCGCCGGCCGGAACCGTCTGGCGGGCCGAAGTCGGCCGCAATCCGGTCTACGGGATCGAACTGCTCTGAGCCCGGTATCGGCCGGAAGGGGGGAGGTTCGCCCCCATTTCCGCTGCGTTGGGCATAAACGGATACAATTTATTCCGTCGCGTCCATTCCGTTTCCGAAAAAATCTGGTATAATGCAGGAAACACCTTGTGCAATGACAGGAGGGATCATGGACCACACGGAAGAGATTTACCGTTCCGCCCGGGAGATTTATGCCGGATACGGAGTCGACACGGAAGAGGCTTTGCGGAAGCTTGACGCGATTCCGCTCTCCGTCCACGCCTGGCAGGGCGACGACGTGAAGGGATTCGAAGCGGCCGGGCATGCGCTGACCGGCGGCTGCCAGGTCACCGGGAACTATCCGGGCTGCGCCCGGAACGCCGAAGAGCTGCGAGGCGACCTCGATGTCGCCCTCGCGCTGATTCCGGGGAAACACCGGGTCTGCCTGCAGGGGCACCAGATCGACCGCGCCCTCCCGGGAATCGACCGCGATGCATTCACGATCCGGCAGTTCTCCTGCTGGCTCGACTGGGCGAGGCAGAAG
>OJUG01004387.1_pt1 | contig 11438 bp, 9 predicted proteins | sample 1599841 | NCBI WGS metagenome assembly OJUG01 (sample SAMN04168659, study PRJEB22393) | human gut metagenome | biome: human gut microbiome; feature: stool | host: Homo sapiens | collected 2014-05-12 | reverse complement strand
CCATGGCAATGGTACCCTGACCGGTTGCCACAGTCAGATCATCAAACGGATGAATGAAGGTATATCCGTGCTCTTCTGCCAGTTCATATGCTTTTGCACATGCCTCATCATAGACATCACCGTGCAGTACTACCTCTGCACCGTAGCCTCTGGTACGGTTTACCTTGATCAGAGGTGTGGTGGTGGGCATTACGATAGTGGCCTTGCTGCCGTAGCATTTTGCTGCATAAGCAACGCCCTGGGCATGGTTGCCTGCTGATGCGGTGATCAGTCCCTTGGCACGCTCTTCATCCGTCAGTGTGCTCATTTTGTAATAAGCGCCTCTTAACTTGTAGGCTCCGGTAAACTGTAAGTTCTCGGGCTTTAAGTATACACGGTTGCCGGTCTGGGCGCTGAAATAATCACTGTATACCAGCTTGGTCTCTAACGTTACCTTTTTTACGATTTCACTTGCTTCTTCAAATTTCTCTAAAGTCAACATTTCTTCCTGCATTTTTCTTCCCATGCCTTTCTGTAACACTTTCCTTGGTCTGTCGGTTATTCCTCCTGCGTATCCGTCTGTTGCTCGTTCTCGGGCAGATGCAGTTCTCCGATATCCTCCATATTCACATCAAACAATGCGTTTACAAATTCCTCAGAATTGAATTTCTGGAGATCCTCAATGGTCTCCCCCACACCGATGTATTTTACCGGAACCTTCAGTTCAGACTGGATTGCCACCGCAATACCACCCTTCGCCGTTCCGTCCATCTTCGTCAGAATGATGCCTGTGAGATCTGCCACCTCACCGAATTCTCTCGCCTGTACCAGTGCATTCTGTCCGGTGGTACCATCCAATACGATCAGGTTCTCTCTGTGGGCATTCGGGAACTCCTTGTCAATGATGCGGTTCATCTTGCGAAGTTCTTCCATCAGGTTCTTCTTATTATGCAGTCTGCCGGCGGTATCAATGAGAAGCACATCCGCGCCTCTTGCTTTCGCTGCATTCACGGCATCAAACACCACACTGGCGGGATCCGCGCCCTCTTTTCCGCCGATCATGGGCACATCCGCTCTGGATGCCCATTCTGCCAGCTGATCTCCCGCTGCGGCACGAAATGTATCCGCTGCGGCGATAAGGACTTTTCTGCCCTCATCCTTTAATTTACCTGCCAGTTTACCCACGGAAGTGGTCTTACCCACACCGTTGACACCAATGACCATGATCACGGACTGTTCCTTCTCGAAATCATAGGCGGTCTCATCCACCTGCATCTGCTCCTTAATACTTTCGATCAGAAGCTGTTTGCATTCGGAAGGCTCCTTGATATGCTTTTCTTTTACCTGCTGTTTTAATCTCTCCACAATGGCAGTGGTGGCATTGACACCGATATCTCCCATAATGAGGATTTCTTCCAGTTCTTCGTAGAAATCATCATCAATGGCGGAAAAACCGCTGAAGACCGAATCGATTCCCCGGACAATGTTATCACGGGTCTTGGTCAGTCCTTCTTTCAGCCTCGCAAAAAAGCCTTTCTTTTCCTCACTCATCCCATTTCCTCCAATCAGCATTCTATCCAGAAAAACGCTTGCGTTTTTCTTGTATGAAACTTAGAACTTCTTCACGATTTTCATACTAATCGTCCAGGTCCTTGTCAATGAGGTTGACGCTGACTAAGGTAGATACGCCCTTCTCCTGCATGGTGATACCATACAATCTATCCACCTGTTCCATAGTGCCTCGTCTGTGGGTAATGACAATGAACTGGGTGTTCTTGGTCAGCTTATGTAAATACTTTGCAAAACGTCCTACATTGGAGTCATCCAGTGCGGCCTCGATCTCGTCTAACAGACAGAACGGAGACGGCTTCAGGTTCTGAATTGCGAACAGTAGGGAAATGGCGGATAATGCCTTCTCTCCACCGGAGAGCTGCATCATGTTCTGCAGCTTTTTTCCGGGGGGCTGTGCGATGATGCGGATGCCTGCCTCCAGAATATCCTCATCCTCCATCAGTTCCAGTGTTCCCTTACCACCACCGAAGAGTTCCTTGAATACCTTATCGAACTCTCTACTGATCTCTGCGAATTTCTCCGTGAACTGTTTACGCATGGCGGTATCCAGTTCTTCGATGATGCCTTCCAGCGTCTTCTCCGCTTCCACCAGATCGTCATGCTGGGTCTTCATGAAAGTATAACGCTCCATCAGGTTCTTATAATCCTCAATGGCGTTGACATTAACATTGCCAAGCTTGCGGATCTCATCCTTCAGACCGCTGATCTCACGTTTCATAGCGGGAAGATCATTCATCTCTTCGTTGCGGAGTCCTGCCGCATCGCTTAAGGTGATCTCATACTCATCCCACATGTAATTGATCTGACCTTCAATGCCGTCCTCCAACTTTTTCTTCTGTTCGCCCAGACGATAGACTTCCTTATCCAGAGCATTCATGCGTTCTGACATTTCTTCTCTGCTGCGGAAGAAATCTTTCTGTTTTGCAGACAGTTCTTCCTTTTTCGCAAGGTCTTCGTCCAGCTTCTTCCTGGAAGCATCCTGATTCTCATGAGAAGCAGCAATGGTCTTCTCAATCTCCAGGATATTGTTCTTCTTGCGTTCCACTTCCTGCGCATTTTCCGTCAGAGCCTCTAAAATCTCTTTAAGCTCTGCCTGTGCACGTTCCAGCTCGCCGCCTATACGATCCACATTTGCCTGCTTGTAATCCAGCGCCTGACGCATCTTCTCGACTTTTACTTCCCATTCTCCTGCGTGGGCGGAAGCTTCGCTCTCTTCCAGTCTGCAGCTCTCCAATTCTTTCTGGAAGCCCAGGATCTGTTCCTGCGTCGTCTTCTCCAGTTCTTCGCTGGCAGCCAGTTCCTGCGTAATGGATTCCTTGCCGGAACGGATCTCGAAGATCCTGGTCTCGATCTCCTGCTCCTCCAGCTTCAAAGACTGTGCACTCTCCGCCTCTTCTTCCATACGCTCTCTTGCCTGGGAGATGTTCAATCTTGCGGTATTCTGCTCAATGGACTTGCGCTGCATCTCGGTCTTCAGTGCTTCCAGATCCATACGAAGTTTATTTCTCTTACTCTTGGTGTCTTCGATCTTCTGATTGTAGGTCTTGATATCCTCAGAGAGCTTTTTCACCTTTTTCTCCAGTTCGTCCATCTCACGACGTCTTCCCAGGAGATTGCTGTTGTTTTTAAAAGCGCCGCCGCTGATGGCACCACCGGGAACTAAAAGTTCGCCTTCCAGGGTGACCATGCGGATGCCGTAATCGAATTTTCTAGCGATCTTCACAGCATTGTCCACATTGTCTACCACAACGATACGTCCCAGCATAGCCTTCGCCACATTGCGGTATTCTTCTTCTGTGCCTACCAGTTCGTCTGCCATACCGATGACACCTTTTTCCTTAAGCGCCTCCGGATTCTTGAATTCCTGGGGCTTGGTAATACTGGTCAGAGGCAGGAATGTGGCTCTTCCGAGACGGTTCTGCTTTAAGAAGCCGATCATATGCTTAGCAGTCTCTTCGTTATCCGTTACGATATTCTGGATATTGCCGCCCAGCGCAGTCTCGATGGCGGTCTCATATTTTGCCTCCACCTGAATGATGTCCGCTACGACACCGATGATGCCCTTTTCTTTTTCCTTCTGCTCCATGACTTTTTTGACGCTGCCGCCGTAACCGTCATAGCGTTCAGTAATATTGGTCAGGGCCTCTAGCTTGGACTGCTCCTGATGGAAACGGTTCTGTGTCTCCCGCAGCTTTGCATCCAGTCCGGTGAGATTCTCACGGATATTGCCAAGCTCCAGTTCGGATGCCGCTTCCTGTTCCGTCATCTGACGCAGTTCCTCAGTCACGGTCTCAAAAGTCTCTTCCAGCTTCTTCACCGTTTCTTCTCTGGCTGCCTCATCGGATTTGGCACGTAACAGTCTGGAATTTAACTCTGCCTTGCGGATATTGATCTGCTCCATCATGGTATCGAAGCGACCCATCTTGGATTTAATGGTAGCTCTCTGGTTCAGTTCTCCAATAATGGTATTTTTCCCGGTCTCGATATTATTGTTGAGCTCGGTGATCTTATTCTGGATGGCTTCCAGATCAGCCTTCGCTTTCGCCGCAGCTTCTGCAATCTCCTGCACCTGGGTATCCGTATCCTTTTTATCGGTTAAGATATCCTGCTTTTCCTGCTCTTTGCCGGCAATCTCCTCTTCCAGGGCTGCCTTACGGTTGTTCAGATGGTTCTCACTGCCGTGGGCGGAATTGATCTGCTCCTTTAAGACATTGATCTCGCCCTCTAACTTACCGCGCATCAGACCGGTATCCGTCAGCTGTTCCCTGGCGGCTTCGATAGCGACATCCAGACTTTCAATCTCCTGCTGGATCCGTTCGTATTCTTCCTTGATACCCTCATATTTTTCACCGGTCTCACCAAGTTCCGTGCTTGCCAGATTGTATTTTTCTTCTGCGGAAGCAAGCTGTTCTCTCAGTCTCTTATTTTCCAATAAGAACACGTTGATATCTAGGGATTTCAACTCTTCCTTTTTCCTCAGATAGACCTTTGCCACCTCTGACTGCTTCTCCAGAGGTCCTACCTGTTTTTCCAGCTCCGATAAAATATCATTCACACGCACCAGATTCTGTTTCTCGTTCTCAAGCTTCGTCTGGGCCGCTGCTTTCCTGCGTTTAAATTTCACGATACCGGCAGCCTCATCGAACAGTTCACGACGTTCCTCGGGCTTACCGCTTAAGATCTTGTCGATCTGGCCCTGTCCGATAATGGAATAGCCCTCCTTACCGATACCGGTATCATAGAACAGCTCATTGACATCCTTTAATCTGCAGGGAGTACCATTGATCAGATATTCACTTTCTCCGGAACGGTAGATCCGTCTTGCCACTGTGACTTCGTCATAGTCGATCGCCAACTGGTGATCGCTGTTGTCCAGAGTAATGGCAACATAGGCGTAGCTCAACGGTTTTCTGGTCTCTGTTCCCGAGAAAATAACATCCTGCATGCTGGCACCACGCAACTGCTTGATGCGTTGTTCTCCCAGCACCCATCTTACCGCGTCCGCAACGTTACTCTTACCGCTGCCGTTAGGTCCTACGATACCGGTGATTCCGTTGTGGAACTGAAATACGATCTTATTGGCAAATGATTTGAACCCGTGGATCTCAATACTTTTTAAATACATATCCTCTATCCCTCAATAGCAGAAGCGCCTCATAAGCTGCCTGCTGTTCTGCCGCTTTTTTTGTTCTTCCCTGCCCACGGCCAAGGCATTCTCCCTCCATGTCGATCTCTACCACGAAGGTCTTGTCGTGTTCCGGTCCGCTCTCCTCTAACAGCCGGTACTCGAACTCTTTTTTGAGTTTTCCCTGAATCAGTTCCTGGAGATTACTCTTGCTGTCGTAGAAGAGACGCTTGTCCTCTAAATCCGACAGAATGAAGCGGTCAATAAAAGCCTTGGCAGGCTGCATGCCACCGTCTAGATAAATGGCACCGATCATGGCTTCCATACCGTCAGAGGTGATGCTGTCTCTGCGTCTGCCGCCGGTGTTCTCTTCGCCTTTTCCCAAAAGCATAAACTGTCCTAGCTCCAGGTCTCTGGCACAGAATGCCAGGGAAGGCTCGCACACCATAGAGGCGCGCATCTTGGTCAGCTCACCCTCCGGAACATCCGGGTGTTCCCGAAACAGGAAGTCACTGGATACCAGTTCCAGTACGGCATCTCCTAAGAATTCGATACGTTCGTAGTTCTCTGTCTTGTTGATTTTTTGTTCATTGGTATAGGAGCTGTGGGTCAAAGCCTGCTTCAGCAATGCTTTGTTGTGAAAGCAATAACCGATGCGCTGCTCCAGCACGTCCATTGTATAACCATCCAACATTTTCTTGTCCTCACAAATGCTAATAGTTCAAACCCAGTAGTCACAATCAAGATAAGAATAAGCAGACCGTAAGCAGACGTCGGTACTTAGCGAGGGTATTATCCTCGCTTATGTACCGCTACGCTCTGCGACAGAGCGAGAGCGTGTCGCGTTTCTTACCTTGATTGGGGCTACGGAAGTTAGACATCATCATATAAACTGAAAAACAGGAACAGTGCCTTGTGAGCAAGCTCTCGGTCACAGTTCCTGTTTTGTCTTTGCATGGCTCGTAGCTTTACTAGTTCACTGCGTTCTTGATCATCTCTACAGCGTCTTCTACTGTAGTAACCTGCTCTGCGGTCTCAGCAGGGATCTCGATATCGAACTCTTCCTCGATGCCCATGATGATCTGGTATACATCGAGGGAATCAGCACCCAGGTCATCCTGGAATGTGGTCTCCATGGTGATCTCATCGGGATCTACGTTTAATACCTCAGCAATGATTTTCTTCAATTTTTCAAATTCCATAACAGTTCCTTCTTTCCCAAATATTTCTCTTGATTAATTATTCTCTGCAGCCTTATCTTCCAGGCTGATCTGTTCTTTGATCTTCTCGTTGATCTTCTCTTCCTTAAAAGCAATACACTGCAAAATAGAATTCTTCACTTCCACTGCCTTGCTGCTTCCGTGAGTCTTCACTACCAGACCGTTCAGTCCGAGTAGCGGAGCACCACCATACTGGGAAGTATCAAAACTCTTTAATGTAGTCTTGAGTGCCGGTTTCACAAGCAGTGCACCCATTTTACTGCGAAGCGTGGACATCATCCCCTGCTTCACCTGATGCAGAAGTGCGGAGCTTACGCCCTCATACATCTTCAATATCACATTGCCCACAAACGCTTCACAGACAATGACATCTGCCGCACCTGCCGGAATGTCTCTTGCTTCCACACTGCCGATGAAATTGATCTCCGGACAATTCTTAAGAAGCGGAAATGTTTCTTTTACCAGAGCGTTGCCCTTCTCCTCCTCGGCGCCAATATTCACAATACCGACTCTCGGATTCTTTACTCCCATAACGCTTTCCATATAGACACTGCCCATCTTGGCAAATTGGACTAGCATGGAAGGTCTCGCATCTACGTTGGCTCCACAGTCTAATAAAAGGCTTACGCCCTTCTCTGTTGGAATCAGGGGAGCTAATGGCGGTCTCTCCACACCGCGGATACGACCTACGATCACCTGTCCACCTACCAGTACCGCACCGGTACTTCCCGCAGATACAAATGCATCGCATTCGCCGTTCTTCACCATATACATGGCTTTGACAATGGAGGAATCCTTCTTCCGACGGATTGCCATGACCGGAGGTTCTGCCGTCTCAATGACTTCTTCAGCATGTACGACTTCCAGCTGCTCTGCATCATAGCTGTACGCCTTTAATTCCTCACGGATCACAGGCTCCTTGCCTACCAGGAATACTTTGACGCGCTTATCTGCGTTGACAGCTTCCACAGCACCTTTTACGATCTCTGCCGGAGCATTATCGCCACCCATTGCGTCTACAGCAACATTTACATATTCTGCCATTTCGTCGTTCCTTTACCTGTTTATGTTTATCCGCTCATCATCAAACCGCTCCGTGGATCGCACCAAACAGTTTGATGATGGCAGATTCATTCTTACTATACTAAAGGCGTATATAAAAAGCAAGTGATTTTTTTGTGAAAGCAAAAGGAGATTCCATCCGGAATCTCCTCTTCTCTTTTCACTTAATTTCGCTTCATTGATTTATCAATTAATCAACGCTTACGACCTGCTTCTTATTGTAAGAACCGCAAGCCTTGCAAACTCTGTGAGGCATCATCAGTGCACCACATTTGCTGCACTTTACCAATGTAGGAGCGCTCATTTTCCAGTTTGCTCTTCTCTTATCTCTTCTACCTTTGGAAGATTTATTCTTAGGACAAATAGACATCGTTACACCTCCTTATTCGCGTTGAAGATATCTTGGATTGCTGCCATACGAGGATCCGGTACGAAAGTATCGCAACCACATTCCTTCAGATTCCTGTTCTGACCACATACAGGGCAGATACCCTTGCAGTCTTCCTTACACAGGATCTTTGCCGGCCAATTCACCAGAATTTCATCGTACACAAAAGCCTCTACATCCAGCTGCCATCCATCCATAAAGCTCTGCTCGGTATCTTCTTCCTCACTTACTTCCGCTTCCGGAGAATAAACGATTCTGTCAAACTTAAGCTTCATTGCTGTAGGTACTTCAGTAAGGCACCTGTCACATTTCGTGTCAAAGGTAAGCTCTGCAGTGCCGGTTACTTTTGCCTTGTTCACACCGATGTTGGTAAAAGTAAGATGAATGGGTGTCTTCTCCGTAATAGAGAAATCTCCCTGGCGGCTCTTAAAGCTTGTCATCTCAAGCGGAATGGCAACAGTCTCTACCTTGCCTTCGGATGTTAATACATCAGATAAACTTACTAACATAGCGACTCCTATGCAATATGTTGCGTAGAAAACACAAGTCTCCTACGATGTGTTGATTCACACACTGATTTATTATACATAGGCAATACTCTTTTGTCAACAAAATTTTGTAGGATTTTCATACAATTTTTGTATTCTGTGTCCGCCTACTTTTCCAGTCCGTAACTGCTGATCGTCCATCCCATCTCATCATATCCAAATGTCATAAACAGATAAGATAATGAGTCCTCCTGTACCGGCCGGAACTCTACTTCCACCGTACAGTTACCCTTGCTGTCCGTATCCCCCCCGGAAAGTCCCTTGATGCCCATGATCTCAACTTCGCCTGTGTATTCCTCCTGAAAATATGTATTTGTGAAATCCTTTGCGATCCGGTACACAGCCATTCTGTCTGCTGTTCTCTCCACTTCATCCAGTATTTTCAGTTCATCATCACCGCTCATAAGACCGTATCTCAGATTTAAGAAATAATATATTTCTATGTCATCAGGCCTTTTTCCCTCTTCCGACCATTTCACATACTGCTCCGCCTGTTCGTCGGATACATTTTCCTGATTGGAAAATACGATCATAATGAGTGACATTCCCTGGTCTACCTCTTTCTTTTCGATAATATTCAGGGAGTGAAAATACATTTCCTTATAGTCTTCCTCCACTGTCCCGGCATCTATATTGCCTCTGAGCAAATAATAGGTACTTCCGTCAAATTCCGCATAAGAAAGGATCCATTTTTCATTATAGCAGTAATTTACCATCAATAATTGTGCCGGATTCCCCTGCTTGGACTGCTCATAAAATTCCGTCAGCAGTTCTGCCCCGCTGCGCTCTTCGAATTGATCACTTAACACATACACCGGGTAGGCCTTCAGATCTTCCATATTAAAAGGAAGTTTTGACATTTCCTGTAAAATCACTTCTGGATCTCTTTTCCCTTTTAGGTTTTCCAGAATATTATCGGTCTGCACAAAGTTTTCCGCTTCCTGCACTGCCTCCTGTGTCTGTTCGTCTGTCTGTTCGACGGTGCTGGAGGTACTTACCGTTTCACTTTCCTGCACGACATTTTTACTCTCAGTTTCCTGCGTTTCTCCGCCGCAGGCCGTAAGAAATAAACATGCCAGAATTACCCCGGTCAAACGTTTCCTTCGCCAGCATTTTTTACACATCTTCATGCCCCGTTCCCTCCCACAGTCTACGATGGTTGTTTTATCAAATTATAGCAGATAATAACACACCATTGCATCATACTTGCATCATTTCCCTCTCTTTTTATTTTCAGATACAAAAACCGGAGCAGTCTTTGCGACCACTCCGGCTTTCCTATCACTTTCTTATTTCCTTATTCTTCGTAATCTTATTTACGCTTCCGCTACAGCCTCTTTCATGCTCTTCACATATTCTCCGATGTAAGGAGCTGCGTCTTTGCCATACTTTGCAATGATCTTCACGATGGCGCTTCCGACAATGGCTCCGTCGGATATGGATGCCATGGCTTTGGCCTGCTCGGGAGTGCTGATGCCGAAACCGATAGCACAGGGAACGTCAGTCACAGTGCGGATGCTTTCCACGATGGCGGGCAGATCGGTCTTGATCTCACTGCGCACGCCGGTGACACCCATAGAGCTTACCACATAGATAAAGCCTTCTGCCTCAGATGCGATCTGGCGGATACGGCTCTCGGAAGTAGGTGCGATCATGGAGATCACCTTCACGCCATGAGCTTTGGCGGGAGCCTCCACCTCCGTCTTCTCTTCATAAGGCACATCGGGAATAATAATGGCGCTGATACCCAATTCCTCACACTTGGTAAAAAATTTCTCATATCCGTAATGGAATACCGGATTCACATAAGTCATAAACGCAAGGGGAATCTCTGACTGCTCCCGCACTCTCTTCACGATCTCAAACACACCGTCCGTGGTCATGCCGCTGCTAAGAGAGCGGATATTTGCCTCCTGGATCACCACGCCTTCCGCCGTGGGATCGGAAAAGGGGATACCGATCTCTATGAGATCAGCCCCTGCCTTTTCCATCTCTAAAATGAATTTTACGGTGCTGTCCGCATCCGGGTCTCCTGCAGTGAGGAAGCCGATGAACGCCTTTTTATTCGGTGTATCAAATACTTTTTCTAATTTACTCATCGTACCTGTCTCCATTTCTTCTATCTATATTTCATATGTTAATTTCATCAGTCATGAATATCCACACCACGGTATCTCGCGATGGCTGCCACATCCTTGTCACCTCTTCCGGACAGACATACGATAATGCTCTGATCCGGGCTGTAATTCTTTGCGATCTTACGCACCTGTGCTACCGCATGGGCACTCTCGATGGCGCAGATGATTCCCTCGGTTCTTGCCAGATATTCAAAAGCATCCACTGCTTCATCATCCGTGATGGGCACATACTGCGCTCTGCCGATGTCATGCAGATAAGCATGCTCCGGCCCGATACCGGGATAATCCAGTCCTGCGGAAATGGAATATACGGGAGCGATCTGTCCATACTCATCCTGACAGAAATAGGATTTCATGCCATGGAAGATTCCTAAGGATCCCGTCGCAATCGTAGCTGCGGTCAGTGCCGTATCCACGCCTTTGCCTGCTGCCTCACAGCCGATGAGTTCTACATCCTTATCCTCAATAAAGTTGTAAAACGCACCCATGGCATTGCTGCCGCCGCCCACACAGGCTACCACGGCTGCCGGAAGCTTTCCTTCTGCCTTCAGGATCTGCTCTTTTGCTTCCTGACTGATGACACTCTGAAAATCTCTTACGATCATGGGGAAAGGATGCGGTCCCATAACGGACCCCAGTATATAATGGGTGTCCGCTACGCGGTTGGACCACTCTCTCATAGTCTCATTGACGGCATCCTTCAAGGTCATGGTACCGGAAGTCACGGGATGTACCTTGGCTCCGAGGAGTTCCATACGATAAACGTTCAGCGCCTGTCTGTCGGTATCTTCTTTTCCCATGAAGATCTCACATTCCATCCCTAAAAAGGCTGCTGCCGTTGCGGTAGCCACACCGTGCTGTCCGGCACCTGTCTCTGCGATCAGACGGGTCTTCCCCATCTTCTTT
>OJUG01004379.1_pt1 | contig 11458 bp, 10 predicted proteins | sample 1599841 | NCBI WGS metagenome assembly OJUG01 (sample SAMN04168659, study PRJEB22393) | human gut metagenome | biome: human gut microbiome; feature: stool | host: Homo sapiens | collected 2014-05-12 | reverse complement strand
ACGAAGAGCTGGCCGAACGCATCCGCACGCTCGCGCCCCGCTACATCGGGGTGTCGCTGCGCAACGTGGACGGCGCCAATTCGCTCGACCGGCGGGGGTTTCTGCCGGAGTACAAGGCGCTGATCGACGTCATACGCGCAGCCAGCGACGCACCCCTGATTATCGGCGGGGCGGGATTCTCGATCTATCCGCAGGCGTTCATGCGGGAGCTGGGGGCCGATTACGGCATTCACGGCGAGGGCGAAGGGCCGCTGGCGGAGCTGATCGGAGCCTTGGAGCGGGGCGAAACCGGGGCAGACATTCCGGCGGTCTACACCCGCGACGGCCGCACGGGAAACGGACCTATGGGAAACGGCCCTGCGGAAAACCGTCTCTCGGAAAACGAACGCACGGAAAACACACCCACGGAAAACGAACGCACCAACAGCCCCACCGGAAACGAACGCACGGGAAACGGGCGGCGCAGTTACCTGCCGGCGATCGAAGTGGAGTTCGAGCCGGAGCTGACCGGGTATTACTGGAAGCGGAGCGGCATGCTCAACATCCAGACCAAGCGGGGGTGCCCCTACGAGTGCATCTACTGTTCGTATCCTCATATCGACGGGCGGTGCGTGCGCACGATGGACCCCGAAATCATCGCCGAAAACATCCTCCGCGCCAAGCGCGATTACGGCATAAATTACCTGTTCTTCACCGACTCGGTGTTCAACATCCGTCCCGAATACAACGTCCGGCTGGCCGAAACGCTCATCCGGCGCGGGACGAACGTCGCGTGGGGCGCCTACTTCTCGCCGCGGGGCATCGACGCCGAGCAGATGCGGCTGTTCAGGGCTTCGGGCCTGACCCACATCGAATTCGGCACCGAGTCGTTCTGCGACCGGACGCTGGAAGCCTACGGCAAACGCTTCACCTTCGGCGACGTCGTGCGGGCCAGCCGGCTGGCGCTGGACAACGGGGTCTACTACGCCCACTTCCTGATTCTGGGCGGGTACGGCGACACGCGGGAGCATGTGCGCGAAACGATCGAAAATTCGCGCCGGCTGGAATACACCGTCATGTTCCCCTATGCGGGCATGCGCATCTATCCGCACACCCGGCTGGCGGAGCTGGCCGCACGCGAAGGCGTCATCGGCCCGGACGACGACCTGCTGGCGCCGGCCTATTACATCGCCCCGGACTTCGACTTGGAAGAGGCCCGCAGCGCAGCCGCCGCGACGGGCAAGGCGTGGGTTTTCCCCGACGACCCGCAGAGCGCGCTGGTCGATACGCTGCGGCTGAAACGAAATAAAAAAGGACCTTTATGGGAGTACCTGAGAAAGCCCTGATTGCGGCGGACGAAATAGTGGAATACATTCCGCAGCGGCCGCCGATCGTCATGGCGGATGCCTTCTACGGCATCGGCGAAGACGGATGCGCCCGCAGCGGGCTGACCGTATGCGAAGACAACATCTTCGTCGAAGAGGGCGCGCTCAGCGAGTGCGGCCTGATCGAGCATATCGCCCAGTCGGCCGCCCTGCGCGCAGGCTACATGGACCGCAGCCGCGGCGAAAAGGTGCGGCTGGGATATATCGGGGCCGTGAACGACCTGAAAGTCCACGCACTGCCCCCGGTCGGCAGCCGGCTCGTCACGACGATCGCCGTCGAACAGGCGGTAATGAACGTAACCCTGCTTTCGGCACGGACCGAATGCGGCGTAAAGCCCGTCGCCGAGTGCCGGATGAAAATATACATGGAAGAGTGATGGTACGCAGAAAAACAGCCGAGGCGAGTCTGGTCGGCAAGACGTCGCTGCGCGTAAGGTTCAGCGAGGTGGACTCGATGCAGATCGTGTGGCACGGCGAATACGTGCGCTATTTCGAGGACGGACGCGAGGCCTTCGGGCGCGAATTCGCGGGGCTGGGCTACATGGACATCCATGCCAGCGGATACACCGCGCCGATCGTCGAACTGCAGCTGCAATACAAAAAGCCGCTGCGCGTAAACGACACGGCCGTGGTCGAGACCCGCTATATCGCCACCGAAGCGGCGAAAATCTGTTTCGAATACACGATCCGCAGCGGCACCGACGGCGAAATCGTCGCCGAGGGAAGCTCGACGCAGGTGTTTCTCGACGCCCGCGGCGAGCTGCAGCTGCTCGCGCCGGAGTTCTACCGCAAATGGAAGGAGAGATGGGACGTGAAGTAGCGGTCTGGTGGGGACCTGACAGCATCCTGTCAGCGCTCGGATTCGGCACGCGGGAGAATATGGAGGCCGTGCGCGCCGGGAGGACGAATCTCTCGGTATGGCACGACGGCACGCCCGTCTGCCGGATCGACCCGGAACGGTTTGCGCAGCTGGCGGCGGAGCGGGCAGTGGCGGAATACACGCCCGCGGAACGACTGGCGCTGCTGACTCTGGGCGAGGTGATCGCCCGATCGGGCGTGTCGCCCGCGAACGAACGGACGCTCGTCCTGCTCTCCACGACCAAAGGCAACATCGGCCTGCTGAACGGCGATCCGGCGAAATGCGACCTGAACGACACGGCGGAGGTCGTCGGAAGGCATTTCGGGGCGGCGAACCGGCCGCTGGTGATCTCGAACGCCTGCATTTCGGGCGTGTCGGCCATCGTCGTCGCGTCGCGGCTGATCCGCAGCGGCGAGTACGACCATGTCTTCGTCGCGGGATTCGACCTGCTGTGCGATTTCATCGTCAGCGGATTCAACGCCTTCAAATCGGTAAGTCCCGCGCTCTGCCGCCCCTACGACGCGGCGCGCGACGGGCTGACGCTGGGCGAAGCCGGCGGCGCGGTGCTGCTCACGACCGACCGAGAGCTTTCGGCCACGGGCATCACCGTGGCGGGAGGCGGCATCTCCAACGACGCGAACCACATATCGGCTCCGTCGCGCACGGGCGACGGACTCGCGTTCGCAATCGGCGCAGCGCTCCGCGAAGCGTCGCTCGGCGCCGCAGCGATCGGCATGGTCAATCCCCACGGCACGGCGACGCTCTACAACGACGAGATGGAGAGCCGGGCGCTGCATCTCGCGGGACTGTGCGGCACGCCCTGCAACTCGCTCAAACCCTATTTCGGGCATACGCTCGGCGCATCGGGCGTCATCGAAAGCATCGTCACGGTGCACGGATTGGCCGAAGGAACCGTCTTCGGCGTCAAAGGCTATGCGGAGTGCGGGGTGCCCTATCCGCTGAACATAAGCGCGGAACACCGCACGACCCGGACGGACGCCGCGCTGAAAACGGCGTCGGGATTCGGCGGCTGCAACGCCGCGGCGGTATTCCGGCGCGGGACGGGCCGGAACGCATACGGCACGGACGAGACGGGCAGCACGGACGAGAATGCCGCGGCGGAGCGAAGCGACGTTTTCGGCGGACGATACTGCGACGGAGAGAATCCCGCCCGTCAGGACGGGACAAACGGCGCCGAAACCGACCGGGACGACGCACAGAACAAACGCAGGCAGGAAACAGCCGGCGGACAACCCGGATTCACCGGAGCGGACGAGAGTAACGCCGCAGCGAACGTCGGACAGAAAGAGTGCGCCGCTGCGAACGAAAACAACGTCATAACAAACGCCGGACAGGCAGGCGGCGACGAGACCGAAGAGATACGCACCGCCCGCGACACGGCGCACGTCGCCATAACGCGGCATCCGGAGATGCCGTTCGGCGTCTTCATCCGCGAGAGATACCGCGCGCTGGCAGACCCGAACATGAAGTTTTCGAAGATGGACGACCTCTGCAAGCTGGCCTACGTCGCATCGTGCGAACTGCTGGCCGGGCGACGTCCCGACTGCCCGGCCGAGCGGATCGGCGTGGTGCTGGCCAACCGCAGCGCATCGCTCGACAGCGACATGCGCCATCAGGCCGTCATCGACGCCGACGACGGGGGCGGGGCCTCTCCGGCGGTGTTCGTCTACACGCTCCCGAACATCATGCTGGGGCAGATCGCGATCAAGCACGGGCTGAAAGGCGAGAGCACTTTTTTTGCGTTCCCCGACAAAAGCTGTAACTTTATCCGGAAATACGCCGAAGGACTGATCGCCCAAGGACGCATGGACGCCGTCGTATGGGGCTGGTGCGAACTCTGCGGCGGGGAGTACGACTGTGAACTGACATTAACCGAAAAACTCGAATAGATACGATGGAAAATCTGGAACTGCAACTCAAACAGCAGATTATCGAAGCGCTGAATCTGGAGGAGATCACCGCCGAAGAGATCGCCACCGACGCGCCGCTGTTCGGCGAAGGACTCGGACTGGATTCGATCGACGCCCTCGAAATCACGCTCCTGCTCGAAAAACACTACGGCATCCGGCTGGCCAACCCGGCCGAAGCCAAACCGATATTCCACTCGGTCGCCACGCTGGCCGACTATATCCGTAAAAACCGCAAATGAACATAGCCGTCCGGGGCATAGGGATCATCTCGGCACTCGGCAACGGGGCCGGGGAGACGCTGGCGGCCCTGCGGGCCGGACGCAGCGGGATCGGGAAGCCGACGCTTTTCCGTTCGGCCGTCGACGTGCCCGTCGGAGAGGTCCGGCGCGACAACCGGGCGCTCGGCGAACTGCTCGGCATCCCGGCGCGTGAGACCCCTTCGCGCACGGCCCTGCTGGGGATGATCGCCGCGGCGCAGGCCGTGGCCGATGCGGCGATTCCCGCCGCGGCGCGCGTGGCACTCGTTTCGGGGACTTCGGTCGGCGGCATGGACCTCACGGAGAACTTCTACCGCGACTTCAGGTCGGACAACGGCAGAGGCCGCCTGCGCTCAGTGGCGGGGCACGACTGCGCCGACAGCACCCGCCGGATCGCGGAGTACTGCGGCATCACGGGTTACACGGCGACCGTCAGCACGGCCTGTTCGTCGGCCGCGAACGCCGTCATCACCGGAGCCTTGCTGCTCGAAAACGACATGGCCGATTATGTCGTGGCCGGAGGCACCGACGCACTGTGCCGCTTCACGCTCAACGGATTCAACTCGCTCTCGATTCTCGACCGGGAGCGGTGCCGCCCGTTCGACGCCACGCGCGCAGGGCTGAATCTGGGCGAAGGGGCGGGATATGTCGTCCTTGCGCGCGAAGAACCGGGCATGCGCTCCTACTGCCGCCTTGCGGGGTACGCCAACGCCAACGACGCCCACCACCAGACCGCTTCGTCCGAGACGGGCGAGGGGGCGTACCGCGCCATGGCCGAAGCGCTGGCCCGGAGCGGGCTGGAGCGCGTGGACTACATCAACGCACACGGCACGGCGACGCCGAACAACGACCTGACCGAAGGCACCGCCCTGCGGCGGCTGTTCGGCGAGCTGGTGCCGCCCTTCAGTTCGACGAAGGGCTTCACCGGGCATGCGCTGGCCGCGGCGGGCGGCATCGAAGCCGTGCTGTCGGCGCTGGCCATCGGGCACGGACTGCGCTACGGCAATCCCGGATTCGCGGAGCCGATTCCGGAGCTGGGGCTGCGTCCCGTCGCGGAGACGGAAGCCGCAGCCGTAAATTCGGTGCTGTCCAATTCGTTCGGGTTCGGCGGAAACTGTTCCTCACTGATATTCGCAAAATGAAGGCATACGTCAATTGCATAACATCGGGCGCGGAGCTGCGCAGCGACATCAAGGTCCTGATTCCCGAAATGAACCTGCGGCGGCGGATGAGCCATGTCGTGAAGTCGGGCGTGGCCGCCGGCATCGAATCGCTGCTGGAATTCGGCGCACGGGCGCCGATCGACGCGATAATCACCGCGACGGGACTGGGGTGCATCGCCGACAGCGAGAAATTCCTCGACGGGCTGATCGCAGGCGATGAGACGATGCTCAACCCCACGCCGTTCATCCAGTCGACCTTCAACACGGTCGGCGCGCAGATCGCCCTGCTGCGCGGACTGCACTGTTACAACACCACCTACGCCCACCGCTGGACGAGTTTCGAGAACGCGCTTACGGACGCCGCACTGCGCATCGGCGCGGGCTGGTCGCAGGCCGTGCTGGTCGGCGCATTCGACGAGACGACGCCCTCGGTCGAAAAGGTTCTGCAGCGGCTCCGCGTCGCGCAGGAGGGGAGATGGGGCGAATCGTCGGTATTCTTCGTGCTGACGGCCGAGCGGTTCGACTGTTCGGTCGCCGAAATCACGGGAATCCGCATCCCGGCCGGGACTCCGGCGGCGGACGGCGGATATCCGGCGGACGGAGAAACAAACGGAGAGACGGGCGGAGAAGAGAAGTCCCGCGCCGAAGCCCCCTCCGGAAAGGCATACGGAAACGAAAACGCCTGCGTCGGGGAATCCGGCGCGGAAGCGTCCGAAGGCCGGGCGATACGGGCTTCGCAAACCGGCGTCAAGCCGCACTTTACAGCGATCGCCGAGGTATTCCGGCAGGCGGTCGCGGAGAACGCCGGGCATAAGATCACGCTTTACAACGACTTTTCGGGCCGCACCGAATCGGCCATGGAACTGACATGTATGTAGCCGCCGTCATAATCGCCGCGGGATTCGTCCTGTTCTACTGCTCCTACCAGATACGGCTGGGGGCGTACGTCCGCACGCTGTGCCGCAACCGGGCCGCGGGACGGGTCGTCGCGCTGACGTTCGACGACGGACCGGACCCGGAGATGACGCCCCGCGTGCTGGACCTGCTCCGGGAGAGGGGCGTAAGGGCGACGTTCTTCCTCGTCGGCGCAAAGGCCGAGCGGCATCCGGAACTGGTGCGCCGCATCGCCGCCGAAGGGCACGATACAGGCATACACACTTGGGAGCACGCAGCCGGGTTCCCGATGCGGAGCAGCTGGGCGATGACGGCCGACATCCTGCGGTGCAGGGAGTCGCTCCGGCAGATCGCCGGCGTGGAGACGCACCTTTTCCGGCCGCCGTTCGGGGTCACCAACCCGATGGTGGCGCGGGCCGTGAAGCGGACGCAGAGCCGCTGCATCGGGTGGAGCGTCCGCTCGTTCGACACGCTTCTGCGCCGCAGCCGCGAAGCCGTGGCGGAGCGCATAGCCCGCCGGCTGGGCGACGGCAAGGTGATCCTGCTGCACGACGACCGTCCCGGCGCGGATCGGCTGCTAAGGCTGGTTCTCGACGACCTGAAGCGGCGCGGCTACGGCACGGCGACCGTATGCGAACTGTTTAAAATCGAAAAACCATGAAAATAACCTCCCTGCTAATTCCCTTTGCGCTGCTGTCGGCGCTGACGGCCCAAGGACAGCTGCCCGACTCGTTCCGGGAGCGGCTCGCCCAAGCCAGCCGCGATAACAAGACCATTCAGTGCGACTTCACGCAGCACCGGCAGGTGCGCCGGATGAAGGGCGAAATCGAGCTAAAAGGCCGTTTCTACTACGACAACACCAAAGCCATGGCGCTCGAATACACCGTGCCTGCGGGCGACAAAGTCATCATCCGCGACGACCGCATCATCCTCAGGACCGCCGGGCAGGTGACCGAAACGGCCACCTCGGCCAATCCCATGCTGCAGCAGGTCGCGCTGATGATCCGCGCCAGCATGACGGGCGACCTCTCGCAGTTCGGCGAGGGGTGGCAGATCGGCTACGACGAAACGGAGGGCGCGGGGACCGTACGGATGGTACCCCTGTCGCGCCGCGCCCGCAAATACATCGACTCGATCACGCTCCGCTTCGACTTGGAGAACATGACGCTCGACCGGATGGAGCTGAACGAAACCGAAGGCGGACATTCGGTCTACGAGTTCCGCGACAAACGATTCAACCTCGCGGTCGATCCCGCGAAATTCAACCCCTGACCTCCGATCCCGACTCAGATGCAGAAACTCTTCAGCGACATAGACAACTACCTCTCGGCAGAGGACCGGCTCGCGTTCCGGGTCCGGCTCGATGCGGCGCATCCGGTCTACGCAGGGCACTTCCCCGGCAACCCCGTGCTGCCGGGCGTCTGCACGCTGCAGATCGTCCGGGAGTGTCTGGAGCGCGGCACGGGACGCAGGCACCGCTTCACGGCGATCCGCGAATGCAAGTTCCTCGGCATGATCGTTCCGCAGGCGGACACTCTGCTCGACATAGACATCCGCCTCGCAGACGACGGCACGGCGGCGAAAAAAGTGACCTGCGTCGTCACGAACAACGAAAAAACGGTCCTCAAACTCAAGGCGACCGCCACCCCCGAACCATGAACGACCGGAACGACATACTGGCGGTGATCCCGACCTACAACAACGAAAAAACCGTCGCCCGCGTGATCGCCGACGTGCGCCGCTACTGCGCGCACGTGCTGGTCGTAAACGACGGCTCGACCGATTCGACGGCGCAGATACTGGCCGCCGAGGGCGTCGGGACCATCTCCTACGCCCCGAACCGCGGCAAAGGGTACGCCATACGCCGGGCACTGCGCTATGCCGAAGAACACGGCTACCGCTACATGATAACGATCGACTCGGACGGACAGCACTTCGCGTCGGACATCCCGAAGTTCGTCGAAGAGATCGAAAAGACGCCCGACGCGCTGCTGGTAGGCGCCCGGAACCTCCGCTCGGACAACATGCCGGGCAAGAACACCTTCGCCAACAAATTCTCGAACTTCTGGTTCCGCGTCGAGACCGGCATGCGGCTCGACGACACCCAGTCGGGATTCCGGCTCTATCCCGTACGGCGGATGAAGGGCATGCGGTTCCTGACGCGCCGCTACGAATTCGAAGTCGAGGTGCTGGTGCGGGCCGCATGGCGGGGAATCGCCGTGCGCAACATCCCCGTCAACGTCTTCTACCCCGAAAAGGACGAACGCGTAACGCACTTCCGGCCGGGCAAGGATTTCACGCGCATCAGCATCCTCAACACGTTCCTCGTGCTGGGCGCCCTGCTGTTCTACTATCCGTGGCGGTTCCTGCGCTCGCTCACCAAAGAGAATATCCGGCGTTTCGTGGCGGACAACATCACCCGTTCGCGGGATTCGAATCCGCAGCTGGCCGCTTCGATCGGGCTGGGGATCTTCTTCGGCATCGCCCCGCTGTGGGGCTACCAAATGATCGCGGCGGGGGTTACGGCCCACTTCACACGGCTCAACAAGGCCGTGGCGATACTCAGCTCGAACATCAGCATCCCGCCGATGATCCCCTTCATCCTCTACGGCAGCTACTGGACCGGCGCGCAGGTACTGCGGCGCGCAATGCCGCTGTCGCTGTCGGACATCACGCTCGAAAGGGCCGCCGCCGACATGTTCCAGTACGTCGTGGGCAGTTTCGTCATGGCCGCCGTATGCGCGGTCGCGGCCGCGGCGGTCAGCTACGCCCTGCTCGTCTTCTGTAAACGCACGCCCCGCCATGAATAAGTTCTTCATCGCCCTGTACGACTTCTTCGAATCCCGCCGCACGCTGCTCTATGCGCTGCTGGGAGTGCTGGTCGTGGCGATGGCCTCAGCCGCATTGCGGCTGCGGTTCAGCGAGAACATCACCGGCTTCTTCCCCGACGGGGAGCGGAAGGCGGCCGCGGCGTTCTCGAACCTGAAGATCAAGGACAAGATCGCCGTGATGATAAATGCCGGCGAGGATGCGGCCGACAAGACCGACGAGATGATGGCCTGCGCCGATTCGCTGGCGGCGCGGCTCAACGCCGACACGCTCTTCAGGCGTTATGCCGAAGTCGAAGCGACCTTCGGCAGCGAACTGGCGGACGGCATGCGGTCGTTCCTGCAGGGCAACCTGCCGCTGCTGCTTTCGGAAGCGGATTACGCCCGCATGGACACGCTCGTCACCCCGCGGGGCATCGCGCAGGCGATGGAGGGCAACTACCGCCGCCTGCTGTCGCCCGTCGGGGGATTTATCGACGAATATATCTACGACGATCCGCTGGGGCTGTCGTTCGGCGCGCTGGGCAAGCTGCAGGAGCTGAACATCGGAGGCAACTACACGCTCTGCGACGACTACCTCTTCTCGAAGGACATGACCACGCTGCTGGTCTTCATATCACCGCACTACCAGAGCGGCGACACGGGCGTCGGCGACCGGCTGATCGAGCGGATCGAGTCGGCGCTGGAGGGGCTGAACGCCGAATACGCCGCCGCAGGAATCACGGCGGACTATTACGGCGGACCCGCCGTGGCGGCCTACAACGCCCGCCAGATCAAGCGCGACATGATGCTGACGCTCAACATCGCCATCCTGATCATCGTGGCGTTCATCACCCTCTCGTTCCGCAACAAGTTCGCGGTCCTGCTGGCCCTGATTCCCGTGGCGCTCGGCGCGCTGTTCGCGCTGGCGATCATGTCGCTGACGTGCCATACGATTTCGTCGATCGCCGTAGGTGCGGGGACCGTCGTAATGGGCATCGCGCTGAGCTATTCGATCCACATACTCTGCCATGCGAACCACTGCCACGATCCGCGGCAGATCATCCGCGATCTGGCCTATCCGCTGACCATCGGCAGCATAACGACCATCGGCGCCTTCGCGGGACTGCTCTTCACCGATTCGCAGCTGCTGCGCGACTTCGGGCTGTTCGCATCGCTGACGCTGGTCGGAACGACGCTTTTCAGTCTGGTGCTGCTTCCCCACCTGATCCGTAAGGAGAAACGCGGGGGGGGGTCCGCCGTGCTGGAACGGGTGGAACGGCTCACGGGAATGCGTCCCGACCGGAACCGCCCGCTGGTGGCGGCGATCCTGCTGCTCACGTTCATATGTCTCTTCTTCTTCAACCGCATCGGCTTCGACAGCGACATGATGCACCTGAACTACGACCCGCCCCGGCTGGCCGCCGCGCAGCAGCGGCTGAGCAGGCTGACCGACGAAGACGGCGAACGGTCGAAGGTGCTCTTCATTACCACGGCCGACACGCCGGGCGAAGCCGTCGCGAGCTACCTGCGCATGGGCCGGCGGCTCGACTCGCTCAAACAGGCCGGGAAAATCGACTCCCACGCCGGCATCGCATCGTTCGTGGTGGACAGCGCCGAACAGCAGCGGCGGCTGGAGCGGTGGCGCCGGTTCTGGACTCCGCAGCGGCGGGAAGCGGTGCGCGCGGGGATTCGGGAGGCGGAAAAACGCTACGGCTTCGCCGACGGCGCGTTCGACGGCGCGCTGAAGCTGGCCGAAAAGGAGTACGCCCCGCTCGACTACGCGTCCGCGGCGGCGCGCGAGGTATTCCGCGAGTGGATCGACGGACAGGAGAAGTCCCCCATCTTCCTGAGCCACGTGACGCTGGCTGACAGCTGCAAGCACGGGGTATACGCGGCGTTCTCGGCGACGGACGACATCGTAGCCGCCGACCGGGCGTTCTACGCCGGGAAAATGGCGCGGAGCGTGAACCGCAACTTCTACCTGATACTCTCGATCTCGTCGATACTGGTCACTGCGGCGCTGTTCCTCTGCTACGGCCGGATCGAACTGACGCTCATGTCGCTGCTGCCGATGGCCGTCGGGTGGGTCATCATCCTCGGACTGATGGCCATGCTGGGCATCGAGTTCAACATCGTGACGATCATCCTCTCGACCTTCATCTTCGGCATCGGCGACGACT
>OJUG01004372.1_pt1 | contig 11481 bp, 10 predicted proteins | sample 1599841 | NCBI WGS metagenome assembly OJUG01 (sample SAMN04168659, study PRJEB22393) | human gut metagenome | biome: human gut microbiome; feature: stool | host: Homo sapiens | collected 2014-05-12 | reverse complement strand
AGCTGCCGGAGCGGTGCTTAAGCCGCAAGGCGGGAATTGTGCGGTGTTGCCTAAGCATTCGTAGGGCGCTGCGCCCGCAGGCGCGTTTCGGAGGCCCGCTTGACGGGCAATGCCCGTCAGTTTGCAAAGCAAACCCGCTCGTGCAGTTGCAAAACCCACTGGGCTTTGCATTGCTCGCCATCACATTTTCGTAAACTCAAATGTGAGCTTCTGGCTCGCAACCCTGCAACCGGGGCAGCGCCCCGGCTCTTAGGCCGGAGACGTATGCCCTCATCCCGCCGCGGCTTTGCTCTATTACGCATTTACATTCCCGCAACAAGCCGAGCCCCATTTGTAAGGGTTAAACATATGGCAGCATCCACGGGATAAATCAATGCTTATACAAAAATGCCACACCCATACCAGGTGCGGCATCTGTTTTATTCGCTTTGGTTATTTCGCGTACTCGGTGGCGCGGCTTTCGCGGATCACGCTGACCTTGATCTGGCCGGGGTAATCCAGCTCGTCCTCGATCTTTTTGGCAACCTGGCGGGCCAGCAGGATGACCTGATCATCGCCAACCTTGTCGGGCTGGACCAGGATGCGGACCTCGCGGCCTGCCTGCACGGCGTAAGAGCTTTCAACGCCCTCAAAGCCGTTGCACAGGGCTTCCAGCGTTTCCAGACGCTTGATATAGCTTTCCATGTTTTCACGGCGGGCACCGGGGCGGGCTGCGCTGATGGCATCCGCTGCCATAATAATGAAGGCAAGCACCGTCTTGGGCTCCACATCGCCGTGGTGGGCTTCGATTGCATGAATAATCTGCGGGTTCTCGCGGTACTTCTTGCAAATATCCACACCGATTTGCACATGGCTGCCCTCGATCTCATGGTCAAGGGCTTTGCCGATATCATGCAACAAGCCTGCGCGGCGTGCCAGCTGAACATTCACGCCAAGCTCGCCAGCCATCAGGCCGGCCAGCCATGCCACTTCCAGAGAATGGCTCAGCACATTCTGGCCATAGCTGGTGCGGTACTTCAGGCGGCCGATCAGTTTGACCAAATCAGGATGCAGGCTGTGGATACCAAGGTCCATCACAGCCTTTTCGCCCTCGCGCTTCATCTGAATTTCCAGTTCGCGGCGGCACTTATCCACGGTCTCCTCAATGCGGGCCGGGTGGATACGGCCATCGGCGATCAGGCGCTCCAGGGCCATGCGGGCCACTTCACGGCGGGTCTGGTCAAAGCTGGAAAGGGTGATGGCTTCCGGCGTATCGTCAATAATAAGGTCACAGCCAGTGGCAGTTTCCAGAGCGCGGATGTTGCGGCCCTCGCGGCCAATGATGCGGCCCTTCATCTCGTCAGAGGGCAGCGGCACCACGCTGACGGTGGCTTCACTGGTGGCATCGGCTGCGCAGCGGGCAATGGCCTGGCCGACCAGCTCACGGGCGATGGCATCACATTCGTCCTTCATGTTAGCCTGATAAGCGCTGATCTTCATGGCCTTTTCGTGGGTCAGCTCATCGTCAATGTTCTTCAACAACACGGCGCGAGCATCTTCCTGGGTCATGGCGGCGATGGTTTCCAGCTTTTCGGTCTGGCGCAGCTTGAGCTGTTCCAGCTCGTCCAGGCGAGCTTCCACCAGTTCGCCGCGCTTTTTCAGGTCCTCTTCCTTGCGCTCCATGGCGGCGGTGCGCTTATCCAGCGCTTCCTCCTTTTGGTCCATGCGGCGTTCCTGGCGGCTGATCTCCGCGCGGCGGTCCTTGATTTCCTTGTCGGCGTCAGCTTTCAGCTTGAACGCCTCGTCTTTGGCCTCGATGATGGTTTCCTTGCGCTTCTGCTCGGCAGCCTTGATGGCATCGTTCACGATGCGTTTGGCTTCCTCTTCGGCAGAGCCGATCTTGGCTTCGGCGGTACGCTTCCGGTTTTCCCCGCCAAAATAATAACCAAGCGCCCCGCACACGGCAGCGGCAACGACAACCAGCACCCACATCAAAATTGGGGGCATGGCAGTTTCACTCCTTACAAAACTCAAATCAAATGCAGGAGGGCGCAGCACAAGCGGAACGCTTTTATTTCTGGCATACCTGAAAAGCCCGGGCAGCCCGCGCCTGTTTTATCTGGCAGCTACCACGGGTACACTGCCAGCATCTTACAGCGCAAGGGGCTGACCTTTGCGGTTCAAATACTGCCTGCGATATTCTATACAAAATGGGGCGATAATCCAAAGCATACCCAAAAGCGGATACACCTCAAGCCCCATATACACAAATAAAACGAAAAAACGCCAAATTTGCGGCGGTAAAACAAATATCTGAAAAGCGGCGTTCCCGATGGGCGACACCCTTAAGTCCTATTTAATATTGTAGCTACATTGCAGTAAATTGTCAAGGAATTGTTACAACACCGTGAACGTTCCCACCTGGCACAAAAATTGGCAGAAATGCACCTGCGGGGCCGCCTGCCAGCTTCAAAGCAGGGGCCCTGTCTGTATTCTTATGATGAATTGGGAGTAGCCGATGGCAAAGCGGGCCGGGAGCCCCTGCCGGGTGCGGCCCGTTTTTTCCATCATATCACAGTTTTGGGCAAAGGTCATCTTTTGTTACGGTGTAAAATTTTGCGTTGCCCCCTTGACTTCCCCGCCGGGGTGGTATATAGTAAAGGCAACTTCATCCTGAATAAAACGTTGAGGCAGACAATACATGCTGGAACGCGCAAAAGAGAGAACCGCCGCCGAATTTGGCGTGGTGCAAGCGGTTTTGCAGGCGGGCAGCACAGTTACCACTGCCGAGTGCGAAGGCGAACCTTCGCCGGGGTAGCGCCCCGTTACCGGCGCTTACAAAACAGGGCTTTGGGCCTTTGTTTTACGAGTGGGATGCTTTGCCGCGTCCAATTCGGGTGGAACCGTGGAGTATGAATTTGTATGCTTCATCCCGTTTATGGTCAAGAATGGGATGGAGCATTTTTGTTTACCCAAAGGAGCGTTTACCAATGAAAATCATTTACAAAGACGGCACTGTTGCCGAATGCCCGAAAGAAGAAGAACTGCACGTTCTGCGCCATACGGCTGCCCACATTATGGCACAGGCCATCAAGCGCCTGTATCCGCAAGCCGACTTTGCCTTTGGCCCCGCTACCGAAAACGGCTTTTTCTATGATGTTGACCTGGGCGATACCAAACTGAGCGATGAAGACCTTGCCAACATTGAAAAGGAAATGAAGAAGATCTGCAAGGAAAACCTTGCCATCAAGCCGTTCATCCTGCCGCGCGATGAAGCTGTGAAGCTGATGACCGAGCGCCAGGAGCACTATAAGCTGGAGCATATGGACGACCTGGCCGATGAGACCGAGTTCAGCTTCTACCAGCAGGGCGAGTACGTTGATATGTGCATCGGACCCCACCTGACCTACACCAAGGCTCTGAAGGCGTTCAAGATCACCCAACAGAGCGGCGCTTACTGGAAGAATGACAAAGAGAACAAGATGCTGACCCGCATCAACGGCGTTGCTTTCCGCAACCAGGAAGAGCTGGAAGCCTGGGAAAAGCAGCAGCAGGAAGCCCGCGAGCGCGACCACCGCAAGATCGGCAAGGAAATGCGCCTGTTCATGACCGACGACCTGGTTGGCCGCGGCCTGCCCATGTTCCTGCCCAACGGCTACATCATCTGGCAGCAGCTGGAAGATTACATCAAGGGCAAGGAGCGCGAGCGCGGCTACCTGCACGTTATGACCCCCTGCATCGGCACCGTGAACCTGTACAAGACTTCCGGCCACTGGGATCATTACCGTGAGAACATGTTCCCCGCCATGGAGATGGAGGGTGAAAGCTATGTTCTGCGCCCGATGAACTGCCCCCACCACATGATGATTTACGCCAACCGCCCGCACAGCTACCGCCAGCTGCCCATCCGCATTGGCGAAATTGCCCACGACTTCCGTTATGAGTCCAGCGGCACCCTGAAAGGCATTGAGCGCGGCCGTCATTTCTGCCAGAACGACGCCCACCTGTTCTGCACCCCGGAGCAGATCAAGAGCGAAGTTGCCAATGTCTGCAGCCTGATCTTTGACGTCTACAAGGATTTCAACATCACCGATTACCGCTGTGTGCTGTCCCTGCGTGACCCCGCCGACAAGAAGAAGTACCATGACGACGACGCCATGTGGAACCATGCCGAGAACGCTCTGCGCGAAGTTCTGACCGAGCTGGGCATCAACTTTACCGAGGAGATCGGCGAAGCTGCTTTCTATGGCCCGAAGCTGGACGTCAACGTTAAGCCCGCTGTCGGTGCAGAGTACACCCTCTCCACCTGCCAGCTGGACTTCTGCCTGCCTGCCAAGTTCCACCTGACCTACATCGACAAGGACGGCAGCGAGAAGACCCCCGTTGTGCTGCACCGTGCCATCCTGGGTTCTCTGGACCGCTTCATGGCTTATCTGATCGAAGAGACGAAGGGCCGCTTCCCCACCTGGCTGGCTCCCACCCAGGTCAAGGTTCTGCCCGTCAGCGAAAAGACGCTGGATTACGCCCGCACCGTTGCCGACAAGCTGACCGCTGCCGGTGTGCGCGTTGTGCTGGATGAATCCAATGAGAAGATCGGTTACAAGATCCGTGAAGCCCAGCAAGTTGACCGCGTGCCCTACATGCTGGTGCTGGGCGCTAAGGAGGCCGAGGCTGGCAACATCAGTGTGCGTGATCGCAAGGGCGAAACCACCACGCAGGAGCTGGATGCCTTCATCAACAATATCGTGACCGAGATCAAGGAGCGCCGCTACAACTAAGCGCTCCGCGGTTCCACCGAGCTTTACAGCTCCCGATTGCTTCCAGTCGGGAGCTGTTTTGGTATCGGGCCCGCAGATCGTTCATCATCAAGGTTGTTTACTATTCTAAGGAGGTGCAGCATTGAAACGTAAGTTTTTGACCCTGATCGCCGCCGTGGCTGCCGCCATGGCGCTGGCGCTTTCGGCGGGTGCCGAAGCCGCCACGCCGGAAACTGCCGGCAGCCTGACCCCGCTGATGCCCATGTTTGATACCGCTGACACCGGCATTGCCGAATACTCCGGCGATATCGTCCAGGAAGACGCCGCAACGTATGACGCTTCTTATAACACCAATGAGGATGTTGCCGCCAACGAGCGGGATGTTTACAACTACCTGACCGGCACCATGGGCATGAACAGCGCCGCCGCCAGCGGCGTGATGGCCAACATGTACCGCGAATCCCGTTTTTATGTGGACATTACCAATGACTACGGCACCGCATACGGCCTGTGCCAGTGGTACGGCGACCGCTGGACCAATTTGCAGAACTACTGCAACAACAACGGCCTGGACTGGCATACCCTGTACGGCCAGATGCGCTTTTTGGAATATGAGCTGAACAGCCTTTCCAGCCTGCGCTCTTACATGTATGGTATCAGCAATGATGCCAACGGTGCTTATCATGCTGGGTACGAATGGTGCCGCGTGTATGAACTGGGCGGCAACACCTCTGATACCACCCGCTGCGATTCCCGCGGAACGCTGGCGCGCGATACCTTCTGGCCCAAGTACCAGAACGGCAGCACCGGCGGCTATACCGGCTGGCGCAGCGAGAACGGCCGCGATTACTGGTACGAGAACGGCGTAAAGCAGGGCACCACCGGCCGCGGCAAAGAAATCTATGATGCCTCCAGCGATGCTTGGTACTGGCTGGATGCCGTGGACGGCGGCGCAAAAGCCGTGAACAAAGATGTCTACCAGGAATCGGACGGCGGCAAGTGGGTGCGCTATGATGAAAACGGCCACATGATCAAAGGCGAAAACTGCCAGAACGGCAACTGGTATTACTTTGAGCCTGTCACCGGTGCCATGATCCACGGCCCGTGGACCCTGCCGGATGGCCGCAAGGTCTACTATGACCTGACCACCGGCATTATGCAGTACGGCAATGTGTCCATCAATGGCTCGCTGTATTACTTTGACCCGGTTTACGGCACAATGAAAAGCGGTGCTTTGACCAACTTCTGGGTCACAGACGGCAACGGCAAGAGCTTCTGGTATGAAAGCTGGGTGCGCCAGGGCTGGCAGCCGGGCAGCAGCAATTACCGCGGCAAGGAGATTTACGACCCCGCCAGCGGTGCCTGGTACTGGCTGGACAACGTACAGCAGGGTGCCAAGGCCACCAGCAAGGAAGTATACCAGGATTCCAACGGCGGCAAATGGGTGCGGTACGATGCCAACGGCCACATGATCAAGGGCTGGTACACCCAGGACGGTAAAACCTGGTATTACGACCTGACCACCGGCGCCATGTACAAAGGCTGGCACACCATTGAGGGTTCCACCTACCATTTTGATGAAACCACCGGCGTGAAGGGGTAAATCAGATACAAATATAAATAGTAAAACCGACCGCAGGGGCGAGCAGCATCGCCTTTGCGGTCGGTTTGGTTTTGGGGTGAAATGCACCCGCAGGGTGTGCGGCGGGTGATTGAATGAAATATTGGGCAAGGCCCGGCGTGCGGGACGATGCATCGCGCCCTACAGAGCGTTTATGGGTTGGTCGTGCACAACAAAATGCTCTGTAGGGAACGGTCTCGACCGTTCCGCAACTTTGCCGCATAGGCCATAATATTGCTTGGTACAAGCCGTATCCAAGAACGTCAAAATCGTTTTCAAATACGCCCTCCACTTACTTTACAAAACTACCCTCCAGCGCCAGGTACTGGTCAAACAGCATGCGGCTGACACGGTTGCCGTAAATCACGCTGGGGTGGTCGTTTACTTCCAGCTTGTTGGCAAAGTCGGTGCACATCATTACCAGAACATAATCCCCGTAAGGCGTGTGGATCAGGCCGCCGTCATTGCGGCAGGCATCCATGGAGCCGCTTTTGCTGGCTACATAGATCAGATCCGGATCCGCGTGGGATTCTTCGGGGTCGGTGTAATACGGGGGGATGCTGCCCGCCAGCATGGTGTTGTAGTGCTGCTGGCGGAACACATTGCGCATGGCATCGCTGGCCTGGGGGCTGACCAGCTCGCCCTTTGCCAACAGGGCAAAAAAGCGGCCCATATCCCGCGGGGTAATGGTACCCAGCTTTTCGCTCCAGTTATCGCTGCGCAGGCTGCGGTGCAGCTTGGTGTGGGTGCAGCCAATGCTGCGGATAAACGCATTGATGGTATCCAACCCCAGATAGTCGATCAGCATGTTGGTGGCAATGTTGTCGCTGACAACGATCATCAGGGTGGCAACATCGCGGGCGCGCAGCCTGGCACCTTCGCCTAAGGACCGGATCAGGCCGGAGCCGTCCACAAAATGCCGGGCTTCATAGGTCAGTTCGGCATCCAGGCTGGCTTTACCGGCTTCCGCCTGGGCGTACAGACAGCCCAGAATATAAATCTTGATCGTGGATGCCGATTCAAATTCATCATCAGCCCCACGCTCCACCACATGGCCATGCAGGTCATCTGCGTATACGCACATTTTGGCGTCCAGCCCGCACAGCTCTGCATCAATGCGGCGTTCCAAAGTCAATTCAGGATGCGGCATAATGGTTCTCCTTTTATTTTGGTAGCGTTACAGGTTCTCGCTGAAAAAGCGCACGGCGTTGCCGTAAAAAATCTTTTCCACCACACGCTCGGGGATACCCTCTTTTTTCAGCCCCTCGGCCAGCTTGGGCATGTCCTGCGCACCGGTAATTTCCAGGTCGCCGTCAATGCCGTCAAAATCGCTGCCCAAGGCCAGGCAGTCCTCACCGGCCTTATCCATAATATAGCGGGCGTGGCGGGCCATATCGGTGATGCGGCTTCTGACCTGGCTGCGGTCGGGGTTTGTATCCAGGAAGGAAGCGCAGTAGTTCAGACCAATCAGGCAGCCCTTTTCGCCCATGGCGGTCAGCATCTCGTCCGTCAGGTTGCGCACATGGGGGCAGCAGGCGCGCGCGTTGGAATGGCTGGCAACAAAAGGCCGCTTTGCCACCCGCAGAATATCCCAGATACCGGCGTCCGATAGGTGAGAAACATCCACCAGCATATGCAGGCGCTGCATCTCCTCCACAAATTCTAAGCCTTTTTCGGTCAGGCCTCCGGTGGTGTTGGCCGGGCGGGGCCACATGGCATCGGTGCCGGGTACAATGTTGGGCTCGGCCAAGCCGTTCTTGAAGTTCCAGGTCAGGGTCATCATCCGCACGCCAAGGCGGTACAGATCCCGCAACGCACCCAGGCTGTCCAGGCAGGCACCACCTTCTTCAACGGTCAGCATCATGCCGCGCTTGCCGGAGGTGAGTAGCGTCTGGATGTCCGCCGCAGTGCGCACCTGCATCAGGTCATCGGGATACTGTTCCAGCAGGCGGTAGAAAATGTCGATTTCTTCCAGGCAGGCCAGCAGGGGGCTTTTTTCCCGTTCCGGTTCCAGGTGAACAAAGCAAGCCATACACTGCAGCAGATAGTCGCCCTGTTTCATGCGTTCCAGATCCATCATTAAATCATTGTGCAAAAAGCTCTTGGGCTTGCCTGCCTGCTGGGCATAGCGCAGCTCGGCCAGGGTATCACAGTGCATATCCCATACTTTCATAAAATCCCCTCCATGGTATACATTTTGTATTTATCTATAAATTATAACAGACTGAGCGGATACTGCGGCTTTCCTTTCCCGGTGAAATCTGGTACAATCAAAACGGAAATAATCGTATGATTGCGAGGCGTTTTTATGGCATCCATCCTGCTGCCAGTTCCCCAGATCTTGCAAAACCCGGAGCTGCCCAACGGCTGCGAAATTACCAGCTGCTGCGAAGTGCTGCACTACCTGGGCTTTGCCCCGGATAAGTGCGAACTGGCCGACTACTATCTGCCGCGCAGCGCCCAGTGGTACGGCGCAGACCCCGACGAGGTTTATATGGGCAATCCTCACCTGGACGATGGCAGCCCCGAAACCGGCTATTACTGCTTTGCTGGGCCGATTGTGCAGGCGGCGAACGCCTACCTGGCTGTGCAGGGCAGCAGCTGCCGCGCTTGTGATCTGACCGGTGCCGAGGAAGCCGAACTGGCATCCCAGCTGCAGGCCGGGAACCCAGTCATCTTTTGGGCAACGCTGCACTTTGGCGATATCCAGCACGACCCCTGCGGTGAATACGACCTGCCCGGTGGGCGGCGGCACGAGGTGCTGCACACCCTGCACTGCATGGTGCTGTGCGGCATGGATGACCAGAACTTTGTGGTGGCAGACCCGCTGGATTTTAACCGTGTGGTACCGCGTGTCCAGTTCATGAAAATTTACCGCCAGCTGGGGCGGCGGGCCGTGGTGATTAAAAAAGATTCCTAAAACCATTGGGCGGCGGACACGCGCCGGTGCTCAATGTCTTTATCATACCGCGGGGCCTGCCGGAGCGCAAGAAAAACTTTTGGCCCGGCGGGGCGGAACTGGCAGACCTCATAAAAATTAAATATGGAATTCAGCGCATTAAAGCCTTGACTTGTGTTGGTGCAGTTGCTAAAATTGATAAGTGATAGCCTGCCACATTTGGGTTGTTTTGGCAGGGCAAATATGCACGATGATGCAATATATAAGGAGGCGCCTATGCGCGCTGGAACCACCCCCAACGGGCAGCCCCGCAGCACTGCTTTGTATGAAGCCATCCTGCGGCTGGATAATCTGGACGATTGTATTCGATTTTTTGAGGATCTCTGCGCTGTAACGGAGCTCCGCACCATGGAACAGCGTTATGATGTAGCAGGGTGCCTGCTGCAAGGCAAGGTGTACAGCGAAATCCGCCAGCTGACGGGCGCTTCCAGCGCAACGGTCAGCCGGGTGAACCGGATGCTGAACTATGGCACCGGCGCTGTGGCCGAAAGCGTCCGCCATGACCTTGCTGCACAGCAGGACGGCGAAAATTCTGAAGGAGGAACCGCAGAATGAGCATTCAAATCAAAGATTTCGGCAAAACCACCGCAGGCCAGCCGGTCAAGGTCGGTATTCTGACGAACGATACCATCGAAGTTCATATTTTAAGCTATGGCGCTACCATCCAGCAGCTGCTTGTGCCGGACCGCAAGGGCAACAAGGTGGATGTTGTGCTGGGCTACCCTACCGTGCAGGATTATGAGCTGAACACCTGTTTTCTGGGCGCTGTGGTGGGCCGCTACGCCAACCGCATTGGCGGCTCCAAATTCACCCTGTATGAGGAAGAATACCATGTTACCCCGAACGAGGGCAAAAACTGCCTGCACAGCGGCCTGCACGGCTTTGATAAGACCGTGTTTGACATGGGCTTTGAGGGGGACGATACCCTGGTTCTGACCGCAGCCAGCCCCGACGGCACCGACGGCTTCCCCGGCAACGCCGAGCTGGAAGTGCGCTACAGCCTGGCAGGCGCCGGCCTGATGATTCAGTACACCCTGACTACCGATGCCCCCACTGTGGCAAACATTACCAACCACAGCTACTTTAACCTGAACGGCCATGCTTCCGGCAGCGTGCTGGGGCACCGTCTGTCTCTGGATGCACCGGCCTATCTGGAAACGGATGCCGGTTCCATCCCCACCGGGCGCAAGATCGCTGTGGCAGGCACCCCGATGGACTTTACCGAGGAAAAGACCATTGGCCGCGATATCAACGCCGATTACCCGGCCCTGAAGCAGTGCGGCGGCTATGACCACTGCTATGTTATTGCGGACAGCGGTCTGCGCCACACCGCATGGCTGACCGGCCCCGAAACGGGCATCCGCATGGAGACCCTGACCACCCAGCCCGGCGTGCAGCTGTATACTTCCAACTTCCTCAAGTCCGCCACCGCCTGCAAGGATGGCGCATCTTACGGCCAGTATTCCGCCGTCTGCCTGGAAACCCAGCATTTCCCCGATTCGCCGAATCACCCGCAGTTCATCGGCACGACGGTTCTGCGTCCCGGCGAAAAGTACGACACGACGACGATTTACGCGTTCCGCACGGAATGATCCGCTCTGTTAAAAGCCGCCAAGGTGCAAATACATGGACATTTCTTTCAAGGTCGAAAATCAAAAATTCAATTACAGAGTGTGCGCCGTCATCCTCTCGGAGAATCAGATTCTGGCGATGCGTGACGAACGTTCTCCGTATTTTTACCTGCCCGGCGGAAGGGTAAAAATGGGCGAAACCGCCGAGCAGGCAGTGATACGGGAAGTTTGGGAAGAGCTTAGCGTAACGCCGAAAATCGACCGCCCGTTGTGGCTCAATCAGGCGTTTTTTACCGAGGATGTGGACGGCCTTCGCTATCACGAACTGTGCCTTTACTTTCTGATGGATATCTCTGACACGGATTTGGCCCAAAGAGGCCCTGTCTTTACGCTGACAGAAGGCACGCACACGCACACCTTTGAATGGCTGGCATTTGACAGATTGAAGGACGCCTATTTTTACCCGATATTCCTGAAAAAAGAAATCTACAATCTGCCGAACGCTTTAACCGTTCGCGCCGAATTTGAGTGACTGTTTTGCGCTCGTAAAACGTTCAAAAGACCGGCATGCAGGCCGATTCAGCCTGCAATGTC
>OJUG01004365.1_pt1 | contig 11497 bp, 10 predicted proteins | sample 1599841 | NCBI WGS metagenome assembly OJUG01 (sample SAMN04168659, study PRJEB22393) | human gut metagenome | biome: human gut microbiome; feature: stool | host: Homo sapiens | collected 2014-05-12 | reverse complement strand
GCGACCACCGAGATCTACACTCTTTCCCTACACGACGCTCTTCCGATCTCTGGCTCCCATGCACATTCCACTGATCAGTAGGATCGCTATATTCATGATCGGTGTGGAAGTTCCCACTGCTGCCAGTGCCTGCTCTCCCACGTATTTTCCTACGATCACGGAGTCCGCAGCGTTGTAGGTCAGCTGAAACAGATTGCCCAGTACCAGGGGAATCGTAAACGATACTAAAGGCAACAGTATCTTTCCCTGGGTCATGTCATGTTTCTCTATCATACTCATTGCTTATTGTTGCCCTTTCGTTTTCATTTTCTCTAAGGAGGGGCTATTCTGTTTTTCTATAAGTGTCTCTTCCTGATCTTGTTCTGCTTCTTCCATGCTGTCCTCTGCACCGGACGCCTCATTGCCGCTTACAGCGGGCTGGCTTCTCTGCTTCTCATCCATGCTGTCATTTTTTTGTGCCGCCTGCAGATTCCCTGTAACAGCGCCATCCGCGTCTGCCGTCACCTCCGCCACAGCACCTTCCGGCATATCTGCGGTCACTTCTGCCATCTCCGCCTCTTCTGCGGCATTCTCTGCCTGCGCCGCTGCAAAATTTTCCGCCGGTGCCGCACTTTCTGCGCCTGCGCTGTATGCTGACTGCGGTGCCGCCGCGTCATTGCTTGTACTGTCTGCCATTTTGGAGCTGTTGCGTACTGTCACAAACACAGCCCCCATGGCCACGAAGCAAAGACAGGCTGCCGCAATGCGGGACACATAGTATAGAGGAAATCTGCGTATTTTCCCATTTGCTTTCCGCTTTTCCACACCTTCATTCTGTTCACTCCGATGCAGTAATTCCTCCTCCACACCGGACAGGGCACGGAACAATCTTTCTTCTTTTTCTCTGTTTTGCTCGCTCATCTTCTCTTCCTCTTACAAGACAATTCCCTGCTGCTCCAGATATTTCTGTAGCTTTTTTCTCGTGCGGAACAGGGATGTCTTCACCGTATTCAGATTCATGCCATAACGCTCTGCGATCTGGACATACTCCTCCACGAACCAGTACCTTCGTAAAAAAACATTACATTCCTGTTCGGAGAGCGTATGCAGGAAAGCATTGATGCTCCGCTCTAACTCCGCTGCTTCCACAATACTTTCCGTATCGTGAGCTGCGGGAATGCATTCCGCCAGTTCATCCAGTGCCATATCCATCGTGCCGTTTCCCCGCTTCTGTGCATGACGCCCCTTCCATCTATCAAACGACAGATTGCGGGTAATTGTTCCCAGAAAAAGCTCCAGACGGTTCGGTTTTTTCGGTGGAATGGCATTCCACGCCCGCATCCACGTATCGTTTAAGCACTCCTCCGTGTCTTCCCTGTCATGTAAAATATGGTAAGCGATGCTGTAACAGTATTTTCCATAGGATTTCTGTGTCTCTGTAATAGCGCGCTCGTCCCGCGCCCAGTAGAGATCCAGTATGGCTGTATCTTCCACAGGTCTCTCCTTTCCAGAAAAGGCACTGCCGCAAATATCTGCAGCAGTGCCCCCATATTCTTCGTGTATCCCGTAATGTCCCCGGCTTCCTAGATCTGGAACTTCTTTGCATTCGCACTGAGCTCGTCTGCGATCACATTCAGCTGTACGGTGGCCTTCCGGCAATCCTCCACGATCTCTGACAGCTGATCCATCGTCGCCGCCGTCTCCTCGGTGCTGGCTGCATTATTCTGGGAGATCTCGGTCAGACTGTCGATCTTGTCCGCTACATCTGTCCGGTATGCTTCGATATGATCCAGCTCTTCGGAGATCACGTTAATCTCACCGACGACATTCTGAACCTCCTGATTCAGGGTGTCGAATACCTCCAGTGTATTGCCCAGCTTCTCATTCTGCTGGTGGATCTCGCCGACTACGCCATTCATAATCTCTACGCTCTGGTTGGAATTGCTGATCAGGTTCTCCACGATGCCGCGGATCTTGTCTGCGGATTCCTTGGACTGGTCTGCCAGACCACGGATCTCTTCCGCTACGACTGCGAAGCCTCTGCCCATCTCACCGGCTCTCGCTGCCTCAATGCTGGCATTTAATGACAGCAGGTTGGTCTGGTTCGCAATACCTGCGATGATATCGGTAGCTGCCTGAATCGCCTGTGCGGACTCGTTGGTGATATTGGTCTGCTCCTGCACCTGATCCACCGACTGCTGTGTATGAGAGCTGATCTTCAACAGTTCCTTCAGGGTGCTGTCCACGGTGGCATTGCTTTCCTTCATGTTGGCTGCGCTGCTACTCAGTACGTTCACACTGTCTGCTGTGCGGTTCAGCGCATTGCTCATATCGTTCATGCTCTCGCTGACCTTCTGGGTGTCTGCCGCCTGAGTGGTAGCGCCCTGCGCAATCTCGTTGACCGCGGTATTGACTGCGGAAATAGACTGTCCGATACTGTCAAAATTGCTCGAAAAAGTTCCGGTGAATTCATCCATCTCTTGCATGGAACTGTGGATATTGGTAATGATCCGGGAGAAGCCTACCACAACGGAATGCACCGCTCTGGCAATTTTGCCGACTTCATCGGTTCTGTTTACCAGCTTCGTGGAGATATCAAAATTCAGCCTGCCTTCAGCCACCTGATCCAGATTGCTGACCACACCAAGCAGTGCTCTGGAAATCAGACGTACGACTAAAATCGTACTGATACAGAAGATCAGTGCCAGCACATACATAAAGATCGTATTGGATCTCACAATGCCGGAATACAGTTCTTTCACGTGCTCCACCGGGATCGCCACTGCCAGAGCCCCCGCTGTCTTGCCGTCGGTTCCGGTAATCGGTGTCAGATATGCATAATATCTGGTATCCCCCAGCTTCAGGGAAGTGTCAAAATATTCCGATCCTGACAGTACTTTGGATGCCACAGAATCACTCAGTACGATGCCGGAATAGTCAAAGCTTGCTGCTGCCGCTTCCTTGTCCCAGAACAGTACCACATCTACGTTGGTATTGCTCGTGAAATTCTGGAAAAAGCTCTGATTCTCTGTAAAATTGATCTCGCCCTTGCAGAGACTGCCGTTCTCATAACGGAAGCCCTCCCCAGAAGCGCTGTCCAGATTCAGCTGCATCGCATATTCCGTAGCAGCCAGCTCTTCCTTCACAAGCGTTTCCGCGGTGTTGTTGCCGACTGCCTTCAATGCCAGCATCGCAAAAAATATGATGACCAGCATCGGCATCAGTACCATCGCGAGGATCTTGACGATCAGATTTGCTCCCTTTTTCCCCTTGAGATCTTTCATGTTGTCCAGTGAGACAGTTTCCCCTTCTGTCTGTTCCTTTTTTACCGCTTCTGCCATAGATAAAATAACCTCCTTTGTACCCTTATGACCTTTGTATATTCTTTCTAAAATGGACTGCCGGGAACAGCCCCTGACAGCTTAATAGATAAAAAGATTATAACGCACTCCGGTTGAAAAAGCTATTCTTTTTGTGCTTTTCCCTCCTGAATGAGGTCTTTGATCACCTCTCCACCGATGATCAGCCCCGCCACGGAAGGGACAAAGGAAATACTGCCCGGAATTGCTCTCCGGTCGGTGCATTTATGGACGGTGCCGGGAGGACAGACGCAGCCCGTCCGGCAGCTGGTTTCCATAGTTTCGAGAGGCTTCAGGGAAGCTTCGGTAGAGTAGACAACCTTCAGTTTTTTCACACCGCGTTTTTTCAGCTCTCTGCGCATGACCTTTGCCAGCGGGCACATGGTAGTCTTATAGATGTCCGCCACACGGAACTGTGTGGGGTCAAGCTTATTGCCGGCACCCATACAGCTGATGACAGGGACTCCGGCCTCCTTTGCGCGCAGGATGATCTCGATTTTTGCAGTCACAGTGTCCACGGCATCCACGACGTAATCGTACTGGGAAAAATCAAACTGATCGGCAGTCTCCGGGAGATAGAAGCATTTATGTCCTACCACCTGTGCCTCAGGATTGATCAGATGAATCCGCTCCTCCATGACATCTACTTTGTATTTGCCGATCGTCTGATGGGTAGCGATGATCTGGCGGTTGATATTCGTCAGACAGACCTTGTCATCGTCAATGAGATCAAAGGCGCCGACTCCGCTGCGGGCAAGGGCTTCGACGACATAGCCGCCGACTCCGCCGATCCCGAAGACGGCGACACGGGCGTGGTAAAGACGCTGCATGGCATCTTTGCCGAGGAGTAATTCGGTTCTGGAAAATTCGTTTAACATAGATGTAGATTCCTTTTCTTATAACTATATTTAACTATATTGCACGCAGCTGTGCTGTCCCCCTTTCATCCAGCACAGCAAACACCGCACGGTCAGGGAACCGGATCGTGAAAATTCCAAGTATAAAAAAACATGGGAACTTAAAGGTTCCCATGCCTTAGCTTATTTTTATTGTTCCTACTAGTATACTGGGAATACTCTCGTAAGAGTATATCACATCTTTAGAGATTGTCATAGAGTCCCTGAATAAAATTTTTCACCTGGAGGTTGTTCTCAGGCGTGGTATCTTCGAGGGTAGCATGGATGTAGGGTTTGCGCTCTTTCATGAACTTAAGGATAGAGGTGTAGTCCATCTGTCCGAGACCGCAGCCTACGGATTTGAGCTTTCCGTCCTCGGGAATAAAGTCTTTCAGGTGTACCATTGCCACATCGGGTCCTAAGACATCGATTGCCTCATCGACGATTGCCACCTGGTCTTTGTAGTTGCAGTAGTCGAGAAGATTGACAGGATCGAGGATGATCTGGAGGTTGGGGGATGCGATCTCATCGAGTACTCTTCTGGCTCTTGCCGGGTTGTAGACAATGTGCTTCCATACGGGCTCGATTGCCATGACAACTCCCATCTCCTCGGCGTATTTTACAACGGGACGGAGGTTTGTGATAAAGGTCTGTAATGCTTCCTCGCCGTGACATTCAGGTACCGCGGTATAAGTCTCATTCGGGGCACCGGTCTCGGTTCCGACGACACCGCAGCCGAGCCAGGAGGCAAAGCGGATGTGCGCCATATAGCGATGTGTGATCTTCGCCAGCTGTTCTGGATTGGGATTTGCAAGGTTGAGATAGCAGCCGAGCACGGCGATATCGACGTTATTCTTTGCAAAAACATTTTTCATATACATGGCAAGTCCCGGGGTCAGTGCCTCATCGGTAGTGGGAAACTCGGTGATCACCTTACCGGGTGCCAGATGTCCGCAGGCAAAGCCAAGCTCATGGACATTGGCAATACGTTCCTCAAAAGGAAGCTTTTTCGTATCATGTAAACGGATTCCTAACTGCATAATTTCCTCCATTCCGATCACGGCTCTTGGACCGTATTCTCTTATGTTTGTCGTACTGTAGCGTGCGCTCGTTATATCATGATTCGCACCTACGGTGCTTACCGTTGCTTCGCAACGATCATGATCAAATTCGCCGTTCGCCAATTATGCAAGCATATTGGCTCACTTGCGCTCATTATATCAACGCCGGATCAGCTCATCCACGCCTTCCAGCTCGTAAGCCTCTCCAACCTGTCCTTCGATTCTCACGTTATCCAGGGTCAATTTTGCAACATTTCTTGCAAAAAGTCCTCTCTTACTGCTTTTTTCTACACCATCCGACATGGCAGGTACATCACATTTTGCATCCTCGGCATAGCTGATGGAGATGTCCTTCATGTAGATCTCCTCGATCTTCTGCTCCGGAAGTCCGTCAAAATAAGCTGCTGCCACATGGCAGTTGGTGCAATCCATATTTTCAAATACCATCTTTTTCACCTGCGGTGTTCTGTCATCCACAGGGTAGACATCTCTGGACTGGACATAGGTGGTCTTGCCGTCGGGATCGCAGAAATAGAAGCAGTTGACCACAAGCGGTGTCATCACATGATCCAGGGTCAGATTCCGGAAAATAATGTTGCTTAGAATCGCATCTTTTCCTCTGCCGCGGCGGGTCTTGATACGCAGGCCTCTGTCCGTATGACGGAAAATGCAGTCCTCCACCGTCAGATTCACCACGCCGCCTGCCATCTCGCTGCCCAGAGTTACAGCACCGTGACCGTTCTCCATCAGGCACTGGCGGATGTGGATGTTCTCGGAAGGAGTCTTGTGCTTTTTGCCCATGTAGATTTTGCCGCTCTTGACTGCGATACAGTCATCTCCTAGGGAGAAACGCACGCCCAGGATCTCCACATTTTTGCAGGACTCGGGATCCAGTCCGTCGGTGTTGGGAGAATCGCTGGGATTCTGCACGGTCACACCGATGAATTTCAGATCGTTGCTGAAATAGGGATGCAATGTCCAGGAAGGTGAATTGCAGAAGGTCACTCCCTGTAAAGTCACATTTTTACATCCGCTGATGAAAAACAGTCTGGGGCGGAACGCAATGTTCATGACCTTGGGATCCTTCCACCAGTTTTCCTTAGAAGCGTTGCCGTTGATCTTACCCTGTCCGTAGATCACCACGTCTTCTGCACCGATACCGCAGATGATGCCGGAGAACATAGGTAAGGGATTCCCCTCCCAGGTGCCGAGATTGTACTCGTCGGTCTCATCATAGCTTTGTAGCATGCCGGGGAATGTGGGGAATTTCTCTCTGTCGGTAAATGCCTTAAGCTCCGCACCCTCTGCCAGTTCGATACGGATGTGGCTTTTTAAGAACAGGCTGGTAATACGGTAGGTTCCTGCGGGGAAATACACTCTGCTGTTCACCGGGCATGCCATGATGGCAGCCTGGATAAAGTGGGTATCGTCGTGCTCACCGTCACCTTTGGCACCGAATCTGGTCACATCCAGGGTCACATACTCATAATCTGTCTTGAAAGATACTTCACCCTGCTTTTCACCATTCACGTAAGCTTCCACCACATATTTCTGATCCGGCTTTAAATCAAACAAGGAAGTGATGGTCTTCTCTGTAGTGAGGGTGGGCTCACCGTTTAATCGTAATTCTATGGGCTGTTTTGTAAAATACCTGCCGCCGTCTGCGATCTCTATAGTCACACTACGGGCAGTATGCATAATATGTCTGATTTCCATGCGCTGTTTCCTCTCGTTTCTACCTCATGCACTCCTGATATTTTTCCGCTAAAAGTAAATATTCCCCGCATGCCTTCTGTACGGCACCGCAGAATACTTTTTCCGAGGTTTCATCCATAGCAAAAGTTTTCGACTTTACATCATAATACTGCTCCAGCATACGCTTCACGGCACCACGGAAATTATCTAAAAGCTCTCTGTAATTCTCATAGATCTCCGGACTGATCTGCTCTACGGTATGAAGCAGTGCTGCAGTGTAATCCGCGCCGTTTTCCGCGGTGAATTCGCTCTCCGCATGCTTTTTCAGCACACGCATCTGCGCCATGATATCCGGATATCCTTCCTTTTTATTCTCGGTGGTCTCATATGCCGCATATGTTGGATATACCAGATCCGCAGCCTGATAGATGTTCCTTCGTCCTGCATCTGCCTGCACCTTTTTTAAGTCAAAGATGTCTTCCTCCGTACGGGGAAGTGCCTTGATTTCCTGAATTGTCATAGTTCCTCCTATATAACAAAGGCGTTCTCCTGCACGTTTATTGTAACAAAAGAACGCCGTTTTGTGTATGATCTTTTACAGAGTTACACCCTGCTTGAAAATAGCCATATCATGGAAGCCTGCTGCCTCGCTGCATACCTGCCTGCCGGAAGCGGTCTCCACTACCAGATCAAACAAAGCCTTAGTCTCCTCTTCCATGGTCTTATCCTCTACCAGTACGCCGGCATTGAAATCGATCCAGTTGGACTTTTTGCCTGCCAGGCGGGAGTTGGTCGCGATCTTCATGGTAGGAACCGGAGATGCGAAAGGAGTTCCGCGTCCTGTGGTAAACAGTACGATATGTGCTCCTGCGGCTGCCAGTGCGGTAGCTGCTACCAGATCATTGCCCGGTGCGGACAGAAGGTTCAGTCCCGGAGTCTTCACGGTATCGCCATACTGCAGTACGCCCTTGACCAGAGCACTACCGGACTTCTGCGTACAGCCTAAAGACTTATCCTCCAGAGTGGAGATGCCACCCTTTTTGTTACCCGGGGAAGGATTCTCGTAGATGGTCTGATTGTGGCTCTTGAAGTAGTTCTTGAAGTCGTTGATCAGATCTACGGTCTGGTGGAACAGTTCCTCGTTGGCACAACGGTTCATCAGAATGGTCTCTGCTCCGAACATCTCGGGAACCTCGGTCAGGATGGTGGTGCCACCCTTGGAGATCAGCAGATCGGAGAAACGTCCTACTAAGGGGTTCGCGGTAATGCCGGACAGTCCGTCGCTGCCGCCGCACTTCATGCCGATGACCAGCTTGCTGACGCTGATGGGCTCTCTCTCGAATTTGGATGCGTAATCGATCAGACCCTTGATGATCTCTACGGAGTCTGCGATCTCATCCTCGTGCTCCTGGCATACCAGGAATTTTACACGGTTCTCATCATAATCACCGATATAAGGCTTCAACACATCAATGTTGCTGTTCTCACAGCCCAGTCCCAATACCAGAACACCGCCTGCATTGGGATGATTGATCAGGTCTGCCAGAATCTTACGGGTATGCTCCTGATCGTCGCCCATCTGAGAACAACCGTAAGGATGAGGGAATGCGATAACCTCTTCCACACTGCCTTTAACGAATGCATTGGCCTGCTTTGCGATGGCTGTTGCCACGTTGTTGACACAGCCAACGGTGGGGATGACCCAGATCTCGTTACGAACGCCTACTTTACCGTCGGGACGGTTGAAACCCATGAAGGTCACATCTTCCGTCTTCTTCTCCTCTACGGGAGTGGGATTGTAGGTGTACTCCAACAGATCGCCCAAAGCGGTCTTAACATTATGAGTATGGATCCAGCTGCCCTCTGCGATGTTCTCCTTGGCATTACCGATACGGTAACCATATTTGATGACCTCACCGCCCTCGGGAATGTCACAGATTGCCATCTTATGTCCTGCGGGGATCTCCTCTCTGGCGGTAACGGTCTTAGAACCGTCACCGACAGAGACTGTGATCTTCTCACCGGCAGGAATCGTATTTAATGCTACGACTACATTATCATTGTCATTAATCTTTAAGAAATCTTGCATAATGCTGCCCTCATGCCATTTGCCTTAATATCATCCAGGTATGCTACGACTGCATCGGTAAGTCCGGGAACCTTGTTCAGATCCTGACCGAAGAAGTCTTCATTCCCCAGGAAGGAAGTTACGAACGTCTGCGTATCCTTCTCACAGTTCGCTGCGAAGAACTCCAGAACTGCCTTGTCATCCATGATGTTGTATTCCTGACCGTCTCTGTGACCGATCAGAGCCTTATCGCGGATCTCGGTACCGGTATAAAAAGCCATCAGTGCTGCGATGGAGAAGGTCAGATGAGCGGGAAGCTTACCGGTCTTCTCAACATAGCCTAACAGGCTGGGCATACATCTTGCTCTCCACTTGGATACGGAATTTAAGGAGATTGCAAGCAGTGCATGGTCTACGTAAGGGTTATTGAAACGGTTTACAACCTCACCTGCGAACTGCTTCAGCTCCTCCTCCGGCAGAGACAGGGTAGGGATCACTTCGTCATAAATGGTCTTCAGCATGAAGTTACGGATATCGTCATCCTGCATGGACTGTCTTACGATGTCGTTGCCGCACAGATAGGAAGCCAGTACAAAGGAAGTATGTGCGCCGTTTAAGATACGAACCTTTCTCTGTTTGTAAGGTTTCTGGTTGTCAGTGAAGATAACAGGAAGTCCTGCATCGGGAAGAGGGAACTCCTTGCTGATATCCTTAGCAGACTCGATAACCCACAGAGCGAACGGCTCACCGGTTACCATGATGTGATCTTCATAGCCCAGCTTCTCCCACTCTTCCTGTTCCGTGGCACGGGGATAACCGGTAATGATACGGTCAACCAGAGTAGAGGTGAATACGCATGCCTCATCTACCCACTTTTTGAATTCATCGCCCAATCCCCACAGCTCGATCAGCTGCATTACACACTTCTTTAACATAATACCGTTGTCATCGATCAGCTCTACGGGAAGCATTACCAGGCCCTTGCTCATGTCACCCTTGAAAGTCTCAAATCTGTGATATAAGAACTTGGTCAGCTTGCCGGGGAAAGTCTTTGGAGGCTCTGATTCAAACTTATCGGTATCATCATATACGATACCTGCCTCAGTGGTGTTGGATACTACGAAACGTAAGGTATCGATCTCGGCAAGTCCCATGTACTTGTCATATTCATTATAAGTGTCTACTGCGTCTGCAACGCTGGTTACGATTCTATTGATGATCTTGGCTTCACCGTTCACATTACCGCGAAGAGATACAGTGTACTGGCAGTCCTGCTTGTGGAACATATCCAGATTGCCGAACTCGATGGGTTTGATCAGAACGATGTCTCCGTCGAACTTACCCTGCTCGTTAGCGATATCGATCATGTAATCTACGAATCCACGTAAGAAATTACCCTCACCGAACTGTACGACCTTGATAGGTCTCTCCTTTTTACCGGTCTTTGCCTTGTTTAAGATATCCATTTTGTCCTCCATTCTACGCTTAGCGTATCCTATCTGCACCGTCTTACGGCACTCTGTTACCTGCACTTACCTTCCCGACACGCCTTGCAAACAAATCTAAATTGTAGGAAGTTTATGTAAGTACTTTCATAAATCATTTTACTTCAAAAAAATGGTTTCGTCAATCACCAAAAACAGAAAGTTTTATTTTCATGAAACCACCGATTTTATCAGCAATATTTCACTTTGATATTTTTTTGGCATATGAGAAGTTGAAAAAGTATCTTGAAAAAAGAGAAGTCTTTCGTTATAATTCAAATATAGCTTTTTGTGTAACTACTTACAGTTTTCTTACAAATTCTGTTACATAGAAGCAGGAGGAAGCCACAGATGACAATTTATGATATTTCTGAGAAGGCCGGTGTCTCTATTGCTACTGTTTCCCGCGTGCTCAACGGAAGCAATAATGTAAGCGAGAAAACCAAGAAAAAAGTTCTAGACGTAATCAACCAGTATGAGTACACTCCCAATGCGTTTGCCCGGGGACTGGGACTCAACACGATGAAGACCATCGGTATTATGTGTGCCGACAGTTCCGATCTGTATTTAGCCAAGGCGATCTATTATATCGAACAGAAGCTTCGTGCCAACGGCTATGACAGTATCCTATGCTGTACCGGTTATGATCTGGCTACCAAAGCCAGCTCCATGAACCTTCTGATCACCAAAAAGGTGGACGGCATTATATTGGTAGGTTCCAACTTTATTTATGAAAAGGAAGAAGACAACAAATACATTACAGATGCCTCCGCGCAGGTTCCTGTAATGCTGTTAAATGCAGCGATGGATGCTCCAAATGTATACAGTATTGTCTCGGATGATTTTACTTCCATGTATGACGCTACCATGGAGATGATCCGCTCCGGTGTGGAAGATATTCTGTATTTCTATAATTCTACTTCCTACAGTGGTAAGAAAAAGCTGGCAGGCTACC
>OJUG01004359.1_pt1 | contig 11513 bp, 10 predicted proteins | sample 1599841 | NCBI WGS metagenome assembly OJUG01 (sample SAMN04168659, study PRJEB22393) | human gut metagenome | biome: human gut microbiome; feature: stool | host: Homo sapiens | collected 2014-05-12 | reverse complement strand
TCGCTTTTCCTGCTTTTTGTTCCTTGACACTCTCCACATGGGGAATGGGTGGAATTTCAGTTTCTTCCACAACAGGGGGCGGTGTTACTTCAATTTTTTGTCCGCAGTATGAGCAAAACTTTGTATCTTCTGAGAGTTCTGCTCCGCATTTTGAACATTTCATCTCTCTTTTCTCCTTTAATCGTTTATCGTTGGAATAGGCGGCATTACATTCGTGAATAGACTTTTCAGTTCATCAACCGTCCCTGTCTTTGCCCATTGCTCCATTCCGTTCTTCCAGACCAAGCTATCAACAGTAAGTTGCCTTGCGGTTGCCATCTGTGCCAAAACTGAAATATCAAACGGGCCTGTAGCTTGTCCATTGACCGCTACATGATATGTCACAGTAGGAATGGGGGGAGGTACAGCACCGGGCATTGTTTGCTGATTGATGCCGCCCATCATATTGTTCATCGCTCCGGCAATGTTCTGTCCAACAGCACCGCCAACAGCCATACTCGCCATCATAGCAGCCATATTGAAACCATCACCGCTGCCGCCAAGATTTACATTGCCAGCTTCATTTGCTCCCATCTGTCCGAGGGCGTTTGCTCCGGCAACACCGACCTCTGCTTGCTTCTCAACTTGAAAAGCCCCAATATTGGCGGTCTGTGTCTGCTTGTGCTGTGCGTACTGACCTTCTTCACGCTGGATGCGAAGTGTTTCTTCATAGTTCTCCGCTTCGATGGCATCCGCGGCCTCCTTGTAAACCTCCTTGAAATTCTCCTGCACGTTGTTCAGCGACGAGCGGCGTTTGGCCGAAACCAGCGTATCGACGAAATAGAGGTCGCGCGCCAGCTCTTCGCGGGGCATCGCCAGCAGGCGTTCGAGGAACGCCTTGCCTTTGGTCACCAGCTCGGCTACGGGCAGCTCCTTGTCCATGTCATCGACGGCCTTGTCGAGGTCGTTCATCAGCTGGCCCTGCGGCTGGGCGAAATAGGAAATCTTGTAGAGCGCGATGTCGATCACGTTCCATGAGTAGCCGTATTTGCGTTCCGCCTCATACTCCTTCACGGCTTCGAGCGTTTCGCGGCAGGTCTGCCGCACCGCCTCGTGGACCCGCGTCACCTCTTCCTCGGAATAAGGCGTCACCTGCGGTTCGTAACTGCGCTTGGCGCCGAATTTGGCGCAGAATTCATCGTCGTAGCGGTCGCCGATATGGCAGATGTTGCGCAGGATGAAATAGAGCTTGTGCGGATGGCTCTGCGAGAGCGGGCACACGTATTCCATCTTCAGCTTGTCGCCCTCCTTGCGGAAGCGCGGCAGCATCAGCCGGTTGATGTTCAGATCGGCGACCTGACGCAGCATGGCGACGCGGCCCTTTTCGGGCAGCTCCAGAAAGTCCGCGCTTATGTGCAGCTTCCCCTCCCCGATGCGGATGTTTACCAGAATCGAACCGTGGGGAATATGGAATTCCGTACCTTCGGCGTTGCCGTATTTCGTGCGGAATTCCGGGTTCAGGTGATCGAGCAGCAATCGGAACGCTTCGAGGTGTTTGCCCTCGTTATAGTTGTCGATAGCCTGCTCATAGGCCTCCGTATTGACTTTGCTCTGCGTGGAGTTCAGTACCGGAGCGACGAATGAGTGTGTAGTTTTCATAGTTTTGGTATTATCGGAATGTCCCGGCGGGGCATCGGGATATAAAATTAGAAAAAAAACGGGAAACTTCCCGTTTTTTCGGATCGAAATCTCAATTTTCTTCGATCGTGAGCGTGCCGTCCGGCCCCACGGTCACTTTGGCTTCGTAATATATGTACGAGGTTTTGCCCGCGCTGCTCTCCGTTTCCTTGCCGTCCTCGGTGAAGCGGACGATGAACGAGGTGTGCTGTTGGCCCGGTTTGCGGTTGCGGTTGAATGCGGAATTGCCGGCCGGAACCTCCTCCTCGATTTCGTAGCGGCCTACCGATTTGTAGGAGTGTCCTTCGGGAAGCATCGTTTTGGCTTGGGCGATCTGGGCGGCGATCCGAGCGGGATCGAGTTTCGACAGGTCGATGCCGACGGTCGTTTCGTATTCGGGAGCTTCGAACGTGCTCTGTACGTCGCGCAGGTCGGTAGGCTCCAGACCGTTCATGTAGTAGCTCTGGCTGAATGCCTGATCGTCCTTGTTCACCAGTTTCACCGTCACGAGGAACAGGTTGTCGGAGAGCGTTTCTCCCTCCATGATCGAAAGCGAGTAGATTTTGAATTTGTCGGTGTCCACGCTCTTTTTCGTCAGTTCGATGGCCTTGGCGTAGCTGGCTTCGGCGTCGGTCGGATAACCGGTCAGGGTGGAACAGGACTGGATCGTTGCGGCAGTGGCGACGGCTGCGGCGAGGAGTCTGATAATTGGGCGCATTGTCATATTCGTTTGAGTTTTGTTTTATACGGTAAGTTTCAGCGGCGCAGGTTTCCGTACGTCGTGTTTGCAGACCGGCCGGAATTTCCGGCCGGCAATGCTATTTGTCGAAAATGGACTTGAACGCGTCGAACGCCTCCGCGTTTTCGAAAAACGCGCCGCGAATGACGTGATGATCGGCGGGCAGCGAAATTTTGAATTCGTTTTCCTCCTCGTCGAATTTGGTGTATTCCACCTCTGAAAGCAGGAACGACTCGTTGACAACCTCTTTTTTCCGGACGACGGGAATCGTCACCTTGCCGCCCTCCACGGTGATCTCGCCGCCTTGGGCGATGAGTTTGCGGGCCTGCATGATTTCGCGGACCGTGAATGCCAGCAGCGCGAGACCGCCGATCACGAAGATGATTGTGACGGCCGTCGGGCCGAGGATGCGCATGCGGCCGATGCGGATGCCGAAGGGATAGACCAAAGGTACGACGACCATGCCTGCTCCGATGGCCAGCGAAGAGACCGAGCCGCTGAACGGGTTGCTGGGGGTGTAGCTGAATTTCTGCATTTTTTCTATGAATTTGGGATTAGTAAATCTTGCCGCATGTCTCTCCGGGTCTGCTGCGGGAGCCGGATTGCAGGGCTTGTTTCGTGTGCAAAGTTAAACGCCCCGCGGCTATTTCCGGAGGTTTGCAGGGGGATATCGCAATGTACGGGGCGTTTTTCAACAGACTGACCGCCTGCTGTTTCCATTCGTCGGGGGCGGCAGCCGGGGGTATATTTTACAGCCGCGAGAGGATTTCCTCCAGCGTCGAACCCTTCGCGGAAGCCAGCTTCTCGGTGCGGATGCGTTTCAGCCGTTTTTTCACCGAATCCTTTTCCAGACAGACGACGCTCGCGATTTCGGCCTGCGACAGGTGCATGCGCACCATGCAGCAATAGCGGATGTCCTCCTCGTTCAGCGCCGGGAATTGCCCGCGGAGACGGACCGTGAAATTGTCGAATACGGCGTCGGCATGGGTGAAGATCGTCTTCCAGTCTTCGTCCGACATGCGGCATTTCCTGCTCTCCCCGCCCTGCCGGACCTGCGCGATGAAACGGCTGTTGAGCTGGCGGAAAAAGGTCGTGCGCAGGTGCTCCTCCTTGCGCCGCATGGCGTCGAGTTCGTTTTCCTGCCGCAGGATGCGCTTTTGCTGAGCGAATTCCCGCAATTTGGCGCGGTGCCACATGCGCAGTCCCAACCATGCGCCGAGCAGCATGAGCGCCGCGCATATCAGAATCGTCTCGTAGACGATGCGTTCGCGGTGCTGTTTCTGGATTTGCAGGGCGGCGTTCTGGGTTTTGAGCTGTTCGTAACGCCAGAGTTTGCGGATATTGAGCACTTCGGCGCTGTGCACCTTCTCGTCGATCGAGTCCTTGAGCCGGATGTACTGCTTCAGGGCTTCGAGACTTCTTGCCGCGTCGCCTTTCCCCTCCCATGCGTTCGAGGTGTTGAGCGCCCATAACGCCCGTGAGGTGAGGTGCGTCGTGTCGGCGCACATGCGGCGGGAACTGTCTGTCAGCTCCAGCGCCGTGTCGTAGCGGCCCGTGCGGTTGCAGATGTCGGCCTTGGTGCTCAGCCATGAATACCGGGTCCATGCCGGGGCGTGCCCGAACCCCTTTTCCCAATACTCTTCGGCCTTGCGGTACTCTTTCCGTTTCAGGGCGCTTTCGATCAGCATGGCCCACTTCGGGGAGGTGTTTTCGGTTATGCCCTTCTCTTCGGCGAGCCTGAGCGCCTTGATCGCATAGTATTCCATGCTGTCATAATTGTCCAGCCCCATATAGGCGTGCGCCATGTCGCCGAGCGATATGCACATCCAGTCGTAACGCTCCATGCTGTCCGCGTAGGCGTACGCCTGCTGCGCATGACGTATCTTCTCCTCGAAGAGATGCTGCTGGCCGCAGAATACGCCGAGCCAAGTCTCCACGACGTAACGCCGCCGCCACTCCCCTTTCGGGGGCAGCATGTCGCGGCTTTTGAGCAGCAGCGTCATCGCCACCTCCGGCTGCCTGCGCTGATTGGCGATCTTGGCCGCATAATAATAGGCCTTGTGCGCTGCGGCGAAATCGTCGGTGTGGGTGCGGTAATAGTCGAGGGCTACGTCCGAAAGCGTGTCGTCGATCATGTTCTCCCCCGCGAGCCACCGGGCTTGGGTCAGCACCAGCGCATAATGCGCATAGTTGCGCCGGGAGAGTCTTTTCTCCGGAGCCGGAACGCCCTCCAGCAGCCGTGCGGCGCTGTCAGGGTGCTCCATGACGATCGCTTCGGCGTCGAGCAGAACGCCGGGAACGGGCTGGCAGCCTGCGGCTGAGACGCACAGGAACAGGAGGATGGCGAGGCGGATGCGGTGCATGGTCTGTTTCGTGTTATGTGGCTCAGGGTGTCTGCCGTACCGGCTTTTGCGTGCGCAGGAGATGCTTCGTCAGGAACCTGCGCACCGGTTCGTCGTACAGTTTCAGGCACAGGTATGCCAGCAGCACGGACCCGATGACCAGCGCCGCTGCGCCGGGCAGCGATTGCGCGAAGGTCAGATTCCCGTTTTTCACCCACGCATAGTACAGATAGATGAACGGATAGTGCACCATGTAGAGCGGATACGATATGTCTCCCATGAATTTGCATATCCTTGCGGTCGTCCTGTCCGTCGTCTTGCCCGACGCTCCGAGGTAGACGAGCAGCGGAAAGGCCAGCGCAAAGCACAATGTGTCGTACAGCCCGTTCATCCAGTAGTTTTCCTCTCCGCCGATTCGCGGCACGGCCAGCAGGACGACGACGCCCAGACTGCATATCCAGAACGCCCCCTTTACCTTCACGGGCCTGAATACGCGCGACATCAGCAGTCCCGCCGAGAACGAGAACAACAGCCTCAGGGACCCTCCGGCTATGTTGTCGCCCGTCAGCGAGAACCCCGCGCATATGTCGCCGTAGGGACCCCATACGGCAAACGCCGCCAGTCCGCATCCGGCGAGCAGCACCAGCGCTGCGAGCGCCTTGGTCGGCAGCCTGCGGATGAACAGCGCATAGAGGATGTTGCCGATATACTCGTAAAACAGCGACCAGCTCGGACCGTTCAGCGGGAACATTTCGGTCACGCCCCGGATCTCCATGCCGGGCGTGGCCGGAATCATGCAGGCGTTCATCAGGGTCGCTGCCAGCAGCATCGTCACCGAGACTTTCGAGACGTCCCATACGGAGCAGCCCTGAAAGTAGAACATGACAGCCCCGATCACCGCGCCGATTACCACCATCGGATGCAGACGGATGAACCGTCGCGTGACGAACTCCCTCACAGTCATTCGTTTCCACCGGTCGTCGTAGGCGTAGCCGATCACGAACCCCGACAGAATGAAGAAGAAATCGACGGCCAGATAGCCGTGGTTGATTCTCTGATCGACGTGACTTGTCGCAAAGGCTTCGAACACGTGAAACCAGACGACCATCAGCGCCGCTACGCCGCGCAATCCGTCGAGTATGTTGTAGTGGGGTTTCGTATCTGCAAATGCCGCCGCAGAGACTTTTGTTTCCGACATGGGTGGTTGTTTTTGCTGTTGTTTGGGGTGAATTGGCTTTTTACAGGATGCAAATATACGAAAAGTGCGGTTCAAATCGGTCATGAACCCCACTTTTCATCTCTTCTGCCGTATTTCGCCGGCTTCGCCGCCCGCTTTCGCCGCCCGCCTGCCGTCCGCTTTCGCCGTCCGTCTCCGCCCGCCCTCTTGCGCCCCTCCCGTTTGCATCCGCGGCCCCGGCGCCTGTTTCCCGGCCGCCCGCTTCGCGTCCCTGCTCTGCGTCCCTGCTCTGCGTCCCTGCTCTGCGTCCCTGCCCTGCGTTCCGGCCCGGCCCGTTTCCCCGTCGCCTGCTCCGCACTCTACCCTGCCCGTCCCCGCTCAGCTTGCCGGGCTTCGGGTCTCCTCCTCCCCGTCCCGCAGGGCCAGCTGCTCCAGTACCGTCATCACACGGTCCGTCAGGGCCGCCATCGTCCGCTCGTCGTTGTAGCCGGATAATTCCGCGTCCGTGCACCCGTCGGGAAACGCCATCGCCAGCAGTTTGGCGCTCAGCAGTGTCAGGTAGATGAGCGGAATGACCGGCGCCGTGCCCATCCCGTCGCTCCGCACCGTGATCCGCTGCTGCGGAACCGCCAGACGCCCCGGTTTCCGGCCTTTCTCCCCGGCGTTCCAGAGCACGTTTTCCTCGGCCTGCGTGACGTAGAGATTGAACGACGTCTCGTTCACATACTCCGCCCGGTCGGCCCATAGATCGACGCCGCAATCGTCGGCCGACGCTTCGGTCTCGACGCCGCAGTCGGGCATGTCGCACATGATCGCCCGGATGATGATGTTCTTGTCGCTTAGCTCCGCCGACCGCAGTTTGCTCAGCGCCGCGGTGCAGATGCCCACCTGCGTTATGTAATAATGGTTGATTGCCCGCAGGGTCTTCTCGAATTCGGGGTCGTCTTCGTTCATCGCATGGTTTTGGGGTTGAAAAAGGGGCGGCTCCGACCGAACAAGTGACGCAACTTCACTTAATGAAGAATTCAATGCGGAGACCGCCCCGGCTGCCAGATTTCAGGGACCGCTTCCGGCGCAATGCCTGCCGGCTGCATCCGGAATGCGGGATTGTATGTGTCGTTCAGAGAGCCTTATGACGCCCGCCGCGCCGGATCGTGCGGCGTGAGGGCGTTCCCCCGCTCCCCGGCCCAAAAACGGACGTCCTGCCGCGCGAAATCGAACGGCAGGAACGTCCGGCCCGTATTGTGCCAGAGCAGTAAAATATAATGGGGATTTTGGGCTTTCGGGTAATTCCGGAATCGGATGCGACGGGACATTTTCTTCGGTTTTCGTTGGTGTGAATCCGCGTCCCGCAAGGGCATAAAAAAAGCAAGGGACGCGATAACAAATCCTCTCAGAAGGCTTTAGGCGGCCTAAAGTCAGGAAATGTGTACCGCGCCCTTGCAAGTCCTGCCCGAAGGCAGGACATAACAAGGACTGGCAACATCTATACCTGACTTGTGAAAATGCCTAAATTTTCTGAGCGGTATAAAGAGTTGCTGCTCTCTATATGTTATTGTTATGTCCGTCGGCTATGCCGAGCTATATTGATACAAAGTTATCATAATTTCTGCATACATGAAAGTTTGGTCTACAAATATAAACAAAAAAACGGATTTCCCTTTTATGGGGTAATGAAAAAGATTGAAATGGTGATTTTTTTGTAAAAAATTCAGCGAACTGAAACCGACAAATCCCATATTAGTAAATTTGGTCGCTCAACGAATGCGTGAAATTCGGGAACAGCATGACCATACACAAGAGTATTTATCCAATAATACTCACTTAAAGATATGGGATTATGAAAGTGAACAAAAATTCCCCTCATTAGGATCGATTTCTAAATTCTGCGAATTTTACGATATTTCTTTGGAAGATTTTTTTGCGGGAATGACCTATCCAAAAGGACAAAAGAAATAATGTGATTGCAAAAATAATAACCGGGCATCGGAGCAGTTTATAACTCTGATGCCCGGCTTGTTTTATCCGCCGTTTTGCTTGTTATGGCAAACATTCTGCCCGTCTTCCGTATTTTTCGAAAAAAAGAAAATGGTTGATAATCGACTGATTATCAACCATTTACGAGAGCGGAAAACGGGACTCGGACCCGCGACCTCAACCTTGGCAAGGTTGCGCTCTACCAACTGAGCTATTTCCGCATGGCGTGTTTCGCAATTGCGAGTGCAAAGGTAAACAAAAAATCCGAAACTCCAAATTTTTTCTGCGGGTTCTGCGGATTTTTTTATTGCGAAACCGGCCTGAATGCCCTTATCTGAACACCCGGATGCGTTCGTCCAGCGGTTTGAACGTCTTTTCGCCCGGCTCGCCCGCCGGAGTGCCGAACGGCATCTGCGCTATCAGCCTCCACTCTTCGGGCAGACTCCAGCGTTTGCGCACCTCGTTGTCGATCAGTGGGTTGTAATGTTGCAGCGACGCGCCGAACCCGGCGTCTTCGAGCATCGTCCATATCGCCAGCTGGTGCATGGCCGAGGTCTGTTCGGACCAGACGGGGAAATTGCCGGCGTAACCCGGAAATTTCTGCTGCAGGTCGCGGACGACGTTCGTATCTTCGAAGAAGAGCACCGTGCCGTATCCCGCCGCGAAACTGCGCTCGATTTTCTCCTCGGTGCGTGCGAACGCATCTTCGGGAACGATCGCCCGCAGCGTGCGCTTCACGATTTTCCACAACTCCTCGTGGTGTTCGTGCAGCAGCAGCACGGCGCGCGTGGACTGCGAATTGAAGGCCGACGGTACGTGCTTGATTGCGAAGCGTACGATTTCCTCTATTTGTGCGTCTTCGACGGGCGATTCGGGGGCCAGCGCGTAATAACTGCGGCGGTGGCGGAGTGCCTCTTTGAATGTTCTTTCCATAGTCGTGAGTTTTACTTTCCGTATAATACAAATATAGCACAACTTTGGATATTTTATGCGGTTTTCACGATCTTTACGGAAAATAGGATGCGCCTCAGGCAAAAAAATGCAAACGAGTTTTTCTTTTTGCCGTTCGGCTTTCACTATCTTTGTCCCCATGAAAAGCGCAATCGAACTCTTTTCGGCCTTGGGCCGCAGGCTGGCCGACTTCGGCGGCGACGTCCCTACGCAGGAGGTCGCGGAGCGTGCCTGCCGGGCCAACGGCTGGTTCACGCCTGCGGATGTCCGCCGCGCCGTGGCCGCAATCGCCGACGGCATGCTTCGCCGCGACCGGCTCGAAACATGGCTCGCCCCCTACCCCGTTCCGGTCGCCGTGCCGCGCCGCGTGCTGGTCGTCATGGCCGGGAATATTCCGCTGGTCGGCTTCTTCGACTTGTTGTGCGTCTTGGCCGCCGGCCATCGCTGTCTGGTGAAGCCTTCGGCCAAGGACCGGGTGCTGACGGAATACGTCGTCGGGATGCTGCGGGAGCTTGATCCCGAAGTTCCGGTCGGGTTTTGCGACGGCTCGTCGCCGGTCGATGCGGTGATCGCCACGGGCAGCGACAACGCCAACCGCTATTTCCGGACGCAGTACGCCGGAATCCCCGCCCTGCTGCGCGGCAGCCGCCAGTCGGTCGCCGTGCTGTCGGGCCGCGAGACCGAAGCGCAGTTGGAGGGCCTTGCCGACGATATCTGGGCCTATTCGGGGCTTGGGTGCCGCAGCGTGTCGCTGCTTTTCGTTCCGGAGGGGTACGACCTGCGGCTGCGGATGCCTGCGGTGAACGAAAAATACCGGAACAATTACCGCCAGCAAAAAGCCCTGCTGACGATGACGGGCCGTCCTTTCCGGGATCTGGGGAGCGCCGTCGCCGTCGAAGAGCGGGCTTTCCCCGCCGCGCTGAGCCGCATCGCCTGCTCGCGCTACAAAACGCTCGGCGAAGTCGAAGCGTGGCTCGCGCAGCACGACGCCGAACTGCAATGCGTCGTTTCGGAGTGCGTTTCCCACGGCCGCCGCACGGGATTCGGCCGCGCCCAGTCCCCGGCGCTGACCGATTATCCCGACGACCGGGATGTAATTGCGTTTCTCGCGGCGCTGAATTGACAAAAAGTATTATATTTGTATAGAGATATATTCTAAACACCTACAGCTATGTCGATGGTTTTCCGATTCCGGATGTTGAGCGATGAAAACGACAACTTCGTGCGCGATTACGAAGTGTTGTACGACACGACGTTGCTCGAATTTCATGATTTCATTCTGCGTTCGCTCGAATACGAGGAGTGTATGGCGTCCTTCTTCACGGCCGACGACCGCTGGGAGAAACTGCGCGAATTCACGCGGATGGATATGGACGACGGTGCGGAAGACGCCCCGCTGGCGATGGAAAAGGTGACGCTGGGGCAGATCATCCACAACAACCGCGACCGGCTCATCTATCTGTTCGACATCTTCGGCGACCGGGCCTATTTCCTCGAACTGACGGGCAGCTTCGAATCGAAGCCCGGCATCTCCTACCCGCGCGAGATCTATGCGCAGGCCGAAGCCCCCGACCAGTACGATCCGTCCAAGAATGTCGTTTCGGGCGAAGGCTCGATTTTCGACGACGTGATGAGCGAATTCAGCGATTTCGAAGGGGACGACAATTACGACGATGAGTGACAAACGGCTTATCGTCGTCGTGGGACCGACGGGATCGGGCAAGACGGACCTGAGCATCCGCCTTGCGCTCAACTACGACGCCCCGATTCTCTCGACCGATTCGCGGCAGGTCTACCGTGGGCTGCCCATCGGCACGGCCCAGCCTACGCCCGAACAGTTGCAGGCAGTTGAGCATCATTTTATTGCATCCCATGACATAAACGACAACTTGAACTGCGGCGAATATGAGACGCAGGCATTGGTGCGTCTCGGCGAACTGTTCGCCGCACACGATTACGTCGTGGCCGTCGGCGGCTCCGGACTCTATGTCCGCGCCTTGTGCGAAGGCATGGACGACCTTCCGCAGGCCGATGAAACCCTGCGGCGGAATCTCGCCGCGCGGCTGGCGTCCGAAGGCGTGGAGAGGCTCGCCGAAGAGCTTCGGACGCTCGATCCGGCCTATTACGCCGAAGTGGACCGCAGCAATCCCGCGCGTGTCGTCCGGGCTTTGGAGGTTTGCCTGCTGACCGGACTGCCCTATTCGCAGCTGCGGACCGGCCTGCGCCGCGAGCGCTGGTTCGACATCGTGAAGGTCGGCGTCGATATGCCCCGCGGGGAGCTGTACGACCGGATCAACCGCCGTGTTGACCGGATGCTTGCCGACGGACTCGAAGCCGAAGCGCGCGCCGTGTACCCCTACCGCAGTCTCAATGCCCTGCAAACCGTCGGTTACCGCGAGTTTTTCGACTATTTCGACGGGCGTATTTCGTACGACGAAGCTGTCGAACTCATCAAGCGCAATTCGCGCCGCTATGCCAAGCGTCAGCTGACGTGGTTTCGCCGCGACGGGGAGATCCGCTGGTTCCGGTCCGACGAAACCGACGCGATTATAAGTTACATAGATTTTGGTAAATCGTAAAAAAATCGTACTTTTGCCGACGTCTTTCGCCGAAAGACAGTGGCTCGGATGGTGGAATAGGTAGACACGCCGGACTTAAAATCCTGTGACCA
>OJUG01004356.1_pt1 | contig 11516 bp, 10 predicted proteins | sample 1599841 | NCBI WGS metagenome assembly OJUG01 (sample SAMN04168659, study PRJEB22393) | human gut metagenome | biome: human gut microbiome; feature: stool | host: Homo sapiens | collected 2014-05-12 | reverse complement strand
TATCCTTTTGGATTACGTATCAGACGGGCTTGGATTTGGTGCGGAAAAGCATAGTTTAATTGTAAAAGAACTATTAGAAATGTATATAGGAAAAAATTTTAAATTAAAAGATGGATCTTTTGATAGGATACCGTGTCCTCAAAAAAATACGGAACCTTTAAAGAAGTATGGCTATGTTTTTAGTGGGATAGAAATATGGAAAAATGAGTATGTTACTGTGTATCCAACAAATTTTTTTGTCCACTTGATTATGAAAGTAAAATATATAAGCAAACAAAGAACACTCATTCTATCCATCTTTTTAAAGTGGTAAAAAGTGCCTGACACTGTGAACACAATGTGAACAAGGAAAGGAAACAATCAAATGATACCAAAAATAATTCATTACTGCTGGTTCGGTGGCAATCCGCTGCCGGAGCTGGCGGTGAAGTGTATAGAGAGTTGGAAGAAGTACTGTCCGGATTATGAGATTAAGCGGTGGGATGAGTCGAACTTCGACCTTAAATGCTGTGATTATGTGAAGGAAGCATACCAGGCGAAGAAGTGGGCGTTCGTCAGTGATTATGTGCGGTTCAAGGTGCTGTATGACGAGGGTGGTCTCTACTTCGATACAGATGTGGAGTTGATTAAGCCGATCGATGATATCCTGGCGCGTGGGCCTTTCATGGGTGTGGAGGTCGGACAGCCGATCAATGAGAGGCTTCAGGCGAAGATCGATGCAGTGATGCCGGATATTGATGAGGATACACACATGGAGGGGGATGATATCACCTCAGATTGTCGCACGGCTGCGCCTGAGCTGACGTGCAATCAATCTGGCGCTACCGAGGAGCTGAATCGGGTCGCATTAGGTTCCTCGGCCAACCCCGGGTTGGGTCTTGCGGCCAACCCCGGGTTGGCCTTATACCGTAAAATTCTGGACTATTATGAGAAGGCACATTTTATCATGCTGGATGGGAGTCTGAACCAGATCACGGTCGTGATGTACACGACGGAGTATCTGAAACGGTATGGGCTGCAGCAGCCTGTGACTTCGGTGCAGAAGGTGGCCGGTGTGTATGTGTATCCGGCTGACTATTTCTGTCCGATGGACTATGAGACCGGAGAGATTATATTGACCGAGAATACGAGGTCGATTCATCACTATATGGCATCGTGGGTCAATTCTCATGAGAAGAAGTGGCATGCCTGGCAGCAGGCACTCGCCCGGCAAATCGGTTTTGAGAAAAGTAATCGCTTTTTCCAGTTCCTCCCGGTACGGACGATAGGCAGGATCTACCAGTCCGGCTTAAAGGAAGCTATCAAGAGAGCTAAGGGACATCTAAAGTCAAACGTAGGAAATAAGCATTCTATTTAACAGATATGAAAGATAAAGAAGTTACATATAAAGAATGTAATCGAATATTTGTTATAAGGTCATCTGAACTGGAGTCTTTTTCTGCAAGGAAGAAACTTATACCACAGTACTGTCCGTTATGTTATAAGCGATACCGCGCTGAAAAAGCGGCGGAGCGGAAGCAGCGGGAGGATTTAGCGTGGCAGAAGAAGAAAGTGCTGAATGGCATCATTCGAGAGGGCCGTTTTCTGGATTTTAATTATACGGAGTTTCCAAAAAACTCTAGTTTGGAGATATAAGTAACATGTAAACCGTTCAACAAACCCAGTAAAATCAAGACTTTTTGTTGAAAGTGCACTGAAAAGAATGAAGAGGTGAAAGATAGCAATGCATTATGCACCAATTTTAATACCTACTTTATGCAGATACGAACACTTTGTTCGATGTATAGAAAGTTTAAAAAGGAATACATGGGCTAAATATACAGATGTATATGTTGCATTAGATTATCCATCTAAGGAATCCCATTGGGTTGGTTATAATAACATTTGTAAATATTTAGATAATAAATTTGATGAATTCGCAAATTTTTATGTTATAAAAAGACCATATAATTATGGATCTGGGAAAAACATGGATGATTTAAGAAGTGCGATTTTTAAGAAATATGATCGATTTATTCGTACAGATGATGATTGTGAGTTTGCACCAGGATTTCTTGAATATATGAATTTATGTTTAGAGAAATATAAAAATGATGAATCTGTCGTAGGGGTGACAGGGTTTTCTTATCCGGTAGACTGGGAAATTAATCCGGAATGTAATGCTTTTAAAAATACTGCTATTTGCCCAATGTGGGGGACAGGGTTTATGACAGATAAATTTTTGAAAATGAAAAAGGAAATTGAATCTGGAATAATAAGGAAGCAGTTTTTGGCTGGAAATGTACATCGAAAAGGTATGACCGATGCAAGATATTTAGATGCCATAAGTGGTGCTTTATCTGACAATGAGAATAATCTTGTATCTTGTTTCTCTGATGTTGCAATGGGGTGCTATATTCAGTTGTTGCACAAGTATGTAATCACTCCAAAAGAATCATTAGTGAGAAATTATGGCTTTGATGGAACTGGTGAATATTGTCAAGATACCAGTGCAGAGAGAAATAACAATTCTGATGCTAGAACGTATAATTATGCTATGCAGTCAATAAATATGGATGAAAAAATTGAATGGAAAGTAGATGAGCAATGCGATTTTCAAAGAAATATCGAGATCTTGAATGATTTTGATCGAAGAAATAGTAGTGACATTATAAAAACGATAATTAAGAGTAAGATAAAAAAAATGATATTTAAACTCCGTTTGAAAATATAAGAAAATAATATTTCAAGTAATTTGTAAGAAATAATAAGGGAGATATATAGGGTATTGTCAATGGATATAGATAAAAATACTACAGTGAAAAACTTTATCTGGCGATTTGCAGAGCGATGTGGAGCACAATTGGTTACGTTTGTCGTATCAATTGTTTTAGCACGTATTTTGTCACCTGATGATTATGGAACAGTTGCTCTTGTAACAGTCTTTACTACAATATTACAAGTGTTTGTCGATAGTGGTTTAGGTACTGCGCTTATTCAAAAGAAAAATGCAGATGATTTGGACTTTTCATCTGTATTTTATTTTAATTTTGTAGTTTGCCTTGTGCTATATGCAGGAATGTTTCTTGCTGCACCGTTAATTGCCTCATTTTATAATGATTTAACGCTTACTCCAATTATTAGAGTAATTAGTTTAACAATTGTGATTTCCGGAGTAAAAGGCATACAGCAGTCATTTGTATCAAGAAATATGCTTTTTAAACGGTTCTTTTTTTCAACGTTGGGCGGAACAATTTTTTCTGCAATTATAGGTATTGCAATGGCATATGCTGGATGCGGAGTATGGGCAATCGTTGCACAGCAATTATCCAATACAGCTATCGACACGCTAATATTATGGTTAACAGTTAAGTGGCGTCCTAAGAAAATGTTTTCATGGGAAAGACTAAAAACATTGTTTTCTTTTGGATGGAAATTGCTGATTTCATCATTGCTTGACACAGTATATAGTAATATACGCAGTCTTGTTATTGGAAAAATGTATTCACCGAGTGATTTGGCTTATTATAATCAAGGTGATAAACTTCCGAGTACTGTTATAACTAATATAAATACATCAATTGCAAGCGTTCTTTTACCGACTCTTGCTAGTAAACAAGATGATAGGAAACAGTTAAAAAATATGACTCGTCGAGCAATAAAAACAAGTACATATATTATTGCGCCTCTTATGATGGGGCTGGCATTTTGTGCACCGCCAATAGTTAGATTGATTTTGACTGAAAAGTGGGTTCCATGCGTACCATATTTACGTATTTTTTGTATTACTTATATGTTTTACCCGATTCACACAGCTAATTTAAATGCAATCAATGCAATGGGACGCAGTGATTATTTCCTAAAATTAGAAATTGCAAAAAAAGTAATCGGAATGCTTCTTTTATTATTGACGATGAGGATTAGTGTTATGGCAATGGCATATAGTTTATTGGTAAGTATGGTGACAAGTATGGTGATTAATTCTTGGCCAAATAAAAAACTGTTAAAATACAGTTTTATAGAACAAATTATTGACATTTTGCCAAATATTTTTATAGCAATACTTATGGGGGGTGTGGTTTCTACAATATACATATTTAAATTATCAGATGTGATGACGCTTGCAATTCAGATACCATTGGGAGCAATAGTCTATATAGGATTATCGATCATATTTAAAATTGAGGAATTCCAGTATCTTAAGAATATGGCGGAAGAAATGTTGAAAATCAAGAAAAAATAGGAGATGCAGAAATGAAAAATATATTAGTTACAAGATCATCAATGCCTTCATATGAGGAATATTGTGAAGAAATCAAAGAACTTTGGGAGAGCCATTGGCTTACTAACATGGGGACAAAACATAAAGAATTACAAAAATCTCTAGAAGAATATGTAGATATTCCACATATTGCATTATATACTAATGGACATCTTGCATTAGAAAATGCCATTGCTGCATTGAACTTACCAGAGGGAGGGGAAGTAATTACAACTCCTTTTACTTTTGCATCAACAACACATGCAATTGTAAGAAATGGTTTAGTCCCTGTATTCTGTGATATTAAAGAAGATGATTATACGATTGATACAGAGAAGTTAGAATTATTGATTAACGATAATACAGTTGCAATTGTTCCGGTGCATGTATACGGAAATATGTGTGATGTAGAAGAGATTGATCGGATTGCAAAGAAATACGGCTTAAAAGTTGTTTATGATGCAGCGCATGCTTTTGGTGTTAAGTACAAAGGGGTTTCATCTGCATGTTTTGGAGATGCTGCTATGTATAGTTTCCATGCGACAAAAGTTTTCAACACAATAGAAGGTGGATGCGTATGTTTTAAAGATGATGCGTGGGTACAACTTTTAAACGATATGAAGAACTTTGGTATTCATGGCCCGGAGTCTGTTCAATATGTCGGCGGAAATGCTAAGATGAATGAATTTCAGGCTGCAATGGGAATTTGTAATTTGAGACATTTAAATGATGAAATTGCAAAGAGAAAGAAAGTTGTCGAAAGATATAGAAGCAGACTTGAAGGTGTAGAAGGAATCAAGTTATCTGCTATTCAAAATGATGTGGAAAGTAATTACGCTTATTTCCCGGTTGTTTTTGATGGATACAAATACACAAGAAATGAAGTTTTTGAGAAGTTATCAGAGGTGGGAATTGGAGCAAGAAAATATTTCTTCCCACTGACTAATAGCTTTGAATGTTATCGTAATTATCCTACAGCAGGAACAGAAAAAACTCCTGTTGCTCAGCACATGGCACTCAGAGTTTTAACACTTCCTTTATATGCAGATTTAACATTGGATGAAGTGGATAGAATCTGTGATGTGATTTTAGGAGATTAACAAATGAAGAAGATATTATTATTGGGTGGTTCTGCTCAGCAAATAGTGGCAATTAAAACAGCTCAAAAGCACGGATATTATACAGTCTTATGTGATTTCCTTCCAGATAATCCAGGACAATATGAAGCAGATAAGTTTTATCTTGTAAGCACTACGGATAAGGATGCCGTTTTAGAAGTGGCAAAAAAGGAGAATATTGATGGCATCTTAGCATATGCTTCAGATCCAGCTGCGCCAACAGCTGCTTATGTTGCTGAAAAACTAGGATTGCCTACTAATCCATACGATTCAGTTGAAACATTATGTAATAAGGATAAATTTAGAGAGTTCCTTAAGCATAACGGGTTCAATGCTCCGGTATCAGAAGGATATAGTAATAACGATATTGATACATCATTGTTCACACTACCTGTAATTATTAAACCGGTTGATTCTTCAGGCTCAAAGGGAGCTACTGTTTTAAAGGATTGGGATGGATTAGAAGAAGCGTGTGATTTTGCATTTTCATTTTCACGTTCTCATCGTCTTATTGTTGAAGAGTATATAGAAAAGAAACATAAATATCTTGTTGGAGGAGATATTTTTGTTTATAACGGGAAAGTTATACTGTGGGGGTTGCTGAACTGTCATAGAGATTCCTCAGTAAATCCACTTGTTCCAGTTGGAAAGAGTTATCCATTACTTCTTGATGAACAAGATAAATTAGAAGTAGAAAACACTTTGCAATCTATGGTTGATAAACTTGGGATTAGATTTGGATCGGTAAATGTGGAATTAGTTATAGATAAGATGGGAAAAGTATGGCCTATAGATGTTGGTCCTAGAGCGGGCGGTAACATGATTCCGGATTTATTAGGCTTAATATTTGATGTTGATGTAGTTGAAATGGCTGTGCTAACAGCAATGGGAGAAAAGATTAATAATGAAGTACATGACGGTATCCCATTTTATGCAACGCATAACTTGCATACCAATCAGACAGGATTGTATAAGGCTATTGATTTTTCTAAAGAATTAGACGAGAAAATTATCAAAAAGTGTCTTTATAAAAAAACTGGAGATTGTGTGGAATATTTTGATAATGCTGCAAAAGCATTGGGAATTATCTTTATGAAATTCGAAGATAAAGATGGAATGGATAGTATATTAAGTAATATAAATTCGATGTATACAGTGGTTGTTGAAGAAAATATGAGTTAAATAAATAGTTAAGTAAAAAGTTGTTTAAAAGAAAGGATAGGAAATATGAAAAATATATTAATGTTAGGAACTTCTAAGGGGAGTAAAGAGATTGTCTTGGAAGCTAAAAATCGTGGATATCATACAATAGTTACAGATTTTCTAGAACCAAATGAATCTAAAGCAAAATTGGTGTCAGATGAGTATTGGATGGTAAGTACATCTGAGATTGATACATTGGAAAATCTGTGTAGAGAGAAAAAAATTGACGGGATTTGTAATGGGATTAGTCCTTTCAATATTCTTGTTACAATGGAGCTTACTAAGCGATTGAAAATGCCTTGCTATTGCAATCCGGATTCTTGGCATTACACCATGGATAAACGAGATTTTAAAGATGCCTGCATAAAGAATAATGTGCCAGTTCCAAAAGATTATTATCTTAGTGAAAAAATTTCAAAAGAAGATTTAGACGCTATACAATATCCTGTAGTAGTAAAAGCGGTAGATCAAAGTGCAAATCGTGGAATGTCTTATTGTTTTTCATCAGATGAAATGGATGAAGCCGTTAAAAAAGCTAGAGCTGTATCCAACCATCAAACAGTTGTTGTTGAAAAAATGCTCAGGGGGACACGAGTATACAGCATGGTATGCTTTAGCCGATGGAAAGGCCAGTCTAATCAACTTTGCAAAAATGTATCATAAGGAAGGATATCCGAGCAACTGTTATTCTGTAACTACAACATATACGGATAATCTAGATTTGTATTTAAAAGAAGTTGATCAAAATATACAAGATGTTTTTGCTGATATCGGTTGTAAAGAAGGTATTGCTTGGATTGAAATGATGCTTGACGAAGATGGTCATTTTTATGTAATTGAGATGGGATATAGAATGTCAGGAGACATGATGGCACTTGTTCATAAAAATGTATGTGACTTTGACAGTTATGCTTGGTTACTTGATATTGCTGTTGGAATAAAACATTCAGAAAATGACTTGCCAAAACCTGAAGAAAAGTTACCTGAAAGAATCGGCTGTTCATATATTTTATGGAGTAAAGAAGCGGGAACGATAACAAAATGGGATGGTTTTGAAAAATTAGAAGGAAAGTATAACATTAACGTTGACACTAAATATAGTGTGGGTAGTAAAGTGGATAAGCATCAGTATTTAGCAGTTATTACTTTTGATACTTCAAGTTATCAGGAAATGTGTGAAGCAATAGAATTTATAAATAGTAATGTTGAAATATGGAATGAGAATGAAAATATCATTATTTATTATAATGATCTTGAATCTCTAAAAATCGATGAGTCTTATAAAACCTGCTAGAGTGGTGGAATTAATGGAAAATGAAAACAAGCGAAAAAAACTTAACACAGGCGATGTAATAGTTGTAGCATTTGGCGCAATGATAGGATGGGGATGGGTTGTTTCTTCTGGTGGATGGATACAACAAAGTGGTGTTATTGGAACAATTATTGCCTTTTTATTAGGTGGAATAATGATTTACTTTGTTGGTTTAGTTTATGCAGAATTAACTACAGCATTACCAGAAAATGGTGGCGCAAAAGTGTTTAGTCAGCATGCATTTGGAACAATTGGATCATTTATATGTACGTGGTCAATAATTCTTAGCTATATCGGAGTTGTTTGTTTTGAAGCCTGTTCGTTTCCTACAATTATCTCATATATTTTTCCGGGATTTTTGAAAGGCTATTTATATACTATAGCTGGATTTGATATTTACGCCACATGGTTAGTGGTTGCAATCATCTCTTGTGTGCTTATTACTTATATTAATATAAAAGGTGTGAAGACTGCAGCAATATTACAAAAGATACTTACAATTATAATTGCTGCAGTTGGAATGGTTCTTATTATCGCTTCAATAATAAATGGGGATTCATCAAATTTAGATGGACAACTTTTTATGGGTTCAGGAATTGATAAGATATTAGGAAATGTTTTGTCAATTGCAATGGTTGCACCATTCTTTTTGTTTGGATTTGATGTGATTCCGCAAGCAGCGGAAGAAATTAATATACCATTAAAAAAACTTGGTAAATTGATTGTGTTGTCAATTGCGTTAGCAGTTGCCTTCTATGGAATGGTAGTTTTTGCTGTTGGGTATGGAATGAATCAAATAGAACTTGCAATGTCATTACATGGTAGCGGCTTAGTGACAGCGGATGCAATGGCTAAATTATTTCATAGTAAAATAATGGCAAAAACACTTATATTAGGCGGTATGTGCGGGATTGTAACAAGTTGGAATTCCTTTTTGATTGGTGGAAGTCGTGCTTTGGAATCTATGGCGTCTTCTTATATGATTCCACATGTTTTTTGTAAAAAACATAAAAAATATCAAACACCTTATCTCTCATTAATATTAATAGGGATATTGTCAATCATATCATTATTTTTTGGTAGACAGATGTTGACATGGATATCAAATTGTGCGAGCTTTGCATGTTGTCTAACATACTGTATTGTTTCTCTTTCATTTTTGAGATTAAGAAAGAAAGAGCCTGAGTTGGCAAGGCCTTATAAAGTAAAGAATTATTATTTGGTTGGTATTATGGCAACAGTACTTTCAGGATTTTTGTGTATGATGTATCTAATTCCAGGAACTGTATGCAGTATGATAGATCAGGAATTAATCATTACGGTTCTATGGACGATTATTGGTATATTCTTTGCTGTTGGTTGTAAGGTTAAATATAGAGATAGATTTGGAAAATAACTTCCCCTGTGCAGTTCCTCTATGGAGAAGCATTTGCTCCAGCGGTTTTGACAATTCAGCTGATGTGCCCGCTGATTCTGATCAAAGGATTTGGGGATTTGTTCTGCTATCAGCTTGTTTATAGTACGAAGAGTGAGAAAATTATTCTTCCGGCAGCTGCATCTGCGTCCATAATCAATGTCATTACAAATGCAGCATTGATCCCAACACTTTTACAAAATGGTGCAGTTGTGGCATCTGTTATCAGTGAGTTTGTGACAAATGCCATTCAGTTTGTTTATATGAAGAAAAAAGTGAAGTTCAATGTCAATTGGAAATCACTCATAACAGGAATTTTTAGTACAGCAGAGTGATGTCTATATGCGTTCTTGGACTCAAGCTGCTGGAGTTGCCTAATATAATTGGACTTATTGTCGAATTGGGATGTGGAGCTTTAGTTTACATTGCAATTAATCTGATAATGAAAAACGCTTTGATTTTTGAAATGATTCAAAAGTTTAAAACGGAATTATTACATAAAGCGTGATTTAAATGTAGATACGGGGGAGATAACGTGGAAAAAGACAGTGCGGTGATGCAAAATACAAATTACAAACTGCTTGATTTGATGAAATTTATCTGTGCATTTCTTGTAATAGGGATACATACAAGACCACTTCAGTCCGTCAGTGATGTGGCTGATAAGCTGTTTTATTATGATATTTCAAATTATGCAGTTCCATTCTTTTATGCTTGCACAGGATATTTTTTGATTGTCAGACAACAAAATAAGGGTGTGCATGAAAAAATATGCTTTCGGATAAAGAAGGTTTTGCGACTATATGTGATTTGGTCGATTATTTATCTGCCTCTGACATTCTGCGGATGGATTATAGAGGGAAATAGAGAACCTGCATATTTGCTCTGTTGCGTTAGAAATTTTATTCTCGTAGGAGAAAATTTTTATTCATGGGCATTATGGTATCTGAATGGACTGGTTTTTGCACTGATTCTCATTGATTTGCTGCTGAGAAAGTTCTCGATAAAGCAAATCGTGAAATTCGGAAGTGTAATGTATGTTCTTGGAATTATTTTGACCATGTTTGAAGGGCATTTAAATAAACTTCCAATGATAGTTTCCGCTGCGGTTAAATTATATTTTGCTGCCTTTGTGACAACAAGAAATGGTCTTTTTCAGTCATTAATATTTGTTTCAATTGGAATGCTGGTAGCAGAAACAGAAAAGCTTGGAAAGCTCCGTATAAGTACCGGTAGTATAATTGCAACTGCATTAATGTATCTTACAAAGATAGCAACAAGTTTCATCGGGGGGGGGCAATACTTCTCGAAGATACTGGATCTCCCGACGTTTTTCTTCCTGTTTGCAGTTGTAATTTCGGCATGCAAGAAGATTGATTTGAAGGGAAAGTTCTATGTGCGTCTGAGAAATTGGAGCGAAACAATTTATTTTGTGCATATGTACTTTGTGGCTTTGTGTGCACTGGTATTATATAAAAGTGATTATCACAACTTCAAAACCTTTTTTATTGCCGCCAGTGGTTCGTTTATAATTTCATGGCTTACTTCTCTTTATAAAGAACGAAAAAATAGATAAATTCAGAAGGAAAATAACAACGGGAAAGTATTTTTGAACAGACGGCTTCCGTGGTGAAGCTGGAATTACTTTAACAGCCGACCACGCCTACAAAGTAGGTCGTTTTCTCGGCGGGTATTATAATGCTCTTCGTGAGCGTGACGAAGAAACTATGTGTCCGTGGCGAAGGGGCTGGATGTGGATAAGCCGAGAAACCTCGCTAAGAGTGTGACTGTGGAATAAAAGATAGCAAGAGGTAAAAATTATGAACACAACATTACTTATTATGGCAGCCGGTATCGGCAGCCGATTTGGAACAGGAATCAAACAGTTGGAGCCGGTTGATGATGCTAACCATATCATCATGGACTACTCGATTCATGATGCAATTGAGGCTGGATTCAACCATGTAGTATTTATCATCCGTAAGGATATCGAGAAGGAGTTCAAAGAGGCCATCGGTGACCGTATTGCCTCCATTTGCGCTTCTCATGATGTCACTGTGGACTACGCTTTCCAGGATATCAACGACATCCCGGGAGCTCTGCCGGAAGGACGTACAAAGCCGTGGGGAACTGGACAGGCCGTGCTTGCGGCGAAGAAAGCAATCAAAACCCCATTCATTGTGATTAATGCAGATGACTACTACGGCAAAGAGGGCTTCAAAGCCGTCC